>Ga0268349_1000124_pt1 | contig 14892 bp, 13 predicted proteins | sample G5R2_MAIN_18SEP2_FD_190164 | JGI IMG/M metagenome (GOLD analysis project Ga0268349, IMG submission 190164) | Phyllosphere microbial comminities from switchgrass, GLBRC, Michigan, United States - G5R2_MAIN_18SEP2017_LD1 | ecosystem: Host-associated > Plants > Phyllosphere > Phylloplane/Leaf...
TGTCCAGGCTGCCTGGAACCGTAGGAATAAGCAGGGGGCGGGCAGCCATATCGAATTTCACCGCAGTTGCCTTAGGCATGAAATCCAGTGAGATGTACAGTTGGCCTGTAATCAGGTTGGCGGTACGTGCCTGAGCGCGCAGGCCTTGCTGAACGAAGGCGGCCATCACTTGTGCAGAACGCGCATCATCTTCGCCCCCCAACTGAGCCAGGATCTTGTCATGAGCCTTGCCGAGCCGGCTCGGATAGATAACGGCCCCTACCATGGTCGGGAAGGTTTTCTTGTCTGTGTCATAGTCCAAGTCCACAGATACCACCCGGCCAATGTTTACCCCATGAAATTCCACCGGTGCGCTGACTGCCAGCCCCCGCATGGCCTGGTCAAATCGCATGCGGATGTAGCGGGGCTCACCGTCTGGTGGGGCAAGGGCAGCGTCTTGGTCCCCATACAACTGGAACTGGGCGTGCTCAAGGGCGGGTGTGGCGTCTGGGCTCCAGCGTGGCTCAACGAAAGCGATGCCGCCGGCAAGAATGGCGGACACTGACTGCGTGTTCACCTTCAGCCCATTGGCCCCCAGGGTTACGTCGACGCCGCTGGCATTCCAGAAACGAGAGTCAGATGTCACGTAGCGGTCATTGGGCGCGTTGATGAAGACTTGCACGTCTACTCCTTTACCATCGTCAGCCAATGCATAGGAAATCACTTGGCCGACCTGGATGCGGCGGTAGTAGACAGGGGAGCCGATATCCAGCGATCCCATGTCCTCAGTGTGCAGCGTGAACCTGCGGCCTTGCTGCCCGTAGGTGATGGCAGGTGGGGTTTCGAGCCCTACGAAACTCTTGCGTGTTTCTTTCGAAGAGCCGGCATCTGCACCGATAAAGGCGCCTGAAAGCAGGGTGTCTACACCAGAAATACCTTTGGACCCGATCCGCGGCCGCACGACCCAGAAGCTGGAGTCTGCTGCTGTGAAGCTGGAGGCCGAGGCGTTGAGTGCCACGCTGGCCACCACATGGGTGCGGTCCGCTGCTAGTTCGATGTCCGTGACCCGGCCAATGACCACGTTCTTGTACTTCACCTGGGTCTTGTTCGCCTCAAGGCCTTCTGCTGTCTGGAACTGGACGGTAATCTGCGGGCCGGCGGAAAGGCTGTCATGGATCAGCATGGACAATCCCACCACGGCAGCGGCAATGGGCACCAGCCATACCAGCGAAACATTGAAACGGCGCTTTCGCACAGCAGGGGGCGACACGCCTGCAGGCTCGGCCGGGTGTGCTTGCTCAGTCATCTTTTACCTCTGCGTCCCAGATCAACCGGGGATCGAAACTCATGGCAGCCAGCATGGTAAGCACCACCACCAGGCCGAAAAACAGAATGCCCAGGCGGGCTTCAATCGAGCTCAGTGAATTGAATTGCACCAGCGCAGTAACCAACGCGACCACCAGCACGTCGAGCATGGACCAGTAGCCGATCAATTCGATAAAGCGAAACAGTTTCGAGCGTTCCTTCATGGCCCACTGGCTGCGGCGTTGTACGGTGACCAGCAGCAGCCCCAATGCAAAGAACTTGAGGCAAGGCACCACTACGCTGGCGAAGAAGATCAGCAGCGCGATATCCCAGGAACCGCCCTCCCAGAACTCGATGACTCCGCTCATGATAGTGTTTTCGCTAGCATTGCCGAACATGTTGGTATTCATCACCGGCAGCAGATTGGCCGGGATGTATAAAATGAACGCCGCGATCAGGTAGGCCCAAGTGCGCCCGAGGCTATTGGGTTTGCGATGATGCAGTGAAGACCCGCAGCGCGGGCAGCGCGTAAGCAAGTCTGCACAGGCCTTGCTGCAGGTGTGACAAAGCACCAAGCCGGCGTCTTTGGCGTATGGCAAGTCACTCATCACAACCGGGCCTCGAAATGCGACCACAGATAACGAATCTCTTTGCCGCTGAGCGTGATCAGCAGTACGGTGAGCATGGCCAGGGCCCAGAGCCCTACGCCCGCATGCACATCTAGCATGCCGCCCAACTTGATGATGGCCACCAGGATACCCAGCAGGCATACCTCCAGCATGCTCCAAGGGCGCAGGTGCTCCAAAGTGCGCATGCACAAGGCGAAACCAGGGGCCACCTGATCTCGGCACGCGAATAGTAGTATCCAGCACAGCAAGGTCACCTGCAGCAGCGGGGCCAGGATGATGGTGAGGCACGTAACCCCTGCCATGGGGGTGATACGCCCGTGATTGAGGGCCTGTACCGATTCGAACAATGTGGCGGCGTTGCTTAGCCCTTCAAGGCTGATGGAAATCACCGGAAAGGCGTTGGCGAAGATAAAGAGGATGGCTGCTGTAAGTGCCAAAGCCAGTTGCTGCTGGACCGACAGTCGCCGTGCGCGTGCCAGTACGGCGCCACACCGCAGGCACAGGCTGGTTTCGCCCCGGCGCAGGGCCACAGGGCGATAGAGCGTGTCGCAGTGCTCGCAGATAAGGCAGTCAGAGGTATCGGGCATGGCGCGGGACAACGGCGCGCTCGGAGTCGGTGGCATGAAGGTGCATTCTCTTCAAACTGAGGCGGCCTGTCCATAAGGCCGCGCATTGTGCTTGGAAAGCAGCGTGGAGCGAAATATCCCCTTGGTAGCGAGAAGTCTTTAACGCAAGCCTCGTTTGAACAGGTGACGCCCACCCTCTAGTACCAGCACGCCGACTGCCATCCATATGGCCGCATAGGTTAGCCATTGCTCGGGGGCAATGGTTTCGCCCAACAGGAGCGACACGGCAACTAGCAGTACGGGCTCCACATAGCTGAGCAACCCGAATAGGCTAAAGGGCAGGGTACGGCTTGCCAGTACATAACTGACCAATGCAAGGGCGCTGATGACCCCCAGCCCTGGAATCAAGGCCCATAGGCCAGGATGGCGGGTTACATCTACAGCGCTCAGGGGGCCTATTACCACGAAATATAGTGCCACGGGCATCATCAGCAGCATGTCAGTCCACAAACCGCCCAGGTGGTCGGTGCGCAACCGTCGGCGCAGGATGAAATACAGGGGATAGCCCAGGGTGACCAGCAGGGTTTCCCAAGCGAAGCTGCCGTGCTGCAACAGTTCATGGCCCACACCAACCGCCGCCAGCCCGACAGCGACCGTTTGCGCGCGAGACAATGACTCGCCCCACAGCAGCTTGCCGGTGAGCACCATGGCCAGCGGTAACAGGAAATAGCCCATAGAAACGTTCAAGCTACGCCCATGCAACGGTGCCCACAGAAAAAGCCATAACTGCACACCCATCAAACCAGCCGTAGCCATGGAGCCCAGCAGGCGGATGGGTTTCTGGGCAATGCGCTGCACCACCTTCCTTGCCAGGCGCCAATCCCCGGTGACCCACAGGAACCCGGTTACACAGGGCAAAGTGAGCAGCATGCGCCACCCGAAGATTTCTTCACCTGTTAGCGGGTGCAGCAGGGAGGTGTAGTAATACATCAGCGCGAACAGTGACGACGCCAGAACAGATGCGGCAATGCCTCGGGACACGAAGACCTCTACAGAACAGGCGGGGAAGTGGCGGCCCGCACGTTACCTTAGCGACGGGGTAGGCGCCAGTGCCGTAGCGGCTGCTTGCTTGACCGTCTTGGCAAGCTGCTCTACGAACACGGGGGCCGGCATTGGCCGGGCGAACAGATAACCCTGCAGGTAGGCCACACCCTGGTTGGTCAGGTAGTCGCGCTGCTCCTGGGTTTCGACCCCTTCGGCCACGACATCCAGGCCCAACTTGCCGCACAGCTCGATGATGCTGTCCAGAATGTGCCGGCCAAGCGCCTGGTTACCGATCATGGCCACAAAGCTCTGATCGATCTTCAAGTAGTCCACCTGAAACTGATGAAGGTAGGAAAGGCTTGAGTTCCCGGTGCCAAAGTCGTCCAATGCGATCTTGATGCCCATGGCGCGAATCGTCGAAAACAGCGCCAGCACAGAGGGTTCCGGGCTGAGCAGCTCGCGCTCTGTGAGCTCCAGCACCAGTTGTACGCGGCCTGGAGGGAATGCTGCGAGAAAGGCTCGACAGTCTTCGACCAGAGTCGGGTCATCGCAGTGCGCCGCCGCCAGGTTGATACCCACGTGAAACCCATTGCCGACAGACCCTGCCAGGGGGGCCAGCACGGCGGCGGTCTGACGAATCAGACTGCGTGTCATGGGTACAATCAGCCCGCAGGTTTCGGCATAGGGAATAAACAGGTCTGGCCGAACCAGGCCTTCACGTGGGTGATGCCATCGCATGAGCACTTCGACCCCTGTCCATTGGCCGGTCTTGCTGCTCACGACCGGTTGAAAGAAAGGCACGAACTCGCCTGCAGCAAGCGCCCTTAGCATGTCCTGCTTGGGTGAGCGCGCGCGCCGTTGCTGCCAACGGCAAGCAAGGCCTGCGCCTAGCCCCAGCAGGCCCAACAAGCCCAGGGTTGGGTATTCCTGCAACAACCGGGACCACGTAGCCGATGTTTCATAACCCACTACCACGCGGTAGGGGTAACGGGCCGATTCAGCTACGGCTTCCCCAGATATGAATGCGACTGCCCTGCGTGATACAACGCCTTGCGCCGTCATCCAGGCGGGGCCTACGCCTAGTAACATGCGTCCATCTCCCTCCGGTACGGCAAGGACGTTGGCCAGGTGTTGACCGTCGACTGTGGCCAGCGCGGCCCCCGTGGAGGTAGCCTGCCGATAGACCAGCAATGCGCGCCCCGGTGTTACAGTATCAGCCTCGAACAGGCGTAGCCGACCCTCGCTGTAACCGTCCAGGGAAAAGTGCTCGTTGAAGGCCCCATACAGCGAGCTGCAATATACGCGGCCCTGGTTCACCAGGCTGGTAGATCGAACATAGGGATTACTGGTGACCTGTTCGCGCAAGCTCAGAGAAGCTTGGCTACAAGGGTGTCCCACAACAGGTGCCAATGCCTGGGCAGCGCCTGCTGCATTGTCGAAGAGGGTATCGAAGCGCTCTACTGCCAGTTTGGCTTCCCGCTGGGACTGGGTGTGGCGATCACTTTCCACCTGCCAACCCAACATGGGCACGCCTAGCAAAACGGGCAGCAAGGCAACCAGAGTCACTACTGACCACTGATATACCCTGTGCGGCATCAAGGGTGATGACATGCTCAGGCTCCTGTCATTAACGCCACCCTAAGCTTGCAGGGTGGTTGGCCAAAAGCCGGCAGCATAGCCGGGGATGTGAAACACACCACCTTTTCCTTTGTGCTTTTGGTGCATCCGCCGCATGGCCGGTGCCGCGCCCACATCGGCCATGCCGTACTTTTTCACAAGGAGCAAATTAGTATGCGAAAGTACAGGCCCCAAGGCTTGAGCGCGCGCCGGCTCGGCATTCGAGTCAGCGTACTTCGACGCGCCGTGTTCGGTTTAGGGCCCAGTGACAAAGGCCTGCGCTGAAGATAGATAGCATCGAAACGAGGCCTAACACTGCAATCACCCGGTTGGTGACCAGGCGCCAGACATCCTCCCCAGAGACACTGCTATAGATGGCATAACCATATTTGGGTGATGTCGTAAACGCATGATAATTACGATCTCCGCTTAGTTCTCCATGCAGCGTAGAACCATCATCCCATAGGAACACGTCACCCACTTTGAGCGCTACCTCCACTGTTCCGCTGATCAATTCCAATTGTTGCAGAATGAGGCGGTTGTCCAACATGACAGACACACCTTGAGTATTTTTTTCGGTGGACAGTATCAGGTATCCCTGCTCATTAGTGACTTCCAAGCGCAGGCCGCTGTTGCTCGATGAAGCGAGTGCCGGGGCTTGCCACTCACGTAACGGAATGCCGGTGCAATCGAGCGTTGTGCAGTAGGGGGCACCTGCGCTATCGAATGATATGGCAGCCAGCCACGGGTTTGCTGCCGTTGCTTGATGCAGTAACTTATAGGCGACCTCACAGGGTTGGCCGGCATGCGCCATCAACTCCTCTGCTGTGCTGCTGGCCTTATCCAGTATGTGATCAAGCTTTGCTACAGCGTTCTGGCCTACGCGGTTGTTTTCGCTTTGCAGGGAGCGCTTGGCCAGGTCCAGCGTCAGGCCCAAGCCAACGACCATGGGAATAACAGCTGCGCACAAGGTCAGGGACACTTTGGCGAAGGTAGTGTATCGAGCGTCAATCCGTGACATAACCACTCCTGCGAGTACTAGGTGTAAGGCCATTCTATGAGCCGCCCCGGTAATAGGGAGGTGTGCATTACAGACAGGCCCTGTGGGAAAAGGCCGAAGCTCGAAGTGGAAATCTATAAATGGATCCTATCCGTTGCGGTTATCTCAGCGATGGTCAAGAATGGTATCCGTCTTCGTGTACTGAGCAGCCCATGGCTTATTCAACGTCATTGCCATATCCGTATGCCTCAGGGGTCATGAGCAACCGTATTCAAGGTTATCCCTGGCACCTGAGCACTTTAGGAACCTGGGACCAGTGGTCACCCACACTGCGCGGTTCGCTGGTGAGCCTGCTTGACTCCTGCCTGCCCCAGTGCCTGATATGGGGTGAAGCGCAGCACACGTTCTATAACGACGCGTTCGCCACCTTGCTAGGCCAGGGTGCCCCGGTGGTCGGTGAAGGCTTTGCGCAGCTATGGCCGCTGGCAGGGTCCCGGCTGGCGCCGATGGTGAAGCGCGCTATGGCCGGTGAAGCCTGTTACGGCGAGAACTATTGCTTGCCGGTCGAGCGCCAGGGTCGCCGTGAGCCTACCTGGTATACCTTCTGCTTTAGCCCGCTGCGTAACGAAGAGGGCAAGGTAGTGGGCGTGCTGGGTACGGTAATGGATACCACCGCTACAGTACTAGCCGAACAGGAATTGCGGGGGCTGGCGCAACGTTTCGAGCGGGAGGTAGCAGAGCGTACGGCCGACCGCAACCGGCTCTGGCAGCTGTCCACTGATATCATGTTGGTTACCCTTGGAGACCTGACCATCACGGCAGCCAACCCTGCCTGGGAAACCGTGCTAGGGCGGCCCGAAGCCGAATTGTTGGGCATGAGTGTGCTGGAGTTGTTGCACCCCGATGATGTACCGGTCTGCGAGCAAGCCGCTTTAGACCTGGCGGCCGGCCGCCCCTTGCGTGATATGGACTGTAGGCTGCGCCATAAGCGCGGCGGCTACCGCTGGATCAACTGGGCCGCAGTGCCCGGGGGCGGTTTTTTCAATGCCGTTGGCCGCGACGTTACCGTGGAGCGTGAGCGTGCTGCTGCGCTGGAGCAGACCGAAGAGCTGCTGCGTCATAGCCAGAAGATGGAAGCGGTAGGGCAATTGACAGGCGGGCTGGCACACGACTTCAATAACCTGCTCACCGCCATTTCCGGCAGCTTGGAACTCATGGCGCGCCGACTTGAACAAGGGCGCGTCGAGCAGATAGGCCGTTACATCACTGCCGCCAAGGGCGCAGCAGACCGGGCCGCCACCTTGACCCACCGGTTGCTGGCTTTTGCGCGCCGACAAACCCTGGATGCGCGCCCTGTTGTCGTCAGCACATTGGTGGAGGGCTTGGAGACCCTTATACGGCAAACCTTGGGCCCTGACATTCATTGGGAGCGGGCAGTGAGCGATAAGGCCTGGTGTGTGCTGGCCGACCCCAACCAGTTGGAAAGTGCCCTGCTGAACCTGTGCATCAATGGGCGAGATGCCATGGCAGGGGTGGGTACACTGACGTTGAGTTGCCAAGGGCATGTACAGGCCGCAAGCACGTTGGCAGAAGACGAGTTGGCCCTCGGTGAGTACGTTGTCATCAGCGTGGCCGATACCGGGCATGGCATGTCCACTGACGTGCTGTCCCGGGTGTTCGATCCTTTTTTCACCACCAAACCTTTGGGCCAGGGTACGGGTCTAGGGCTGTCCATGGTCTATGGGTTCGCTCGCCAATCCGGGGGGGCAGTACGCATTCATTCGGTGCCTGATGAGGGCACCTGTGTGAGTATTTTCTTGCCGCGCTATGCCGAGTCCGTGTCGCTGCCAGTGCCTGAGCAACCTAAGGAAGCTGCCGTCCGTGCTGTACAGGGGGCCTGTATCCTATTGGTTGATGACGAGGCAACGATCCGAGACTTGCTCATGGAAACCCTGCAAGGGCTGGGGTACGACGTGGTGGGTGCCGAGGATGGCGTCACTGGGCTTGCTGCATTGGGCCGCCTGCCGCGTGTAGATTTGCTCATTACAGACATTGGCCTGCCTGGAGGGCTGAACGGGCGGCAGGTGGCTGAAGCAGCAAGGGCAATCAAGCCCAAGCTGCCGGTGTTGTTCATCACGGGCTATGCCGAACAGTCGGCCTTGGCCCCGGCTTTTCTACGCACGAACATGGAGATTGTCACCAAGCCGTTTCTACTGGAGGACCTGGCCAGGCGTGTAGGGCAGTTGCTTAATCCGCTGGCGAAGGGTGAGTAGAGGCGCCTGTTTGATCCTCTGTGGCTGGCGAAGCACCGCTGCGTTTGGTCTGACGTTCTAGTATCAGGTACAGCACGCAGGCAATGGCCAACGGCATGAGGAAATACAAGGCACGGTAGGCAATCAACGCCGCGAGAAGTGCGCCCTTTGAGTATTGTCCTTGCAGCAACGATATAAAGATGGTTTCCAGCACGCCCAGCCCAGCTGGGATATGGGTGATGACACCAGCAATACTGCTGATCAGCAAGATGGCCAATACGGTCGGGTAATCCACCTTGGCTGGCAACAAGGTAAAGATCAGAGCGCCCATCAATGCCCAGTTACAGGCGCCTGTCAGCGCTTGTAACGCTGCAAACCTGAACCTGGGAAGGGTAATTTCCTGCTTGCGGACTGTCCAGGTGCGGCGGGTGGCAAAGCGACAAGCCAATAGGTAGGCAATGCCGGCCACCACCATGGCCACCCCGATCAGCCGTAACCCGGTGGTGCCGATCTTTACGCTGTCAGGCAATGCCGGCAGCCCCATGGCAAAAACAACCCCGCCCAGCAGCAGGTAACCGAGCCAGTTGGTAACCAGCCCGAGGCTCAATATTTTGGTAATGGTTGCGACGCTGAGGCCAGATTTGCCGTAAAGCCGATAGCGCAGGGCTATACCGCCTACCCAGGAGCTGAGGTTGAGGTTGAAGGCGTAACAGACGAACGCCAGTGGCAGCACACGGGTGGCGGGCAACTGGTGGCCAGTGTAATGGCGAGACAGCAGGTCATAACTGCTGAACACCAGGTAACTGAGCAATGCGATACCTGCACCCAATAGCAGGGTGGTCAACTTGTAGGACTTGAGCGCGTGCGTCACCTCTTGCCAGTTCAGGTTTCGCACCAACATGAACAGCAGCACCGGCACGGCGATAAAGCAGCTCCACGTCATCAGGCGTTTAGCCCATACCCATTTTCGCGAACGGGGTTTGGTGCGCGGGCCTGAACCTTGTGGGTCTGCAGTAAGGTCGACAGTAGAGGTCATACGCTTTTTTCCGCATTCAAAGTGGCCGTGTCTGGCGTGTTTTCGTTCACCCGCGTCCATGGCTTGAGCCGAGGCGAATGGGCCGGTAACAGGCCTATCCAAGCCGGAAAGTGGCGCAAGAAGTGAAAGCTGAGGAAGATCAAAGGCGCTCGCCACCAATACCCACGCAACACACGCTGCAGCGTAATGCGCTTGGACTCATGCTCCGTAAGCTGGGCCAAGTGATCATGCAGGCGTTCATTGAAGGGCGCGTCATTGATGACCAGGTTGCCTTCCAGGTTCAGGGACAGGCTTAGAGGGTCCAGGTTACTGGAACCTACGGTGGACCACTGGCGGTCGATCACTGCTACCTTGCCGTGCAAAGGGCGGGTGGTGTATTCGCAAATATTCACGCCGTCGCGCAGTAGGTAGTTGTAGAGCAACCGGGAACATAGGCGCACTAGCGGCATGTCTGGCATGCCTTGCAGCATCAGTGTGACCTTGACGCCTCGGCGGGCCGCATTGCGCAGCGCGCGCAATACCCGGTAGCCAGGAAAGAAATAGGCATTGGCGATCAGAATCCGCTCATGTGCGTTTTCAATGGCCTTCAGGTAGTGCTCTTCGATGTCATTGGTATGGCTATTGTTGTCACGGATGCTCACGAGCATTTTGGCTTTGGCGCTGTCGGGTTCCAGAGGCACGCGTTCTGTCAGCCAGGGCTTGGGTGAGCGTGACACCTTGCTGGTCTGGTCCATCAACTCCAGCGATACCCTGTGCAGGTCGGCCACGATCGGCCCGCGCACCTGAACCGCATAGTCCTGCTTGGCCATGGGGCCATAATCCCCCAGGTGGTCGGCGCAGAAGTTGATCCCGCCAACGAAACCGATCTCCCCGTCCACGACCACGATCTTGCGGTGCAGGCGGCGGAACAGGTTAGTGCGCATGCCCAGTGTGGGCTTGCTCGGGTCGAAGGCCAGCACGCGCACGCCCGCTTCGGACAGGGCGCTGAGCGTGGCAGGTGACAGGTCGGCGCTGCCATAGCCATCTACCAATACCTCAACCCGAACACCCCGGGCGGCGGCCTCGACCAGAACCTTCTGCAGTTCTAGGCCCACTTTGTCATCGCGCAGGATAAAGGTTTCGATCAGCACTTCTTCACGGGCCTGTGCAATGGCGTGGTACACACTGGGATAGAACTCTTCACCATTGATTAACAGCTGGATCTGGTTGTCACTGCGCCATTGCTCGGTCATAGGTGAACCTCCACAGCAAGGGGGACATGGTCAGACAGGTGCGACCATGGTTTGCGCGACAGCGCCTGCGGCGCACGGGCAGTGGCATTGCGCAGGTAAATGCGGTCCAAGCGCAGCAGCGGCCACCTGGCCGGAAAACTACGGGCGGGCGCGCCATAGGCCTGCGCAAAGGCTTCCTTCAACCCGCAGTTGGCCAGCAGCTTGTCAGCCTGTTGGCGCCAGTCGTTAAAGTCGCCTGCCACGATTACAGGCTCTTCGGCCGGTAGTGCTTCGAGCAGCCGACACAACAGCAACAGTTGCTGATGACGCTGTTGTTCGCGCAGCCCCAGGTGCACGCAGATGGTGTGTACCGGTGGCTGGCCGGGCACTGCCAATACCGAATGCAGCAGCCCGCGCTCTTCCTGCCCGGCCACCGTCACGTCATGGTTCTGGTGATGCAGAATGGGAAACTTCGACAGCAGGGCGTTGCCGTGATCGCCGTCGGGGTAGACCGCGTTCCGCCCATAGGCGAACACGGGCCACATACTGTCGGCCAGAAATTCATACTGGGGCACATCACTCCAATTGTCGTAACGCTCCCCGTGGCGCCGATGAACCCCCAGTACCTCCTGCAAGAACACCACGTCTGCCGACGTGGCCCGAACGGCGTCGCGCAGCTCAGGCAGTACAAAGCGGCGGTTCAACGGGCTGAAGCCCTTGTGTGTGTTCACGGTGAGGATGTGCAGCACGTGTACGGGCGAGGCTTGCTCGGGAAGCACGTCCGCCGCGGTTACTTGCTCATCCAACGGCCGGAAATCCTGTGTCGCCATCGGCCAAAGCTCCCAAATGCACTCGGTTTAACGTCCTGGTAGTCGGACTGGCCGAGGGGAGAGATGGTTCAGCGTGGGGGGGCAGGCAAAGCGTGCACCCAGGCTGACAGGTACCAAAGCACAGGTCTGCAGTATATGAGCTGCAGAAGCTGTATAGAATGCCCAGTTAAATCCACTATAATGTGGCTTAATAGTTGAATTTCCATTGGAACACCCACTATGCTGGATTTAAGTTTTAGTAAGCCGGATGAAATAGTGAAAGGGATTTGCGCTCGAGTTCGTGTAGAGAGGCTTGCGTTGCAGATGACACAGGCCGACTTAGCCGGCCGGGCGGGTATTGGGGTCAATACTGTGTCTAACCTTGTAGCCGGTCGCAACGTAGGCCTGGAGACTGTAGTGCGTGTGGCAATGGTGCTGGGGAGGGCCAAAGAGTTCGACGGCTTGTTCAGGCCGAGGCTGGAGAGCCTTGACGACGTGCGTCGCTACGAAAACACCGCCCACCGCCGCCGTGTCAGGAGAACCCCAAGCGATGGTTGAGCAAATCAATGTGTATTACAACGGTTGGGGTGAACAGTGGTTATGGGGCTCGCTCGTCTCGGTGTCGCAAACGAAGCAGACGTCTCGACGCAGGTTGCTGCTGCCTTGATCGAAAACATCAGTACACATGGCAGCCGGTTTTCACAGCGCGCCCATAGTTGTACCTAGGCGGGATTGCCAAAGGATCCCCAGGCCACTATCCAGAGCAGAATCGACCATAATATTGCGCTAGTGGGTTGACGGGGCTGTGCCCGTCCTGGAACGCGGAGCTTACGCCTACGATTCGCGCCAGTCGCTACGTGCATTGGCAATCAGCGCGTCCCAGTCATCAGGTGGATTGCCTCGGCCCAACATTTTCTCAAATAGAGCGTAGGGATCGGATTTGCTACCCGCAGAGCGTAGAGTGTTTTCATCGTTGACCCAGGCGTAGACGATCACCTTGGACTTTGAATCGTAGCGGAAAAACAGCCTGAAACGCCGTCCGATTTTCGCCCGTCGCCAATGGCGGTAAGCGGTACCCAACGTATTGCCCTGGCGGAACTCATCACGGGCCGGGTCGCTTGGCACTGCCTCCATGATCAGGTGGCTCAATGCTCGGAATAACTTGACGTTGGCGTTGCTTTCAAAGCCATGCGGGTCGTTCTGTTCAGCCCGTCTAGCGGCCTCTTGCAGTTTGCGTAGCTGTACAGTTACACCTTCATGGAACAACAGTGTCCAGCCATGGTACTGAGTCAAATCGCGACCTCACCGTTAATTTCTTCGTCCAGATCTACAGGGTGTTTGGCGTTGGCGAGCATGGCTTGCGCCAGGTCGTCCGGTAGCGTGGTGATGTTATGCCCATTGCGAATGTCAGCCTCTAACAGGTCCAGGAATGCGCCGATGGCCGGGTCTTCGTGGTCGACTTCCAGTCGGCTGACCACGACTTCGTTTCCACGGATGTCGAAGGCGACTTTAGTGCCGGTATTCAAGCCCAGCAATTGGCGGACGGCTTTGGGTAGGGTGACCTGGCCCTTGGAGGTGAGGGTGGCGATTTCGTGGATGGTAGGCATGGGCGTTCTCCCGAATGTAATGACTGAATTGTAAGGAATAATCCTTACTTTATCAATTTTGGTTTTTGCTGATCAAGCATAGGCGGGGAGGGCGATCAGTAGGACGGCGGCATGAGTTATACAACCTCTCGGGACACGATCAGAGCACCTGAACGAAATCGCGGATTTGCTCACTACTCGGCCACGGCAAACGCTGGGACGGAAATTCCCTGTAAAGGTGCTGATGAAGCATTTACTGCTGCTGGCGGCAAATCGGCTGAACACAGTTAACTGACTGTTGCACTTGGAACATGAGGCCGGCAATGGATTGTCGGATGGTATCAATTTAGTAGGATTTCATTACAGGCTATCCGGATCCCCAAAAAACATCTGCAACCGCGCCCGCAGCCAGCGTTCGCTGGGGTCGTTGTCCTGGGCGCCGCGCCAGGCCATGTGCAACTCGAAGGTCTGGATGTCCAGCGGCAGGTCTTCGGCGCGTAGGCCGCCGGCGGCGGTGAGGGCGTCGGCGGTGTAGTCCGGCACGATGGCAATGATATCGGTGCCCGCCAGCAAGGTGCCCAAGCCGTTGAACTGCGGCACAGCCAGCACCACATGGCGCTTGCGCCCCAGTTTTTCCAGGGTGGTGTCGATAAAGCCGCTCAGGTCGCCGGCGTAGGACACCAGCGCGTGTGGCCGCTCGCAGAAGTCGTCCAGGCTCATTGCCCCAGGCATACTGTCGGCCCTCAACAGCCTGGGCCGGCTGCGGCGCAAGACCTTGCGCTTGGCATTGGCAGGCAGTTCGCTGGTATAGCTAACCCCTACGGAGATCTCCCCGGAGGCCAGCAGCGCCGGGATCAGAATGTAATTGACCCGCCGTATTACTAGCACGATACCCGGTGCTTCGGCGCGCAGCCGTTTGAGCAGTTGCGGCAGCAAGGCGAACTCGACGTCATCGGACAGGCCGATACGGAACACGGCGGTGCTGGTGGCCGGGTCGAAGTCGGCCGCCCGGCTCACGGCGGTGGAGATGGAGTCCAGGGCAGGCGAGAGCAGGGCGAAAATTTCGGTGGCCCGGGCCGTCGGCTCCATGCTGCGGCCTGTACGCACAAACAGGGGGTCGTCAAACAGGCTGCGCAGCCGCGAAAGGGCCGCACTGATGGCGGGCTGCCCTAGGAAGAGCTTTTCTGCAGCACGCGTGACGCTGCGCTCGTGCATCAAGGTTTCGAACACAATCAGCAGGTTCAGGTCGACACGGCGAAGGTCATTGCGATTCATCTGCATCGCTCTGGCAGGTTATGGGGCGGTGGAATAGTACGGGGATTGATTCCCAAGGTGCACGGGATTTATTAATCCTGCGTTATACCCATTGAATCGGGGATCAATATTGGGCATGTTGACTATCAATGTCCCCCGGTAGCGATGCGGGTAAAGCCCGGATAACCTACGTGGTAATAGAAGTGATCAGACGAGGTTCGTCATGTCCCGCACAATCCGTTTTCACAAGTTCGGCCCTGCCGAAGTGCTCAAGTGCGAAGCGCTAGAGACGCGGCTGCCCGGACCTGGCGAAGTGCAGGTGCGGGTTTCAGCCATCGGTATCTCCTGGTTCGACGTGCTCTGGCGGCAGAACCTGGCACCCTCGCAGGCCCGTTTGCCGGCAGGCATCGGCCAGGAAATGGCGGGCGTTGTAACCGCAATAGGCGAGGGCGTAGAGGGTTTCAAGCCAGGTGATCGTGTTGCCAGCTTCCCCGCGACCAGCGCCAATGAATACCCAGCTTGCGGTGAGTGCGTGCTCATGCCCGCTGCAGCCCTTACGCGCTACCCCGAGCTGCTCACACCCGCCCAGGCGGCTGTTCATTAC
>Ga0268349_1000125_pt1 | contig 14691 bp, 14 predicted proteins | sample G5R2_MAIN_18SEP2_FD_190164 | JGI IMG/M metagenome (GOLD analysis project Ga0268349, IMG submission 190164) | Phyllosphere microbial comminities from switchgrass, GLBRC, Michigan, United States - G5R2_MAIN_18SEP2017_LD1 | ecosystem: Host-associated > Plants > Phyllosphere > Phylloplane/Leaf...
GGCGACCTGTCCGAGTTCAACGTGCTGCTCGGCCCTCAAGGCCCAGTGATCATCGACCTGCCTCAGGCGGTGGACGCAGCGGCCAACAACCATGCGTTCAACATGCTTGAACGGGACGTGAGCAACATGGCCCAGTATTTTGGCCGCTTCGCGCCGGAACTGAAGGCCACTCGCTACGCCAAAGAAATGTGGGCCCTGTACAAGGCGGGTACGCTGCTGCCTGAAACGCCCTTGACCGGCACGTTTGCAGAAGAGGAAGTGAGCGCAGACGTGAATGCTGTCATGCGCGAAATCGAGACGGCCAAGCGTGATGAGGCACGTCGCCAGGCTGCCCGCGCTGAACTGGATGCACCCGCCAGCGAGGTGAAAGAAGAACCCACGCCGCCTTGGATGCGATAGGTGCTCATTCAACCCTGTGGCGTGGTCAACTGGTCGAGGATCGCGCATTCGGGTGAACCATTGCCTTGGCATTGGCTGACCAGCGCTTGAAGGTTTTCACGTAAGCCAAGCAAGGCCTGGATGCGTGCTTCAAGGGTAAGGATATGGCGCTTGGCCAAGGCCTGCACATCGGCGCTGGCGCGTGCAGGGTCGTGCTTGAGTGCAAGCAGCTGCCCTACCTCTTCAAGGCTGAAACCCAGGTCCCGGGCGTGCTTGATGAACGCCAGGCTTTCCAGTGCTTCGGGCCCATACAGCCGGTACCCACTGTGTGTTCTTACCGCCGCAGGCAGCAAACCGATGCTTTCGTAATGGCGGATCATCTTGGCGCTCAGCCCGCTGCGAGCAGCGGCTTGGCCAATGTTCAACGGTTGCATGTCAGGCCTCCTTAAAGGTCGAGGGCGACCAAGTGGTTAGCAACAGGGCATTGGCCATTACGCTTACACTGGACAACGCCATGGCTGCACCGGCAAACATGGGGTTGAGCAGGCCGAATGCCGCAAGGGGTATGCCTACCAAGTTGTAGGCAAATGCCCAGAACAGGTTCTGGTAGATCTTGCGCTGTATCCTGGCGGCGATATCCAGGGTGGCGGGCACCAGCGACAGGTCTGGCCGAACCAGCACAACCGCCCCAGCCTGGGCCGCTACATCGGTTTCGCCACCCATTGCAATGCCGATGGCCGCAGCGGCCAGCGCAGGCGCGTCGTTGACACCATCACCCACCATCACCACCGGCCCTTCGGCGCTCAGTTTAGCCACTTGCTGGGCTTTATCAGCAGGCAGCAGTTGGGCCTGAACCTGAGAAATCCCAACGGCCTGGGCCATATGCGCCGCGCTGCCGGCATTGTCGCCAGTGAGCATATGGCAATCGATACCTTGGATACTCAGGTGGCGAACTACGCCTGCAGCATTGGCACGGGGTTTATCTACAAAGCCAAGCACGCCAAGCACGCGCGGGTGGGGCGCTTGCTCCAGTAGCCAAGAGACGCTCATGCCGCTGGCTTGCCACTGCCCAGTCAGATGCTGGAGGTCGGATGCGTTGAGGCCGGCGTCCTCAATGACGCGTTGGCTTCCCAGTACGTAGCGACAGTTGTCGACCACACCCGCAATGCCGCGCCCTGGCAGGACGGTGATCGAGGCGGCTTGCAGCCGTTCGACACGCTGCTCGGTACAGGCGCGTTGCACCGCTTGTGACAGGGGATGTGAACTGCCTTGAGCCAAAGCACCGGCCAGGGCCAGCAGAGGCTGTACCGTAGGGGCCGCCGCGTGAGTAGTAGCCAGTTCGACCCTGCCCTGGGTGAGGGTACCGGTTTTATCGAATACCACATGACGAACCTTGCTAGCGGCTTCGATGATACCGATGTCTTTAATCAGCACACCCTGCCGGGCGGCTGCCCCTGTCCCGGCCAGGATGGCAGCCGGTGTGGCCAGCCCCAAAGCACAGGGGCAGGCGATGACCAGCACACTGACAGCAGTAACCAACGCGTGCTCCAAAGAGCTTCCTGCCAGATACCAGCCCAGGCACGTGATTACGGCAAGCACAAGGATCAGTGGTACGAACACTTGGCTGACACGGTCCACAACCCGTTGCACCGGGGCTTTGGCCCCCTGTGCGGTCTCTACCAGGCGAATGATGCCTTCGAGGAGCGTTTCGGCACCCACGGCAGTGACTTCAACCACCAGCAGCCCTTCACCGTTCAGGGCGCCGCCATTGACACTGTCGCCCACAGATTTGGCGACCGGCAATGCTTCGCCCGTGAGCAGGGATTCGTCCACATGGCTAGCGCCCTCTACTACGCGGCCGTCTGTAGCAATACGGGCGCCAGGTAATACCTGTACCCGATCGCCCAGGCGCACGCTGGCCAGTGGCACCTCTCCTGGCACACCGTGTTCGAGCCGCATAACGGTGGAGGGCCGTAACGCTTCCAAGGCACGGATAGCCCCTGCGGCAGTGTGCTTGGCTCGCGCTTCCAGGCTTTTGCCCAGCAGTACCAAGGTAATCACCATGGCGGACGTTTCGAAGTACAGGTGGGGAAGCTCGCCTGGGGCAGAACGGACCCACAGAAACAGGCTCAAACCGTAAGCGGCCGTGGTGCCCAAGGCTACCAGCAAGTCCATATTGGCCGAGTGCGCGCGTACTGCACCCCAGGCAGCTCGGTAGAAGCGCGCCCCTGCAAGCACCTGTACGGGCGTTGCCAAGGCCCATTGTGCCCAGGCGGGCAAAACCATATGTATGCCAAGCGGCATCAGGGCCATGGGCAGCAACAGGGGCATGGATAACACGAAGGCAAAGGCCAGCCACGCGTTCTGCCGCCAGCGCTCACGCTTTCGAATGCGATCGTCTGTAGCTGAATCCCGAGCCAGGCGGGCCTGATACCCCGCATGGTGGACAGCTTCAACCAGCGTAGCCGCTGCCAGGCTGGGCTGGGCGCTGACTGTTGCGCGCTCGTTGGCCAGGTTCACGTGTGCAGTGTGCACGCCAGGCACAGTGGCAAGCGCACGCTCTACGCGGCCAACGCAACTGGCACAGCTCATGCCGTCTATAACGAATTCAAAGGTTGAGGGTTGGCCCATCGATCATGCCTCCTTCGAGAAGCATGAAGCCTCAACCTTGACCCCCTGGCAAGGTCAAGGGGCGTATTCGAGCGGTGCTGCCCTGAGGTACAGACCATTCGGGCCAGCGGCGATACGGTATTTGCGTATGTCGCCAGCCTGCAGCGTAAGTGTGGTGGATCGCTGTTCGCCCACAATACCTGGGCTGCACCCCGGCGCCTGCCCCGGCAATATCTGCAGGCGCACCACCAGCGGCCCGGGCGGCAGGTTATAGGACAGGGTTTGCTCAGGGAACAGCCGGCCTACCAGCTGGTCCTGCATATACAAGCCTATTTCACAGGAAGTGCCGACTTCGAGGCGTTCGCGTGAAACAATCAAGACGCCGTAGCCTTGGGGGTTATCTGCCATCGCAGGTGCCAGCGGCACGCCTCCAAGCAGGGCAAGCAAAACGGTGAGCATCCGGCGCATGGCAGCGGCTCCTGGGCAAGAACGACAGTTCAAGCTTGGCCGAGCCAACGGCGGATTACCAGCCCGGCAGGAAGGGCAAAAACTTGACCTTGCCCACTCAGGAAGGTTGAGCCTGCGATTTTCAATGACAGGAGGCACCAATGCATCACTTCAACGTACAAGGTATGACGTGCCAACACTGCATAAACGCCGTCAATGACGCCGTTCACGAGTGGGATGCCAATGCCCAGGTGCAGGTAGACCTGGCGGCAGGGCAGGTCAGCATCGCCAGCGACTTGCCTGTGGAGCGGCTGCTGCGGGCTATTCAGAACAGCGGGTATGCGGCACAGCCGGCGGGCAAGACAGGCTAGCCTCTCCAGTTTTTAGGAATATCGCGCCAGGGGCGCGTTACACTAGCGCGCTACCCTGGCAGCCGACCCTCCCATGAACCTTCGAATCATTCTGATCCTTGGTGCGCTCAGCGCATTCGGCCCTTTGGCCATTGACTTCTATCTCCCCGGCTTTCCAGCCATGGCAACGGCGTTTGGAACGGATGAAACCCGTATCCAGAGCACCTTGGCCGCCTATTTCCTGGGCTTATCATTTGGCCAGCTGCTTTATGGCCCCGTGGCAGACAGGTTCGGGCGGCGTATCCCCTTGTTGTTTGGTGTGGTGGTGTTCACGCTGGCTTCGTTAGGGTGTGCCTTTGCGCCCACACTGGAAGCCTTGGTTGGGCTACGGTTCGCTCAGGCGCTGGGCGGGTGTGCGGGCATGGTGCTTTCACGGGCGATCGTCACTGACAAGTGCGACACTGTTGGCGCGGCAAAAGTATTCTCCCAGTTGATGCTTGTAATGGGGCTGGCGCCCATTTTGGCCCCCGTACTGGGTGGCTTTCTGGTCAATACGGCAGGTTGGCAGTCGATTTTCCTGGTATTGACGGTGTTCAGCGGCTGCTGCGCAGTGGCGGTGTACTTGGGGTTGCCCGAGAGCATTCCAGTGGATCGGCCTCGTTTACCCCTAAGCGGCGCCTTGGGCCAATATGCCCGCCTGCTCGCCGATCGCCCCTTCGTAGGTTATGCGTTGACGGGCGGCATCGCCATGGCCGGAATGTTTGCCTATATCGCAGGGTCACCGTTTGTGGTGATCAAGCTCTATGGCGTACCTGCAGAGCATTTTGGCTGGGTTTTTGGTACGAACGCTGCAGGTTTTATCTTGGTCGCCCAGGTAAATGCCCGTTTGCTGGGTCGCCTTGGCCCACAGGCCCTGTTGCGCCGTGGCGTGTGGGTGTATCTGGCCGCTGGCCTCACGCTGTTAGCCATTACTGCCACACGGCCTGATCATTTATGGCCGCTGCTCATTCCGCTGTTTGTTTGCATTGCCAGCCTCGGCACCATTATTCCGAACGCGTCAGCCTGCGCCATGTCCGGTCAAGGCCCGCGTGCAGGTAGTGCTTCAGCCATGCTCGGCTTCCTTCAGTTTGTTATTGCGGCCATCTCCTCCAGCCTGGTAGGCGCGCTGGCCAACGGTACTGCTTTGCCTATGGCGCTTGTGATTGCAGGCTGCGGAGCGCTGGCCCTAGCGGCCAGCGCGGTAACGGCCAGGTATGTGGCCAAGCGGGCCGCACTTTCCAGCTAAACCTGACAAGATTGTTTACCGCCGTTATACCGACTGGCGGTGTAGGCTTTTTTACTGCAGTGCGTCAGCCGTTTCCAAAGCCGAAACACTCACGCCTGTTCTGCCCCCTGCTAATGCTTGGCGGTTCCACTGGCGCGGCACGTGAGCGCCAAACTACGCCAACGCTGTGTGGCACAAGCGCTGCGGATGCGGCCCGCTGGCGCTTCCCATGGCCAATTTTCCCCCGGAAGCCCGTGCTTATAATGCGCTGGATCCGCTGGTGCTTGTACGGCTGCCAGCCTTCATACAGGGAGTGAATGAACATGGACTACATACCTCGCATCAGCCGAATCGCCACCTTGCTGGCAGACCCGAAGCGAAGCGCGATGCTATGGGCCCTGATAGACGGCGCTACCCGGGGGGCTGACGAACTGGCGAATCTCGCGGGGCTTACGCCGTCTTCAGCCAGCGCGCACCTGTCTCAGTTGTCTGCTGCTGGCTTGCTCAAGCGAGAGGCACGGGGGCGAAAACGTTTTTTCCGGCTGGCTGCACCTGAGGTCGGGATGGCAGTGGAAGCATTGGCCTCAGTACCTGCGGTTCGAAGTGAGCCTGAGCGACCCTCTGAGCGCTTGCTCCCGAGAAACGCCGGGGCAGTGCGCAAAGCGTGTATCTGCAAGGACCACTTGGGTGGGGAATTGGCCAATGAACTGTATGAGCAGTTCACCGAACTGGGTTGGGTGGATACCCACCCGGGCGGCGCCAGCCTCAGCTCCCAGGGCGTGCTTGCCCTGGCGGCTCAAGGGATCTACGTACAGGCGTTTGCGCAGCGCGGGTGCCTGTCCGTTGTCACGTGCTGTGATTGGTGTACTGGGCGGCCCCATTTGAGTGGCGTGCTGGGCGCCAGCCTGCTGCAGTTGTTTCTGCAAAAAGGCTGGGTACGACGGCTGGATAACAGCCATGCCTTACGTGTTACTCGCCCAGGGCAGGCGGCATTGGCCCAGTGGTGCCAGCCCGGTGCCAGCGCTCGGCAAGCACCGGCTACACCGGAACAGGTTATTTGACCAGGCGTGCATCCAGGCTGTTTTGGGCCAGGCGGCGAGCCTGATCCTGGGTCATGCCCAAGTGCGTGTACAGGGCATGGAAGTTTTCCGTGACATAGCCACCGAAGTAGGCAGGGTCATCCGAGTTGACCGTGACTTTTACGCCACGCTCAAGCATGTCAAGGATCGTGTGCTGGGCCATGTCGCCAAATACGCATAACTTGGTATTAGACAGCGGGCACACAGTAAGCGGGATCTGCTCATCGATGATGCGCTGCATCAGGCGTTCATCTTCAATGGCACGCACGCCATGGTCGATGCGCTGAATGTGCAGCAGGTCCAGTGCTTCCCAGATGTACTCGGGCGGGCCTTCTTCTCCGGCGTGGGCCACAGTCAGGAAGCCTTCGGCCCGAGCACGGTCAAAAACACGCTTGAACTTGCTGGGCGGGTGACCTTTTTCGGAGCTGTCCAGCCCTACGGCTACGAACGTGTCACGGAAGGGCAGGGCTTGGTCCAGCGTGCGTTCGGCTTCTTCTTCGCTCAGGTGGCGAAGGAAGCTGAGGATCAACCCGCTGCTCACACCCAGCTTGGCCTGGCCGTCCTTGAGTGCTGCATTGATGCCATTGAGCACCACGTCAAATGGAATGCCGCGGTCAGTGTGGGTTTGCGGGTCGAAAAAGGGCTCGGTATGTATCACGTTCTGCGCCTTGCAACGCTCCAGGTACGCCCATGTAAGGTCGTAGAAGTCCTGTTCGGTACGCAGTACATCGGCACCCCGGTAATACAGGTCCAGGAACTCTTGAAGGTTGTTGAACGCGTAGGCTGAGCGTAAGGCCTCCACATCCGCCCAAGGCAACGCGATGCGGTTGCGTTCGGCCAGTGAGAACAGCAACTCAGGCTCCAGCGAGCCCTCCAGGTGCATGTGCAGTTCAGCCTTTGGCAGGGCGTTGAGCCAATCGTACATAGGGGTATCTCTGAAAGTCATTGCCCGGCATTTTACGCACGTATGGCGCTGTACGCACGGGCGTCAATGTCGCGGCGAAACCATCGCGGCCTGTAGGGGGTCAGTACTACAACTTTTACTTACCGTTGTTCAAAGGACTGCCATGTTCAAGCAGATCGCTGAAGAGAAATTTTTGTTGCTTGCGCTAGTGGCAGCAATTATCGCGTACCCCCTGGAACCTGCCATGGTGCACAACGGCCAGGTTACTGCCCTGGTCAGCGCTGGGCTGCTGGTAGCAGCAATCATTTGTGCTTCTTTACGTGTAGCACACCACGCTGAAATGCTGGCGGAAAAAGTGGGGGACCCCTACGGGACCATGATCCTTACCCTGGCAGCAGTGCTGGTAGAGGTCGTGATTCTGGCCATCATGATGAGTAATAACCCTTCTCCCACGTTGGTGCGCGATACCATCTATTCCGCCGTGATGCTCGACATCAATGGCATTCTGGGGCTTGCTGCATTGATGGGTGGCCTTAAACATGGCGAGCAGAGTTATAACGACGACTCGGCCCGCACCTACAGTGTGATGATCCTGACCGCCATGGGTGTGTCCATGGTAGTGCCGGAGTTCATTCCTGAAGGCCGCTGGGCCATGTACTCAGGCTTTACCATCGGCGCCATGCTGGTGCTGTACAGCTTGTTCCTGCGGATGCAGGTAGGGCCGCACAGTTACTTCTTCAGCTACAACTACCCTGAAAAGAAGCGCAAGAAACCTTCCACCGAAACCGTGGAAGAAAAACCGGTCAGCACGGCCTATTCCATTACAGTGCTTGTAATCGGCGTGGTAGTGATCGGTGCCTTGGCTGAGGTGATGTCCAAAGCTATGGATGTCGGCTTGGAAGGCAGTGGTGCACCGCCTGTGCTGTCGGCCATCCTGGTGGCTGCCATCTCCGCAGCACCCGAGATTCTTACTGCGTTGCGCGCGGCCTTGGCCAACCGGATGCAGTCTGTGGTGAACATTGCCTTGGGCGCCTCACTGTCTACCGTGATTCTAACGGTGCCCGTCATGGAAGCCGTGGCCTTGTATACCGGCCAGCCTTTCCAGATGGCGATGACACCTGTGCAAACGGTCATGGCTGTGATCACGCTACTGGTTTGCGCCATCAACTTGAATGATGGCGAAACCAATGCAATCGAGGGCATGACGCACTTTGTATTGTTCGGCACGTTTGTCATGCTTTCGCTGCTGGGCCTGTAGGTGTCACCAGGGCAAGGGTCCGCCTTTGTAGTTGATAAAGTGAAGGCCGCCCTTGCCCGCGTAGGTGTTCAACTGCGCGACCATCCCTTGGGTACTGGTTGGGACGTCGATCTCGGCCTGAGAGCCGCCCATGTCGGTTTTTACCCAGCCTGGGTGCATGCATAGCAGGGTAGGGCGCGGTTCTGGCAGCGTATTGGAAAACGAGTTGACCATGGAGTTGAGCGCTGCTTTGCTCGCCTTGTACAGCGGTATTTCCAAGGCATCAGGCGACGCCACAGTGCCTAGTGTGGAGCTCATGAAAGCCAGAACACCCGTGTGAGGGCGAAGGGTGCCGACCAGGCGTGTGGCCAGGCGTATGGGGGAAAGCACATTGGTGGTGAAAAGGTTGGCCATGTCCTGCGCGCTCACCTCCTCCAGGGGCCCAGTTGGCCCCATGACACCGGCATTGATGAACACCACATCGAAGGTTTGGCCATTTAGCTCATGAGCCAGGGCGTCAATACTGGCCAGTTCGTTCATTTCAAGGGTATGGACAGTGGCGCCGGCTTGCGTGAGTTCGGCAGGGGCCTGGCCCCGAACGGTAGCCGCCACTGCCCAACCGTCATTCTGCAGCACGTGCACTAAGCCCAGGCCCAAGCCACGAGAGGCGCCAATAATCAAAGCACGTTTTGTTTCAGCCATTGGAATGAGCTCCGTGTGAAAGGCTTGAGCATACGCCTACAGCCGTCAAGCGCCAGCCGGCATTCTGTTCAAAAAGTGACCAGGCTTACGCAGCCCTTGGCTGCGCTGGGCTGCAGCGTTTCATTCAAGGCTTATCCACAGGCAGGCTCACACAAACTGTGGGAAGTTGCCGTGCCTTTACCCGCACGTCACCAGTTGCATGCGGCCCCGGCTCAACTGCGCCAACTGCTCGGCCAGGCCGGGTGCTGCCTGTGCAGGCAATGCCAGCGTCAGGTTCACGCCATCGGCTTCAAAGTCTTCGTTCAAGACTTCACCGCTGGCTTCACTGACACGCAACCGTACCAACGCCAGCTCGTTGAAGAAGCAACGGCAGGCAAACATCGAGCGCTCTACCAAAGGATGTTTATCTGCCAACTGAAGGCATTTGTTGGCGCAGCCGCCATAAGCCCTGGCCAGCCCACCGGTGCCCAGTTGAATGCCGCCGTACCAGCGCGTGACCACTACCATCACCTGGTCAACGCCTTGGGCCTCGATGGCCGCCAGAATGGGCCGGCCTGCGGTGCCTCCTGGCTCCCCGTCGTCACTGCTCCGGTATTGGCCGCCGATCTTCCAGGCCCAGCAATTGTGCGTGGCCTGGGCATCGCCCTGCCTGTGGAGAAATGCCTGCGCCTCGTCAGGGCTACCAATGGGGCCAGCGATGGCCAGAAAACGGCTTTTCCGGATCTCTTCACGGTACTGTGCAAGCGCTGGTAGAGCGAACTTCATTCGGTGACCTGCACCGGCGGGGTGACCCCGCAACCGGTAAGAATGATGCGGATCAGGTTGTCGGCCGCTTGGTCGAAGTCTTGCCGGGTAAGGCGGGATTTACCCGTTACTCGACAGATCTGGTTGGAAAAATCCGCATAGTGCTGGGTGCTGCTCCACAGCAGAAAGATCAGATGGACCGGGTCCACCGGGTGCATCTTGCCTTCGGCTATCCATTGTTCAAATACCGCCGCACGGCCCCTGAACCAGCGTTGATAGTCCTGGCTGAAATACTCGCTCAGGCACTGGCCGCCGCTGATGATTTCCATGGCGAAAATTCTGGAAGCCTGCGGGTGGCGACGGGAGAACTCCATTTTTGCGCGGATATACCCCGCCAGTGCTTTAGCAGGGTCATCAGCGGCGCTCAGTGTATTGAAGGTGCTGTCCCACAATTCAATGATGTTGCTCAGCACGGCGATGTACAGGCCAAGCTTATTGGTGAAGTAATAGTGCAGGTTGGCCTTGGGCAGGTTCGCCTTGAGGGCGATGGTATTCATGCTGGTGCCCTTGAAACCATGGCGCGCGAACTCGTCCTCTGCCGCCTTGATGATGGCTTCTTCGTTCTTCTGGCGAATGCGGCTGGCAGGCTTTGCGTTCGGTTGAGCACTGTGGGCTGGAACATGAAGGGGCATAGACTTTCCAGAAACCTGTGAGGCGTGACATACGTTCATAACGCAACCGCCAGGTACAAGACAAGCAGCAGCGGTGCTTTTTACAGTTGCCAGTACCTTGGGCCAAATTAGCGCGTTGCCGCCAACGCCTTCAGGAAACTTTCCAGTACCAGGTGCGGCCGGCGGCCTTTGCGAGTCACACAGGACAAGCTGAGGTCGTAGAACCGCTGGCGTGGCTTAAGGGCTCTCAGCCGGCCTTGCTGAATCCAGGCTTGGGCGTAGTGGTCTGGCAAGTAACCAATGTAACGGCCGGTGAGAATCAGGAAGGCCATACCCTCTCGGTCTGAAGCGCTCGCGCTGCAGTTGAGTACCTGGTAATGGGCCTGGATGTCACCCGGCAATCGGAACGTGGGGGCTATAGCGTCCTGTTCATTAAGGCGGGTGTCGTCAATCGCGTCATCGTCTGCGTAGAACAGGGCATGGCCGGCGGCACAGTAAAGCGAGGAGCGTTCGCTGTACAACGGTTGGTACTCCAAGCCCGGTAATGCATGGGCCTGCGGCACAACGCCGACATGCAAGCTGCCGTCCAGCACCCCTTGCTCGACTTGGCTAGGTGCGATCATGCGGATATTGATCTGCACCTCGGGCCCCAGGTCTTTGAGCTGTGCCAGTGCATGGGTAATACGCATGTGGGGGAGGGTGACCAGGTTGTCGGTAAGGCCAATGTTCAACTCCCCTCGCAGGTGCTGATGCAGGCCATTGACCCCGGTACGGAAGTCTTCGAGTGCGCCTAACAGTTGTAGGGCCGATTGATACACCTCTCGCCCTTCTTCGGTCAGCGAAAACCCGGCACGGCCTCGCTGGCACAGGCGCAACCCAAGGCGCTGCTCAAGGTCGCTCATTTGCTGGCTGATGGCAGAGCGGCCAATGCCCAGCACGTTTTCAGCCGCCGAAAACCCACCGCACTCCACCACGCTTCGAAAGATACGCAGCAGGCGTATATCGAAATCACTGACCTGTGCCAGGGGGTCACGTCGGTTCATTGTTTAGTCGCGCTGGAAGTGAAGATTGAAAAACCGTGCTTTTACCAACTTTATCCCCATGCCACTGTAGCCGCAATCTGCAGCCTTGCTTCGACCCCAATGAGGTTTCACATGAACATGCCAGAGAACGCGCACGCCGGGTTGGCGAGCCAGTTGAAACTCGACGCGCATTGGATGCCCTACACGGCCAACCGCAACTTCCAGCGCGACCCTCGCTTGATCGTAGCCGCCCAAGGGCGCTACCTGACGGATGATCGCGGCCGTGAAATCTATGACAGCCTCTCTGGCCTGTGGACCTGCGGTGCCGGCCATACTCGCAAGGAAATTCAGGAAGCGGTGTCTCGCCAGTTGGGCATACTGGACTACTCTCCGGCCTTCCAATATGGCCATCCACTGTCCTTCCAGCTTGCTGAAAAGATCACCGAACTCACGCCCGGTGATCTTAATCATGTGTTCTTCACCAACTCCGGGTCCGAATGTGCCGATACGGCGGTCAAGATGGTGCGCGCGTACTGGCGCCTGAAAGGGCAGGCCACTAAGGCCAAGTTCATTGGCAGAGCCCGGGGCTATCATGGCGTTAACATTGCTGGCACCAGCCTGGGCGGCGTAAACGGTAACCGCAAGATGTTCGGCCAACTGATGGACGTTGACCATTTGCCACATACCCTGCTGCCGGCCAATGCCTATTCCCGCGGGTTGCCGGAGGAGGGTGGCGTTGCGTTGGCCGATGACTTGCTACGCCTGATCGAGCTGCACGATGCCTCCAACATTGGGGCTGTGATTGTAGAGCCCATGGCAGGGTCGGCCGGTGTGCTGCCTCCGCCCAAGGGCTACCTCAAGCGCCTACGGGAAATCTGCGATCAGCACAATATTCTGTTGATCTTCGATGAGGTGATCACCGGGTTCGGCCGCACGGGTAGCCTGTTTGGCGCAACGACCTTCGACGTGATACCGGACCTGATGTGCATCGCCAAGCAGATCACCAATGGTGCTATTCCCATGGGGGCGGTGGTTGCCCGCAGTGAGATCTACCACACCTTCATGGCCCAGCCCACACCGGAATACGCCGTGGAGTTTCCCCATGGCTATACCTATTCCGCGCACCCGGTCGCCTGCGCAGCAGGTATTGCCGCGCTGGATCTGTTGCTCAAGGAAAACCTGGTACAAAGTGCGGCAGCCTTGGCGCCCCATTTCGAAGCAGCTATCCATGGCGTAAAAGGTGCGCAGCACATTGTGGACATCCGTAACTTTGGCCTGGCCGGTGCTATTCAGCTTGCACCTCGGGACGGTGATGCCATCGTGCGACCGTTCGAAACGGCCATGAAGCTATGGCAGAAGGGTTTCTATGTGCGCTATGGCGGAGACACCCTCCAGTTTGGCCCCACCTTCAACGCCACGGCCCAGGAAATGGACCGTTTGTTCGATGCTGTGGGCGATGCCCTTAATCAGATTCACTAAGACCGGAGCCTGCAATGAGCACCATCCCACATTTGATCAATGGCGACCTGGTTACTGATGGCGACCGTACTGCCGATGTCTTCAACCCGTCGACCGGAGAAGTTAGCGGGCGCGTTCAACTGGCAGACACGGGCACCGTTCGGCGTGCTATCGAGGCGGCCAACGCCGCATTCCCTGCATGGCGCCGCACGCCTGCGGCCAAACGTGCCCAAGTGATGTTTCGCTTCAAGCAGCTGCTGGAACAGAACGAAAGCAAGATTGCTCAGCTGATCAGCCAGGAGCATGGCAAGACACTGGAAGACGCAGCAGGCGAACTTAAGCGTGGCATTGAAAACGTAGAGTTTGCCTGTGCCGCCCCCGAGTTGCTCAAGGGGGAGTACAGCCGCAACGTGGGGCCAAACATTGATGGCTGGTCAGATTTCCAGCCGTTGGGTGTGGTTGCGGGTATCACGCCGTTCAACTTCCCTGCCATGGTGCCCCTGTGGATGTACCCATTGGCCATTGTGTGCGGCAACTGTTTCATTCTCAAACCTTCCGAGCGCGACCCGGCCTCTACGCTCTATATCGCACAGTTGTTGCAGGAAGCGGGGCTGCCGGCTGGCGTGATGAACGTGGTCCAAGGCGACAAGGTGGCGGTGGATGCCTTGATCCAGGCGCCAGAGGTAAAAGCGCTTAGCTTTGTGGGCTCTACGCCTATTGCCGAATACATCTATAAAGAAGGCGCCGCGCGTGGCAAACGTGTTCAGGCATTGGGTGGCGCCAAGAATCACGCCGTGCTGATGCCCGACGCAGACCTGGGCAATGCGGTAAGCGCATTGATGGGCGCTGCATACGGCTCATGCGGTGAGCGCTGTATGGCGATTTCGGTTGCGGTGTGTGTGGGCGACCAGGTAGCTGATGCACTAGTCGCGCGACTGACGCCCCAGATAAAAGCATTGAAGATAGGTGCGGGTACCACATGCGGTCTGGACATGGGACCTCTGGTCACTGGCCAGCACCGGGACAAGGTGCGTGGCTACGTAGATGACGGCGTGGACGCTGGGGCCGAACTGGTAGTGGACGGCAGAGGGCTGAGTGTTACAGGTAACGAAAACGGCTTTTTCCTGGGTGGCTGCCTGTTCGACCGCGTGACCCCGGACATGCGTATCTATAAAGAAGAGATTTTCGGGCCGGTACTGTGCATCGTACGGGTAAGCAGCCTGGAACAGGCCATGCAGTTGATCAACGATCATGAATACGGGAATGGTACCTGTATCTTCACTCGTGACGGTGAGGCTGCAAGGTTGTTCTGCGACGAGATCGAAGTGGGCATGGTGGGCGTCAACGTGCCACTTCCTGTACCAGTGTCCTACCATAGCTTCGGCGGGTGGAAGCGTTCGCTGTTTGGGGACTTGCATGCCTATGGGCCAGATGGCGTGCGGTTCTATACGCGCCGCAAGTCAATTACCCAGCGCTGGCCCCAGCGCGCCACCCATGAAGCCTCGCAGTTTGCGTTCCCTAGCCTATAAATAGGGCCTTCGAGGGGGTGTTCATACAAATGTAATAAAAACTGTTGACGCCCTTTCGAATCCCCTTATAATGCGCCCCACTTCCAGCGACAACGGAACAGCAAACTTCTTGAGAATCAAGGGTTTACAGTTTCAGAGGTGCTGGAAGTGCTTCGGTCTCCGGATCGAGTGCGGTGAAAAAGGGAGTTGACAGCAGGTTGTAACGCTGTAGAATTCGCCTCCCGCTTCGAGAGGTTGGTGAAGCGGTCAAGTGTTTGAAGTTGAACGAGAAATTCTGAAAACTTCGCAAAATAAAC
>Ga0268349_1000126_pt1 | contig 14645 bp, 10 predicted proteins | sample G5R2_MAIN_18SEP2_FD_190164 | JGI IMG/M metagenome (GOLD analysis project Ga0268349, IMG submission 190164) | Phyllosphere microbial comminities from switchgrass, GLBRC, Michigan, United States - G5R2_MAIN_18SEP2017_LD1 | ecosystem: Host-associated > Plants > Phyllosphere > Phylloplane/Leaf...
CTGTGACTTCCGCTGTGTGTATTGCATGGCCGAGGACATGGAGTTTCTGCCGCGGGCACGCATCCTCAGCCTGGAAGAGCTGCACGAGATGGCCCGCGCCTTTGTGGCCTTGGGCACCCGCAAGATCCGCCTGACCGGCGGCGAGCCCTTGGTGCGGGCCGGTATTGTGGAGCTGTGTGCGAAGATCGCCGCCCTCCCCGGCCTGCAGGAACTGTGCATGACCAGTAACGGCTCCCAGCTGGGCCGCCTGGCCGGCCCGCTTCGCGATGCCGGACTGAGCCGCCTGAACATCAGCCTGGACAGCCTGAACCCCGCCCGCTTTCGCGAACTGACCCGCACCGGTGACCTCAACCAGGTCATCGCTGGCATCGACGCGGCCACCGCTGCGGGCTTTACCCATACCAAACTTAATTGCGTGGTGATGAAAGGCCGCAACGATGACGAAATCGCGGACCTGGTCCAGTTTTCCATCGACCGCGGGCTGGACATCAGCTTCATCGAAGAAATGCCCCTCGGCGTTATTACCGAGCACAGCCGTGCCGAAGCCTTTTTCTCCAGCGAGCAGGTGCGCGAGCGCATCGCTGAGCGCTTTACCCTGGTGCCCGCTACGGACACCACCCACGGGCCCTCACGCTACTGGCGCGTGGCCGGCGCACCCGGCAGCCGAATCGGCTTTATCTCGCCCCATAGCCATAACTTTTGCGCCACTTGCAACCGGGTCCGGCTCACGGTAGAAGGCCGCCTGCTGCTGTGCCTGGGCAATGAGCATTCCATGGACCTCAAGTCCGTGTTGCGGGCCAACCCCGGCCAGCCTGAGAAGCTGGAGCGGGCCATTATCGAGGCCATGGCGCTCAAACCGCTCAAGCACGACTTCCGCCTGGACGACGATGTGCAAGTGGTGCGGTTCATGAACATGACGGGCGGCTAGAGGCCTGCGCGGGGCTGTTTGCCCAGTGCCATACCTTTTACCGCGCGGGTGCATTAAAATACTGGCCCTCGACACCCGCCTGGGTGCCTCGCTTCCCCGTCAGGAAACCCGCCGATGGAACACCGTGACGCGCTCATCGCGCTGCGCACTTTTCTTTCTACCCAGATCCTGGGCCAGGACAAGCTGATCGACCGGCTGCTGATAGTGCTGCTGGCCGACGGGCACATGCTGGTTGAAGGCGCACCGGGGCTGGCCAAGACCAAAGCCATCAAGGAGCTGGCAGAGGGGGTAGAGGCGCAGTTCCACCGCATTCAGTTCACCCCAGACCTGCTGCCAGCGGACATCACTGGCACTGAAATCTACCGGCCTGAAACCGGCAGCTTCGTGTTTCAGCAGGGGCCGATTTTCCACAACCTGGTGCTGGCAGACGAAATCAACCGCGCGCCCGCCAAGGTGCAGTCGGCGTTACTTGAGGCCATGGCCGAGCGCCAGGTGAGCGTAGGGCGCAGCACCTACGAACTGTCTCCCCTGTTTCTGGTGATGGCCACGCAGAACCCCATCGAACAGGAAGGCACCTACCCGCTGCCCGAAGCCCAGCTGGACCGGTTCCTGATGCACGTGAAAATCGGCTTCCCCGATGCCTCCGTGGAACGCAAGATCCTGCAACAGGCACGTGGCGAAGCGCTTAACGGGGAAACCAAGCCGGAACGGCGGGTCAGCCAGCAAGCCATTTTCGCCGCCCGCAAGGACATCCTTGGCCTGTATATGGCCGACGCGGTGGAGGAGTACCTGGTGCAGTTGGTGATGGCCACGCGTACCCCGGCCAAATACGACGCCGAGCTGGCGGAGTGGATCAGCTACGGGGCTAGCCCACGAGGCTCCATTTCCCTGGACCGCTGCGCCCGCGCCCATGCCTGGCTAGCCGGCCGTGACTTCGTTAGCCCTGAAGACTTGCAAGCCGTGGTCTTTGACGTGCTGCGCCACCGTATCATCCTGTCCTTTGAAGCCGAGGCGGCAGGCGTAGACCAGGACCGGGTGATCCAGCGCATTCTCGACGTGGTCGCGGTGGCCTGACCCAGCGACCATGAACAGCCACTCCCGTGCTATGCCCAGCATCACCGTGACCCTCGCCCAGTTGATCGAGATGCGCCACCGTGTGCGTGAAGTGCAGCTGTTTTCGGGGCCCGGCCAACGTAGCCCGTTGATCGGCCTGCACCATTCCAAGCTACGCGGCCGGGGTGTGGATTTCGACCAGGTGCGGGTGTACCAGGCCGGTGACGACGTGCGCAACATCGATTGGCGCGTGACTGCACGCACCCAGGAACCCCATACCAAACTGTTTCACGAAGAACGCGAGCGGCCCATTTTCATTCTGGTGGAACAGAGCCGGCAACTGTTCTTCGGCTCAGCCACCACGTTCAAGTCTACGATGGCGGCCCAGGTGGCGGCGTTGTTTGGTTGGGCCACCCTAGAGCACAACGACCGTGTAGGCGGCCTGGTGTTCGGGGACCTGGAGCACTATGAGATAAAGCCCCGGCGCAGCAAGCAGAGCCTGCTGCAATTGCTGAACCGCCTGGTGAGGGTAAACGGCGCACTCAGCACCGACAGTGCGCCAGCCGCTGACCCGCTGGGCAGCGCGCTGCGCCGCGCCCGTGAAGTACTACGCCCTGGCAGCCTGGCCATTGTGATTTGTGACGAGCGAGCGTTGAGCGATGCGGCTGAACAGCAGCTCCGGCTGCTGGCCCGGCACTGTGACCTGCTGTTGCTACCTATCAGCGACCCGCTGGACCACGCACTGCCCGCAGCCGGCCTATTACGCTTCGGGCTGGGCGAGGCGGAGCTGGACATCGATACCGGAGATGCCGAACTTCGCCGTGGCTATCAGGCCCTGGCGCACGCACGCCAAGCCCGCTGGGAGCGCCTAGGCCAGAAGCTGGGTGTGCTGGTGTTGCCGTTGAGCACGCGCAGCGACGCCGTGGATCAGCTGCGCGAATACACCAGCGCTCGCCCTCGCCTCGCCCCTGCCCCCATGAGCGTTACGCCATGAACCCGCTCAGCCGGCTTCATCCGCTGATAGAGCCCTCACCCATTGGCGTTTGGCCGCTGGCGCCTGGCTGGTGGCTGCTAGCGCTGTTGCTGCTGGTCATGGCGGGGGCCGTATGGCGTTGGTGTCGAACGCCCGCTGCGGCGCCGGTCGAAACCGAAGTGCCTGCCGCAGCCGACAACAGTGTGGACCCGATCCGTGCCGAAGCACTGGCTGAACTGGCTCAAATGCCCCGGCCCTACGATGGCGCACCGGCGGGCGCTTGGCTGCAGCAACTCAATGCGTTGCTAAAGCGACTGTGCCGCAACCATTATCCGGGGGCCAACAGCCATACCCTCAACGGCCGAAAATGGCTGGCGTTTCTGGACAACCGTTGCCCGGCGGCGGGCCTTACCCGTTGGATGATCCTGGTGGAAGGTGTGTACCGCCCCGAGTGCAAGCTGGACGACAAGGCCATCAACGGCTTGTACCAGTCGGTGGACACCTGGATTCGCAAGCATGCTTGAGTTCGCCTGGCCCTGGATCGCCTTGCTGCTGCCGCTGCCCTGGCTCCTGCGCATGGTGTTGCCCCCGGCCAGCACCGGTGAACAGGTGCTGCAGGTGGGTTTTCTGGACGAACTGGCCCGCCTCAGCCAGCGCCAGGCGTACCGCAGCCTGCCTCGGTGGCGCCAGCAGTTGCCTTATGCACTGGTATGGCTGTTGCTGTTGACGGCGGCGGCCCGCCCGCAATGGCTAGGCGCCCCACTTCCCTTGCCCGCCAGTGGCCGTGACCTGCTGGTGGCCGTGGATGTGTCGGGGTCCATGGATTACCCCGACATGCAGTGGCAAGGCGACCAGGTGAGCCGGCTGGCGCTGGTCAAGCATTTGCTGGGTGATTTTCTCGAAGCCCGTGAAGGGGACCGGGTGGGCCTGATCCTGTTTGGCAGCCGGGCCTATGTGCAGGCGCCCCTGACCTTCGACCGGCACACCGTGCGCGCCTGGCTGGACGACGCCCAAGTCGGGATCGCCGGCCAGACCACCGCGATCGGCGATGCCATTGGCCTGGCGGTCAAACGGTTGCGCCTGCGCCCGGCTGACAGCCGCGTGCTGGTACTGGTCACCGACGGGGCCAACAATGGTGGCCATATCCAGCCTCTGGTAGCCGCGCGCCTGGCGGCTCGCGAGCAGGTGCGCATTCACACCATCGGTATCGGCGCCGACCCTGGTGCCGCGCCACCAGAGGGCGCCTTGGGCATCAACCCTGGCGACGACCTGGACGAAGCTGCGCTGCAAACCATCGCCATTGCCACGGCCGGTGAATACTTTCGTGCCAAGGATGGAAAGGACCTGCAAGGCATTAGTGACGCACTTGACCGGCTGGAACCGGTCAGCCAGGCGCCCACCCGCGTTCGCCCGGTGCAGCCGTTGTACCACTGGCCGCTGGCTGGCGCAGTGACACTGGTGGCGCTGATGGTCTGCCAACGCCTGTTGCCACTGCTGTGGCGGCTGGCCTGGCTACGAGCACTGAGTAAGCAGGCCACGCGCTGGCGTGAGCGCCTGGCCCGTGGAGGGCGGCACCCATGATGGAGCTATGGCCCCATTGGTCGCGGCCTATCTGGTTTGCTGCCTGGCCTGTGCTGGCCTGGCTGTGTTGGGCCTTATGGCTACGCCGCCGACGCAGTGGCCGTTGGCAGGCGCTGCTGCCCCGCCCGTTTCATGGCACTCTCCTGCGCGGTAGCCAGCACGCGCGCTTCGAACGGGGGCCGCGCATTCTGTTGGGGCTGGGTGCACTGCTGGCGGGCTTGGCACTGGCAGGGCCGGGCTGGGAAAAAGTGCAGCAGGCCGGCCAGCGGCCCGTCGACCCGCTGGTCATCATGCTGGCGCTCACGCCGGACATGCTGGCCAAGGATGCCTCGCCCGACCGCCTAGGCCAGGCCCGGCGCAAAATCATTGACCTGCTAGAGCGCCGTGCAGACGCCCAAACCGCCATTGTGGTGTATGCCGGTAGCGCCCACACGTTGGTGCCACTCTCTGATGACATGGCCACCAGCAGCAACCTGCTCCAGGCGCTGAAACCGTCGCTGATGCCGGTGCCGGGCCAGCGTGCGGACCTTGCCGTGGCCCAGGCGCTGGACCTTCTTGCACAGGCGGGCCAAGGCGCCGGCCGGTTGCTGCTGCTGGCATCGAGCGTCACCGACAGCGAGCAGCAGGCCATTGACCGATTGCTGGCACACCGAGCCCCCCCGTTGCTGGTGCTGGGCCTGGGCACTGCCGAGGGTGCCCCCGTCACACGTGAAGACGGCGAGCTGCTCAAAGGCGCCGATGGCAGCATTGCCCTACCACGCTTGGAGGCCGACCGCCTTGCTGCCTTGGCCAGCCGCCACCAGGGCCGTTATGAAACCGCACGGCTGGACAACCATGACCTGCGCGCGCTCGGCTTGTTCGAAACGCCACGGGCACTGCCTGCCGCGGACGAACTGTCCAGCCACCCGCTGGATCGCTGGGCCGATCAGGGCTACTGGCTGGTGCTACCCCTGCTGATCGTGGCGGCGCTGGCCGGCCGCCGTGGCTGGTTGCTATGCCTGCCCCTACTGCTGGCTCTGGGCAGCGTGCCTACGCCGGCCCACGCCTTTGGCCTGGCCGACCTGTGGTGGCGGCCGGACCAGCAAGGCCAACGCCTGCTCACAATGGGTCAACCTGCGGCAGCCGCCTTGCGCTTCCGCGAAGCCCGCTGGCAAGGTGTAGCCCTCTACCAGGCTGGGCAGTACGCCGAAGCCGCAAAACGCTTTGCCCAAGGCGATACGGCCATCGATCATTACAACCGCGGCAACGCGCTGGCCATGGCCGGTGAGCTGGAGGCCGCCATTCAGGCCTATGAACAAGCCCTCGACCGCCAGCCCTCCTTGAAGGTGGCCGCCGACAACCAGGCGGTGGTCAAGGCCCTGCTGGACAAACGCAAAGCACAGGCCAACCCCGCGCAAGACGCCCAGCGCACTACCGACGAGTCACCGCCTGTAGCCGCACCGCCAGGTCAACCGGGCAACACAGCCCCCAACGAGGCGACGCAGCCCCAACCCTCTGCGGGGCAGCCACGTGACGGTGCGACCCAGGCCAGTGGCGCCAGTGAAGGCGACCCTACCCTTGCCCGGGCCAACGCTGCGGAGGGTGACTACCCAGACAGTGAGGCTCAGGAATCCCTCGAACAGTGGCTGCGGCAGATCCCGGATGACCCCTCCGAACTGCTGCGCCGCAAATTCTGGTACGAACAGCAACAACGGCAGGAACAACACCCATGAGTCGGCTGTGCGCCTTTTTATTCTGCGTCTTGATCGTGCTGTCGCCCTTGGCAGCCAGCGCCAGTACGCTATTGGCCAGTGTCGATCGCACCCGCCTGGCCGTCGGCGAGTCCTTCGAGCTGACGTTGTCCACTGCTGACGTGACCCTGTTTGGCCGGCCGGACACCACACCGCTGCAGGCCCAATTCGAGGTCGGCGCCGTGCGCCAGGTTAACGAGGTGGCCAGCCTGGCCGATGACCACGGGCCCAGCACTCGCTGGATCATTACTCTGGTGGCACGGCAGAGCGGCACCCTTACCTTGCCCGCCCTCTCCGTAGGCGAGCTGCGTAGCCAGCCTGTGGTCTTGCAAGTATTGGATGCCGATACGCCGGCCAGGCCCACCACCGCACCGGTTTTCATCGAGGCTACGTTGGACCAGGACCAAGCCTACGTGCAGGCCCAAGTCGTTCTCACCCTGCGGGTCTACCATTCGGTGCCGCTGTACGACGACAGCACGTTCGCCCCACCTGACCTGCCCGATGCACGGGTGCAACTGCTGGGGGGCCGCCGTACCTATGAAAAAGTAATCAATGGGGTGCGCCATGGTGTCCTGGAAACCCGCTATGCCCTGTACCCGCAGCGTAGCGGTACCTTGACGATCCCGGCACTGTTGTTCACCGCCACACCCGTGGAAAACAGTGACGGCGGATCGCCCAGGGCCGGCGCTACGCTACGGGTTCGCTCGGCGCAGATCACCTTGCGGGTGTTGGCCAAGCCAGCCCTTTACCCTGCCGATGCCACCTGGCTGCCTGCACGCAGCCTCAGCCTGCAGGAAAGCTGGAACCCGGCGCCGGAAGACGCCCGCGTCGGGGACTCATTGACCCGTACCCTCACCGTCAAGGCCGAAGGCCTGTCCAGTGCACAGTTGCCACCGTTGCCCAGCACCGAGCTGACCGGCCTGCGTCGCTACCCTGATCAACCCCAGCTCAGCGACCAGCCTTCCGAACGTGGCCTGCTGGGCAGCCGCCAGGAGCGCGAAGCACTGGTGCCGGTACGGGCCGGCGTGCAGGAACTGCCGAGCGTGGAGGTGGTGTGGTGGAACACCCGCGAAGACCATTTGGAACGCACCAGTTTGCCCGCGCGTACGCTGAACGTGACTGAACGGGTGCAAGCGCCGAGTACACCGGCCAGCCCGACAGTGGCCCCGCCCGCCCCACAAGTGCTATGGCCGTGGCAACTGGCAACCGCCGTGCTGCTGTGCACCAGCGTGCTGGGGCTAGGCCTGTGGTGGCGAGCGCGCTCACGCCCTGCCGTGGCTCGGCTGGCCGCCCTCGGCCCTAGCCCCCGCAGCCTGCTGGATGATTTGAAACGCGCCTGCCTGGACAACAACCCTCAAGCGTCCAGGCAGGCGCTGGATGCCTGGGCGCGCCAGCAGCCGCAAACCCTGGCCGAACTGGCCGAGCACTACCCGCTGCTGTCCGAGGCGCTGGATGGCCTCAACGGCGCGCTCTATAGCGAAGCGGGCCGTTACTGGCAGGGCGAGCGCCTATGGCTGGCGGTCAGCGGCATTCCTGCCAACGGCCGGCATCACCCCGAAGCGGAGGACAACCTGCCTCCGCTGTACCCTAGATGAGAGCGAGGCCTTCCATGCGCTTATTGCACACCTCGGACTGGCACCTGGGGCAAAGCCTTCATGGCCAGGACCGTGACTTCGAACACCAGGCCTTTCTAAACTGGCTGCTGGCCCGTCTCGTTGCGCTGGCGCCCGATGCCTTGCTGATCGCCGGGGACATTTTCGACACGGTAAACCCGCCGCTCAAGGCCCAGGAGCGGCTCTACGATTTCATCGTCAGTGCCCATGAAGCCCTGCCCTCGCTAACCTTGGTGATGATTGCCGGCAACCACGACTCCGGTTCCCGTATCGAACTGCCTGCCCCCCTGATGCGCCGCCTACGCACCCATGCGCTCGGGCGCGTGCTGTGGTTGAACGACGGCGAGCTGGACTGCGACCGCCTGCTTATCCCCTTGAGCGATGCCACCGGTGCGACCGCGGCCTGGTGCCTGGCACTGCCCTTCCTGCGCCCAGCCGAAGTGACCGGCCTGCACCTGGGCGAGGACTACCTTGGCGGAATCGCGCAGGTGCACCAACGGCTGATTGCCGCGGCCAATGCACGCCGCCAACCCGGCCAGCCCCTGATTGCCATCAGCCATGCCCACATGGCCGGTGGCACGGTGTCCCTGGAGTCCGAGCGCAGCCTGGTCATTGGCACCGCCGAGGCGCTGCCGGCCAGCCTGTTCGACGACAGCGTGGGCTACGTTGCCCTAGGCCACCTGCACAAGCCGCAACAGGTCAATGGCGAGCAGCGCCTGCGCTACAGCGGCTCGCCCATACCCTTGTCCTTCTCGGAGGTGGACTACCCCCACCAGGTGTTGCAAGTGGACTTCAACGGCGACCGCTTGGAACAGGTGGTCCCGCACCGGGTGCCCCGCGCCGTGGACCTGCTGCGCGTTGGGCCTGCCTCCCTGGACCATGTGCTGGCAACCCTCGACGCCTTGCCTGTGCCGGACCTGCTGGCCAGCGTGGTCCAGCATCCCTGGCTTGAAGTGAGGGTACAGCTGGACGCGCCACAGCCAGACCTGCGTGCTCGGGTCGAAGCGGCACTGGAGGGCAAGGCCGCTCGCCTGGTGCGTATTGCCGTGGATTATCAAGGCAGTGGCCGTCGCGAGGGCGACGTGGCCCTGGAGCAGCTTGAACAGCTCACACCGGAGCAAGTGTTCAGTCGAGCCTGGGAAGAGCAGTACGGCAGCGCCGTGGATGAGCCTACCCTGGCAGACTTTCTCCTGCTGCTTCAGGAAGAACAGTTGGAGCAGCAGCCGTGAAGATTCTTGCGATTCGCCTGAAAAACCTTGCCTCACTGGCCGGCCCGGTGGAGCTGGACTTTACCGCTGAACCCTTGGCCAGTGCTGGGCTGTTCGCAATCACAGGCCCAACGGGCGCGGGCAAAAGCACGTTGCTCGATGCCCTGTGCCTGGCCTTGTTTGGCGCTGTACCCCGGCTGGGCCACACAAGCAGTAGCAGCAAAGTGCCGGACGTCGACGGCGAGATCAGCACCAGTGACCCGCGTAACCTGTTGCGCCGAGGCGCCGGGGCCGGTTATGCCGAAGTGGACTTTCTTGGGGTGGACGGCGTGCGTTATCGGGCCCGCTGGGAAGCCAACCGTGCCCGTGAAAAGGCCAGTGGCAAGCTTCAGGGCAGCCGGCAGAGCCTGCGAGACCTGAACACCCAACAATTGCTCACCACCCAGAAAAACGAATACCGCCCCCTGCTCGAAGCCCGCCTTGGCTTGAACTTTGAACAGTTCACCCGTGCCGTGATGCTGGCACAAAGTGAATTCAGTGCCTTTCTCAAGTCCGATGACAATGAGCGCAGCGAACTGCTGGAGAAGCTGACCGATACGGCGCTGTACAGCCGCCTCGGCCGGCGCGCCTATGACAAGGCACGCACGGCCCGCCAGCAGCTGGACGCCTTGCAGGCACAGGAAGGTGCATTCGCCGCCTTGAGCGAGGACGAGCGGCAAGCGTTGGAGGGCCGCCTGAACCAAGTGCGGGAGGCGCTGCTCACCGCCCAGGCCCACCGCAAGGCCTTGGACGCCCAGCACCAGCAGCACCTGGCAGGCACACGCCTGGCGGCCGAGCTGGCCGCAGCCACGGAGGCGCTGGCTCAGGCTGAAGCGAGCTGGCAACAGCTGGCCAACGAACGCGAGGACCTTACCCACCTTCAGGCCCTTGCCCCCCAAAGGGCGCTGCTGGAACGCCATGCCCGGCTGGCAGGCCAAGTGCAGCAGCTTGAACAGGCTACCGCTGCCGCCACCGCGCGTGTCATCGCGCTCCAGGAGGCCAGTGTTCGTAGCCAGCAGGCCTTGCAAGCCGCCGATCAGGCCTTGCAAACGGCCCTTGACCAACAAACCGAAGCTGGGCCAGCCTTGCGTGAGGCGTTCGATCAGCAGGCAGCGCTTCACCACTTGGAGCAGGACCTGGCGCCGCAGCAGGCCCGAGAGGCTCAGCTTAACGCTGAGCACGCGCAGGCCGAACAGGCTCAGGCCGCTCTCGAAGATGCCCATGCCCGCGGTGCGGCAACCCTTGAATCGCTGGGCGCTCAGTTGGGTGCGAGCACGGCGCTGGCGCAACTGGCCGAGGCCTGGCAGGCCTACCAGCCTCGGCTGCACCGGGCGGTACAGGTCGCGGCTGAGGTGCGGCAGTTGCACAGGCAGTTACCGGCCCTGAACAAAGCGGCTGAGTCCGCTCACCAGCGGCACAGCGCTGCCCAGGCCACACTGGACGAGATTATGAGGCGGTTGGGCAACCCATCGGACTTGGGCGAGCGGCTGCGCCTGCTTAACACACTGCTCAAGGACAACCGGGCAGGCCTGGAAGACATTGCCGCGCTGGAAAGCCAGTGGCGTCGCTGCGCCGAGAGCGACGCGCGTTTGGCCGACATGCGGATTCAACAGCAACGCCTGGCCGAACAACGTGAACGGTTGACTCAGGAAGGCCAAGCGGTGAAAACCGAGCATGCCGCCGCCAGCCAGGCACTGGACGTCACCACACAGTTGCTCGAACGCCAGCACCTGGCCCGCCTGCGTGCCGGGCTGGTGCCAAACGAGCCCTGCCCCGTGTGCGGCAGTGCCGAACACCCTGGCCAAGCCGGCGAAACCAGCACGGTGCTGGAGACCCTGGAGGCCCAGGACCTGGCCGACAGGCAGGCAGCCCAAGACAAGGTACAGGCACTGGCCAGTCGGCTGGCCGAACTTCGAGCTGAAGTCCGGGGGCTGATGGAACAGCAGAAAACCACGGTAGAGCAGCACCAGCGTGTCAGCGCTGAGCAGGCCGCCGACCTTGAGGCGTTGCAACAGCTGCCACGGCAAGAGGCGTTACTGGCTGTCGATGCGCCGAAACGCCAGGCCTGGTTGAAGGAAGCCAGTGCCCGCCTGCGCACGCAGATTGCTACTGATGAGGAACAGCTCAACCAGCTTATTACGGCCCAGGGCGAGGCCACCGGCCACCAGAACCAGGTGCAGACGGCCCAGCAAGCCGCCAAGGATGCCGCAAGTGCCGCACAGGCGCACTTTGAGCAACTGCAGCGGGAGCAGCAGCGCTTTGACGAAGAGCTAGAGGCCTTCGCCGAATTGCTGCCTGCCCCTGTGCTAGAGGCGCTGCGGGACCATCCAGCCCAGGCCCTGGCCGAGCTGGAGGCCGCCGTAGGTGAACGACTCGGCCTTTTGGACCAACAACACACCCACACCCTGGCCCATACGCAACGCCAACAACAGCACGTATTGGCGACAGCACAGTCGCTCAGCCTGGCCGAGCAGTTGGCAACCGTACGAGCCGGCCTGGAAAGCCAGTTGAAACGACGCGCGGAGCTGCGTGCCAAGTTGGCCGAGCGCTTGGGACCGCACGCCACCGCCGACGCCTGGCAGGCCAGCCTGGAACAAGCGGTCGTAGGGGCTCGCTTGGGTCAGTCCCAGGCCGCTCAGGCGGTGCAACACAGCAGCCATGACGCCTTGGCGGCCCAAGGACAGGCGCAGGCGCTACGCGATCAGCATGCCAGCGCCCAGCAAGAGCATGCCGAGTTGACCACCCGATTGGCCCGGTGGCGAGAGGCCTGCCCTGCACTGGATGACACCCGCCTGGCGCGCCTGCTGGCCATCGCCCCAGAGGCTGAAGACCAGCTGCGAAACCGCCTTCAGTCGGCGCAGACGGCGTTGGAACATGCCAGTGTGCTGAAGGCCGAGCGGGCGCAGCGTGTGCAGGCGCATGCCGAGCAGAGCAACCCAGAGGGGCTGGAGCCCGAAGCATTGAGCCAGGCGTTGGATGCTGCGGAAACAGACTGTACCGAGCGAGAGCACGCCGTAGCCGAACTGCGTGCCGCGCAGTTGGAAGATGATCGGCGTCGGCAGGCCAGGGAGGCGCTGGCTACACAGGTCGAGGCAGCCCAGGCTGAACACCGGCGCTGGGGGCGGCTGTCGGCCTTGATCGGCTCGGCAGAGGGTGACCGGCTGCGCAAGATCGCCCAGGCGTATAACCTGGACCTGCTGATTCGCCATGCCAATGCTCAACTGCTGCAATTGGTAAGGCGCTACCGGCTCAAACGCGGTGGCAGTGCCCTAGGGCTGCTGGTAGTGGATACGGAAATGGCGGACGAAGTGCGCTCGGTGCATTCGCTCAGCGGCGGTGAGACCTTCCTGGTGTCATTGGCATTGGCTCTGGGCCTGGCCTCCATGGCCTCGGACAACCTCCGCATCGAGTCATTGTTCATTGACGAAGGCTTTGGCAGCCTGGACCCGGAGTCACTGCAACTGGCCATGGACGCCCTGGACAACCTGCAAGCCCAAGGCCGGAAAGTGGCGGTCATTTCCCACGTGCAGGAGATGCACGAGCGCATCCCTGTGCAGATCCAGGTGCGCCGACAGGGCAACGGGTTGAGCGAGGTGACGGTCGTACCGTAGCGAGTGTGAGCAGTTCCCGGGTTTCGCCTCTGGCTACACCCGGTCCCACAGGGATGGGCTGCTCCCCAGGGTTGGACACCTATCCAACCTTGGGAGGCTCCATGGGTAAGTACAGCCAAACCCTGTGGGAGCTGGCGCAAGCCTGCGAACCTGTTCATGGAACCGGCGGCATCACCGCGTGGGCAGCAGGAATTTCAGGTCCGACGGTGAGTCCTGCGCGTAGTGCTGCACGGTACGGGTCAGCATGCCGCTTTTCGCATCCCGCTCCATCACTACAATCTCGTTGCTTTTCTGGTTAGCGATCAACACGAACCGCCCGGTAGGGTCCAGGGTAAACTCCCGCGGGTGATCGCCTTCGATGGAGCGGCGCTGTACCACTTTCAGACCGCCCTCACGGTCCACGGCGTAGACCACCAGCTCATTGACGGCGCCTCGGTTGGCCACGTACAGGAACTTGCCGTCTGGGGACAGGTGCAGCCCACCACCGGCGCCCTGGGCAGGTTGTTGACCCGGTACTAGGTCCTGGAGTTGAGTGCGCACCAGGTTACCTGCACGCCATTGGAAGCTGGCGACCTGGGCAGGCATTTCCAAGGTAAGCCACGCGTGCTCGCCCTTGGCGTCGAACTGAAGATGGCGAGGCCCCCCACCGGGTGGCAGGGACACCGAGGCCGGGCTGGCCGGGTTCAGCGGTGCCTTGGCGTTGTTCTGGTAACGGTAGATAAAAATCTTGTCGGCACCCAGGTCGTTGGCATACACATACCCCCGGTTGCTGACAACCGAGTGCACGTGGCCGCCGGCCTGGCGCTCAGGGTTGGCCTTGCTGGGCGCGTTACGGAACTGCTGCAGCATGTCACCCAGGCTGCCATCTTCGTTGACCGGCAATACCGTCAGGCTGCCGCCTGGGTCCGGTGCGACGGCATAGTTGGACACGAACAGAAAGTGCTCATCCTCACTCAGGCTGGCATGGGTCGGTTCGTCGCCCTTGCTTTCCACTTGGTTGACGGGGGTGACCTCGTGGGTGGCCGGGTCGATGCGGTAGCTGCTCACCCGCCCGATGGGGTCTTTAGCGCCTGGCCCGTTTTCATTGGACACGAACAGGCGGGTCTGGGCCTTGTTAAGGGTGAGCCAGGAGGGGTTGTCCGCCTTGATGACCTGTACAGGGTCGCGGGCGATCTGGCCGGTCTGGCTGTCGAAGCGCAGGCGATACAGCCCTTGGCTGGCACCTTGTGTGTAGGTCCCGACAAGCAGGTCGTAGGGGGTGGCATTGGCAAGGGTGGCGCCCAAGGTAGCGGCGCCGGCAAGGGTAAGCGTCATCAGTACTCGCAGCATGTTGAATCCTCAGTGGAAGACCATGCCCACGCGCAAAAGTTGATCTCCAGACAGCCTGTAAATCTTATTCTTGGTCGTCATCTTCTTCGGCTGAAAAGGCGTCCAGCAAGCGTAGCCGATGTTCAGTATCGAGTCCGTCGATTTTCCACTGGTCGCCTTCCGTAACGAAGTTTGCGCAGGCAACCGCTTCGAGGCTGAAATGCCAGCGCCGTTCCGTCCGCCCATCCATACAGACAATGGTCAGGCCGTCGTCGGCTAGCTCAAAGTCGAAGGCGTAGAGCTCATCGATGATGATCATGTCGGCGCGCTCAAGCGCCTGGGCGAGGGTTTGGGTCATGGTGGGGCTCTGCAAGGGTAAAGGTAGCTAGTTTACCCTTGCAGGCCCTAAGGCGTTACAGCACGCGCACATCCCCCGGCTGGAACACCGCCTCGGCAGGGGCGATTCCGTTGCGCAGGGGTTCACCGAAGGCCTCAAGGCTGATCTCGAACGTATCCCCTGCGCCTGCCTTGACCCCATCGGCGAAGGACAACGTGGCCGTGCCGAAGAAGTGAACGTGCACGTCGCCAGGGCGTAGGAATT
>Ga0268349_1000127_pt1 | contig 14530 bp, 12 predicted proteins | sample G5R2_MAIN_18SEP2_FD_190164 | JGI IMG/M metagenome (GOLD analysis project Ga0268349, IMG submission 190164) | Phyllosphere microbial comminities from switchgrass, GLBRC, Michigan, United States - G5R2_MAIN_18SEP2017_LD1 | ecosystem: Host-associated > Plants > Phyllosphere > Phylloplane/Leaf...
TGAAGGAAAATCGCCGGATCGGTACACGCTACGACAAGCTGGCCAAAAGCTTTTCAGCGATGGTTTCGCTGGCTTGCTCACTAAGGTGTTTGAGACAGTTAATTTCGTACAGAGCCTAATATCAACGTACAATTTTCAGCATCAGTGGCTAAATCAAAATTTCCTGTTCTAGTCCAGCAAACTCTTTTCCAGTTGCCGGTGCCCCATCAACAGTTACCTTCCAAAACACTCGATCAAACCAATCAAGCTAGATGACAGAATCGGTAATAATCAAATCCAGCCGCTCGTGGCTAGATATTGACTCACGATAGGCTTCGGGCTTCCCAGCATAGCCAAGGAAAAATGCAACGCGGAAGATTCTCGGGCGGTCGTCTTCTATCAATGTGCGGAAAGTGCTGTGGGCTTGCACAGAGCTTAGGCTGCCCTTTGAGCATGATTCCGACTGGGGCTTAGGTTTTAGATCACCCAAGGCATCTGAATTTTTGGCTCTGAATCCTAACGCCCAGATTCCAGTGTTGGTAGAGAATGACTTCGTTCTGTGGGAGTCCAACAGTATCCTACGCTATCTCGCGAACGGCCCCGGTCAGGGCATGCTTTACCCTCAGGAGCCAAGAATTAGGGCACGAGTGGACCAATGGCTTGACTGGCAAGCCACAGAACTCAATCCCTCATGGAGTTATGTCTTTCACTCCATAGTGCGGAATAATCCGGATTACCAGGACCCTGATCTATTGCGCCAAGGTCAGGCCCGGTGGGCAGGCACCATGGCTATTCTTGATCGGCAATTAGCAGAGACAGATGCGTTCGTTACTGGAAAACATTTCACCTTGGCCGACATTGCTATTGGACTTTCGGTGAATCGTTGGCTCCAGACGCCATTTGAGCGCCCCGCGTTCTCTGCAGTCAGTGCGTACCATGATCGATTAAACCAACGGGAAGGTTATGTCCGCTACTCTGGAGAGGGCCAGCCGTAACGCGATAACCAGTAGCCATAAGTAAACTCTCTTCCAGCCCCTATACACCCCACCACAACACACTCCCGTCACCTTCACTGGAGGGTACACCGCCTGATCCGTTACCATGCGCCCTCGCTCACGGTAGCGGACCTCAGCGAGGCCGTTCCCGGACCCTGCCGTTTGGCGTGAGCTTTGGCTTTGATCGAGGAAGAGACATGCTGCCTTACCCGCAGATAGACCCCGTGGCCTTGAGCCTGGGGCCCCTGAAGATTCACTGGTACGGCTTGATGTACCTGGTGGGCATTGGCAGCGCCTGGCTGCTGGCACCAACCCGTTTGCATCGCTTCGACCCCACCTGGAACCGCGAAAAGCTGTCGGACCTGATTTTCTGGGTCGCCATGGGGGTGATACTCGGTGGGCGGCTGGGCTATGTGCTGTTCTACGACTTGCCCGCCTATATTGCCCAGCCGGCGCTTATCTTCGAAGTGTGGAAAGGGGGCATGTCCTTCCACGGCGGCCTGATCGGCGTGATGCTGTCGACCTGGTGGTTCGGCAAGCGTAACAACAAGACCTTCTTCGAACTCATGGACTTCATCGCGCCCTTTGTGCCGCTGGGCCTGGGTGCTGGGCGTATCGGCAATTTCATCAATGCCGAGCTATGGGGCAAGCCTACTGATTTGCCGTGGGCCATGGTGTTCCCAGCCTTCAGCGACCCCGCCCAGTTGCCGCGCCATCCGTCGCAGCTGTACCAGTTCGCGCTCGAAGGCGTCGCGCTGTTCGCTATCCTGTGGCTCTACTCGCGCAAGCCGCGCCCCACCATGGCAGTTTCCGGCATGTTCGCGCTGTTCTATGGCATTTTCCGGTTCATCGTGGAGTTCGTGCGCGTGCCGGACGCCCAGTTGGGCTACCTGGCCTGGAACTGGCTGACCATGGGCCAGGTGCTATGCCTGCCCATGATTATCGGCGGCCTCGGCCTGATCTGGTTCGCCTACCACCGTGACCCTGCCGCCCGGCAAACCGCCTAACGCTTGTCAGCGGGGCTGCTGGCCCCGCTTTGTTCAGGATGCTTATGAAGCACTATCTCGATCTCGTCGCTCAGGTTATTCAACAGGGCAGCCGCCAGGCCAACCGTACAGGGGTGGATACCATCAGCCTGCCAGGCGCCATGTTGAAGTTTGACCTCACCCAAGGCTTTCCTGCCATCACCACCCGCAAGCTGGCGTTTAAGGCGGCTGTGGGGGAAATGGTCGGCTTCCTGCGCGGTGCCAACAGTGCGGCGGACTTCCGTGCCTTGGGGTGCAAGGTGTGGGACCAGAATGCCAACGAAAACAGCCAATGGCTGAACAACCCGTTCCGGCAGGGTACGGACGACCTGGGCGAGATCTACGGCGTGCAGTGGCGCAAATGGCCTGCCTACAAGCGCATCGCCGTGAGCAACAGCGCAGCCATCGACGCTTGCCTGGCGCAGGGCTACCGCCGCATTGCTGAAGACGAGGAGGGCGGCGAAGCCTTCGTGGTGTTGTACAAGGCCATCGACCAGGTGCGCCAGTGCCTGGATACCATCGTCAACGACCCTGGCAGCCGCCGCATCCTGTTCCATGGCTGGAACTGCGCGCAACTGGACGAAATGGCGCTGCCACCGTGCCACCTGCTGTACCAGTTCCACCCCAACGCACAAACCCGCGAATTGTCCCTCACGCTCTACATTCGCTCGAACGACCTGGGCTTAGGTACGCCGTTCAACATCACCGAGGGCGCTGCCATGCTCTCGCTGTTCGGCCGCCTGACCGGCTACACCCCACGCTGGCTCACCTACTTCGTAGGCGACGCCCATGTGTACGTGAACCACCTGGACATGCTCAACGAGCAGATGCGCCGCGAGCCCCTGCCTGCGCCGAAGCTGGTGATCTCGGACCGTATACCGGACTATGCCACCACGGGCGTGTATGTACCTGAATGGCTGGAGCAGGTGGAGCCGAGTGACTTTTGGCTGGAAGGGTACGAGCATCATCCGCCACTGACGGCGCCGATGGCGGTGTGAGGGCGTTGGAGCCTTCCAGTAAAGCAAGATTGAACCCTTGATTTTGATAGGGGATAAGCAATGAAGACCATCGTTAAGCTTTGTGATCCGCTGGATAAATGCGCCTCTGAACTGGCCGATTCTAAAATGGACAAATCCGATCCGTCTCAAGAGCCCTTACAGACGCAGAGGCGAGCTCAGGCGGCCCAACGCCTTGCTTTATTGGGCTCCATGTCGCCTTCGATGGAAGAGGTTCCTCGTCGAAAAAGCGACCTCCGCTAAGGGATGCACCGTCGATAGCTTATTCTGAATAAGCGCCCGGGCACGCTGGCCCGCCTGGACCGGTTGGAGTACTTGATAAGCTGGCTGCCTTGCGCGCAGCCACGCCCCCCTCAATGCCCATGACTGCGCCCCACATGGCTAGCCTCGGCCTCCAGCTCCACGGCCCCGCTGACTTCAAGCCGCTCTAGAATGCCGCATTGCGCAGTGGTATCACTGACCTGACAGCGTTCACGCAGCCCGACCAGCTGGGCCTCCAGCGCCAGCAAGCCATTGATACGCGCGCGCACATGGTTGATGTGTTCATCCACCAGCGTATTCACGCTTTCGCACGGCGCACTGGCATTGTCCCGAAGGGCCAGCAGGGCACGAATTTCATCCAGGGTCATGTCCAGCGTGCGGCAATTACGGATAAACGTAAGCCGCTCCACGTGGGCCTGGGTGTACTCTCGATAATTACCTTCGGTACGTGCGGGCGCAGGCAGAAGCCGCTCGCGCTCGTAATAGCGGATCGTTTCCACCTGGCAATCGGTGGCCTTGGCCAGGGTGCCGATTTTCATACACTTACCTCCGCTTTTGCTTAGTTTTGCACCATTTTAGAGACATTTTGCAAAGCTCTCATGCAATGCCAGTAGGGCCTGGCTATGCTATGTTTCGTTCAAATAGTGCCGTCTATTCTGCCAGGTGAGTTTTATGTTTTTCGGTCGTATTGGGCAACGTAGCCTTGCAAAAAAGGTTCGGGATGAGGCCTTTCTACAAGCTTTGAAAAATATAGATACCCTTGTGGTTCAACACGGGCGTATGTCGATGGATGCCTCCGAGCTTGAAGGCAAGGTTCGCGAGTCGCGTAAGCAGGCAAATGCCTCGTTGCGGCAACACCCCGAAGGCTGATTGTTCGGTATGGCGCTGCTGCTGCTTCTTCCGCTTCTAGTCAGTGGCTACCTGGTATGCCTCTACGACCCTATTGCCTACTCCAGGCTCCATCGGTACGACGGTCAGTTGCTTTACCTGCAAGCTGGCCGTTTCGGACTCACCTGCCTTTTTATGGCCATTGTGTTAATGCTCCTGTTCGTCGGCTTGGTGTCGCACACTTGGCTTGATAAAGCGTGCCTGAAACCCGAGTTGAAAATGGCCTTTCTAATAAAAGGAGGCTGTTATTCAATCACAACGGATTTTCTGGCAGCGTTCGGCCAACTGCTTCAAAAGGCGGGTGTAGTAAAAGAGAGCTTAAATGCGCAATGTGTCGCCTTCGGGGTAATGTCGGCGCTGCTTACATTGGTTATGCCAAGGCTTGGCGCTGAGCTGACGCTTCGAAAGCTTGGCAAAGAATTGAATACCACTAATATACGAGCCATCGAAGGTTATGTGCTTCGAGAGTCGGTCTCCCATAGCCCCGTGGGCATCGCACTAGTTGAGTCTTTTGCATTCCAGCAGCAGGTAATGCTCACCATGAGCGACCGGAAGGTTTATCGGGGTTTCATTCAGTCTGTCGGGGCGCCAACGGAAGTAACAGGCGTTGATCAGGAAATTGAATTCCTGCCTTCAGTCAGCGGCTATAGAGATAAAGATAATCTGACGGTTGTTTATACAACTCATTACTCTGACGCCGAAAGCGCAACGATTGAACCGATCTATTTTAGGCAGGAAAACATCGTTTCTATCTGTCGATTCAGTGAGGACATTCACAAAGCCTTCGAAAAGAACGCACCTAAATGTCCAACCGAGCTTGACCCTATAGTGGCTACAGGGTGTTGACTAGGCAATAGTCAATTTCTGGAACCGACCATGGACCGCGTTACCGAGCCGTCGCCTGATCCTGCACCCCCTACCAAGGCCCCTTGCGCCCATGCTGCAGAGCAAGGTCATGATCACCACGACCACGACCACGACCACGACCACGACCACGACGCGCCAAGCAGTGTGAGCTTTAGTGAGGCCAGTGGCGGAACGCTCAGCCGTTTTCGTATCGAGGCCATGGACTGCCCTACCGAGCAAACGCTGCTCCAGAAGCGCCTTGGCACGGTAGCGGGTGTTCAGGGCTTGGAGTTCAACCTGATCAACCGTGTGCTGGGCGTGCGCCACTCGCTGCCGGATACCCGCACCATTGAAAGCGCCATTACGGAAGTGGGCATGACCGCCGTACCGCTGACGGACGCGCAGGCGGATGCTGCCCAGGCACCTGCGCCCGATAAGCGTGGCAAGCCGGCCTTGATTCTGGGGTTCATCGCAGCCGGTGCTGCCGAAGTATGCCACCTGTACCAGATCGGCCCGCCCTGGCTGGTCATTGCCCTGGCACTGCTCGCCATCTGCACCACAGGCCTGGGTACGTACCGCAAAGGCTGGATCGCGGTACGCCAGCGCAACCTGAATATCAATGCGCTAATGAGCTTGGCGGTGACCGGCGCGGCGGTGATCGGCCAATGGCCAGAAGCTGCCATGGTGATGGTGCTTTTCGCCCTGGCCGAGCGGATCGAAGCCCGTTCATTGGAGCGCGCCCGCAATGCCATCGGTTCACTGATGCAATTGGCACCGGAAACCGCCACCGTGCAAGACGAGCATGGCCAGTGGGTATCTCGCAAGGTCGCGGACATTGCAGTGGGCAGCCTGCTGCGTGCGCGGCCAGGTGAGCGTATTGCGCTGGACGGGGAAGTCACCTCGGGGCGTTCCACTATCAACCAGGCGCCTATCACAGGTGAAAGCCTGCCTGTGGATAAAACCGTGGGCGATGCCGTGTTTGCGGGCACCGTCAATGAGGCGGGGGAATTAGAATACCGTGCTACCCAGTTGGCGAGCGAATCCACCCTCGGCCGCATTCTTAAAGTAGTGGAGCAGGCACAAGGCAGCCGCGCCCCTACCCAGCGGTTTGTGGACCGTTTCTCGCGCATCTATACCCCCGCAGTGATGCTGTTGGCGTGCGCGGTAGCCGTACTGCCTCCCCTGTTTGGTTTCGGCGCCTGGTTGGACTGGGTATACCGAGGCCTGGTGCTGCTGGTCGTCGCCTGCCCCTGCGCCTTGGTGATTTCCACACCTGTCACACTGGTTAGCGGGCTGGCTGCTGCAGCGCGGCGCGGGATTCTGGTAAAGGGCGGTGCCTATTTGGAAATGGCCCATAGCCTGGAATGGCTGGCGCTGGACAAGACCGGCACCCTGACCCAGGGCAAGCCCGTGCTGACGGATACCGTGCCGCTTGCAGGTAATGTGGACGCCGCGAAAGCCATCGCCGCCAGCCTTGCCAGCCGGTCGGACCACCCCGTTTCCAAAGCGCTGGCGGCGGGGCTGAGTGAAATACCCACTCACACGGTCGCTGATTTCGGAGCCATTGCCGGGCGCGGCAGCCGCGGTCGTGTCAACGGCCAGGTGTACACACTGGGCAACCATCGGCTGGTGGAAGAGCTCGGCTTGTGCAGCGCATCCCTTGAAGCGGTGCTGGAAGGCCTGGAGCAGGCAGGCAAAAGTGTGGTGGTGCTGTGTGACAGTGAGCAGCCTCTGGCAGTGTTCGGGGTAGCCGATACGTTGCGCGACACCAGTACGTTGGCCATAGCCGCCCTGCACGACCTGGGTGTGAAAACCATGGTGCTCAGCGGTGACAACCAGGCCGCCGTGTCAGCCATTGCCGCGCAAGTGGGCATCGATGAGGCACGGGGCAACCTGTTGCCTCAAGACAAGCTGGCGGCCATCGAAACCTTGGCGAGCAGCGGCAAGGCGGTGGGCATGGTGGGCGATGGCATCAACGATGCGCCTGCCCTGGCACGGGCGAACATTGGCTTTGCCATGGGCGCGGCCGGTTCACACACCGCCATTGAAACCGCCGACGTTGCACTGATGGACGACGATTTGCGCAAGGTAGGCGAATTCATTGTGCTGTCCCGGCGCACCCGCAAGCTGCTGATTCAGAACATCGTGTTGGCGCTCGGGATCAAGGCCGTGTTTCTGGTGCTGACCTTGCTGGGCATGGCCACCCTGTGGATGGCCGTATTCGCTGACATGGGTGTGAGTTTGCTGGTGGTGTTCAACGGCTTGCGGTTGTTGCGGGCCGGCCCGCCTACAAGTCGGCCGCCAGCGCAGTAAGCGCTTGCTCACGCTCAGCCTGGCGCTTGCGAAAGGCTGGGTTGAGCGTGGACCACTCCGGGTGAGCACGTGTGCGCTTGAGCACGGCAGGCAAACGCCCTTCACGCCATTGCTCCGGGTCTTGTTCAGGCACATGCACACTGCCCTGCGCAGCGTGACCACGGCGTGCCAGCGCTACCAGCAGCGCCTGTTGCCGAAGGGCCAATAGCCGCAGTACCGCATCGTCCACACTGAGCACCTGTTCGCCACGCCATTTGCCTAACAAGCGACCGCCGTAGCCCCGAGCGGTTTGCAAGGCACCCCCGGCAATGGCCCCCGCCAACGTGGCCAGCCCTAACGTAAGGCCACCAGCCATCAGGTCTACCCCAACCCCGGCGGCGGCGCCAGCGGCCATGCCACCGCCCACTTTTACGCCAAGCTGGCGCAACGTCTCGGGGTTGAACAGGTCATCACCCCAACGGCCATCCAGCAAGGGCAGGCTGCCGGCTTCGGCATCACCTGGGCGAAACCCAAACAGCGCCAGCAACGCACTGACGCAAGCTTGCTCGCGCTGTCGAACCACTTGGCGCAACGCATCGATTTCCACTTGGTCCGTATCCGTTGCCACCGTTCGGCGGCAGGCGGCGCAGTCGATCAGCAGGTCCGCGATCAGCCGGCGGCCTGCCATCTGGCGCTGCGCTACTTGCTGCTCAATGTCGCTGATCAAGCGCTCAAGTGCAGGGCGGGCGCGCTCGATCAACAAGGCGAGGCTTTCATACAAGCGGCGTTCGCCGTCTTCGGGCGGGGCAACGCTGTCGAAGGCCACTTGTGCATGCAGCCCAAGCCTGGCCAGCGCTTCCTGCCAGGCCTCACGGCGTGCCGTTGGGGCGCTTACGAAGTTGAGTACCGGTAACAGCGGCTTGCCGCAGCTGGCCAGGATCTGCAACTCATCCCGGTATTTGGCCAGTATCGGCTCTCGCGCATCAATCACGTACAGGCCAGCGTCTGAGGCACTGAGCTGGCGAACCACCTTGGCTTCCTGTTCGAAACGCTGGCGGGCCTCGGCCGAATTCAGGAACGCATCGATACGGCCAGGGCCATCCAGTTTCAGCTGGCCACCGCCCAAACGCTCCAGGTATTCCAGCAATGCCACGGCATCCTCAAGCCCAGGCGTGTCATACAGCTCCATCAGTGCCTGGCCTTGTACGGAAAGCCGGGCACCTTCCACGTGGCGGGTGGTGCCAGGGTTGTAGGACACTTCGCCAAAAGTGACATCGCGGGTAAGGGTGCGCAGCAGCGATGTCTTGCCCACGTTGGTATGGCCTACAACGGCCAGCTTCACTACATCAGGCATGCTCAGGCTCCAGCCAGGCGGCAGGGAACAGGGTGTCGTGAACCAGCCCCAGCGGTTCAAGGGCGTTATGCCAGACCTGTAGGCGGGTAGGGTCGAGGGTTTCACCGGCGGGCGGCGGCATCAGCCACACACGCGTGTCCCCGGCACTTCGAGACAGTTCTGCCAGCAAGGCCTGAGTACCGCGGTCTGGCGAGCGACGCGGATCGCATACCAATAGCAAGCGCTGTGGAGGGTGGGCCGCCAACAGCTCCAGCACGCGCTGACGCGAGGTTCGATCATCCAGTAGGCCTGCATCCCCAACCTGTGTGCTTGTCACAGGCGGCCAGGGCAGGTCGCTGTCCAGTTCGATCCCCGCCATGACCGCCCCGCTCCCTGAGGGTGTCAGGGTAACCACCGACGGCACCCACGCGGGGATAGCAGGCAGGTCGGTAGCCCCCAATTGTTCGGCAGACGGCATCAGCCGTTCGCGCAATGCTGCGGCCTGAGGGCTATCCACGTCGGGCTGCAACCCCGCCCGGCCATGGCGCCAGCGCAGCCAGCAGGCAACAGCCAGTACGGCTCGCGGCAGTACGCCGTAGCAGGTCAGTACGCCAACTAGCCAACCGGCCCACGCCTGGCGGGCGCCTTCGAGGGTAGCAGGGCCATTGCCGCTGGCCTGGATCAGCGCGGCCTCTGGAACAGGAAAACCTAACCAACCTGGCAGCTTGCCGAGGGCCACTGTCAGCGCGATAAAGGTGTCACTGTTGAGCAGGGTGGTCTCCCACACGAAATCATAACGGCGGGTGGCAAACATCAGCAGTAGCGTAGCCAGGGCCGTCAGCATGCACAGTGTCCACAGCCCGTTGACCGTGGCACCCAGCAGCCAGCGGTTGAGGCGATGGCGGTGCAAAAGGGAAATAAGTGCGCTGCCCAAGTGAGCGGCCTTGGCATCACGGGCCAGGCGTTGGGTCAGCCCTAGCCATAGCTGGCCTAGCCAGGGCGCACGGTTGCCGCTGCTTGCAAGGCTGAGCAACCAGCCCGCCAATAACAGCAGGTTCAGCCCAAGCAAACTGCCGGTAGCCCAGAACACGTTCACCGGGTTTGGCGCGCCGGCCAAGGCGGTGACGGCCATGCCGGCTCCACTGACAACGCTTAGCACTGCCAAGGCGATCAGCCCTAGCCGCGCGCCTTGCTTCCAATGGCCCAGCGCATCGACCAGCCCGTCCCGGCGCGCCAGCCACAAGGCACGGGCCTGCCAGCGCGCGGAAAAGTCCCCACCGCCTTGGCGCGCGTGGCGGTTGGCTTCGCCGTCTTCCAGAGGGCCTGTGTCGCGCTCGCGCAGGCTGATGGCTTCGGTCAACCAGAGAGTGTCCAGCTTGTTCACGCAGGCTCCTGCAATAGGTTCAGCGCCTGAGCATACCGCACCTGCAGCTGCTGGAGGCGCATGGCTCTGTTATCCTGCGCCCATGAAAAAAACACTCCCGCTAAGCCTGATCGCCGCTCATGCCGAGAACGGCGTCATCGGCATCGATAACCGCATGCCTTGGCACCTGCCAGGGGATTTTCGTTACTTCAAGGCCACCACGCTGGGCAAGCCCATCATCATGGGCCGTAAAACCTGGGATTCCTTGGGCCGGCCGCTGCCAGGCCGCCTGAACCTGGTGGTCAGTCGTCAAGCCGGGCTAGTGCTGGACGGTGCCGAAGTGTACCCCACGCTGCAAGCCGCCCTGGCCCGTGCCGAGGCCTGGGCCAAGGCGCAGGGCGGTGATGAAGTGATGTTGATTGGCGGGGCTCAGCTGTATGCGCTGGGCCTGCCGTTCGCGGACCGGCTTTACCTGACCCGGGTTGAGGCCTCCCCTGAAGGCGACGCCTTCTTCCCACCGTTTGACCGTGTAACCTGGGCCAAGGTATCAGACACGGCGAACCCGGCCGAAGGTGAGGCGCCGGCCTATCACTTTGAGGTATGGGAGCGCGTTTAAGCAGTCATCAGGGCGCGGCAGGTGCCGTGCCCTGAGTTGGCAGACGCTTAACCGTCGAGCAAGGCCTTGTTGCGTACAGCGCCCTTATCGGCACTGGTGGCAAGCAGGGCATAAGCCTTCAAGGCGGTGGTCACTTTGCGTGGCCGCACTTCAGCCGGCTTCCAGCCTTTCTCGTCTTGCTCGGCACGGCGTGCTGCCAGTTCGCCGTCATCTACCAACAGGTTGATGGCACGGTTAGGGATATCGATCAGCACCTTATCGCCATCACGGGCCAGCGCGATGATACCGCCCGCTGCCGCTTCCGGTGACGCGTGCCCGATGGAGAGGCCCGAGGTCCCCCCTGAGAAGCGTCCATCGGTCAGCAGTGCACAGGCTTTGCCCAGCCCCTTGGACTTGAGGTACGACGTGGGGTACAGCATTTCCTGCATGCCGGGGCCGCCCTTGGGACCTTCGTAGCGAATGATCACCACGTCACCCGCCTTAACCTCGTCATTCAGGATGCCGCGCACAGCGCTGTCCTGGCTTTCAAAGATTTTTGCGGTGCCTTCAAAGCGGTGGATGGACTCATCCACGCCCGCTGTTTTCACGACACAGCCATCGACCGCCAGGTTGCCATACAGCACTGCCAGGCCACCTTCTTGCGAATAGGCATGGGCCACACTGCGGATACAGCCATTTTCACGGTCTGCGTCCAGGGTGTCCCAGCGGGTGGACTGGCTGAACGCGGTTTGTGTCGGAATGCCGGCAGGGCCTGCGCGGAAGAAGGTATGAACCGCTTCGTCATCGGTTTGGGTAATGTCCCATTGGGCGATGCCATCGGCCATGGTCTTGCTGTGTACGGTGGGCAGGTCCGTGTGCAGCAGGCCGCCACGGGCCAGCTCGCCCAAGATGCTGAAGATGCCCCCAGCACGGTGCACGTCCTCCATGTGGTACTTCTGGATGTTCGGCGCCACCTTGCACAGCTGTGGTACGCGGCGCGACAGCCGGTCGATGTCACGCAGGTCGAAGGCGATTTCAGCCTCCTGCGCCGCCGCCAGCAAATGCAGAATAGTGTTGGTGGAGCCGCCCATGGCGATGTCCAGCGTCATGGCGTTCTCGAACGCCTTGAAGTTGGCGATGTTGCGGGGCAGCACAGACTCATCGTTTTCGCCATAGTAGCGCTGGCACAGTTCCACGATGGTACGGCCAGCCCGCAGGAACAGCTCCTCGCGGTCACTGTGAGTGGCCAGGGTGGAGCCATTGCCCGGCAAGGCCAGGCCCAGTGCTTCGGTCAGGCAGTTCATGGAGTTGGCGGTAAACATGCCTGAGCAGGAACCGCACGTAGGGCAGGCGCTACGCTCGTATTCAGCCACTTTTTCGTCCGACGCCGTGCTGTCAGCGGCAATGACCATGGCGTCTACCAGGTCCAGGCCGTGGCTGGCCAGCTTGGTTTTGCCAGCTTCCATCGGGCCGCCGGACACGAAGATCACCGGAATATTCAGGCGCAAGGCCGCCATCAGCATGCCGGGAGTGATCTTGTCGCAGTTGGAAATGCACACGATGGCATCAGCACAGTGGGCGTTGACCATGTACTCCACGGAGTCGGCGATGATCTCCCGGCTTGGCAGGGAATACAGCATGCCGTCGTGGCCCATGGCAATGCCATCGTCCACCGCAATGGTGTTGAATTCCTTGGCAACGCCACCCGCGCGTTCAATTTCGCGTGCTACCAGTTGGCCCAGGTCCTTGAGGTGGACATGGCCGGGTACGAACTGGGTAAAGGAGTTGGCAATGGCAATGATCGGCTTCTTGAAGTCGGCATCTTTCATCCCTGTGGCACGCCACAGCGCGCGGGCACCGGCCATGTTGCGGCCATGTGTGGATGTTTTCGAACGGTAATCGGGCATGAAGCACTCCAGGCGGCAAATCAGGTTCCAAGGGAAAAGTGAGCCGTGTGCGGTTCCGGGTAGGGCGGCCGTTGGGCTGCTGTTACGGAAGTGGCCGACAGCTGCGCGGGATCGCCGCAAGCCTGGGCCTGGCTCATAAACCCGCCGGGGGATGTTTGGCGATGAATAGGCCGATTCTACACCGCTGGCGGCCTAAGGGAACCTGAATGCTGACCCCCGGTGCCTGCGTATAAAGGTGGAACTATTGTGTAGGACATTTCCCTGAAACGTTTCAGCTTGTAGGGGAGAGCTGGTGCAAGCCTGCTGACCTCCCTACTATCCCCGAGCCGCATTTGCGGTGACCAGAGACTTGCCTAAATGGACCTTCCCAGTTCATTGACCTTCAACTTGCTTTACACAAGCGTGCACGGGCGTGGCGCGGTGAACTGAGCGGCTTTGCGCTGCGTGTTCTCGGCCCGCTTTTGCGCCGGAGAACATCATGACGACTGTAACGCCCACCACCGAACTGTTTGGTACTCCGAACGTCAACACCGCCAAGGCCCAGCTGTCTGCGGATATCGCCCGCTACCTTGCCCTCATGAATACCACCGAGGCCCTTGGGGCCCTTGCCCAGGTGGAACTGGCCAAACGCGCAGAGGTATTCGGCTACCTTCCCCTAGAGCGCCAGGTTGAGCTGGCCGAGCAAATGTCCCGGGCTCAGTTGACCGAGCTGATCAAGGCAATGTCTGCAGACGAACGCGCCGATCTTTTCCAACGCCTTGGTGACAGCCTGCGCATCGGGCTGCTGGCAGCGTTGGCTCAGGCTGAACGAGATGACCTGCTTCAGCTTGCTGGGCATGAACCCGGTACCGCTGGCGCCATCATGACCAGCGACTACTGCACGGTAGGGCATGCCCTGAGCGTAGACCAGGCCATCAAGGCGCTACGCGAAAGCGCACCCGAGGCGGAAACCATCTATCAGGTCTATGTGCTTGGTGCCGAGCGGCGGCTCGTTGGCGTGCTATCCCTGCGCGACCTGGTTGTCGCCGAGCCAGAAGCTCCCGTAGCAGGCCTGGTGTGCAGCCATCCAGTGAGTGCCACCGTGGACAGCACTCAGGAAACGGTAGCGAGGTTGATACGGGAGTACGACCTGTTGGCATTGCCCATCGTTGACGGCGAACAGAAACTGGTAGGCATCGTGACCTGTGATGACGCCATGGACGTTGTGGTAGATGAGGCTACCGAAGACTTTCACAAAGGTGCCTCCATCGCTACCCATATCGGCAACCTAAAGGATGCCACCATCGGGCTGCTATACCGCAAACGGGTTTTCTGGCTAGTGCTGCTAGTCTTCGGCAACCTGTTCTCCGGGGCGGGCATTGCGGCCTTCGAGGACGTGATTGCCGCCAATATCGCGTTGGTGTTCTTCCTGCCACTGCTGGTGGACAGCGGCGGGAACGCGGGGGCCCAATCTGCCACCCTGATGGTACGAGCACTTGCCACCGGCGAAGTGGTGTTGAAAGACTGGCTAAAGCTGCTTGGGCGTGAATGCCTTGTAGCCCTGGCGCTCGGCCTTACCATGGCAGTGGCGGTGGCATTATTGGGTGTGATGCGTGGAGGGCCAGCCATCGCGGCCATTGTTGCCAGCAGCATGGTGACCATCGTGATTCTGGGCAGCGTAATTGGTATGAGTCTGCCTTTCCTGCTCAGCCGCCTGCGTCTGGACCCAGCCACGGCCAGCGGTCCGTTGATTACCTCCATTGCGGATGCCGCCGGGGTGCTGGTGTACTTCGCTATTGCGACTCAGGTGCTGGAGTTGTAGCTATTTAGAAGATAAAGATTGAATCCTGCGGGTCACTCAATAGATACAAGTAAGAATTTAAGAGCAGCAGAATAGTCTTGGCTGAAATGAGCGAAAAATTCCACCTTGCTTGGATTAGTGCTGCATTACTGGGCGGCGGCAAAAACTGAGTGCAACACCTGACCAATCCGGTACGGTGTACGCATGTCTTACCAAGAACTCAGTATTGAAGAACGCATTACGATCCAGT
>Ga0268349_1000128_pt1 | contig 14504 bp, 10 predicted proteins | sample G5R2_MAIN_18SEP2_FD_190164 | JGI IMG/M metagenome (GOLD analysis project Ga0268349, IMG submission 190164) | Phyllosphere microbial comminities from switchgrass, GLBRC, Michigan, United States - G5R2_MAIN_18SEP2017_LD1 | ecosystem: Host-associated > Plants > Phyllosphere > Phylloplane/Leaf...
GCATTTGCGCTGGGGCATCCTGATGGATCGGAGCGGCTAACACGCGGCAATCCGCTCGACGATGGTCTTGATCGCATCGCGGTCGAGGGGCGCGCGATCGATCGAATTGTGGATGCCGATACCCTCGATCAGCGCGTCAAGCGCGCGCGCCGTGAGCGGGTCGAAGAAGCGCCCCAGGGACTCTCTGCTGCTGTCCATCCAGCGCTGCATGACCGCGCCGACCGGTGGGTGCCGGGCCGCGAAGGCGTAGAGTTCGTAGCTCAACAACAGGGTGCGCGGTTCCGCCCAGACCTGGTTCGCGATGATGTCGACAACCGCCGAACACGCCGCTGCCCTGTCGGTCGTAGCGTCCAGGCGGGCACGGAAGGCCGCGGAGGATTCGGCGGCGAGTTGCAGGAAGGCTGCCGTCAGCAGGTCCTCCAGGGTCGCGAAATAATAGGTGACCGAACCGAGCGGCACGTGCGCCGCCTCGGCGATGCGGCGGTGGGTCGTTGCCGCGGTTCCGTGATCGGCAATGACCGCCAGTGTCGCATCGATGATGCGTTGCCGCCGTGCCGGATCGTTGCGCCGGGTCTGTTGGGTCATCGCCTCTTTACCTCGATCTCGGCATGTGTACATATGTACATAACATCGAGGGTGATTGGAAGGCCGCGGCTATGACAGAGGATCGGGTGAGCCGGCGGACGGTGATCGGTGGTGCTGCGGCGGTTGCGATCGCGGGCAGTGCCGGCGTCGCGAGCGCGCAGGGCCCGGCCACCTCGGTGCTTGGGCGCCGTGACGGTCGCTGGCTGAATGCGCCCAAGGCGTGGAAGGCTGCACCCGGCGGAGACCTGACGCTCGTCACCGACAAGGGCAGCGATTTCTGGCGCGAGACGCATTACGGCTTCACCCGGGACAGCGGTCATTTTCTCGGCTTCACCGCGCCTGCCGCGTTCACCGCCCAATTGCGCATTCGCGGCCAGTATCAGAAACTCTACGATCAGGCCGGCATCATGGTGCGGGTCGACGAACGACGCTGGGTCAAGGCGGGGATCGAATTGTCCGACGGGCGCGCCATGCTGAGCAGCGTGCTGACCGACGGAAAGTCCGACTGGGCAACCGGCCCCTACGAGCATGACGCGCAGGATTTCTGGATGCGCGCGACGGTCGCCAAGGGCGTCCTGCGGTTGCAGGTTTCAGCGGACGGCAAGAGCTGGCCTTTGGTCAGACTGGCGCCCTTTCCAATCGCCCCCGCCTATCAGGTCGGACCGATGGCCTGCACGCCCGAACGGGCCGGACTGGACGTGCACTTTTCAGACCTGAGCATCACATCCCCGTTGGGCAAGGATCTCCACGACCTGAGCTGATCGCAATGACGCAGAAGGACCGGATGCTGGCGGGCGAGCTCTACGTCGCCGACGATCCCGAACTCGTCGCGGACGCGGCGCGCGCTGCCGCGTGGCTCGACCGCTACAACCGCGCATCGACAGCTACTGTGGCGGAGCGTCATGCGCTGTTGGCGGAAGGACTTGGTCACGCGGGGAGCGGTGCGACGATCCGACCGCCGTTCCACTGTGACTATGGCTATAACATTTACCTCGGTGAGGGCGTGTTTCTCAATTTCGGATGCACGGTGCTCGATGTAGTGCCAGTGCGGATCGGTGCGGGCACTCAGATCGGTCCGGGCGTGCAGATCCTCACCGCCGATCATCCGCGCGATCCGGTCCAGCGTGGCCGGATGCTCGAGTTCGGTCGGCCTGTCACCATCGGCCGCAATGTGTGGATAGGCGGTGGCGCACTGATTTTGCCGGGCATCACGGTCGGAGACGATGCGATCGTCGGCGCAGGCAGTGTCGTGACGCGCGATGTTCCCGATGGCGCGACCGTGGCGGGCAATCCCGCTCGCCTGCTGAGATAGTGGCAGATCATTCAACTACGCCGGACTTCGGACCGACGTGAATGAATGTACGAAGTTCGGAAGGTCAAAAGCGGCCGCGAACGTCCGGACGTGGGTCTTGATGCTTCAGATCATGGCTCTTGAGCGACCCAATGTAACCATAAGGGTGGTTGCCGGTGGCAACCACCTAAATATTGGAGCTGCTTTCGGCTAGCCTGGTTTCGTACGTTAAACCGGTCCTGAACTTGAGCGCCCGATAAAAGTATATGGTACCTGAATCGATCGTGCGGGCCGGTCGCCGACCTGTTGATATAAGGGGTCGGCCAGGATATCGATGGCCGCACTTGCAAGAAGGGCATTGGGTTGACGAATGGTCGTCAGTTGAGGCCACGCCATGCGAGAAATAGGCGCATCGTCGAAGCCCACGACGGACAGGGCCCCGGGTACGGCGATGTTCCTGCGCGCGGCGCTGACCAGAACACCCAGAGCCATCTCGTCGTTGGCGGCAAACACGGCGCTGGGACGATCGTTGGTCGACAGAATTGCGTCGCCGGCCGCCATACCCGACCTGAAGCTGAAGTCGCCGGCTTGAACCCAGGCTTCCCTGATGCCGATCCCCGCGCAACTCATCGCGTCGCAAAAGCCCGCTAGTCGTTTGCCAGACGCATCGTGCGATACGATCCCCTGAACGAACGCAATGTCGCGATGCCCCAGCGTGATGAGGTGATCGGTCATATCGCGGGCAGCCTGATAGTCGTCGATATGAATCACCGCGGCCGACGAGCCGGTTCGTGATGAATTCAGTTTCACGACAGGGATGCCGCGTTGATCGAGCAGGTCGGTGAGATCGGACCAGTCGCAGATCGGCGGTGTTAGAATGACCCCGGCGAGCTGCAATGCCTGCAACGTTCTCGATACCTCGTCGAGCGGCTCGAGCCCGTCGCGGTCGATCCGTTCGACCACAAGATGATAGCCGTGATGGCGGCAGCGGGCCATCGCGCCCAGCTGTACCTCTGCGGCGTACCCCGATGCCGGATCGTCGAAGAACAATCCGATGAGGTAGGACCGCGAACTGGACAGGCTGCGGGCGTAGGCGTTCGGGCGATAACCCAGTTCCGCGACGACCCGCAGGACATGGTCCCGCACCGCTGGCCGAACATGCGCCTCCGCGTTCATCACCCGAGAAACAGTCTTCGGGGACACGCCTGCAGCGCGCGCGACATCCTTGATGGTGACCGGCGGCATCATCGTGCTATAAATCCCATGTTCGATGCCGCCACCACGCGAACGCCGCGATGACGATGTAGCAGGCGCCTGGGAGCATGAATGACATCGTCAAGCCGGCCGCGTCCGCGAGGACGCCGGTCAGCAACGGGATGATGGCGCCGCCGACGACGACCATGCACAAAAGCATCGAGGCATAGGTGGCGGTGGAATGATCATCGGGCAGCGAAAGCGCGAAGATCGTTGGATACATGATAGCGTTGCACAGCCCGACTGCGAGCAGCGCCGCGGCGGCCACCGGCCCCTGCAAACCGATCGCCACCGCAACGAGCCCGACGGCGACGATCGCGCAACCGAGCAGCATCGTCGGCGCACCATAGCGGGTGAGGTAGCGCGCGCCTACCAGTCGACCGACCAACGCACCTGTCCAGTACAGACCTACGAGTTGCCCCGCCGCGACCGGCGAGACGTCCAGGATGTCGTGCATGGACAGGTATTCCACGAGCAGCGTGCCGATCGTGACCTCGGCGCCGACATAGGCGAACATCGCGCCGCCACCTGCCAGCAACCGTCGATTCGACAGCACGCCGGCGATGCCGGAGAGCGGCACGCGACGCGGCGTTGAGGACGCGCGCAACAGGTCGCGTCGGCTGATAAAGGCTGCGGCAAGCACAAGTGCAACCAGCGCAACCGCAAGGAACGGCAGAACAACCCGTATGTGGTCTGCCAGATCGCCGGATCGTTGCCGACCCGTCCCGAGAAGCAGTGTGGATCCTGCCAAAGACGCGAGCACGGTACCAAGCGAGTTGAAGCCCTGCAGCAAGGTCAATCGCGAAACGGCGCGGCGTGCTGGTTCGACAACCGGGACGACTATGTTGGCGGCGATCTGCAGGAAGGTGACACCACCGGCGACGGCTAGGAGCGCGAGTAGAACCGTCGTGTATCCAAGCGACCCGAGCGATGCGGCCAGCAGGCCGCAACCGAGCGCGATGACGGCTAGCCCCGCCGCGATGCTTCGCATGTAGCCGAACTTCACCACCAGCACGGTGATCGGTACGGCGAAGAGGAGATAGCTCGAATGGAACGCGAACTGCACCAGCAGCGAGCGCGTGTGGTTCAGCCCTTCGATCATCCGCAACCGGGGCACCAGCAATCCGACAAGCGAGTTAAGGAATCCGCCGAGAAAATAGACGCCTATACAAAGCTGGAACAGCAGAGTTGCGCGCTGTTCGCCGTTAGCGGGCGCAAGGGGCATGCTGCTCGTGTTCACGCCTCATCCTAGCAAGGCGGCGCTGCTGCGCAATGTATGACGACGGCATCATGCTTCGCATTGACATCGATGTCGGAGTTGGCGATCACGCTGCCGAGCCGCTCGGGAAAATGCGGCATGGGAGGATATCTACGATGAGCACGGGATTTCCGCGCATCGCATGCGCGCTGCTGAGCGTCGCGCCGATGGCGCTGTCGGCGCAGACTCTGCCGGGAGTGGCACCTGCGCAGACGTCGGCGTCGAAGGCGGGCGGCGGAACAGGTACACGCACGTCCGAGATCTGGCGGGATACGACGAGGACCGCGGCGGTTCGAGCCGACGCTCTCGTGAAGGCGATGACCAAGGCTGAAAAGCTGCGGTATGTTCACGGCATATTTCCGCCGATGGCAAAGCCGATGACGTCCGACATGATTCCGTCCGCCGGTTACGTGCCCGGAGTCCCTCGTCTGGGCATACCTACGTTGCGCGAAAGCGATGCGTCGCTGGGCGTTGCCAATCAGGTCGAGCAGCGCAAGGGAGATGTGGCCACTGCGCTTCCCGCGAGCCTTGCCACCGCCGCGAGTTTCGATCCCGCCATCGCCTATGCCGGGGGCGCGATGATCGGCAGCGAAGCGCGGGCGAAGACATTCAACGTATTGCTTGCGGGCGGCGTAAACCTGACGCGTGATGCGTGGAACGGGCGAAACTTCGAGTATCTTGGCGAAGATCCGCTGCTCACAGGCGTCATGGGCGCTGCGTCGATCCGGGGCGTCCAGTCGAACCACATCGTCTCGACGATCAAGCATTTCGTCCTGAACAGCCAAGAGACCGGGCGAGCCGTTCTCGACGCGCGGATCGATCCGACGGCGCTACGGGAAAGCGACCTGCTGGCGTTCGAAATCGCGATCGCGGACGGGAAGCCGGGTTCGGTGATGTGCGCGTACAATCGCATCGACGGCGACTATGCCTGCGAGAACAAGTTCCTGTTGACCGACGTTCTGCGCAGGGACTGGAAATATCCAGGGTTCGTCATGTCCGACTGGGGTGCCGTACATTCCACGGAGAAGGCGGCCAACGCAGGGCTCGACCAGGAGTCGGGTCAGGAACTGGATGCCAAGGTCTACTTCGGCACGCCGCTTGCGGCCGCCGTCGCTTCAGGGCGCGTTTCGCCGGCACGGCTCGACGACATGGTACGCCGGATCCTCACCGGGGTCATCGCCAGCGGCCTTTACGACAATCCCACGCCCACGTCCGCGCAGCCGATCGACTATGCCGCGAACGCAGAGATCGCGCAGCGTGCTGCCGAGGCCGGCATCGTCCTGCTCAGGAATGAGAAAGGTCTGTTGCCGCTTGCAAAGACGGCGCGGTCGATCGTGGTCATCGGCGGGCATGCCGACGTCGGCGTGCTGTCCGGGGGCGGCTCGTCCCAGGTTCGCTCGGTCGGCGGCGTGCCGATCGAGATCCCGCTCAAGACCGGCGCGGCAGCGTCTTTCGCACGGGTTACCTATCATTCGTCATCGCCGCTGCGCGCCATCAAGGCCCTGGCGCCGAACGCGCAGGTGACGTTCGTCGACGGCACCGACCCGGTCGCCGCCGCCAAGGCGGCCCGCACCGCCGACCTCGCAATCGTGTTTGCAACGCATTGGCAGACCGAAGCGCAGGATGCGCCATCCCTGTCGCTTCCTGATAATCAGGATGCGATGATCGACGCGGTCGCCGCCGCCAACCGACGCACCATCGTCGTGCTGGAGACCGGTGGACCGGTGTTGATGCCGTGGGCCGCGCGGGTACCGGCTATCGTCGAAGCCTGGTATCCTGGGCAGCGTGGCGGTGAGGCGATCGCGCGCGTGTTGTTCGGCGAGGTCGATGCATCGGGCCGTCTGCCGATCAGCTTCCCCCGGACGATCGAGCAGCTCCCCCGTCCTCGGCCGGTGACTTCGCCGACTGGCGCGACCAGCAACGATGCCTCGGCCAATGCCGGTGCCGGAGATGCCAGCCTGCTTCCGGCCTATCCCGTCACCTATCAGGAGGGGGCGAACGTCGGCTATCGATGGTATGCCACCCGCAAGGACACGCCGTTGTTCCCGTTCGGCTTCGGACTGAGCTATGCCAGCACGAAGATCGGCAACCCACGGTTTTCGGGCGGGACCAATGCCAGTGTGACGTTCACCGTCACCAATCAGACTGCACGTACGGGCACCGCCGTACCTCAACTTTACGCAACGTCACCGGACGGCGGAGCTCCTCGGTTGGTCGGCTGGTCACGTCAGACGCTGGCGGCTGGCGAGACTAGAAACGTGACGATCACTGCCGATCCACGTGCGCTGGCGCAGTGGGAGACCGCGGGATGGCGCGTGAAGGGCGGTACTTACGCACTGAAAATCGCAACGGACGCGCAGACGACGGTCGCGGAAGGCACGGTCAAGCTGACTGACCGGCGTCTGGGGTCGGCCCGTGCTGCTTTTGACACACCTTAAAACAATTCAGCCCATGACGGACATCGATGTCACGCGGTGATTGACATCGATGTCGGCCGGCAGCACGGTTGAGCAACGCGGGGTTACACCGCCAGAATCATACACCGGTAGGGACATGCCGGTCAGGGAGGATGAGTATGAGGGGTTCTATTCCGTCAGCGTTCGCGCGCTCGACGTCGGTATTCGCGTTGGTGGCGGGGCTGGCCATGCCCGGCTTGGCGAATGCGCAGGCCACTCCAGATCCGACTACGACCGTTCAGGCCCAACAGGGCACACCACAAGCCGATACGTCGCCAGGCGCTCCGCAGGTTGAGACTGGTGCGACCGCGACCAATGCGATGCCCGACCAGGCACCAGGCGACGAGATCGTCGTGACCGGCGTTCGCGCATCACTCGAGCGGTCGATCGCGATCAAGCGCGATTCGTTCGGCGTCGTCGATGCAATCAGCGCGGAGGACATCGGCAAGTTCGCCAACACCAATCTTGCGGAATCGCTGCAGCGCATCACCGGCGTGTCGATTGATCGCCGCAATGGCGAAGGCTCGACCGTCACGGTTCGCGGCTTCGGCGCGCAGTACAATCTCGTCACGCTCAACGGCCGTCAGCTCGCGACATCGAACATCGTCGCGGTGGGCGGTGATCAGGGCGGCGACGGCGCGGGGGGCTTCGGTCGGTCGTTCGACTTCTCCAACCTCGCCTCGGAAGGCGTGAAGACGCTGGAAGTCTACAAGACCGGCCGTGCCGCGATCCCCTCGGGTGGCATCGGGGCGGCCGTGAACGTCGTCAGCCGTCGTCCGCTCGACTCCAAGGACACGGGTCTGCTGGGCTCGCTCGGCGTCAAGGGCAGCTACGACAACAGCTCGTCAGACTGTTTCGACTGCGGCGCGCGCGTGACGCCGGAGGTGTCGGGTACCGCCAGCTGGAGCGATCCCAACCAGCGCTTCGGCGTGTCGTTGTTCGGGAGCTACCAGAAGCGCAACTTCAGCTTCTCTAGCGTCGCGCCTGACAACTGGAACATCCGGTCGCTGACTGATTTCCTCAACCCCGGCAACGGCTTCGTTAACGGGCAGACGGTGATCAATAACCGTCCGACCAACGGCAACGTGCTGGTCTCCGTGCCGAACGACTCGCGCTATCACTTCTCCGAGGCGAGCCGCGAGCGGATCAACGGGTCGGGCGTTATTCAATTCCGTCCGACCGACACGCTGACCTTCACTGCAGACGGACTCTACGCCCAGCTACGCCAGTCCGAACGTCGCTCCACCCAGTCCAACTGGTTCAACCGCCCGTTCGGCGTAGTCACGTTCGACGACGCCAGCAACGGCATCGCGACGACGAGCTTCCTGTCTGAAACGATCAACGGCGTAAAGGACGAGGCGTTCGAGCAGGCGTATCGCGCGCAGAAGAACAAGCTGTACGACTTCGGTGGCAACATCGAATGGAAGCCGACCGAGCGCTTCTCGCTGGCGATCGACGGCCACGTTGGTCGGGCGGACAGCTCGCCTGACAATCCCAATGGTCAGACTTCGACCACAGTGGCCTTCAACGCGCCGGTCGTCGCTGCACACTCGCTGACGCTCGGCAAGAATGGATTCCCGCAGCAGACGATCGCGATCAACGACGGTTCGGCCAGCACGACGCCGACCGGCCAGTCCTTCATTAAGGGCAACGGCAACGGCGTGATTGATCTGGGCGATCTGTCGAGCGCGGTACAGCGTCAGTTCGCATCCAATCAGACGCAGCGGGTCAAAGAACTACGCGCCGACGCCGGATGGGCATTGAACGATCAGCTCCGCGTTGATGCCGGCGCTGATTATCGCACAACGAATACACGTCAGACGCAGTACAATACGCGCCAGGTGCTGGGTGACTGGGGCAACTCACTGCCGCCCGACATTGCGCGTCTTGCGCCCGGTCAGGTGTTCCAGTTCTGCAACGTGTGCAAGTTCGAGCACAACGACGGAAAACCGGATGCCAACACGCTGGTGGCGTTCCGCACGCAGGATGCAACGAAGCTCTACAATACGCTGCACGACTATTATCTCGGCGTGACGAATGATGGCGTAAACCATGCCGACAACATCGACGCGAACGACGACAACCGCGTTCGCGAGAACATCTGGTCGGGCTATGTCCAGGGATCCTGGAACGGCAAACTGTTCGATCACAACGCGCAGTTGGTTGCCGGCGTCCGTTACGAGAACACCAAGGTGCGTGCGGTTTCACTCCAGCCGGTGCCGACCGCGGTCGTGTGGACTGCGGACAACGACTTCTTCGTGTTGAACACCGCCGATCGGCAGACGCTGTCGTCGCGTGGCGGTTACAGCAACTGGCTGCCGTCGGTGGATGCCAAATTCGAGGTCGTCGACAACCTCTTCGCCCGCGCCTCGTACAGCAAGACGATCTCGCGTGCCGGTTACGGCGACCTGTTCGCCTCGACCAACGTCGCCGGTCCGGGCCGCCCGACGGCGATCGGTGGCATAGCGACCGGCACTGCGCACAACACCGATCTCGATCCACTGTCGTCGGACAACATCGACGTCTCGCTCGAATGGTATCCGCGCAAGGACGTGTTCCTGTCGGCGGGCTTCTTCAACAAGAAGGTCCACAACTTCATCGGCCAGACGGTGGTCAACCGCAATCTGTTCGGTCTGCGCGATCCCACTTCGGGCACCGCCGGTACGCGTTCAGGCACGGCGCGTGAGCAGCTGGCTGGCACGTTCAACGCCGACATCACCGACGTGAACCTGTTCACCTACACGGCGCTGCTGCAGCAGAATGCGGGCAACGTCGCGACGACGAACGCGCAGTTCGCAGCCAACTACAACACGCAGAGCCGCGCGTTGAACCAGGGGTTCGTCGATCAGATACTCGGCCAGTACGATATCACCGCCAACGGGCAGGATCCGCTGTTCAACTTCGCGGTCAATACGCCGATCAACAACCAGGACGCGCACATCTACGGCGTCGAACTCGCCGGGCAGTATTTTCTCGGGGATACGGGCTTCGGCGTGGCGGCGAGCTATACGCTTGTCCGCGGCAACATCGGCATCGACATCGCGGCCGATCCAAGCGTGAACACGTTCGCGCTGGTCGGTCTGTCGGATACCGCCAACGCCACGCTGATCTACGACAAGAACGGTATCTCGGCGCGCATGTCGTACAACTGGCGCGACAAGTTCCTCAGTGGCATCAACCGCGGCGGCGATCGCAATCCGGTGTTCACCGCGCCCTATGGTCAGCTCGACCTGTCGGTGAACTTCGACCTCACCTCGCGTTTTGCGCTAGGGTTCGAAGCGATCAACATCACCGAGGAGGGCGTGCGCTCCTACGGCCGCGACAAGAGCAACATCTGGTACCTGTCGGAAGGGTCTGCACGGTATTTGGTCGGAGCGCGATACCGCTTCTGACCAAGTGGCGAGAAGGCCGCTGACGACAGCGGCCTTCCTCGTCTAGGATCATCTCATGGCCTCGGTACTTCTCAACAACATCGACCACCGCGACCTGCGTGTCGCGGTCGGTCATCACGCGCGCTACGGCGATGCGATCAACCAGACGCGCGTCTTCCCGGCCGAGTTCGAGGAACTGCAGCGCGACTATGCGATCCTGCTACGTCGCGACGAGCACGGCGTCCTATTCTCGACCGTCCTGTTGGGGCTCGATCCGGATGAGAACCTGTTCCTGGACGGTGAGAAGTGGGACGCGCGGTACGTTCCTGCGGCACGAGCCCGCGGTCCATTCGCAATCGGTTCGGGTGCCGATGGCGAACCGATGATCCATGTCGATCCGGACCATCCGCGCATCGTCGATGACGGCGAGCCGGTGTTTCACGAGCTCGGCGGTAACGCGCCATTGCTCGATCACGTCTCCGCGATGCTGCAGCGGATCTATGTCGGTCTAGAGACCGAGAAGGCGATGTTCGACGCGTTCGCCGCCGCCGGCCTGCTCGAACCCGCTACGCTGCAACTCGATCTCGCCGATGGGCGCCGTTATGACATTCCCGATCGCTTCACCGTCGATGCGGGGAGGCTGGCTGCGCTCGACGGCGACGCTTTGGCAAGGCTCCACCGAGACGGCTTCCTGCGTCCGGCGTTTTGGATCGCCTCGTCGCTCGGCAATCTTCGCCACCTGATCGACCGGAAGCTGCGGAAAGAGTTTCATGGCTGAGAGCTTGCGGGTATCGCGACGCGTCCGCGAGATCGATCACATCGGTGTCCTTGATCTGGAGGCATTGTTAGCGACCGAGGCGCCGGTGATCCTGCGCGGGCTCGCCATCGACTGGCCGCTGGTCCAGGCCGGACGCCGGTCGCCGCAAGAGGCTGCCGCCTATCTGCGCCGGTTCGATGCCGGCCGTCCTGTCACCGGCTACGTCGGCAATCCCGCGATCAGGGGACGTTTCCATTATGACGAGACCGCCACCGCGATGAACTTCGCCGCCAAGCGGATCGCGCTGGGCGACTTCCTTGATCACGTGCTTGGTCATCTCGGCGACGCTGAGGCGCCCGCTTATTATATCGGCTCCACCGATCTCGACACCTATCTCCCCGGCTTCCGCGCCGAGAACGATCTGGTGCCGCACGGCGACGTGTTCAATCGCCACCCGCCGCTCGCTAGCATATGGATCGGCAACCGCACGATCGCATCCGCGCATCATGACATGTCGAACAATGCCGCGATCTGCGCAGTCGGGCGGCGACGCTTCACGCTGTTCCCACCGGAACAGGTCGCCAACCTCTATCCCGGCCCGCTCGCACCTACCCCAGGGGGGCAGGTGGTGAGCATGGTCGATTTCGACGCGCCCGATCTCGATGCCCATCCACGCTTCTCCGCCGCGCTCGCCGCCGGATCTGTTGCGGATCTGGAGGCCGGCGACGTCCTCGTCTACCCGGCCTTGTGGTGGCACCATGTCGAGGCGCTCGACGACTTCAACGTGCTGGTGAACTATTGGTGGAACGCGGCGCCCGCGTTCATGGACACGCCAATGGATACTATGCTGCACGCAATTCTAAGTCTGCGCGACCGTCCCGCGCAGGAGAAGCGCGCGTGGCGCGCGATGTTCGACCATTACGTGTTCGGCGATGCGGAGGCGGTCGCGGCGCATCTGCCGCCACCAGCACGCGGACCGCTCGCACCGCTCGACGAGCCCGGCGCACGGCAGTTGCGCGCCTACCTGCTGCACAGGCTGAACCGATGAACGATACGTCTGAACCTCCACGCACCCGCGTCGTGGTCGCCGGCGGTGGCACCGCCGGATGGATCGCCGCCGCGGCGATCGTGAGGCAACTGGGGTCGCTAGTCGATGTGACCCTCGTCGAATCGGACGAGATCGGCACCGTCGGCGTAGGCGAATCCACCATTCCGACCGCGCGCGGCTTCCACGCCTTTCTCGGCATCGACGAAGCCGCGTTCATGCGTGCCACGCAGGCGACCTTCAAGCTGGGCATCGCATTCGAGAACTGGCGCCAGGTCGGTGACCGCTATTTCCATCCGTTCGGCAGCGTAGGCAGGTCCGTGGCGATCGCCGACTTCCAGCATTTCTGGCTGGAGGCACGTGCACGAGGGTTCGGTGGCGCCTACGGGGACTATTCGCTCGAACAGCAGGCAGCCGGCGCTGACCTCTTCGGTCACGACGAGCAGCATTCGCTGGCCTACGCCTATCACCTTGACGCGACCGCCTATGCGCGGTTCCTGCGCACGCTGGCCGAACCCTGGGGCGTCCGCCGCGTCGAGGGATGCATCGAGCGGGTCGAGCGTGACGGCGAGGGGGGCGACATTGCCGCGCTCGTCCTCGCCTCAGGCGAGCGGATCGCTGGCGACCTGTTCGTCGATTGCACCGGCTTCCGCGCACTGCTGACCGAAGGCACGCTTGATACTGGATTCGAGGACTGGTCGGAATGGCTCGCGACCGACAGGGCGCTCGCCGTGCAAACGGAGACGGTCGGCCCCCCCGTGCCGTACACGCGTGCGATCGCACACGGTGCCGGCTGGCGCTGGCAGATCCCGCTGCAGACGCGGACGGGCAACGGTCTCGTTTATTCCAGCGCGCACATGAGTGACGATCAGGCGCACGAAACGTTGATCGGTGCTCTGGATGGCCGCCCGCTGTTCGAGCCGCGACCGCTACGCTTTCGTTCGGGAATGCGACGGCAGGCTTGGAACAGGAATTGTATAGCGCTGGGCCTGGCAGCGGGCTTCATCGAGCCCCTGGAGTCGACCAGCATCCATCTGATCATGAATGCGGTGATCCGCCTGATCCAGCTGTTCCCATTCCGTGGCGACGATCACGGTGCACTGGCCTCGCGCTTTAACGCGCAATCGCGACACGAGTGGGAGCATGTGCGCGACTTTATCATCCTCCATTACCACGTCACCCAACGCGACGATTCGGCATTCTGGCGGGACTGCGCGCGCATGACCATTCCTGACAGCCTTGCTGAGCGGATTGCACTTTTCGCGAAGACCGCTGGCGCTTGGCAGGGACAGGACGACCTGTTCAGGATCGATTCCTGGGTCTCGGTCATGCTCGGGCAAGGCGTCGTGCCCCGCGCGCATCATCGTATCGCCAGCATCATCAAGGGACAGGAGTTGCGAACCTCCTTCGAAGATCTTTCCAGAGGAATAGCAAGTACGGTGCGGCTGCTACCGCGACATTGCGATTTCCTAGCCCGGTATTGCCCGGCTGACGGCTGATGCATCACGTAGCCGCTTGTCTGGGCAGATATCTCACATGAGGGGAATACTTTAATGTGAGGAGCAGATGTTCTCTAGAAAGAGTTTCGATATCCACGGGTCACTAATTTCTATCAGCCATCGGCGCTCCCGTTTCAAAAGGCGGCGCCGCACTCTCTCTCAATATGAACGAGCGTCCGAAGTCGGAAAGCGAAAATGGGCACCGGAATGTCCGGAAGTGGGTCTCGCCGGCCCCAACCGGCCGGGCCATCAAGGACCGATTGCCGAGGTTCGCGCTGGCTGATCCAGAGGAATTTACGGTAGCAGGCAGGCGTAAGCCACGAAGACCGAGATCGTCATAGTGACAAGCACGATGCCTATCCCGAGCCAACCATTGAGAGGTGGCTTCTTCGAGGTGCTGGCTTCGCGAGGTGATTTTGTCATGCGGCGACTATAGGCTCGAGCGGCTTCCGACGAAACCTAAGCCGGCCGTCAAGGCCTGGTCCATCCTATTGAGCAAGCTAGGAGTTGCAGAAACCGCCCGAGTTCGGACGGTCGGGCGTTTTGGGTTTCCCGATTCGGCGGTTTAACCGGCTTTTTGCATTAGCGTCTGTTCGCCCTTTCCAACTTCGTTGGCGCAGTTGCCTGCGCCGAACCTTAACGTTGCAGCCGTGCAGCCGATCGCAGCGTTCGCACCCGCTTTTCCCGCGCCGGAACCGTATCGCCGCCGACAACTCACGCCAATCGGGTGGAACCAGCGATGTTCTGGGCGGATCGGCATAGGCGATTTGGACGACCCCTTTCAGGAACAACAGCGAAGAAGGCGGCCCAGTCTGCGCGGATTATGCAAAATTCGAATATGGATCAGTCGGCTGTGGCGAGCTGTGCCATCATGAGTTGGCGCACTGCCTCGGGACGAGACAGTGGGCTCGTCTGGCGGTCGATCCATGCATCCAGCGTGGCGAGTTGATCAGGAGCCAAGCGCAAGTTGATGGGTGTCGAACCCACT
>Ga0268349_1000129_pt1 | contig 14497 bp, 14 predicted proteins | sample G5R2_MAIN_18SEP2_FD_190164 | JGI IMG/M metagenome (GOLD analysis project Ga0268349, IMG submission 190164) | Phyllosphere microbial comminities from switchgrass, GLBRC, Michigan, United States - G5R2_MAIN_18SEP2017_LD1 | ecosystem: Host-associated > Plants > Phyllosphere > Phylloplane/Leaf...
CGTTTTCCCTGTCACAGCCTGGGTAAGTGAATCCAGCCGGCCATTGAGGTCGGTGACACGGCTGCCGCTACCGTCCCCGGCAGCGCCCTTCACGTCGCCTATGGCGCCTAGGCCATCGCTGTCTTCTGACACTTTAGTGCCGTCCACTGCCTTCTGGTCAAGCAGCCCACTCATGGTTTGGGCAAACGTATCGGCAGTGGCGGGGTCGTTAGACGCCGAGGCCGCCGGTGCGTCTGTTTGGGCATGTACCGAAGTAGTGCCTTGAGCCTTGGCATTCTGTTCCAGCGCCATTCTCACCATGGGCAGGTCGGCCAGCGCGTCGGCATGGGGGTCAAACGTATCCATGGGCGGTGTAACGGGTACTGCGGCACTTTGCAGTTGTGCGGGATCCATGGCCAGTGGGGGTACTTGAGCCGGGTCCGCAGCGGGCGGTACGGGTGCAGGCGGTGTGGCAGTGGGGTCCAAGACAGGAAGCGACTCGACGGTGCTGTCGGCCACTGTCGCCTCAGCCTTTATGTCGTCCGCGGCTTTGACAGGCTCGGCCTGGTCATCGTCTACAACGTCCACAGTCTGGTCGTCTGTATCTGCTTTGGCCTGTTTATCGGCCTGGGCCGCTTTGCCTGCTTTATCTGAACGGTCTGGTTTATTGACAGGCGACGATTTATTGTCGGTCGCAACCGCCGGTTTATCGTCTTTCTGGGAAAAAGCGGCCGTTGGCTTTTTGTCGTTCGCTACCAGGTGCTGGCTTACGCGCGTGGCGCTGCCGACACCGGGCTTCGGCGCCACAGGTACAGACTTGTGTGCCTGAGCATAAGCCTCCGCAAAGCTGGAACCCCCGTCCTTTGTGCTATCAGCGACGTTGGAAAGCGCATTCAATGCGGTGGTTTTGCTAGTGCTGGACGGAGCAGCGGATGGCCCGGTTTGCAGCAGTGGGTTTGAAGCGATAGCCATGACGACGACCCCGCGCGTGGGTAGGTGGACGGTATACATGGCTTGAAGCAAAAGGCGGGCCAGCTTGTGGCTCAAAGAGCGTCGGTTGCCAACACAGTGAGAAAGGCAGCGCGAACTTGAATGAATTCGCTATTAATCTGCTCACGCAAGGCACAGACCTCTGCTTGCGGAGCGGCGAGTGGCAGATGTTCCAGTTCGCAGCACAGCCGCGCCAAGCCTGCGGCCCCCATGTTGCTGCTGCTGCCTTTGAAACTGTGGGCACTGTCGCGCAGGGTTTTGGGGTCTTGCGCTTCCAGCAAGCGCGTCAGGCGCGCCTGGGAGTCTTCAAGGTAGGTGCGTACCAACATCGGGTAGTCCTCCCCCATGATGTCGTGCAGTGCAGCCAATACAGCGAGATCCAGATGAGCCAGGGTCACGTCCTCCTCCTTGAACGCGATCGATTATGCCTCAGCCCCCCAGGCGAATTCCACGCGTGCGCTACGCCCGTCGTCGGACCAGCTCACACCATGACTGAGTGCCTTGACCAGTTTCATGCCGCGGCCTGAGTAAGCAACACCTTCGTTTACCCGCGCCAGGGTGCTGGCGACGTCGAAGCCCGCACCACTGTCCTCGACCGTAATCACCAATCGCCCCCCGCTACGCCCCTCAGGTTGTACGGTGAGGCCTACTTTTACATAGCCCTCTTCGAGCTGTCGCAGGCGCTCTTCACGCCATTGATAATATTGAGCAAACCCGGCGGCATCACGTTTGAGGCTTGAGTCCAACGCCAGCACGCCATGCTCAAGGGCATTGGAGTAGAGCTCGGTCAGTACGGTATAGAGGTCTCCGCTTTGTGCCTTGAGCCCCTGCACTTCCTGCAGCAGTTGCAGCAGGAACGGCAACGGGTTGTAGCGCTTGAGGGTTTGCGCGCGAAACTCAAAGTTTACTGACCAGTCCGTAGGGGTGGGCTGGCCCCGGTCCAGTGCCAGCGCCACGGGCGGCAGGCTGGCGGTGTCCACTACCTTGACCTGCACCATGCTCACGTCGTCGCGGCTTTCACCATGAAACCCTTGCAGCGCTTCGCGAATGTCTTCAAACAGCCGGTCCCGGTCCTGGTTGCGGTCCAGTACGGCTTCCAGGCGCTCTACACCAAACAAGGTTTCGTCGTGGTTGGTAGTTTCGATCACGCCGTCAGACAACAGGAAAATGCGGTCGCCTTCTTCCACCGAGTAAAACTGTGTGGTGGGTTCAAAGCGCTCTGGCGACAGAATGCCCAGCGGCAGCGCCCGTGAGGGTATGGGGAGGCGTTCCCCGCTCTGGCGCAGCAGGTAACCATCCGGCATACCCCCATTCCACACTTCCACCACCCGCCGGTTCACACTGACGCTGATCAAGGCCGCGCAACAGAACATGTCTGGCGGCAAGATGCGTTTGAGCTTGGCGTTCATTTCTCGAAGGGTTTCGGCCAACCCATAGCCTTTGGCAGTCATCCCGTAGAACACATCGGCCAGTGGCATGGCGCCTACGGCGGCTGGCAGCCCGTGGCCTGTGAAATCACCTAATAGAATGTGCAGGTCCCCCCCAGGCGCCGACGTGGCTAGCAACAAGTCGCCATTGAACAACGCATAGGGGGATTGCAGGTAACGAATATTGTGAGCGCCCAGGCAGCCTGAATGGGCCACTTGGTCGAACACAGCTTTGGCAACCCGTTGCTCATTGAGCAAATGCCCATGGTGCCGTGCCAGCTCATCACGCTGCTTGAGCACCGTAGCCTGCAAGCGCCGCATACGCTCCATGGCGTGAATCTTGGCCGCCAGAATGATCTGGTTATACGGCTTGGGCAGAAAGTCGTCGCCCCCTGCCTCCAGGCAGCGAACCAAGGCCTCGTCCTCGGACATGGACGTGAGAAAGATCACCGGCACCAGCGCTTCGCCGGCAAGGGCCTTGATGCGCCGCGCCGCCTCGAAACCGTCCATCACCGGCATCATCACATCCAGCAGCACAATGTGGGGCCGCATTTGCTCGAATACTTTGACAGCTTCTTCGCCGTTGCCCGCCTGAAGCACATGGTGCCCTTGCCGCCGAACAATACTGGACAGCAGCATGCGATCGGTCATGTTGTCGTCGGCAATCAATACCGAAATCGACGGGCTATGGCCAAGCATCAGATATCAAACAACTGGGTGAAGTTTGAGATAGCCAGTATCTTGCGCACGTCCGAGCTGGCGTTTTCAAGCCGGATCTTGGCGTTGTCGCCGCCGGCATAGTCACGCAACAGCAACAGCATTCCTAGGGCGGAGCTATCCAGGTAGGTGGTTTTACCTAGGTCGATGACAAACCCGTCCTTGGGGCGCGGCGGCTTTTCGTAGGCATCCCGGAAAGCCTGATGGCAGGCAAAATCGAATCGGCCATCGATATGGATGGTCAACTTCCGTCCATCCTCGGACGGCGATGCAGTAACAGCTGACATAGGTCGGTCCTTCTTTAATGCTAAATGTTCAGAAAGGTATATCAAGCGCCGGCCGAGCCTGTTGTCCCCAGCAAGCAGGCGCTTCAATACGCATCAGACCGCGGCAACCGCTGGGAAAGTTCATCGAGCAAGCGCTGTTCACGTTTGTCTTCCAAGGTTCTGGCTTCAGTCATGTAACGCATCACCAACTTGCGCAGCCCTTCCACCCGTGCGTAGGCTTTTTGCCAGGCATCGCGCGCGTTATTGAGGTTGTTCTGGTGCCAGGCCAGGCTTTTACGCTGCTGCGCTACGGCGGTTTCCAGTTGATTGAGAAAGCGCTGGTAGTTCATCAGCCACTGGCCAGAAACCCCTTGAGTGCCGTTGGTGATCCATTGCTGCTGATAGCTCATGCGAAACTGTTCGAGCTCCTGCAACTTGGCCTCGGCCAAGCGCACCTGACCTTGGAAGTGGCCAAGCCGTTGTACAGCCGTACGCTCGGCTTTCTCGGCCATCTCCACCACTGGCGCCAAGCGCGCTGCGCGACTGTTAGCCATGGTTTATTAACCCGGCGCCATGGGGCGGAAGACAGTAGCCAGGCGCTCACTGCTGGCCTTTAGGCTTTCATTGTCATGCAGCCCTTGGCGCAAGTAATGCACCAGTTGAGGGTGCAGGTTGATCGCCAGGTCCGTCTCTCGATCACCGCCAGGCACATAGGCACCCACGCTGATCAGGTCTCGGCTCTGCTGATAGCGAGACCAGAGCTGCTTGAATTGCTGCGCCTGAATCATGTGCTGCGGTGTGACCACTGACGGCATCACCCGGCTGATAGACGCTTCAATATCGATGGCCGGGTAATGGCCTTCTTCGGCAAGGCGCCGGGACAGCACAATATGGCCATCCAGTACCCCCCTCGCAGAGTCCGCAATAGGGTCCTGCTGATCGTCGCCTTCGGACAACACGGTGTAAAACGCCGTGATAGAACCTCCACCCGCTTCGGCGTTGCCGGCCCGCTCTACCAACTTGGGGAGTTTGGCAAACACCGAAGGTGGGTAACCCTTCGTGGCGGGAGGCTCGCCAATGGCCAAGGCAATTTCGCGCTGGGCCTGGGCATAGCGCGTAAGCGAGTCCATCAGCAGCAGAACATTTTTGCCCTTGTCCCTGAAGTACTCAGCAATGCGAGTGCAGTACATGGCCGCACGCAAGCGCATCAGTGGCGCTTCGTCGGCAGGCGCCGCCACGACCACCGAACGCTTCAGGCCCTCAGGCCCCAGAATATGCTCGATGAACTCCTTAACTTCCCGCCCGCGCTCGCCAATCAGGCCCACCACAATGATTTCCGCCTCCGTGAAACGGGTCATCATGCCGAGCAGTACGCTCTTGCCCACCCCGGTACCGGCGAACAGGCCCAGTCGCTGACCACGCCCTACCGTCAACAAGCCGTTGATGGAGCGAATGCCCACGTCCAGGGGCTGGCTGATAGGGTCACGGTTAAGGGGGTTGATGGTAGGGCCATCCAGCGGCACCCAATCTTCAGCCCGCATACGCCCCTTGCCGTCCAAGGCGCGCCCGGCGCCGTCAAGAATGCGGCCGAGCATGCTCATGCCCATGGGCAACCGGCCGGTATCCGCCAGTGGCACCACGCGTGCACCTGGAGCAATGCCTGCTGCGCTGCCCACGGGCATCAGAAACACCTTGCTGCCTGAAAACCCCATGACCTCCGCTTCTACCTGAGACGCATGGTAGCTGTCGTCATTGATGACCATGCAGCGCGTACCCATGGCGGCGCGCAGCCCCTCTGCTTCCAGGGTAAGGCCCACCATACGGATCAGCCGCCCCTCCACCACCGCCTGGCGCGGCAAATCCACCGCAGGGGCGTAGGTGCTCAGGCGGCGTGCGAAGCTTGTGCGATCAAGTTGCATCGCTGGTCTCCAGCGTCAGGTGCAGGTCAGCCTCAGCCGGGTGCATGCCTTGTTCGTGCAACTGGTCGAACAACAAGGCCAAGGCTTGGGTAATACGGGTTTCCACGGTGCCGTCAATGCGGCTGTGCTCGCTTTCCACACGGCAACCGCCAGGCATCAGTGCGGGATCTTCCAGGATTTTCCAGTGTTCTTCATGGCGCTCCCGCAGGGCCTTGATCTGCTCGAAATCCTGGGGGTTCACAAAGATGCGGATGTTGTTGGCCCCCATCGGCAGTAGTTTCAGGGCCTCCTGAATCACCCGCTCGATTTGCGTAGACTCGATTTTCAGCTCTCGCTGGATGACCTCTCGTGCAATGTGGCTGACCAGTTCCACCAATGAGCGCTCGATCTGGGTATCCTGCTCGGCGATGGGCGCCATCAGGCTTTGCATCAAGGTCTCAAGCGTCGCCAGGCGCGCTGCAAGTGCAACCTCTGCCTCTTGGCGCACCTTGAGTTGAGTGGCGTGAAAACCATCCCGTTCACCCGCAGAGAAGCCCTCATTGTAGGCCTCCTGACGGATCGCTTCGACTTCTTCGAGCGTGAGGGGCTGAACCTCCTCAAGAGGCACTTCCTCACTTTCTACGAGGCTTTCGGGGTCTGGCTCAGGCTCCGGCACATGCGGGTCGAAACTGGGGAGCCGCCACACATCCACGCCAATCAGGTCCCTGGCACGGATAAGCTCGCTGACAGGTTCTTTGTTCGATTGGCTCATTTACATTTCCCGGCAAAATGATCGCAGCGTGTTAATCCGCGTAAGCGCACAGTAGCATGTGCGCGGTGCGATCCATGAACGCAAGCGGATTTTTACACCTGTCAGAGGCAGGTCGACCGGCATAGCACGGTCGACAGCGCACCCCTGCAGGTCAGATCATTTCCTCGCCGCCTTTCCCGCCCAATACAATTTCTCCTGCCTCGGCCATTCGACGTGCAATGGTGAGGATTTCTTTCTGCGCTGTTTCCACATCGCTGACCCGTACCGGGCCTTTGGAATCCAGGTCATCACGCAGCAGTTCGGAAGCACGTTTGGACATGTTCTTGAAAATCTTTTCTTTGATGCCTTCGTCTGCGCCTTTGAGGGCGACGACGAGCACTTCGGAGGACACTTCGCGTAACAGGGCCTGGATGCCGCGGTCGTCCACATCCTTGAGGTTGTTGAACACAAACATCAGGTCTTCGATCTGCACCGACAGTTCCGTGTCGATCTCGCGAATCGAATCCATGAGCTGCCCTTCCACCGAGCTGTCGAGGAAGTTCATGATGTCGGCTGCACGCTTGATACCACCCAGCGTAGTACGAGCCGTGGTGGAGTTGCCTGCGAACTGCTTTTCCAGAATGGTATTGAGCTCTTTCAAGGCAGCAGGTTGCACCGTGTTAAGGGACGACACCCTTAACACGATGTCCAAGCGGACCTTGTGGTCGAAGTGCCCGAGCACTTCGCCAGCCTGGTCCGGGTCCAGATAGGCCACTACGATTGCCTGGATCTGCGGGTGCTCATAGCGGATCACGTCGGCAACAGCACGAGGCTCCATCCACTTGAGGCTGTCCAGGCCACTGGTGTTGCCGCCCAGCAGAATACGGTCGATCAGGCCATTGGCCTTGTCTTCGCCGAGTGCGGACGTGAGCATCTTGCGAATATAGCCATCTGAACCTACGCCCAGGCTGGTCTGGTCGCCCACAGCCGACACAAACTCGGTCATCACTTCTTCGACCTGCTCGCGGTGCACATTGCGCATCTGCGCCATGGCCACACCCACACGTTGTACCTCTTTAGGGCCCATGTGGCGCAATACCTGCGCGGCATCGTTCTCACCGAGCGACAGAAGCAGGATGGCGGCCTTATCGACCTTACTCAGCTTGGGTGCAGTCAGTTGGCTACTCATCTGCGTTGATCCACTCTTTCACGACCTGCGCGACACGGCCCGGGTCTTCGGCCACAAGACTTTTGATTGCATTCAACTGGGCGTCATACCCTTCGGTTGGGCTTGGCAGCATGATGCTGCTTGGCCCACCCAAGCTGACCCGATCATCGGCCAGCTCCCCGCTCATACCTGTGAAGCTGCTGCCGCTGCCGGCGATACCACCGCCACCGCCTAGCCCGCCATCACCCTCTGCTGCCAACTGTTTGGATTTGCTGCCGCCTGTAATGTTGTTGAGCACCGGGCGCAGCACGCCAAACACCAGCAGCAAAATGAAGACAACACCCAAGCCCTGCTTGACCACATCCCAGAACCAGGGTTGCTGGTAGAACGAGGGCTCCGCAATCACTTCACCACGGTCAGGGCTGAACGGTGCGTTGATGACTGTTACGCTGTCGCCCCGGCTGGCGTCGAAGCCTACGGCGTCCTGGACCAACCGCTGCAAGCGCGACAATTCATCGGCCGTCCACGGCGTATGTGTGATTTCGCCATTGGCTGCGTTGAGTTTTGCCTGGTCATCCACTACCACAGCCACCGACAAGCGGGTCAAACGCCCTTGTTGCTGGCGGGTATGGCTGATGGAACGGTCCAGCTCGAAGTTACGGGTAGACTGCTGACGTTTATCCGCCGGGTAAGGGGCCAGCATGGGCTGCCCAGTGGCCGGGTCCATGATCTGTTGACCGTTGGCATCCAGCAGCGGTTGGCCTGGCTGGATAGCCTGAGGCGCGCCCGCCGCTGCACCCCCACGCGTAGTCTGCGGTGCACTGGCTGGGCTCGGTGGCTGATTGCTCAAGGCGCCCGGTACGCCGCCATTGCTGCTGCCGCTTGAACGCTGCTCGGTAACGGACTGCTCGCTGCGCAGCGCAGGCTGGTCAGGGTTGAACTGTTCAGACGTGGACTCAACAGCGCTGAAGTCCACCATGGCCGACACTTCAGCCTTGAACCGATCATTGCCAATCACTGGCTGCAAGATGCTCTGCACACGTTGGGTAAGCATGCTTTCCATACGACGTGTGTAGTCGAACTGCTTGCCGGCCATGCTCAGTTCAGAGTTCTCACCCAAGTCGGACAACAACGTGCCCTTCTGGTCCACAACTGTCACGCCATTGCGGTCCATTTCAGGCACGCTTGTGGCAACCAAATTGACGATCGCCATCACCTGACCTGGGTCGAGGGTGCGGCCGCCGTACATTTCTACCAGTACCGAGGCCGTTGGCTTGCGTTCGTCGCGAACGAATACCGAGCTTTTCGGGATAGCCAAGTGAACGCGCGCACCTTTTACCCCATTGAGGGCGGAGATGGTCCGTGCCAGTTCACCTTCCAGGCCTTGGCGGTAGCGGGCCGCTTCCATGAACTGGCTGGTGCCAAGCCCATGGTCTTTGTCCAGAATTTCATAGCCCGTGTTGCCATCACCCTGCACAACGCCCGCTGAGGCGAGCTTGAGGCGGGCACGGCCGATGTCGTCTGCCTTTACCAGCAAAGCACCTGAATTCGGTTCGACCGTGTAAGGAATGTCTGCTGCCGCCAAGGTGTCAGTGACCTGTTTAGCGTCCATTCCCGACAAACTCGTCAGCAACGGCCGGTAATCCGGTTGCTGCGACCACAGCACCACAGCGAAGCCAATGGCCACGCTCGCGGCCAACCCTACCAGCAGGCCAACTTGCCGCAGCACGGGCATCTTGGAGATATTTTCCAGAAAAGCCATGCCAGGCACGGACTTGCCGCCTGCTGCCATGCCGGCCTTCGCTGGTACATTATCTGTCGTTGCTTCCGCCATGACCTAATCTGCCCTCAAACCGGCATTTGCATGATGTCTTGGTAGGCCTGAACCAGCTTGTTGCGCACCTGGGTCATAGCCTGGAAAGACACGCTTGCTTTCTGGGAAGAAATCATTACATCCGTCAGGTCCACACCGCTTTTGCCGATTTCAAAGGCATTAGCCAATTGACTGGCGGCTTGCTGGGTATCGTTCACCTTACCTACGGCATTGCCCAGCAAGTCAGCGAAGCTGCTGCCAGAGGTCGCCGTCACGGCCTGTGCTGCAGCGACCTTGGACGTGCCCATGGCCTCCATTTGCATGGAACGCATGTCCATCATCAAGCGATTGAATTCAACACCTTGGCTCATGGGCTGCTCTCCGGAACCTGCAAAAAATTGACGCTGAAACCGTCAGTTATCCTAGAGGTAGCAAGAGCGATGCCAACGCCCGTGGTGCACGTCAACTTGGTGGACACGGGCCTGATAAATGTGTGCAGGTGTGTATTGTTTGAGCCAACCCTATGCCAGAGGTTCGCTCGATAGGAAGCAACTGCTGAACGGCAGTCATTTGGAAGCCGTACGGGCGTGAGGGTCATTCGCCCGCTGGTGCGGGCTCCTACAGGTGGCACGCCGGAACGTGCCTTGTAGGAGCGGCCGCCAGGCCGCGAACGGAAGCAGGCTACTCGTCCCCCGCCTCGTCCCCATCACGGCGGCTCATGCCGTACTTGCGCATTTTCTCCACCAGCGTGGTGCGGCGAATGCGCAGGCGTTCGGCGGCACGGGCCACAATGCCGTTGGCATCATCAAGCGCCTGCTGAATCAGCCCCTGCTCCAATCCGCCCAAGTAGTCCTTAAGATCCAGGCCTTCAGGCGGCAGCGAGGCGCCGGAGGTGAAGTCCGGCGCATGGCCATTGATCGCTACGCGCTCTTCCAGATCGCTGCGCAGGCTGTCCACGAGCTGCTCGTCTTCGTCGTCCACATAGCGGAATTTCTTCGGCAACTCTGCCACGCCGATTACACCGTAGGGGTGCATGATTGCCATGCGCTCCACCAGGTTGGCCAGCTCGCGTACGTTGCCCGGCCAGGCATGGCGGCAGAGCGACATGATGGCAGCCGAGTTGAACCGGATGGAGCCGCGCTTTTCATGTTCCATGCGCGAGATCAGTTCGTTCATCAGCAGTGGAATGTCTTCCACACGCTCGCGCAGCGGTGCCATCTCAATGGGGAAAACATTGAGCCGGTAGTACAGGTCTTCCCTGAAGCTGCCGATTTCGATCATGCTTTCCAGGTTTTTGTGGGTGGCTGCAATGATGCGCACGTCGATGCTCTGGGTCTTGTTGCTGCCGACGCGCTCGAAGGTGCGTTCCTGAAGTACCCGCAGCAGCTTTACCTGCATAGGCAACGGCATGTCACCGATTTCGTCCAGGAACAGCGTGCCGCCATTAGCCAGTTCGAAACGGCCTGCGCGGCTGGTAATAGCGCCTGTGAACGCACCCTTCTCATGACCGAACAGTTCGCTTTCCAGCAACTCGGCAGGAATGGCACCACAATTCACAGGCACAAACGGCGCATCGCGGCGCTTGGAGTGGTAATGCAGGTTGCGTGCGACCACTTCCTTACCGGTGCCTGACTCGCCAAGGATAAGCACGCTGGCATCCGTATCGGCTACCTGCTGCATCATTTGGCGTACGTGCTGAATGGCACGGCTGGTGCCCACCAGGCTACGGAACAGATTGGGTTCGCGTTGCCGACCGCGGTCACGGGCTTGGTCGTACATTTCCCGATACACCTGGGCACGGTGCAGGGAATCGAGCAGCTTGCTGTAGCTAGGAGGCATTTCCAGTGTGGAGAGCACGCGACGCCGTTGGTCGTCGGGCAGGTCCACATGGGAGCTGTCGCCGAGCAGCAACACGGGCAGGAATTCGTCCCAGCCAGCGATCGTTTTCAAAAGCCCCGGCAGGTTGGCGGGCGCATTGAGCGTTCCAACCAGCACGCACAGCACTTCTCGGCTGGCTGCCAGGCCCTCGACAACTCGTTGCCAGTCCCCACTGCCACAGGGAAGGTTGTCTTCACCGAGGAAGCTCAGGATCACCGCCATGTCGCGGCGGCGAGCGCTATCGTCATCAATCAGCAGAATTTTCGTTTCACGCCACATGCAATAGCAACTTCCCTAGTCAATCCAATGCCCGCTACGGCGCCTGTCACAATGACTTGCCACCTCAGGGCGATATCCGTGAGACGCCGGAACCTGATAACCAGGCACTAGTAAAGTCAAAAACACAGGCACAGTCAAATTTATGGCGCATCTAAATTGGAAAAGTTTTCACATCACACCATGAACTTTTTCAAAGGCGCCGCCGCAGGCGCCTTGCTCAGGCGTTACGCAGCAGGCTTCAGGTAAAGAGGTGATACACCTTGCTGGCGGTATGGCCTTGGCGAACCTGCTTGAGTTCTTCCACTACGGCTTGGCGCTCACCACGGCTGGCGTCTACCAGTTGGTGATACAGCCTTAACAGCGACTCCAAGCTATGGCGCAAGATGGCGGGGTCCACGGTTACGCTATCCAGCAGCCCATCGAGGCAGGTACGAATCTGCTGGTCCAGTGTGCCGATGGCGGCCCAGTCTTTTACCGCCAGTGCTTCGCTAAGGGCCGCACGGGTAGACTCGATGCGTTCCAGGGCACTCATGGTCGAGTCCTCGCGATTATTCCTGAGCAACATGGCCAATGGCATCCCAACCAGCCTTGACAGTGATCATCAGGCGAGCAACCTCGTCGACGATGTTCGGATCGTTCTTGCGGTTAGCCTGAATCAGCTGCTTCATCATGTACGCGTACAGCTGGTCCAGCTTGGCAATGCCTTTCTTGTCTTCAGTCTTCTCGGGATCAAGCCCCTCCCGCAAGCCACCAATGATCTCGATGGCCTTGCCCAGCATCACACCCTTTTCAGCCACCTGGTTGCGAGCCATGGCCCCCTTGGCCTGGGCCAGGCGGTCCAGCACGCCTTCCATCAACATCTGCACCAGGCGATGTGGGCTGGCCTCTGACGCTTGCGCATGGGAGTTCACTTTCTGGTATTGGCGAAGCGCCTTCATCGGATGCATTGCGGTAAGCCTCTAAGGGTCAGGGCGAAAGTCTGTGGGACCGACAAGTCCCCATGCTCAGTTTATCGACCTAAGACCGGCGAACTTTAGTGGATCGCCAGAATGAAAAAGCCCGGCAACCTGCAACAGTTACCGGGCAAAAGAAACAAATGAGCAGGGTTAATCGCTGTTGGACTTGGTCATGGCTTCCAAGGTTTTGAGCACACTGCTACTGGTGGCATTGAGCTGCGCGACCAAGGTGTCCATGGCCGTGTACTTGGCCGTTAGAATGGCCGTGAGCGAGTCGGTTCGGCGGTCCAGGGTGGCCTGCTGGTCATCCAGGTCACTCAGCTTGGCATTGAGGGACTTCTGCCGGGTTTCCAGTACGCCGCCGGTCTGGGTATAGCCGTCAAGAATCCCGCTCATACGGGTGATCAACCCGTCCTTGCCCGTGAACAGGTTGGCCACGTTCCCGTACTGGGTGGTCATTGCCTTGTTCCACTTGGTGTCATCCAGGGACAGCAGGCCAGTGGTGGAGTTGGTGCCCACGCCCAGCTGGGACAGCACACTCAAGGAACCGCTGGTGGTGCTCACGCTCGTTAACGCACCGTGGATCTCCGCCACCAGCTTGCGCACCATAGGGTCACCGGTCAGCGGCCCGCTGGTGGTAGCGGCCGATGTACTGGTGCTGGAAGTAGCCCCCGTAGCGGTCACTTTGGTCTGGTTGTTCACCACGGTCATCATGGTGTTGTAGGCGTCCACAAACGTCTGGACGGATTTCTTCAACGTGTCGCTGTCGGACGCTACCGAAATTGTGGAGCTTCCAGCGCCTGTTAGGGTCAAGCTCAGGCCGCTGACCGCCGAGTTGATGGAATTGCTGCTGCTGGTCATTGCCAGGCCGTCGATGCTGTAGCTGGCATCTATGGGGCGATCGGTGATATAGCCTGCACTGCTGGTATTGGACGGATCAAGCTTGGCCGTACCGTCGATGGTCAGTTCAGAGATACCACTGGTAGAAATGTCCGAGCCGGCGCCGGTGGTGGTCGAGGTCAGCACCAAACGCGAGCCTTTAGCGTCCGTCACGATGTTGGCACTGATGCCGCTAGACGTCAGCGAAGCATTGATGGAGTCCCGCACGGTGCTCAAAGTGGCCCCTGAGCCCACTGTCACTGAATAGCTTTTGTCACCTTGGGTAATCGACAGCGTGCCAGAGCTGATGGCAGTGCTCGTACCACTGGTAAACAGCTGGCTCGATACTTTGGACGCCGTAGCGATCTTATCCACTTTCAGCGCATAGCTGCCGGTAGACGCGGTATTGTCAGAAGTCACCTTGGCTACGCTTTCCAGCGACGACGTCGAGGTAAGGCCCATAAAGGTGTTGGTGTTGTTCAGCGCAGCCGCGGCTGTCTGGAAGGCTGCCAGGGCGCTTTTCAAGCTGCCGATACCGGACAGCGTGGTATTGGTCGCGGACTCGGCTTTGGTGATCTGGGTCTGCTTGGGGCTGGTAGATGCTTTTACCAAGGCGCTGACAATCGCCGAGGTATCGATACCAGAGCCGACACCACTGACGGTAATACCGCCACTGGAGCTGACAGACGTGCTGGATGTAGTCATTCGTGCTCTCCTGTAGGCCTGGCCGCCGACATTCCGGCGGCCTGCCTTTCTTCACCGGAACATTACAAATTCCGTGCCCGACTCAAGCCTGCTCGTCGAACAGCAGGCTGTGGGGATCCTTCAAGCGTTGCGCCATCTTCAGCGCTTCCTCGGACGGCAGCTGGCGAATGACTTCACCGCTAGTGGTCGCCACGATTTTCACAACAACGTCGCCCGTGGTTTCGTCGATAGAGAAATCAAGGTTGCGCTGGTTGGAATCTACAAACGCTTGGATATCCTTCACCGCCTGCTCGACCTGATCACGCTCAACCTTGCCAGTGGCCGCCACATGGCCGCTTGCCTTTTTATCGGCGGCGGTCGTTGTGGTATCCCCAGGGGTTGGCGCAGCTGCAGGTTTTGCTACGTCAAGCGTCGGTTTTACTGCACTGACACTCATGTCCATAACCATTACCTCAGGGTTAAAACAACGAAAGGGCACGCATCGCGCACCCCCTCGTCATTGGCCATCAACCGTTATTACTGAAGCAGTTTCAGTACAGACGACGGGATCTGGTTAGCCTGAGACAGGATCGCAGTGGAAGCCTGTTGCAGAGTTTGCTGCTTGGTCAGCTCAGCGGTTTCAGCGGCGAAGTCCACGTCCTGAATGGTAGAGCGAGAAGCCGTAGCGTTTTCGATGATGTTGCTGATGTTGCTGATGGTGCTTTCCAGGCGGTTCTGCTTGGCACCCAGGTCCGCACGGGTGTTGTTCACAGAGTTCAGTGCGGCGTCGATGGCGGTGATGGCCGAGTCGA
>Ga0268349_1000130_pt1 | contig 14451 bp, 7 predicted proteins | sample G5R2_MAIN_18SEP2_FD_190164 | JGI IMG/M metagenome (GOLD analysis project Ga0268349, IMG submission 190164) | Phyllosphere microbial comminities from switchgrass, GLBRC, Michigan, United States - G5R2_MAIN_18SEP2017_LD1 | ecosystem: Host-associated > Plants > Phyllosphere > Phylloplane/Leaf...
CTTCACTGTCCAACAGCAGGTCTTCCAACGCCTCACGGTAGGCGCCCGGCTGTTGCCAGAGGCCACGCTGTTGCGCCTCCAGCAAGCGTTCGGTCATGTCCCGCAAGGCATCAGGGTTGTGTTCCTGTAGAAACGCACGCGTGTGTGCATCCAACAGGTAAGCGTCGGCCAGCAACGCGTATTGGTGGTCATCGATCAAGCCTGTGGCCGCGTCAAAGCCAAACATGTTGTCTAGGGTGGCGGCCATTTCGAACGCCCCTTTATAGCCGTGGCGCTTTACCCCTTCGATCCATTTGGGGTTGGCTGCCCTGGACCGGATCACGCGATTCAGCGCTTCCTTGAGGGTGCGAATGCGCGGCACATCGGCCTGGCTGTGATCCCCATGGTAGCTGGCTGCTTCCTGCCCGCTTTGCTGCTGGACCGCGGCCAGCATGCCGCCCTGAAACTGGTAGTAGTCGTTGGAATCGAGCAGATCGTGCTCGGTATTGTCCTGGTTGTGCAGCACGGCCTGCACCGTACTCAGGCGCAGGGCCAGTGCCGGCCGCGCGGCCGTACCTTCGTCGGCACCGCCATAGGCATACCCGGAATGGTTGAGGTAGGCATCGGCAAGGTCACTGCGCTCGGCCCACTGCTGTGATTCGATCACACCCTGTACGCCTGCACCGTAGGCGCCAGGCTTGGCACCAAATACCCGCCAACCAGCCTGGCGACGCGCTTCTTCGGCACCGGTGCCTGCGGCGACCAACTGCGCAACTTCACGCCGTACACGGGCGGCCAGGGGGTTCATGTCTTCGGGTTCGTCCAGCCCGGCCACGGCTTGCACCGCCGCATCGAACAATTTGATAAGGTTGCCGAAAGCATCGCGGAAAAAGCCTGACACCCGCAAGGTCACATCTACGCGCGGACGGTCCAGCAGGCTCAGCGGCAGAATCTCGAAATCGTCCACGCGCTGGCTGCCGGTTGCCCATACCGGCCGCACACCCAGCAAGGCCATGGCCTGGGCGATGTCATCACCCCCGGTACGCATGGTGGCTGTGCCCCAGACGGACAGCCCAAGGCTGCGCAAATGGTCGCCTTCGTCCTGAAGGTGGCGTTCCAGCACCAGGTTGGCGGAGGCAAACCCCAGGCGCCAGGCCGTGGGTGTGGGCAGGTTGCGCACGTCCACGCTGTAGAAATTGCGGCCTGTGGGTAGCACATCCAGGCGGCCTCGGCTGGGCGCACCGCTAGGGCCTGGCGGCACGAAGCGGCCTTCGAGGGCGGCCAGCAACATAGCAAGCTCTGCGGGGCCACAGGCGTCCAGTGTGGGGGCCACTTGCGTAACCAGGCCCTGCAGGATGGCGGCCGTAGTCTCCCAGGCCGGCGCTTGCGGGCAGGCCCATTCGCCGGCCAGGGCCTGCTCGATCATTTGGGTGGCTAACAACTCCAACCGTTCCCGGGTATCGCCTAGTGTTCGCCAGGGGCTGCTATCCACATCGGCCAGCATGGCGGGGCGTGGCCCCTGCCAAGGGTCGCCAAAGGCACAGTCCAGGGGGTCGAACCCCAGGTTCAGCGCGGCAGCCAAGGCTCTGGGCAAGCTGGCCTCAGCGCCCTTCCCCGTGCCCCGCGGCACGCGTAGCAAGGCGCTTAAGGTGTCGGTACGCAGCCGCCCGGCAGGCGACTCTCCGAACACATGCAAGCCGTCGCGGATCTGCGATTCCTTGAGGTCGCACAGGTAGGTGTCCAACCTGGGCAGCCACGCATCGGCATCCTTCAAGGCGCTTTCCGCCAACCCCAGCTCGTGGTCCAGCCGGGTTTCACGCACCAACGCCAGGATCTCGCCCTGCAGCTCTACGGCGCGGCGAGGGTCGAGCAACTGTGCTTCGTAGTACTCGTCCGCCAGCCGCTCCAGGTCCCGCAGCGGGCCATAGCTTTCAGCTCGGGTCAGGGGCGGCATCAAGTGATCGATAATGACAGCTTGCGTACGGCGCTTGGCTTGAGCCCCCTCGCCCGGATCATTGACGATAAAGGGGTAGATATTGGGCAGCGGCCCCAGTAAAGCGTCTGGCCAGCAACTGTCGGACAGGCCTACGCCCTTGCCGGGCAGCCATTCCAGGTTGCCGTGCTTGCCCACGTGGATCACCGCATGTGCCCCGTAGGCCTGGCGCAACCAGAAATAGAAGGCCAGGTAGCCGTGAGGCGGCACCAGGTCCGGGTCGTGGTACACCGCGCTGGCATCGAGCTGATAGCCACGGGCCGGCTGAATCCCCACAAAGGTGTTACCAAAGCGCAAGCCCGCCACCATCAGGCGGCCGCTGCGGAACATGGGATCGGCCTGAGGCGCGCCCCAACGGGCGATCACAGCCTCCTGGCAACTGGCGGGCAGCGCCTGGAAGGCAGCGGTATAGGCCTCCAGGCTCAGGCTTTGCCCACACGGGCGTTGGTCGTTCTGGTCCAGGTCGTTGGTGACACCACCCAGCAAGGCATGAATAAGGGCTGTACCGGTGCCAGGCAGTTCGCTGACGGGGTAGCCCTGTGCTTGCATGGTTTGCAGAATGTTCAAGGCGGCGGCGGGGGTATCCAGCCCTACCCCGTTACCGATGCGGCCGTCACGGGTGGGATAGTTGGCCAGGATCAACGCCACCTGCTTGTGGGCTGCAGGCGTACGGGCCAGGGCTATCCAACGGGCCGCCAGTTGCGCCACGAAGGCCATGCGCTCGGGGTGGGCGCGGTAGCACACCACGTCGCTTTGGCTACGCTCGCTGCGCCAGGCCAGATCCTTGAAGCTTATAGGGCGGCTGATGATTCGGCCGTCCAGCTCCGGCAGCGCCACATGCATGGCCAGGTCCCGCGCGCCCAGGCCTTGGGCGCTGCTTTCCCACATCGGCTGGTTATCTTGTGCACAGATGGCCTGGATCACGGGGATGTCGCGCCGCAGTGGGCGTTGCTTGGGCGCGTCCGGGCTGGCCAGCGCGAACCCCGTAGTATTAATGACCAGGGCCGCCTCGACCTCGTCCATCCAGGCCTCTAACTGCGCCAGGCACTCAGGGTCCTTGAGGCTGGCGACCGCCACCGGCATGGGGTTCAGGCCGGCATCGGCCAGTACCGTGCAAAAAGTATCGATGAATCCAGTATTGGCCGCCTGCAGGTGGGAGCGGTAGAACACCAAGGGCACCACAGGCGCCCCAGCGGCCCACCTGGCCTTCCACTGCTCAAGCGTAGCCGTGGCCGAACCTGGCTGGTAAAGGCTGACACGGGGCAGGGCCGCTGGTGGCTGCCAGGGCATGGGCCGCTCAAGCACACTCGGAAACAGCTCGGCGGCCAGGTAACCATATAGCGAATGGGCATTGCCCATTGCCCCCTGGCGCAGGTACTGCCAGATGTTATTGGTTACCTCGCCAGGCACCGTACTCAGCGCACTCAGCTCAGGGTCTGGCCGGTCATCACCTGGCACCATCACCAGTTGCACGCCCTGCTCGGCCAGCTGCAACAACTGCTCCACACCATAGCGCCAATAACTGGCGCCACCGTGCAACGACAGCACAATGAGCTTGGCATGGCACAGCACCTCGTCCACGTACAGGTCTACAGAAGCGTGGTTCTGTACCTGCATGGGATTGGCCAGGCGCAAGCTGGGATAGTCTGCCGGCAGGTGCCTGGCGGCTTCGGCCAGCAGCGCCAAGTGGGAATCACCGCTGCACAGGATCACCAGGTCCGCTGGGCTCTGGCCCAGGTCGGCAATGCTGTCATCGGGGACGAAGCCACCGGGCTGGGTGCGCAGCAGGTGCATTGGGTCAGCCTTGCAATGCGGTGTTCAATTCAGCGCGCAACAGCTCGCCATCCAGGTTCTGGCCAATGAGCACCAGGCGGCTTATGCGCGCTTCGCCTGCTGCCCAGGGGCGGTCGAAATGGCGGTCAAAGCGGCTACCAACACCCTGCACCAGCAAGCGCATGGGTTTGGCCGGAATAGCGGCGAAGCCTTTTACGCGCAGAATGTCGTGGCGCTTTACGACTTCACTCAGGGCCGCCATCAGCACCGCTTCTGGCGCTTCAGGTAGCTCGACCCAGATGGAGTCGAAAGCGTCGTGGTCATGGTCGGCTTCCTCGCCGTCATGGTGCGTGTCGTGGTGGGTGAGCCGGCTGTCGATATGGGCTTCGGACTCGGCCCCCAGGCCCAGCAGCACGGCAATCGGCAACTGGCCCGCGCTAGCCTCTACCACTTTTACAGCCGCAGGCAGTTCTTCGCTCACCTCGGCACGTACGCGTTCCAGGCCGGCGGCGTCGATCAGGTCCACTTTGTTCAGGATAACCAGGTCAGCGCTTGCCAGCTGGTCCTCGAACAACTCATGCAGCGGGGATTCGTGGTCCAGATTGGGGTCTTGCTTGCGCTGGGCATCGACCGCATCCGGGAACGCTGCAAAGGTGCCGGCCAGCACCGCTGGCGCATCTACCACAGTGATCACCGCGTCTACCGTGCAGGCATTGCGGATTTCCGGCCATTGGAACGCTTGCACCAACGGCTTTGGCAGGGCAAGGCCGCTGGTTTCGATCAGGATGTGGTCCAGGGTGCCCCGGCGCTGTACGAGCTCGCGCATCACGGGGAAGAACTCTTCCTGTACCGTGCAGCACAGGCAGCCATTGGCCAGCTCAAACACGCGCCCTACGGCCTCTTCTTCAGTACAGCCGATGCTGCATTGCTTGAGCAGGTCACCATCGATGCCCAGCTCGCCGAATTCGTTGACGATCACGGCAATGCGACGGCCTTCGGCGTTGTCGAGTATATGGCGGAGCAAGGTGGTTTTGCCCGAGCCCAGAAAGCCGGTGACGATGGTAACGGGAAGTTTGCTGAGCGTTTTCATGGGTGCCCCTGACACGACGGCGGACAGGCGCGAAAGCACTGCAGGCAAGGCCTGCGAGCAGGTTCGCACCGGATCACCCCGCCCGGTTGAATGAAAAAATCGGCACGAGGCAGGTCTCCTGGCTCACGGCGCCACAGGCCAAAGGGACTGTAGCGGCCTGGCGCCTTCCCGCGCAGTGCGCAGTGGCATCGGCCAAGCTTTTCCGTTCACAGTTGCGGGGGCAGCCGCGGCTTGTTACCGCGTTCCCATCTTAGCCTTGCCGGAGAACTCATTCCCGGCAAAGCACCTCGAAGGGGCAAGCCTACGCAGTGCCAGGTGCAAGGTCAATCAAGGGTGGCGTGCGCCGTATGCCCGGCGGCTGGCTGCACTGGCAGCCCGAAGGCCTTGTCGAACATCCATTGGAAGCCATAGGCGTACACGAAGAAGAACGCGAACAACCCCAGGTCAGCGAGAAATGCGACGGCCAGCGTAACGCCCAACCCATACGCCATGATGGGCGTGAGCATCACCACAAGGCCGCCTTCGAACCCCACGGCATGCAGCAGCCGCCTTAAGGGCGTACGCTCGCGCCAGCCCCGGCGTCGCTCGAACGCCTCGAACAGGTGGTTGAACACCATGTTCCAGCCTAAGGCTACGGCACTGAGTACCACCGATAGCGCCGTAGAGTGACCCATACCCTGCCCGAACACAGCGGCCAGCGCAGGGGCCACGAACACCAGCGCGCCGGCTTCGTACAGCACGGCTTGAAGGACCTTGCGGGGTACGCCTTGCATGACAAAAGCTCCTTGAACAGGGCATTGAGTTTCATGGCTTGAGGCCGTGCGTGCAAGCCAGTAGATTTAAGCCACCCTTAACGAGGCTAACGAGTGTTTGCCCAGCTTCCCCTCACTGCCCTGCGCGCCTTCGAATCCGCCGCCCGCTTGGGCAGCTTTGCTGCTGCAGCCGATGAGCTGAGCGTCACACCGGCGGCTATTTCCCATCAAATCAAGTCCCTGGAGCAATGGCTGGGCACGCTGCTGTTCGAACGGACCGGCCAAGGGGTACGGCTAAGCGAAACCGGCCGGTGCCTGCAGGCCGGGCTGCACCAGGCGTTCGCCGGAATACACGCTGCTGTGCAGCCTCTCTTGCCAGACAAAGCCGCCAATACGCTGGTGATTACCACGACCCCAGCGTTCGCCAGCTTATGGCTGATTCCGCGACTGGGCGACTTCTACGCCCGCTGCCCGCACGTGAATGTGAGGGTCGAAACGTCCGATGCACTGACCGACTTAGCGCGAGACGCGTCGGTGCACCTGGCGATACGGGCCACCTTTCGCCCAGAGCCGAACCTGCACCAAGTCACGTTATTGGAAGAACATTTTGCCGTGTATACCCCCCACGGCTGGTCCCCCTCCGTGGCCCAAGCGCCAGTGCTGATTGACATGCCTTGGGCCAGTAGCGTGCCGGGTACCCCGGACTGGCCTCAATGGTGCGCCCTCGCCCAACACCCGCATTGGCTGTCTCGCCCTGGGCGCCGCTCCTATGCCGATGAGCAGCACGGGCTGCTGGCCGCCATTTCCGGCCATGGGCTGGTGCTGGCCAGTGACGTGCTGGTAGCGGACAGTGTGAATAAAGGGTTGCTACAACCTTACCTGCCACACCTGCGCCTGCCTGCGGCGACCTATCGGCTAAGTTGCCTGCCTGGCCGGGAGCGATTGCCAGCAGTGAGGATGTTTATGGAATGGGCGCTGGATGTTGCGAAGGGGTTCCCGGCGTAATCACAGCAGACCATGGGAGCTTTATGCCAAGGCTTTGCTTGGTCCCGTAACAGGGTTCAGCGTTGTACCTATTGTTCTTAACCCGGAAAGACACCCTTTCACAATCTGAATCATTGTGACTGATAGTTATCTTCGAACCATTCGATTCGTCGATAGTCCCGCGCCCGGCCATGATCCGCTCCATTCCTGATAAACAAACTGGGCGGGCCTCCTTTGGAACAGTCATTCAAACCTTTGCACTACCCTCTTGCGGTACTGGCGCTTGCGGTGCTTGCCGCCTGCAGCAAGGCGCCAGAGACCGCACAGGCGCCTCAGGCTCCCAAAGTGAGCGTGGCTGAAGTGCTGGACCAGCCCGTGAACGAGTGGGACGAGTTCACAGGCCGCCTGGAAGCGCCGGAAACTGTGCAGGTGCGCCCACGTGTGTCTGGCCAGATTGACCGCGTAGCCTTCAACGAAGGCGCGCTGGTCAAGAAAGGCGACCTGCTGTACCAGATTGATCCCCGCCCGTTTCAGGCGGAGGTAAACCGCCTTGAGGCCCAGTTGCAACAGGCCCGCGCCAACGCTGCCAACAGCGAGAGCGAAGCCAGCCGGGGCGAACGCCTGCGCAGCGCCAATGCCATTTCAGCCGAGCTGGCCGACGGCCGCAAAAGCGCTGCCCTGGCTGCCCGTGCAGGTGTCGCCGCCATTCAGGCCCAGCTTGAGCTGGCCCGCCTGAACCTGAGCTTCACCCGTGTGGCTGCGCCCATCAGCGGCCGCGTGGGCCGTGCAGAAATCACTGCCGGCAACCTGGTAACAGCGGACAGCAGCCTGCTTACCAGCCTGGTGTCCACGGACAAGGTGTATGCCTACTTCGATGCGGACGAGCGCGCCTTCCTCAAATACAGCCAGCTGACCCGTGAAGGCCGCGTGAATGAAGCAGCGCCGGTGTACATGGGCCTGTCCAATGAAGACGGCGACACGCACCTGGGCCAGCTCAACTTCCTGGACAACCAGGTCAACCCGCAAACCGGCACCATTCGTGGCCGTGCCGTGTTCGATAACCGCAACGGCGACTACACCCCAGGCCTGTATGCCCGCCTCAAGCTGGTAGGCAGCGGTGTGTATGAAGCCGTGCTTATCAAGGACGAAGCCGTGGGCACGGACCTGGGCAAGAAGTTTGTGCTGGTGATGGACAAGGACAACAAGGCCACCTACCGCACGGTAAACTTGGGGCCCAAGCTTGAAGGCCTGCGTATCGTGCGCAGCGGCCTGGGCAAGGGTGACAGGATTGTAGTGAACGGCCTGCAACGTGTTCGCCCAGGCTCCACCGTCGACCCACAAACCGTGCCCATGGCCAGTGACCAGACCTTGGCTGCCCTGGCCAGCCAGCGCCAGGCGCTGGAGGCTAGCAATCCGCCAACCCCGCCTCATCAGCAAAACGTGGCCGCCACCGCCACCCCTCGCGGCTAAAGGATCAGCGCCATGACCTTCTCAGGCTTTTTCATCAAACGGCCGATCTTTGCGGCTGTGCTGTCATTGCTGATCCTGATCAGCGGTGCCATCGCCCTGTTCAAACTCCCAATCAGTGAATACCCGGAAGTGGTGCCGCCCACGGTGGTGGTGCGGGCTAACTTCCCTGGCGCCAACCCCAAGGTGATCGGTGAAACCGTCGCCTCGCCTTTGGAACAGGCGATCACAGGGGTGGAGAACATGCTGTACATGTCCTCCCAGGCCACTGCCGATGGCAAGCTCACCCTGACGATCACCTTCGCTTTGGGCACCGACCTGGATAACGCCCAGGTGCAGGTGCAGAACCGCGTGACACGCAGTGAACCCAAGCTGCCCGAAGAAGTGACGCGCATCGGTATTACGGTGGACAAGGCCTCGCCAGACCTGACCATGGTGGTGCACCTCACCTCGCCCGATCAGCGCTACGACATGCTGTACCTGTCCAACTACGCCGTGCTCAACATCAAGGATGAGCTGGCGCGCCTCAACGGCGTGGGCGATGTGCAACTGTTCGGGATGGGCGACTACTCCCTGCGTGTCTGGCTGGACCCGAACAAGACTGCTTCGCGCAACCTGACCGCCACAGACGTGGTGAATGCCATTCGTGAACAGAACCGCCAGGTCGCCGCCGGCCAGTTGGGTGCGCCACCGGCCCCCAATGCCAGCAGCTTCCAGCTGTCGATCAACACCCAGGGCCGCCTGGTTACCGAAGACGAGTTCGAAAACATCATTGTGCGTGCCGGTGCCGATGGCCAGATCACCCGGTTGCGTGATATTGCCCGCGTAGAGTTGGGTTCCAGCCAGTACGCCCTGCGCTCGCTGCTCAACAACCAGCCTGCGGTGGCAATCCCGATCTTCCAACGCCCTGGCTCCAACGCCATCGACATTTCCAACCAGGTGCGCAGCCGCATGGAGGAGCTCAAACAAGGCTTCCCCGAAGGCATGGACTACAGCATCGTGTACGACCCGACCATTTTCGTACGGGGCTCCATCGAGGCGGTGATTCACACCCTGTTCGAAGCCCTGATCCTGGTGGTGCTGGTCGTGGTGCTGTTCCTGCAGACCTGGCGCGCGTCCATCATTCCCCTGGCGGCTGTACCGGTGTCGCTCATCGGCACCTTCGCCGTGATGCACACCTTTGGCTTCTCCCTCAATGCGCTGTCGCTGTTTGGGCTGGTGTTGGCCATCGGCATCGTGGTGGATGACGCCATCGTGGTGGTGGAGAACGTGGAGCGGAACATTGAGCTGGGGTTAGAACCAGAAGCCGCAACCCATCAGGCCATGTCCGAAGTGACAGGCCCGATCATTGCGACTGCGCTGGTGCTGTGCGCAGTGTTCATCCCCGCAGCCTTTATCTCTGGCCTTACCGGGCAGTTCTATAAGCAGTTCGCGCTCACCATTGCCATCTCCACGGTGATCTCGGCGTTCAACTCGCTTACCCTCTCCCCTGCACTGGCCGCTGTGTTGCTCAAAGGTCACGACGCGCCCAAGGACCGCTTCTCGCGGATACTGGACAAGCTGTTCGGCGGCTGGCTGTTCCGCCCCTTCAACCGCTTGTTCGAAAAGGCCAGCCATGGCTACGTCGGCACTGTGCGCCGGGTGATCCGTGGCAGTGGCATTGCATTGATCGTGTACGCAGGCTTTATCGTGCTCACCTGGTTTGGCTTCGCCCATACACCCACCGGGTTCGTACCGGCCCAGGACAAGCAGTACCTGGTAGCCTTTGCGCAACTGCCGGATGCTGCCAGCCTGGACCGCACCGAGGACGTGATCAAGCGCATGTCGTCCATCGCCATGGAGCAACCAGGCGTGGCCAACGCCATCGCGTTCCCAGGCCTGTCCATCAACGGTTTCACCAATAGCCCTAACAGTGGCGTGGTGTTCGTAGCCCTCAAGGACTTCGACGAGCGTACCGACCCGAGCGAGTCGGCGGCGGCCATTGCAGGCGCCTTGAATGGCAAGTACGCGGCTATCCAGGAAGCGTACATGGCCATCTTCCCACCGCCGCCGGTCCAGGGGTTGGGTACCATTGGTGGGTTCCGGGTGCAGGTAGAAGACCGGGGCAACCTGGGCTATGACGAGCTGTTCAAGGAAACCCAGAACGTTATCGCTAAAAGCCGCAGCGTGCCGGAGCTGGCTGCGTTGTTTACTAGCTACACCGTGAACGTGCCTCAGGTGGACGCCAACATCGACCGTGACAAGGCCAAGACCCATGGCGTGGCCATCAGCGATATCTTCGACACCTTGCAGGTGTACCTGGGCTCGCTGTACGCCAACGACTTCAACCGCTTTGGCCGCACCTACCAGGTAAACGTGCAGGCAGACCAGCGCTTCCGCCTGGATGCCGAGCAGATTGGCCAGTTGAAGGTGCGCAACGACCGTGGCGAGATGATTCCGCTGTCTACTTTGATCAAGGTAGAGAACTCCGCCGGGCCCGACCGTGTGATGCATTACAACGGTTTCGTGACGGCTGAAATAAACGGCGCAGCTGCACCGGGTTACAGCTCGGGCCAGGCTCAGGCTGCCATGGAAAAACTGCTGCGCGACGAGTTGCCCAATGGCATGACCTACGAATGGACCGAGCTGACCTACCAGCAGATTCTTTCAGGCAACACCGCACTTTTCGTGTTCCCGCTGTGCGTACTGTTGGCCTTCCTGGTGCTGGCCGCCCAGTACGAAAGCTGGAGCCTGCCGCTGGCGGTGATCTTGATCGTGCCCATGACGCTGTTGTCGGCCATTGCCGGGGTGATCATTGCTGGCAGCGACAACAACATCTTTACCCAGATCGGCTTGATCGTACTGGTAGGGCTGGCCTGCAAGAACGCGATCCTGATCGTGGAGTTCGCCAAGGACAAGCAGCTTGAAGGCCTGGACCCACTGGCCGCGGTACTGGAAGCCTGCCGCCTTCGCCTGCGCCCTATTCTCATGACGTCCTTCGCCTTCATCATGGGTGTAGTGCCGCTGGTGCTCTCCAGTGGCGCGGGTGCCGAAATGCGCCATGCCATGGGTGTAGCGGTATTCTCGGGCATGCTGGGGGTTACGTTCTTTGGCCTGCTGCTGACGCCGGTGTTCTTCTTCCTCATTCGTCGTTTCGTGGAGCGTCGCCAACAGAAGCATGCTGCCCACGCTTCCTCTGCTCGCCTGGAGACGCAGCCATGATGTCGCTGACCCGTTTCACACCGACCTTGCTGGTGCTGGCGCTGGCGGGCTGCGCTGTAGGCCCAGATTACAAGGCGCCCGCCTCGGCACCGGCCAACCTGACTGAAGTGCCCCAGGGCGCTGCTCAGTACGACCGTTCGCGATTCGAACGGCTGTGGTGGCAGCAGTTCGATGATCCCGCCTTGAACCAGCTTGTGACTCAGGCACTGGATGGAAACCGTGACCTACGCGTGGCGTTCACCCGTGTAAAGGCCGCGCGCGCCATCCGTGACGACGTGGCCAATGACAACCTGCCCGTGGTAACGGCCGGAGCCAGCAGCCAGGTAGGCCGAGGCCAGGTGCCGGGGCAAACTGACAAGCGCGTGAACATCGAACGTTATGACCTGGGCCTGGACATGGCCTGGGAGGTGGACCTGTTCGGGCGGATTCAGCGCCAGCTGGAAGCCAGCGACGCCCGGGAAGGTGCCGCACAGGCGCAGCTTGAGCAACTGCAAGTTACCCTGATTGCCGACCTGGTTGACGCCTATGGGCAACTGCGCGGGGCTCAGCTGCGCGAACGCATTGCGCAGGACAATATCGCCAACCAGTCCGCTTCACGGGACATTACCGTGAAGCTGCGCGATCTGGGCGTGGGCGACTCTTTCGACGTAGTGCGCGCCGAAGGTCGGCTAGCCGGCGTTGAAGCCGCCATTCCCCTACTGCAGGCTGAACAGGCTCGGGCGCGTCACCGAATTGCAACCTTGCTGGGCCAGCGCCCAGATGCGCTCGCCCTTGACCTGGCGCCGCACCCGCTGCCGGCCATCGCCAAGGCCTTGCCGATCGGAAACCCTGGTGATCTGTTGCAACGCCGCCCAGATATACGCGCAGCTGAGCGTGACCTGGCGGCAGCCACTGCCAACGTGGGTGTGGCTACAGCAGACCTGTTCCCTCGCGTAAGCCTGAGCGGCTTCTTGGGCTTTACCGCCGGGCGTGGTTCACAGATCGGGTCGGCCGCCGCTCAGGCTTGGAGCCTGGGCCCTAGCATCAGTTGGGCAGCCTTCGACCTAGGCAGCGTCCGTGCCCGGATCCGGGGTGCCAACGCAGATGCTGAGGGCGCGCTGGCTACGTATGAACAGCAGGTATTGCTGGCCCTGGAAGAGTCAGAAAACGCCTTTAGCGACTACGGGAAACGTCAGCAGCGGTTGGTGTCGTTGATTCGGCAGAGCGAAGCCAGCCGCACCGCAGCCGAGCTGGCAAAGGTCCGGTATCAGGAAGGCACAGCCGACTATCTGGTACTGCTTGATGCTGAGCGGGAACGGTTGGTAGCCGAGGATGCGCAGGCCCAGGGGGAAGTTGATCTTTACCATGGGGTGGTAGCGATCTATAAGGCGCTGGGGGGTGGGTTGAGTGATACAGACCCTGGTGTAGCTCTTCGCTGAGCTGAGTGTATTACCGATGTTCGCGGGCTTTGCCCGCTCCTACCTTTTAAGAAGAAGATAGGGTCGCCCCGCGAATCGGCTGCACTCAAGGTTAAATAGGCGTCGCTTGGTCGTGGTCTCCCAGGGGGGCGCCACGGTGGCCACCAGCAAGGCGCTTGGCCTCATCCACTGCAAATTTCAGGATTTCGCACGCCGGGCCCGGATCATCTTCCCGGCGCTTGGACTTGTGATTGAGTTCCTTGCCGTCGCTGTCCATGACCCATATCTCGGACTGGTACTCGCGCTCCCCCAGTTGGCGCACTACTGCACGGATGCTGGTGCCGTTATCCAGCACTTCCGTATGTTCCTTGGGCGAATGATCGGCGCCCATCCAGTCTTCGTGTTCGTGTCCGTGTGCCATGAGGTTTCCCTATTGTCTGGGTTCTATCGGTATACAGAATGACCGATGGCCACAAGGATGGTTCACTGATGGCCTTTCAACTGGACGAGGGTGCGGCAACCGGGGAAAGCGCCATACGCAGTTTCTGCACAAGATCCTCTTCGCGGAATGGCTTCTGGACAATCAGGTATTCGTCGTCCAGGCCACCCACTTCGGCATAACCGGTAATGAATACCACCGGCAGCAGTGGATAGCGCTCACGTGCTTCCCTGGCCAGCTCCGCCCCGGTTGCGCCAGGCATGGCATAGTCGGTCAAGAGCACATCCACTTCACCGTCCAGCCGTTCCAGCGCCTGGGTGGCACTGTCTGCCTCCATCACACTGTAACCCAGGGCATCGAGCAGCATCGCCGTCACCTGTCTTACATTGGGATCATCATCGACCAGCAACACTCGATGGCGCAGGCCGTCGGGTGGCAGCAACACTTCTGTCTGTGGTAGTTCAGGCAGGTTGAGCCCAGGGGTGCGCATACCAGGAAGGTACACTTTTACAGCAGTGCCTTTGTCAACGGCGGTCTCGATGGCCACGCCACCGCCGGACTGCTTGGCAAAGCCAAAGACCTGCGCCAGGCCCAGACCCGACCCTTTGCCCACACCCTTGGTGGTGAAAAACGGTTCGAAGGCCTTGGCATGAACGTCGGGTGGCATCCCATGCCCCGAGTCCTGGATCGTCAGCACCACATAATCGCCCGGCTCAGGATCTTCTGGGCGAATAGCTGCTCGGGTAACGGTTTCGTTGGCTGTGATCAACCGCAGGGTGCCGCCGTTAGTCATGGCGTCCCGTGCGTTGATAGCCAGGTTGAGAATGATCATTTCGGTTTGAGTGGCGTCGACCAGCGCATTCCACAGCGCAGGGTCTTTCTCAGTTTCAATCCAGATGCTGCCGCCTAGGGTACGTTGAAGCAGGTCCAGCATTCCCGAAACGGTATCGTTGAGGCTGACAGCAGCCGGTTCAAGCCGTTGCCGGCGAGAGAAGGCCAGCAGTTGGCTGGTCAAGCGGGCGCCGCGCTCGGCGGCTTCCTGAATGCTGTGCAGGCGGCTGTCAAAGCGTGCGTAATTGCCACGCCCCAAGTCCCTGATCAAGAAATTGGCGCTGGCCAGAATCACGGTCAACAGGTTGTTGAAGTCGTGTGCCACGCCGGCGGTCAATTGCCCGACGGCCTCCAGGCGTTGCATCTGCTGCAAGGCTGCTTCGATTCGCTCCCGCTCACGGATCTGCTCGCGCAACCGGTCGTTGGTCGCTGCCAGCTCATCCAGCACCATGCGCTCACTGGTGATGTCACGGGCTACGGCATACATCATTCCCTGGTCCGGCACGATGGTCCAGGACAGCCACCGGTAGTCCCCGTCGGCATGG
>Ga0268349_1000132_pt1 | contig 14417 bp, 13 predicted proteins | sample G5R2_MAIN_18SEP2_FD_190164 | JGI IMG/M metagenome (GOLD analysis project Ga0268349, IMG submission 190164) | Phyllosphere microbial comminities from switchgrass, GLBRC, Michigan, United States - G5R2_MAIN_18SEP2017_LD1 | ecosystem: Host-associated > Plants > Phyllosphere > Phylloplane/Leaf...
GGCACCGGCCGCGGCAGCTCCGGAATCAGTGAGGGGTTGAACTTGAAGCTGAAGTAAGGCTTGGGTTGCCCATCGGCACCCGGCTGGTAGAAGTTGGTGCGCTGGGTGGCCTTGATCAGGTCCAGGTAGCGCCGCAGGATGCGGTCCTCGTTCAACACCTGAACATCATCCAGCGCCGTAAGAATGGCCTGCTCCAGGCGTTGCTGCTTGTCGTCCAGGTCATCGCCGGTCAGCTTTCGCGCCAGGTAGAAGCGGGTCTTGAACAGCCGCGTCAGTTCGCGTGCGATGTCTGTGTGGTTGTTCAGCGCCGCCGCGATATAGCCCAGGTCGAAGCCCAGGCGGATCTGCTTGAGGTAGCGTGCGTAGGCCCGCAGCAACGCCACGTCACGCCACGGCAGGCCAGCGGTCAGTACCAGGCGGTTGAAGGCATCGTTCTCGGCATCGCCGTTGACGATATGCACGAAGGCATCCTGCAAGGTGTCATTGAGTTGCTGCAGGTCCAGCTTCAAGCCTTCAGCGTAGGTGAAGGCAAAATCATGAATCCAGAATTCGCGGCCATTGCGGTTGCGCAAGCGATAGGGGAATTCGCCCAGCACGCGCAGGCCCAGGTTTTCCAGAATGGGCAACACGTCCGACAGTGCCAGAGGCACATCGGCATGGTACAGCTTGCAGTGCAGCTGGCGCTCACCGCCCTGGGCCAATGGTTGGTAGAAGCTCATCACCAAGGGCCGCGTATCGCTCAGGGCCTGTAGGTGCTGCATGTCCACCACAGCCGAGTGCGCAGCAAACCGCTCGCGGTAGCCCGCAGGGAAGCCTTTGGGGAATTCGGCCAGCAGGTTGGTGCCTTGAGCTTCGCCGAAGTTCTCAATGGTCATGGCGTGGTAATCGTCCTGCCAGGAACGGCAGGCCTGTACCACTTCACGCTCCAGTTGCTGGGGGTCGATGTCCTGGCGGTTGGCCGGGTCTACCCGAAGAATCAGCTGCACGCGTGCCAGTACCGACTCGGAGAAGAAGGTCCAGAACTCGCAGTCGCTGGCCTTGAGGCGGTCCATCAGAACCTGCTGGATCTTCTGCCGCACTTCCGTGGAGTAGACGTCCCGCGGTACGTAGGCCAGGCAGTAGCAGAACCGACCGTACGGGTCATTGCGCAGGAACACGCGAATCTTGGCCCGTTCCTGAATCTGCACGATGGACATGACCGTGCTGAACAGCTCGTCCACAGGCGTCTGGAACAGGTCGTCACGGGGCAGCACTTCGATCACCTGGGCCAGCTCCTTGCCCAGGTGGGCGCCCATGTCGAAGCCCGAGCGGCGCTCGATCTCGGCCACCTTGCTACGCACGTAGGGGATCTGGTGCACGACGGTGCCATACACCGCCGAGGTGTACAGGCCCATGAAGCGGCATTCCTTGGTCACGCGGCCTTCGGCGTCGATCTGCCGGATGGACACATAGTCAGGGTAGGCCGGGCGATGCACACGGCTGGGCTGGGCAGCCTTGGCGAATGACAGCAACACCGGCTCGCGCAGGTATTTGAGGGCAAAGTCCTCGATACGCAGGTCTTCGGCGGTGAGCCCGGCGCGCAGCAGCCGCGGCAAGCCCAGGAAGGACTGCTCGTCATACACCAGGTGACCGCCTTGGGCGTCCTCGTGTACCTCGAATTCTTCATAACCCAGGAAGGTGAAGTGGTTGTCCACCAGCCATTCCAGGAACACCTTCACTTCGGCCTTTTCAGCGCCGTCGACCGGCCACGGGCTGTTGTCCACCAGCGCCAGCATGTCGTGGAGCTTGGCTTTCATGGGGTCGAAGTCCGCCACCGTGGCGCGTACCTCCCCCAGCACTTCAAGCAGCGCGCTGGACAACCCGGCCAGGCCGGAAGCTGTAGCACAGCGGTCGATCTCCAGGTACATCAGCGATTCCTGGGCTACGCCGTCACCACGGGTGTTTTTCGGCAACACCTCTAGCAGCTCGCCGGCAGGGCCGCGGCGTACGCTTAGCACAGCGGTCTGCAGGGTGTGGATACTGTAGCCGCGGCGGTTGAGCTCTGTGCGAACCGAATCCACCAGGAACGGGAGGTCTTCGTGCAGCACCTCTACCACACTGTGGGTGGACTGCCAGCCGTGGCGTTCGTAGTCCGGGTTGTACACCCGCACCTCGGGCTGCTGAGGTTTGAAACGCTGCATCAGGCGCCAGGCCGACAGCGTGCAGCCGGCCAGGTCGGACAGCCGACGCTGTGTCAGTTCATCCAGGGAAATGATGCCAAAGAACTGGTCGGCGAACAGGGCTACTTGTGGCAGGGCATGTTCGTCAACATGCTGGGCCAGTACCGCCTGCAGTTGATGCTGGAAGTCGGCTTTGCTGGCCGCAGTGAAAAACGCCATCTGTGATACTCCGCTTGGGCTTTGTATTTGGTGGAAGCGTAGCCTGTATCCTCTGCCTGGCCGGGCCTGCGGGCAACCGGGAACCCCTGGGCAGAGCGTTATGAAGCCTTTGGGCTATGACAGGGGCAAATTGTTCAACCCCTGCCGCCAGTGTCATCAACGCCTTAGCTTAGCGACAGTCAACCTGTGACATCTTGCCACAGGGCGACATATTCGGTCAGCCCCGGGTTGCACCAAGCGCAACCTCTAACAGCAGTGAATGGCTGGGCCGGGGCCCGCTGCGAAAAACCATGCGGCGTGCCACAATGCGCCATCCCTTTTCGAGACCACACCATGCACATGAAAGCCGCGCTGTTAATGGGCAACCCTTGTGATGAAGAAGAAGACAACTTGGCCCTGTTCTGCTGCCAGGGCACCGAAGGCGAAATGCTGTTGCTGTCCCGAGCGCCGGGGGAGGACGATGTGGAGCTGGTATGGGATGAGCAGGCTGTCGCGGTACGGGACTTTCGGGTGACCTTGAGCGCTAGCCGGCTATGGGTAGACCTGCCTGCGGATACCGAGGCGCCCTTCTCCGCCGTTCGCCTAAGCGCAGACCTGACCGACGCGCTGGTAGACCTGGAAGACGTTCAGGCGGCCTTGCAAGTCATTCTTCAAGGCACCGGCACTTTGGTCATGGAGTAACGCCCCTATGCTGTTCGACGCCCACTGCCATATCATCGACCCGCGCTTTCCCTTGGTGCCCAACCAAGGCTACCTGCCGCCAGCATTCGACGTCGGCGCCTACCTCACCCAGGCTACGCCCCTGGGAGTGACCGGCGGCGCCGTGGTGTCGGGGTCCTTCCAGGCGTTTGACCAGGCCTACCTGATCGACGCGTTGAAACGCCTGGGCAAGGGGTTCGTGGGCGTGACTCAGGTAGAGGCGACTGTCTCAGACCAGGCACTGGCCGACCTGCATGCCCATGGCATACGGGCCCTGCGGTTCAACCTGCGCCGCGGTGGCTCCGAGCCGCTGGACCAGCTGGAACGCATGGCCCAGCGGGTGCACAGTTTGTTTGGCTGGCACGTGGAATTGTATGCGGACAGCCGCGATCTGCCAGACTTGATGCCCCGACTGCTTCGCCTGCCAGCAGTCAGCATCGACCACCTGGGATTGAGCGGTGAGGGCTTGCCTGCTTTGCTACGGTTGGTGGAGCAAGGGGTTCGGGTGAAGGCCTGTGGTTTTGGCAGAGTCGATTTCGCCATAGGGCCCGCCTTGCAGCAACTGGATGCAGCCAACCCCCAGGCGCTGATGTTTGGCAGCGACCTGCCATCCACTCGAGCGCCCAGGCCTTTCCAGGCGGCTGATATCACCTTGATCAAGGACGCGCTGGGCGAGGCACGCGCACAGGCCGTGCTGTGGCAAAACGCCCAAGCGTTCTACCGTTGTGGCCACCTGTAGCCTTTGCATCCTTTGGCCGCTTAAACGGCCAGGCCTATCAACAGCACTACTTCCAGGCATTCCACCAGCGCGCCGGCGGTATCGCCTGTGGTACCGCCCAGCCGGCGAAGCAGCCACCAACGCAGGCCGGCGAAGGTGGCAATCCCGATCAGCATCACCGCGCCAAGGGCCATGAACCCGGCCAGCAAGCAGGCCCCCACTACCCACCACCCTGCCGAGCGAGGCACATGGGTGGCCAGGGTTTCTCCCAGCCCGCCAGGCCGCACGTAAGGGGTGGTGAGAAACAGCACCAGCAGCGCCGCCCTGGCCAACACCGGCACCCACAGCCAGGCATGCCCAGCGGGCGCTACTGTGACCAAAGCGGTGAATTTCAGTAGCAGGAGCACTATCAGGGCCACGACCGCCATGGGGCCGCTGCGCGGATCCTTCATGATAGCCAGGGTGCGCCTGCGATCCCCATAGCCCCCGACCCAGGCATCCGCTGTGTCGGCGAAACCGTCCAGGTGCAGGCCTCCAGTAAGGGCTACCCAGGCCGCCAGCAATAGCGCCCCATGAAGCAGTGCCGGTGCCCCAGCCAGCCCCCGGTCCAGCACGGCCAGCAGGGTAGCGAACAACACCCCTACCGCGGGATAGAACAGCAGCGAGCGCCCGTTCTCAGCTGCTGTGGGGATACGCTTGAGCCGCACGGGCAAGCTGCTGAGAAACTGCAAAGCGATCCACCAAGGCAGGATCATAAGGCGCTCCACTGGCCGGCGTCGCTGAGGGCCACAGGGTGCAGCTCGCCATGCCCCACAACCACCTGCAACAGCTCGCCAGGTGGCAACCCGCGGGCCTGGGCCAGCAGCACTCGCATCACACCGGCATGGCTGATCACCAGTAGCCGCTGGCCTGTGTAGTTGGCCTGCAGCAGGCCGACAGCGCCGTTGATCCGTGCGCAGAACGCTGCCAGCGGCTCACCACCGGGCGGGGTGAAGCTGAACGGGTCCTCCCAGAACCGGCCAAGGGCGTCGGCCTGGTCTACCATCAGCTCAGCGGCTGAAAGGCCTTCCCACGCGCCAAAATGCAATTCACGTAGGTCTGGCACGGTCAGCAGCGGCAGTGATAGACGATCAGCCAGCACCGCTGCAAAGGCGGCACACCGTTGCAAGGGTGAGGTGACGATGGCATCCCAAGGCCCCTGCCCCGTGACAGCGGTTTCCAGAGCTGCCCAGCCTGCTGGTGTCAGCGCATCGTCCAGGCTGCCGCGAAAGCCACCGCCGCGCTCGGTTTCACCGTGACGCAGCAGGTCCAGGCGCAGGCTCATTGGGCGCGGTCCGCCACGGCTGCTTCGGCAAAGGTGGCCATACCGTTGTGCAGTTCACAGGCCAGCCTCATCAGTGGCACCGCCAAAGCCGCGCCACTGCCTTCACCCAGCCTTAGGCCCAATGCAAGCAATGGCTGTGCGTTCAACGCCTCCAGCAAACGGGCATGCCCTGGCTCTGCACTTTGGTGAGCGAAGAATAACCACGGCAGGCAGCCGGGATTCAAGCGTACGGCCAGCAACGCGGCGACCGAGCAGATGAACCCATCGACCAGGGACGGCACCCCGGCCTGGGCGGCACCCAGGTAACTGCCCACCAGGCCTGCGATTTCAAACCCCCCGAAACAGGCCAGCGCCGCGAGCGGCGCCTGAAGCTGCGGGGCGTGAGCCTCAAGTGCCGCCTCGATCACATTCGCCTTATGGGCGACACCTTGAGGGTCCAGCCCGGTACCGGGGCCGACCAGCTCGGCAGGGGCACAGCCCAGCAGCCAGCACCCTAACGCAGAGGCTGCTGTGGTGTTGCCGATGCCCATTTCCCCACCGATGAACAACTGTGCCCCAGCAGCGGCAGCAGCCTGGGCCGTTTCCCGCCCCACGTGCAGCGCCTGCTCGCACTGCTCTGGCGTCATGGCGGGCTCATGGGCAAAGTTACGGGTTCCTGCACCCAGCCGCACCTGGCGAACGCCGGGCAGGTCCAGCGGTACGACCGTGCCCAGGTCCACCACCGCCATCTGTGCGCCCAGGCTCTTGGCTAGCACACTGATAGCGGCGCCCCCATTGATAAAGTTGCGCAGCATCTGGCCTGTCACGGCCTGCGGGTAGGGTGAAACCCCTTCAGCCACGATACCGTGGTCCCCAGCGAACAGGCCGATGTGCACATTGGCGACCTTGGGCGAAGGCGTGCCCTGTAGCGCTGCGAGCCGAACCGCAATGGCTTCGAGCTGGCCCAGGGAACCTGCAGGCTTGGTCAACTGACGCTGACGCTCCAGTGCAACAGCAGTGAACTGGATCTGTGCTGCCGCACAAGGCGCTAGCCACCAGGCCGTGGTCATGAAGTAGGTCCTTTCAAGGTCAGAGGAAGGCCAGCCACGGTAAGCACCACGTGCTGGCAACGTTCAGCAATAGCCTGGTGGAGCAGCCCGGCTTCATCCACGTAGCGGCGCGTCAGCTCCCCCATGGGAACGATGCCCAGGCCGGTTTCATTGCTCACCAGAATGATCTCGCCAGGCAACTGGTCCAACGCGACCAGCAGGGCGTTTCGCTCCGTAGCCAAGCGTTCGGGGCTGTCCAGCATCAGCAGGTTAGTGAGCCACAGCGTCAGGCAGTCCACCAGCACACACACGTTTGGGGCGGCATGGGCACTCAATACACTGGCCAACGCCAGGGGCTCCTCGACCAGCGCCCATTCCGCCGGGCGCCTGGCCTGATGCAGGCGCACGCGGGCGTCCAGCTCAGCGTCCCGTGGCTCGCTGGTGGCGATGTAGGTCACTGGCAAGCCGCCGGCCAGCGCAAGGCTTTCCGCCAGCTTGCTTTTGCCAGACCGCGCGCCCCCCAGAATTAATCGGCGCATGTCACATTGCCCCCTGGCACAAGGCGCGCAGCCGTAGTGTGTCCAGGTGCTGCTCCACCAAGTCGGCCAGGCGCTCGATATCTCGCTCACGCAGGCCGTGGTAGTCCAGCTCGTTCGCCCCTTGTAGCCCCGCCCAGTGCAGCAGGGCCGCGCAGGCAGGCGCCGACTCGAACAGGCCATGCACATAGGTGCCCATCACTTGGCCGTCCGCGCTGATAGCACCGTCGTCTCGACCATCGGCCAGGCGTAGCGCCGGGCGGCACAGGTCTGCCCCCTGGCTGACGCCCGCATGAATCTCATACCCCTGCACCGGCACCGCGTTGTTCGATAGCCAGCCACTGACGTTGCGCAGTTGTTTGTCTGCCGCCAAGGTAGTCTCCAGGGCCAGCCAGCCCAGCCCTTCGCTTACTCCCGCAGGGCCCTCCAGGCCCAGGGGGTCGGCGATGCGTTGGCCCAGCATCTGCAAGCCGCCGCAGATTCCCAGCACCTTGCCGCCATAGCGCAAGTGCCGGGTAATGGCCGTGTCCCAGCCGCCCTTTCGCAGCTGTGCCAAGTCGGCGCGGACGCTTTTGGAACCGGGCAGGATGATCAGGTCGGCCGGTGGAATCGGCTCGCCCGGCCGCACGAAGGTGAGCGCGACCTGGGGATGAAGGCGCAACGGGTCGAAGTCGGTGTGGTTGCTGATGCGCGGCAGTACGGGCACCACCACACGCAGCAATTGGCCCTGCTTGGCCGGTTGGCGGCTGTCGACTGCGTCCTCGGCTTCCAGATGGAGGTCTGTGAGGTAGGGCAACACCCCCAGCACGGGCTTTCCCGTATGGGCTTCAAGCCAGTCCAGCCCAGGCTGGAGCAACGCAAGGTCGCCCCGGAAGCGGTTGATCACGAAGCCCTGTACCCGCGCTTGCTCAGTCGCCGAAAGCAGTTCAAGGGTGCCCACCAGGTGAGCGAACACGCCCCCTCGGTTGATGTCTGCTACCAGGATCACCGGGCAATCCACGGCTTCAGCAAAGCCCATGTTGGCGATATCGCCCTCGCGCAGGTTGATCTCAGCAGGCGAGCCCGCCCCCTCCACCACCACCACGTCATAGGCCGTGCTCAGGCGTTCGTGGGATTCAAGCACGGCCTGCATGGCCGTGGCCTTGTAGCCGTGGTAGCGCAAGGCATTCATATTGCCCACCGCCTTGCCATGAATGATCACTTGAGCCCCAGTGTCACTGTTGGGCTTGAGCAGCACCGGGTTCATGTCGGTATGTGCCGCTAGCCCACACGCTTGGGCCTGCACAGCCTGGGCACGGCCAATCTCGCCGCCATCAGCCGTCACAGCGCTGTTGAGGGCCATGTTTTGCGGCTTGAAGGGCACCACTGTTTTGCCTTCACGGCGCAGCCAACGGCACAGCGCCGTCACCAAGGTGCTCTTGCCTGCATCGGAGGTGGTGCCTTGTACCATCAGGGTCGGCATCAGGCCTCCTTGCTAAATGAGGCCAGGCCTTCGCCAAGCCGTTGCCAATCGGCTTCGTTGCTGGGCAGGCCAAAACGAAGGCTGCGGTTGTGAAGAAACAGCCGCACCAGAATGCCTAGCCTGGCCAAATGCAGGTAAAGGGCTTCGGCACGCTCGACCAGCACCCATTGAAACAGCGCGCACCCCCCTTCAGGCACCAGGCCATGTTCGGCCAGCAGCGCCACGAGGCGATCGGCTGCCTGGGTGCAGCGGGCTATCTGCTGGCGATGCCCTGCCTCGTCCAGCAGGCACGCACGGCCTAGGGTGCGGGTAGGGCCGCTAACGGCCCAGGGGCCCAGATGGTCCACCAGGCCTGCCAGCAAGCGTGGCTCGGCCAGGGCAAAGCCGAGTCGTACACCGGCCAGGCCGAAGAACTTGCCAAAGGATCGCAGCACCACCAGCCCAGGAAGGTGAGCGTCCGCCGCCAGGCTATGCTGGGGCGTCATATCCATGAACGCCTCATCTACCACGAGCCATCCGCCCCGTGCGGCCAGGCGCGCATGCCAAGCCAGCAGGCAGCTGCGGTCCAGCAAGCGGCCCGTAGGGTTGTTAGGGTTCACGACCACCAGTACATCGAGGCGGTCCAGGTAATCATCGGCTTCGCTGTCAGCGATTTCGCGTACCACATGCCCGCCCTTGCGCCACGCTTCGGCATGCTCGGCGTAACAGGGCGCCAGCACGCCTACCTTGCCAATGCGGCGAAGGCGGGGCAGTACCTGAATGGCCGCCTGGGAACCGGCCACCGGCAATACCTGACGCGCACCGTAGTACCGGCAAGCAGCGGCTTCCAGGCCGTCATCGGGTTCGGGAAGGCGTGCCCAGGCCTGTGCCGGAATCGCAGGCACAGGCCAGGCCCAGGGCGCGATGCCCGTAGACACATCTACCCATTCGTCCTCGTCACGCCCGAACGCCTGTGCAGCAGCACGTAGCCGCCCACCATGCTCAAGCATAGAACTGCCCCCATACACAGATAATCAGCAGCCAGAGCCAAACCCCGCGCTGCACCAATGCCCAGGCATTTTCAATGGCCGAGGCGTCGGCGGCCGGGCCTTCACCCAATACCGGCCGGTGATGGACCTCCCCGTGATACACGGCTGGCCCACCCAGCTCTACCCCCAAGGCCCCGGCGCCAGCGGCCATGACAGGGCCTGCATTGGGGCTGTCCCAGAGCCGCCCCTGCTGGCGCCAGCACCGCCAGGCCAGGCCAGTTTTGCCAAGCACCGCATAGGTAAGCGCTACCAACCTGGCAGGCAACAGGTTGAGCAGGTCGTCGATACGTGCGGCGGCCCAGCCAAAACGTTCGAAACGTTCGTTGCGGTACCCCCACATGGCGTCCAAGGTGTTGGCCAGCCGGTACATCACCACACCAGGCACACCCCCCACCACGAACCAGAACAAGGCGGCAAATACGGCATCGCTACCGTTTTCCAGTGCCGACTCTGTGGCTGCTTTGGCCACACCCGTTCCATCCAAGGCTTCGGTATGCCGGCTGACCAGGCGGCCTACCCGTTCGCGTGCGCGTACCAGGTCCCTGGCGCGCAAGGCCCGTGCTACTGGCAACAGGTGCTCGCCCAGGCTGCGCAGGCCCAACGCCCAATACAGCACCAGCACCTCAACCACACCGCCTATCAAGGGCAGCCACGACAACACGGTCAACACCAGCACAGGGGGTACCACAGCCATCAGCCACGCAGTCACGCCATGGCTGCGCCAGCCGTGGCCTGCGAAGTTGAACCGCTGCTCAAGCCGTTTCGCCAGGTTGCCAAAGCCTACCAAGGGGTGCCACCGACGAGGTTCACCCAGCAAGGCGTCCAGGGCGACCCCTGCGACACAGGTCAAAGCCAGCATCACAACGTTGCCCCCCATGTATCGTTGAACAACAGTTCATCGAGCGGCCGCTCCTGTGCCCAGCCTTCGAGCACCAGCATCGGCTCTGAATAGAACTGGGCCACCGGCCCAAGGCACAGCACCGCCAAGGGCTTGCCGCCGGCGGGTATGCTCAGCAAGGCGCTCAGGCGGTCGGGGTCGAACAGAGACACCCAGCCCATGCCGAGCCCCTCGGCGCGGGCGGCCAGCCACAGGTTCTGCACCGCACAGGACAGCGAAGCAATGTCCATTTCCGGTAGCGTACGGCGCCCGAACACGTGCTGTTCGCGGCCATCGGCCAAGGCGACCACCAGCAGCTCGGCACACTCACGTACCCCTTGCACTTTGAGGGCCATGAAATCGTCGGCCCGCTCATTCAAGGCCTGGGCCGTGCGCAGGCGCTCTTCTTCCACCAGTTGGTGAATCTCACTGCGAAGGGCCAGGCTGCGGATACGGATAAAGCGCCAGGGCTGCATCAGCCCTACGCTTGGCGCCTCGTGAGCCGCCAGCAGCAGGCGTTGCAATACGTCAGGCGCTACCTCCCCGCCTATGAAATGGCGCATGTCCCGCCGTTCGGCAATGGCGCGGTACACGGCTGCTTTCTCCGCGTCGCTGTAGGCGTGCTCGCTCATGCTGCCACCTCAGCGGGGCGCAGCAACGCCGCGCTGGCGGCAAGGTTGGACGGAAAGTAGAAATGCACATAGGAGGCCGTCAGCCGGCCCACGCGGTAGATCGCCTCGGCACCTCGCCCGCCGTTAGGGCTGCGGCCACGGGTAGTAGGCGCCCAGGGCGATGTGGTCAGGGAATGGTGGTAGGTGTGCCCTCTCAGGCACCCCTCATCCAGCTGCACGTCCTGCAAGGCCAGTGCAGCCAGGCGTTTTTGTAGCACCGCCTCGCCAGGCATCAGCCCAAGAAGGTTGGCGCGTTCGCCTTCCACACTGGTCAGCCCGTCCAGCAGGTACAGCATGCCACCGCATTCGGCCAACAGCGGTTTATCGGCACGATGGTGCCCGCGAATCGCCTCCAGCATCGGGGTATTGGCGGCCAGCTGATGGTGATGCAACTCCGGGTAGCCGCCCGGCAGATAAAGGCTGTCGCACGGCGGCAGCCCCTCATCAACCAAGGGCGAGAAGAAGACCAGCTCGGCACCCATGGCCCGAAGTGCGTCCAGGTTGGCGTTATAAAGGAAAGCGAAGGCTTGGTCGCGGGCAATGGCAACGCGTACGCCCTGCAACAGCCGCGCCGGGGCCTCAGGCTCAGGGGGGCTGAAACACACAGGGGGTGGCAACGCGTCATCGCAGGTGCCCGCCAGCGCCTGAGCTGCGGCATCGAGCCGGCGATCCAGGTCTTCCAGTTCGCTGGCCTGCACCAGGCCCAGGTGCCGGCTGGGCAAGTTGATCGCCTGCTCACGCGGCAAGCCACCGAACCAGCGCAGGCCTTCGGTGAGGCTGTCGCGTAACAGCTGGCTGTGCCGTTCGCTGCCTACTCGGTTGGCCAGCACGCCCACGAAGGACAACGCCGGCCGGTAGCGGGCCAAACCCAAGGCCAGCGCACCGAAGGTCTGAGCCATAGCCGTACCGTCGATCACGCCCAGCACGGGCACGCCCAGTTCGATGGCCAGGTCTGCACTGGAGGGAAGGCCGTCGAACAGCCCCATCACCCCTTCGATCAGGATCAGATCTGCCGTTTCTGCCGCCTCCCACAGCAGGCGGCGACTTTGCGCTGCGCCTACCATCCACAGGTCCAGCTGGTACACCGGCGCGCCGCTGGCACGCTCGAGAATCATGGGGTCGAGAAAATCTGGCCCACACTTGAACACGCGCACCTTGCGGCCGCGGTTGCGATGCAGGCGCGCCAGTGCGGCCGTGACCGTGGTTTTACCCTGGCCAGAGGCAGGCGCGGCGATGAGTACTGCAGGACAGTGCCGGGCTGTACTCACCACTCGATACCCTTTTGTGCCTTGATACCTGCCTTAAAGGCGTGTTTGACCACGCCGATTTCGCTGACCGTGTCAGCCGCCTCCAGCAATTCCGGGCGGGCCGTACGGCCTGTAACGATGGCATGTTGCAAGGGTGGGCGCGCCTGAAGGTCCGCTAACACGGCGTTCACATCCAGGTAGCCATGCTTGAGGGCGATATTGAGCTCGTCAAGCAGCACGAAATCCACGGCAGGGTCGGCCAGCAAGCCTTTAGCAACTGCCCAGGCGGCCTCAGCGGCGGCAATGTCACGTTGGCGATCCTGGGTCTCCCAGGTAAAGCCTTCCCCCATCACATGAAAGCTGACCTCCTCTGGAAAGCGGCGGAAGAACGCCTCCTCGCCCGTGGAGTTGCGCCCCTTGATGAACTGCACCACCCCGCAGCGCATGCCATGGCCCATGGCGCGGGCCAACATGCCAAAACCGGAGCTGCTTTTACCTTTGCCATTTCCGGTCAGCACCAACAGCAGGCCGCGCTCGTCAGCGGAGGCGGCAATGCGGGCGTCCATTACGGCCTTTTTGCGCACCATACGGGCCTGGTGGCGTTCGTCACGCTCGGGAGTGTCGTTCATGTGCTGCCAGGTCCTTCACTGCGGTCACTGGCGGGTGCGCACCGACGCTATGCCTCAGCCCTACGGGGAAGCATGGCGTGGATGCCGCGCTCACCCGCACGGCGATCTGTACTGAAATAAGGCGTGTGGTGTCTCTCGCCCAATAGGGTTTCAGGCCGGTCTCCGGGCTTGTGAGGGGGCCGTTGTACCCCACCGGCGCGCCTTCCCGGTTATCCCAGTGGCCTGTGCGGCGGTGTTCACTCACTTACCGTTGCGGGGGCAGCGCCGGCCTTGCCTTAGGCTCACCGGCTTCCCTGTTTCACCCTGGCGCGCGAAGGTGGCCGGGGCACCTGAAACAATCGCGCAGGGTAAGGGGTTGGCCCAACAGCGTCAATTAAACATGTTGAACCTCCACCGCCTCGCTGCCTCTACGGTACACAACCCGGTTGCCAGGAAGCACACCATGCACATGTCCCGCCTTGCCTTGACCGTTGTACTTGCCGCCAGTGTGGCGGCGTGCGGCGAAAGCTCGAAACTGCAAGTGGCCGATGGTACCGGCCCTTCTCCTAAACTTCCCGAACCTAACAAGACCCTGATCCCAACCGTCAATATTGCCCCGGCCGTGGGCTGGCCCCAAGGCGCCAAGCCCAAGGCTGCGCCAGGGACCCAGGTGCAGGCCTTCGCTGAAGGGCTCAACCACCCCCGCTGGCTGTACGTATTGCCCAATGGCGATGTGTTGGTGGCAGAAACCAATGCACCGCCCAAACCCGACGACACCAAAGGGATTCGAGGGTGGGTGATGGAGAAAGTCATGGGGCGTGCCGGGGCGGCCGTGCCCAGCCCGAACCGCATCGTGCTATTGCGCGACAAGGATGGCGACGGCGTAGCGGAAACCCATGAAGTGTTCCTGCAAAACCTCAATTCGCCTTTCGGCATGGCGTTGGTGGGCCAGAACCTGTACGTAGCAGACACGGACAAGATTCTGCGCTTCAACTACACCCCAGGCGCCACTCACCTGGACAGCGACGCCCAGACCGTCACCGACCTGCCCGCCGGCACGATCAACCATCACTGGACCAAGAACATCATTGCCAGCCGCGATGGCAAGAAGCTGTACGCGACCGTGGGTTCCAACAGCAACGTGGCCGAGAATGGCCTGGACAATGAGCAAGGCCGCGCCGCCATTTGGGAAGTGGACCTTGCTACTGGGCAAAAGCGCCTGTTTGCCAGCGGCTTGCGCAACCCCAATGGCCTCGCCTGGGAGCCTACGTCTGGCAAGCTTTGGACAGCCGTAAATGAACGGGACGAGATCGGCAGCGACCTGGTGCCGGACTACATCACCTCTGTAAAGGACGGCGCGTTCTACGGCTGGCCGTTCAGTTACTACGGCCAGCACGTGGACGTGCGTGTCGAACCTGGAAACCCGGACATGGTGCAAAAAGCGATTGCGCCTGATTTTGCGGTAGGGCCCCATACCGCCTCCCTGGGCTTGGCTTTCGCCCAGCCGGGCCAATTGCCAGCACCCTTTGATAAAGGCGCGTTCATTGGCCAGCATGGCTCTTGGAACCGCAAGCCACATAGTGGCTACAAGGTCTTGTTCGTGCCCTTCGCCAATGGCATGCCAAGCGGCCAGCCCGTAGACCTGCTGACCGGTTTCCTCAATGACAAGGAAGAAGCCATGGGCCGCCCGGTCGGTGTAGTCGGCGACAACAAAGGCGGATTGCTGGTCGCCGACGACGTGGGCAACAAGGTATGGCGTGTGACCCGGCAATAGCGGCCAGGCCCAGCCAAGGCCGTTATGGCAGTGCTGTTTGTGCCAAGCGCTCTGGCTGGATCACCCG
>Ga0268349_1000133_pt1 | contig 14351 bp, 10 predicted proteins | sample G5R2_MAIN_18SEP2_FD_190164 | JGI IMG/M metagenome (GOLD analysis project Ga0268349, IMG submission 190164) | Phyllosphere microbial comminities from switchgrass, GLBRC, Michigan, United States - G5R2_MAIN_18SEP2017_LD1 | ecosystem: Host-associated > Plants > Phyllosphere > Phylloplane/Leaf...
GGTCACCATTTCCAGCGCATGCTGTTTGGGGGAAGGCGGTTTGAGCATCAGGCCGGATCCGTAAAAAGCGATGGCCTATTAAACAAAACCCCCTGGCCTTTCGGCTAGAGGGTTTGTCAGCAACCTGGAACGGGGCCACTAAAGGCCCCGTTTTTTATATCTGGAACGGTTCAGTACCAAACGCTGCCAGAACGCGGGAGGTATTCGTTGACTTGCGCAACCTGCAGCTGGATGCCGTCCAAGTGTTGAATCCCAGTCAGCGCCCCATCACCAAGTGTTCGCCAGCGTTCAGTTCTATACCCTAATTCCTAGGTTTTTCCGCTATTTACGTGTAAATACGCTGGCACGGTCCCTGCTATCTCCCTTGCGCCAACACAACGCCTTTTCACGCGTTGAAACGTGACCCAAGCAGGAGCACCACATGAAAGGGGATGTACCGACTAGAACCAGGGCACGTCGCCGCTTGCCATCAACCGTGAGTGCCGGGGCCACGTTCCTGCTCATCGGCCAGTTGCAGGCCGCGCCTGCTAACGTGAACGACGCCAGCACACAGGCACCCGCCAAAGCCCTGAGCGCGGTGGTGGTCAAGGGCGTGAAGCTGGACGATACCGAACAGGCCAAGGCCGCCTTGAAAGACGTGGCCGGTGGCGTCAACTTTGTAGACTCAGCCACCGTCGAGAAGGGTAGGGTGTCGACCAGCACCGATGTGTTTGCCTTGCAGCCGGGTGTGATCGCCACACAAGGCGGCGGCAGCAACGACGGCACGCGTATTTCGATTCGAGGCTCGGGTATCAACAAGGGCGTGGGGTATTTCCGGGCAGGCATTTTCTACCTGTTCGACGGCTTGCCCGTGTCCGGCCCTGGCGGCACCCCGTATGAATTGTTCGAACCCTTGGGGTTGAGCCACACCGAAGTGCTGCGTGGCGGCAATGCCTTCGATATCGGGTCGCTGTACCTGGGCGGGGCAATCAACTATGTGACCAAGACCGGCTATAACGCCGCGCCGTTGCAGGTGCGCTACGAAGCAGGCAGTTACGGGTATCAGAAGCGACAGATCAGTTCAGGGCAGGTGTTTGGCCCGCTTGATTACTACGTGAGCCTTACCGACTCGGCTTCGGACGGTTTTCAGGACCAGACCCAAGGCAAAAGTGCCGGCTTTGTGGGTAACGTGGGTTATCAGTTTTCACCGCAGCTCAAGTCACGCCTGTATTACCGGTATCGGACTACTGATAACCAGACACCCGGTTATATCACCCGGGCGCAGCTCAAGGATGACCCCGAACAGGCCAACCCGGCCAGCGTGAGCGTGCATGCTCACCGCAAGCAACCGGGCTCTACCTGGGTGGCCAACAAGACCGACTACACCTTTGATGACGATTCGCACCTGGAACTGGGGCTGGTGTATCACGACTACCCCATTGATGCGCGCCAGGGTGTGAACCGTACCACCTGGGGGTTCAGCGACTATTCCACCACGTTGAAATACGACCGGCTCGATACCCTGTTCGGCAAAAACAGCCTCACGCGCTTCAACGTGTTGCATACCGAACATTTGAATGCCTACGCCAAGACAACAGTACGCATCCCTTCCGGTATCACAGCAGGCTTGCCTTCCGGCGCGCTGGTACGCAAGGCCGAGTATGAAGGGTCCGACACCGTATTGAGTGTCAGCAACGAAACCGAGTGGGTCGATAACACGCTGTGGGTGACTGCGGGCCTGTCAGAGGTAGCATTCAAGCGCAAGGCCAACGTGTCTTACCCGGTGGGCGGCGAAGCCGATAACCCGAACAACCCCGTGGAAAAAAATGACTGGGAACTCGCGCCACGGGTAGGCGTGCGCTACCAGATCACCCCTGGTTGGCAGCTGTTCGGCAACCTCAGCCGTACCGTGGAGGCGCAGCAGTCCTGGGCGTACCTCTCCGGCGCCCAGGTGTTCACTGCAGGGCCGGCGACCGGGCTGAACTCCGGTGGACAGAAACTGGCACCGCAGATCGCCGATACCCTAGAGTTTGGCACCCGCGGCCAGCTTGCCAACACCCAGTGGGACCTGACGTTCTACCGCTCCCATGTGCAGGATGAATTGCTATCCGTGGTGATTCGCGAGGCCACGTCGACGGCTGATGCGCTCACGTCCGAATACAACGCCAGCAAGACGATTCACCAAGGCGTTGAACTGGGGCTGGACTCGTTGCTGTATGAGCACAATGGCGACTCGCTGCACTTGCGGCAGTCCTACACCTACAGTGACTTCTTCTATCGCGACGACGAGCAATTCGGCAGCAATCGGTTGCCCGGTATTCCCAAGCACAATTACCAGGCCGAACTGCGCTATGACTTCAGCAATGGCGTTTACGTGGGGGTGAACACCTACTACGCGTCCAAGACACCGGTGGATTTCGCCAACACTCAGAACGCAGGTGCCTACAACCTGTGGGGCGCGATCCTGGGCTGGGATTCGCCCAGGAAAGACTGGAAGCTGTACCTGGACCTGCGCAACCTCACCGACGAAAAGTACGCAGCCTCCATCAGCCCCACTTACGACGCCGGTGGCGGCGGTGTCCGTACGATCATTCCAGGGGATGGGGTAGGTGCCTATGCTGGGGTGGAGTACAGCTTTCGCTGAATGGGTAAGCCCGGAGGCGGCAAGTCTATTAGCTGGCTGGCCCCACGCCTGAACAGCTTCGTGGGGTATGCAGCCGCGCCCGGCTGTCTGCGTTTAGATCCGCCTCCAAGCGTGATGATCTGTTGCCAGCGCAGCAGCGTTTACACAGTTGGTGAGGTTTCCAACACCTGGACGTGCTGAAAGCGCCGTATTACGGGCGCATCACCCGTGGCATGAACGCTGCAACGGGTTCAGGCAGGGCTAACGTCCATTCACTCCATCCCTACAGCCCTTGTGTAAAGGAATGATCATGAGCGTTGAACAGCGTATCAGCGGTTTTCCGCTGTCGCCTGACTATGCACGTCTGCGCGCGCCCTTTGTCGAGGTGTTTACGCGGATCAAGGACACCGCCCTTGAGCGCGAGCACCAGCGGGAGCTGGCTTTTAAGGCCGTCAACTGGCTACGCGAGGCGGGTTTCGGTGCCCTGCGTGTACCCATTGAACAAGGAGGGGCGGGGGCCAGCCTTCCGCAGCTGTTTGAGTTGCTGATCGAGCTGGCCGAGGCAGACTCCAACCTGCCGCATATCCTGCGGGCCCACTTCGGCTTCGTCGAAGGCCAATTGTCGCGTGACGAGGGGGCTTCTCAAGCGTACTGGCTGCCCAAGGTTGCTGCGGGTGATCTATGGGGCGCGGCCATGGCCGAGCGCACGGACACCAGTACGCAGAGTGTGACCCTCACGCGCGAAGGCGACGCCCACTGGCGCCTTGACGGCAAGAAGTTCTACTGCACGGGCACCCTGTATGCCGACTGGATTGCAGTATCGGCTGTAAGCGGGAAGGACTTTGTCAGTGTTTCGGTGCCCACCGGTGCGCCGGGCGTCAGCCGTGACGATGACTGGGACGGTTTCGGGCAGCGGTTGTCCGGCAGCGGCACCACGCGCTTCGAAAACGTTCAGGTGCCGGCTCGCTACGTATTAAGGCATTACCCCGCGGGGGAGCCGCGACCTGAATCCTACATCGCCGCGTTTTACCAACTGTTCCACCTGGCCACCCTGGCCGGTATCGCCCGTGCCGTGCTGCGCGATGCTACCGAGTTCGTCCAGGGCCGTACCCGAGCGTTCGGCGTACCTGGCCAATCAAGCCCCAAGGAGGACCCGTTGGTACAGCGGGTGGTAGGGCGGTTGTCGAGCCTGGCCTACGCGGCCCAAGCCCAGGTACTGGCGGTGGCCGAGGTGTTGCAGCGCGTGTACCAGGCCGAACGGGACGGGCACGCTGGCGAAGCGCACTACACCGAGGCCGAGGTACGCGCCTTCCAGGCCCAGCAGATCGTACTTGAGCAGGTGCTGGAGGCCACCACGCTGCTGTTCGAAGTAGGCGGGGCTTCGGCCACCAGCCAGTCCCGGCGGCTGGACCGTCACTGGCGCAATGCCCGCACCTTGGCTTCGCACAACCCCGCCATTTACCGCGAGCGGGCGCTGGGCAACTACTACCTCAACGCTATCAGCCCCCACGCGGCCTGGCGCGCTACCCAGGCCGCCCACGATGAAGCCAGCGCCGTCTGAAGCCTTTACAAGGAAACGTCATGAGCCCTACACCCCACATGAGCATCGGCATGAACATCCTCGGCTTCGGGTCGCACGCTGCCGCCTGGCGAGTGGGCGAAGTGCCCGCCAATGCCTACCTGGACGCCGAGTACTACTGCAATATCGCGCGCATTTCTGAACGCGGCACCCTGGATGCCATTTTCCTGGCCGATGGCCCGGCCCTGGGTGGCGACGTGGCGCATCAACCGGCAGGGCGGCTGGAGCCTACGGTGCTGCTCACCGCCGTGGCCCTGGCGACCCAGCGCATCGGTGTGATCGCCACAGCCTCCAGCACCTACAACGACCCGTTCAACCTGGCCCGGCGCTTCTCCTCTCTGGACCATATCAGCGGTGGCCGTGCGGCCTGGAACGTAGTGACCAATGCGGGCGATGCCGCCGCGCAGAACTTCGGCCTGGCCGGTGCGCCGTTGCACGTGGACCGCTATGCTCGGGCCGACGAATTCATTGATATCACCCTTAAGTTGTGGGACAGCTGGGAAGACGACGCAGTGATCGGTGATGCGGCCAGCGGGCGCTTCGCGGACCCCAGCAAAGTGCATACGCCCAATTTCGTGGGTGAGCATTTCTCTGTCAAAGGCCCCTTGAACCTGCCCCGTTCGCCTCAGGGCCGGCCGGTGCTGGTGCAGGCCGGCTCCTCTGAAGGTGGCAAGGCGCTAGGCTCGCGCTATGCCGATGCTATCTTCACCACCCAGACCACTTTGGAGGAAGGGCAAGGGTTCTATCAGGACATGAAAAGCCGGGCCCGGCGCTGGGGCCGCAACCCAGACCACCTTAAGATCATGCCGGGGCTGTCCACGGTGATCGGCAGCACCGAGGCCGAAGCCCATGGGCGGTTTGATCGGCTTAATGAGTTCTATGGCGAAGAAGGCCTGCTGTCCCAAGTGGCCGCTCGGGTAGGCCTGAGCGTGAGCGAACTGGACCCGGACGCGCCGCTGCCCTGGCACAAGATCGGCCCGGTGGAAGCCTTCGAAAGGGGCTCCCACGGCTTTCTGGAAGCGCAGTTGAACCTGGCGCGGCGGGAAAACCTCAGCATTCGTCAATTGTCCCGGCGCATCCTGGTAGGCCACCGCCTGCTGGTCGGCACGCCCGAGCAGGTAGCCGATACGCTGGAGCATTGGTTCCTGGCCGGTGCGGCCGACGGCTTCAACATAATGCCCGACATGTTCCCCTCGGGCGTTGAAACTTTCGTTGACGAGGTGGTGCCGTTGCTGCGCCAGCGCGGCGTGTTCCGTCACGAATACAGCGGCCACACCCTGCGCGACCACCTCGGCCTGCCATACCCGGCCAGCCAGTATGCTCGTAGTGCCTGACCTTTGCTTCAAGCCGATGCCCCATTGGCTGGCGACCCCCGGCCAAGTGTTGCTCTGGCAACACCAGGTCAACAAAGTGTAGGTGGCCACAGCCTCCAGGCACGCCATAAAGCCCTGTTTACAGGGCTCCGGCACCCGGCACGGCTTGTGCAATCACCCCTTGTGCGTTTCAGCATCGAACACAAGGCGCCACCCCGACCATGCCAGACCTTCATCCTTACCGCCCCGTAACGACCACGCGCCCTCTCGCCTTGGCCTGCCTGCTGGCGGCTACGGTATTAGGCACAGGCTGTGACCGCCATGAAGCCTCGGCAGTGCGCAGCACAGTACCTACGCCCGGCGGCACCTTGGTGTACGCCACCGACCGCGAACCCACCTGCCTGGACCCTCACGTAGGCGGCGACATGCCCCAGGTATTCCTGGCCCAGCAAGTGCTGGATTCGCTGGTGTCCATGAATGCCCAAGGCACCATCGGGCCCTGGCTGGCCAAGCGTTGGGACGTTTCAGCCGATGGCCTGACCTATACGTTCTACCTGCGCGATGACGTGCATTTCACCGATGGCACGCCGTTCAATGCCGCCGCTGTGAAAGCCAACCTCGATCACATGGCCAACCCCAAGACCCAGTCCAGTACGGCCGGTGGCTACATCCGCCAATACCGGGGCACCGACGTGGTGGACACCTACACCGCGCGCGTTCACTTGGAGACGCCTTACGCGGCCTTTCTCGAAGTACTGGCGCAGGGTTTCCTGGGCATTGAATCACCCAAGGCATTGCTGCGCACGCGGGACGTGAACTGCGAGAGCCCAGTGGGCACCGGCCCGTTCAAGGTGGTGCGCTGGGACCGCCAGAGCCAGGTGGAACTGGTGCGTAACCCCGATTACAACTCGGCCCCGCCCACGGCGCAGCACCAGGGCCCGGCGTACCTGGAGCGGATTATCTGGAAGTTCATCCAAGAGCCCTCGGTACGCTTTGCCTCCCTGCAAGCCGGCGAGGTAGACGTGATCGAGGCGCTGCCGCCCGAATCCCATGAAGCGGCGCGGCGCAACCCGGACTTGCAGTTGATCATTGCGCAACGCCCCGGCAACCCCACCAACGGCACCTTGAACATTCGTCGCGCACCCTTCAACGACATTCGCGTACGCGAGGCCTTCGTGCGCAGCGCCGACATCGAGGGCGCCCTGAAAAGCGTGTATTTCGGGGAGTTTCCCCGTGCCGGGGGCCCCTTGAGCCAGGCTACCCGTTTCTACAGCCCGGATTTCGAGCATGCCCAGGACTACGACCCAGCACGTGCGGCGCAACTGTTGGACGAAGCCGGCTGGTCGCGCCGGGACAGCCAGGGGTATCGGATAAAGGACGGCCAGCGCCTGCAAGTACACGTGATCCTGGGCAACCGCACGCCGCCTTCGGAGTTCACCCTGTGGGAGCAGGTGCAGGCCACCACACGCCAGGCGGGGATCGAACTGGTGATGGAGCAGATGAGCGACGTGCAGGCGACCAAGCGCCAGGCCGACTGGGACTACGACGTTCGCGTGGGCTACTGGAACACCAACACCGCCGACGTGCTGCGGATCATCTTCAGCAGCGCCTTCATTCAGCCGGCCGGGGTAGGCGGCTACCACCAGAACACGGCCGGGTTCAGCGACCCGGCCTTCGACAGCCTGGTGCAGCAGGCACTGGCTACTCAGGATCCGGCACAGCGCCAGGCCCTGTATCGCCAGGGACAGGCCATCGCCTCCAGCCAGTACCTGCAACTGACCACGTACCCCCAAAGCACGCGGCTGGGTATCTACAAAACGACCCAGGGTGTACGCCTGGAGCCGTCGCTGGCCGTGACCTACCTCTATGACGCCTGGGTGAACAAATGACGACAACGCCTCTATCTATAGCCTCGCATGGCGCACCCCGACAACGCCTAGCCCGGCTAGGCCAGCGTGCGGCCCTGCGCCTGGGCGGCGGCCTGCTGGTGCTGTGGGCGGTGGCCACCTTGACCTTCTTTGCCTTGCGCCTGATGCCGGGTGATCCTGTACTGGCGATCCTGGGTGGCCCCAGCGGCAACCCCACACCTGAAACCATTGCCGAGGTCACCCGTGAATACGGCCTGGACAAGCCCCTGGTGGTGCAATACGGGCTCTACCTGGCGCGGCTGGTACAGGGTGACCTGGGGGTGTCCTATTCCCAGCACATGCCGGTTACCCGCGTACTGGCCGAGCAAGCCGGTGCGACCTTGGAGCTGACCCTGTCTTCCCTGGTGCTGGCCTGGCTATTGGTGCTAGCCCTGACCGTGTTCACGGCCGGGCGCCGCGGGTGGGTAGGGCGCCTGGCTTCGCTGGCCGAAACCTTGTGCGCAGCCTTGCCGCACTTCTGGCTGGGGATTGTGCTTCTGGCCGTGTTCGCCTTCGGCCTGCGGCTGTTTCCGCCCGCAGGCAGCGATGGCTGGGCAACGCTGGTGCTGCCGTCCATTGCCCTGGCGGTGCCACTGGCCGGTTTCATTGGCCAGGTGACCCGTGAGTCGCTGGAGCTGACGCTGGACCAGCCCTTTATCCTCACAGCGCGTACCCGTGGCCTGAGTGACAGTGCGGTGCGCTTCAGGCACGCCCTTCGCCATGCCGTGCTGCCGGGCATTTCGCTGTCGGGCTGGGCCATCGGCGCCCTGATCAGTGGCGCGGTGGTGATCGAGGTGATCTTTTCCCGCAAAGGGCTGGGCCGCCAGCTGTACCAGGCGGTACAGGCGCAGGACCTGCCGCTCACCATTGGCATCAGCCTGGTCGTCGCTGCCGGCTATGTAGTGGCCAATATACTGGTCGACCTGATGTACCAGTGGGTCGACCCACGTCAACAAGAGGCTTTGGCATGAGCGACCTGATATTTGAAAGCCCCGCTGTACCCCTGTCCACCCAGCGCCGGCCCTACCTTTTGCCCGTGGGCGCCAGCCTGGCCATTGGCTTTCTGTTGCTGGTGATCGTGGCGGCTATCGCGCCACAGCTGTTTGCCCACAGTGACCCCTTGGCCATCGTGCCTCGGGAAGCCTTCCATCCGCCAGGGTGGCAGCACTGGTTCGGTACGGATCAGTCCGGGCGGGATATCTATTCGCGGGTGATCCATGGCGCGCGGCTGTCCCTGTTCGTTGGCCTGGCCGCCACCGCCTTGGGCATGGGCATCGCGGTCGTATTAGGGTTGTTAGGCGGCTTGGGCGGCGCGCGCACCGACCGCAGTGTGGGGTGGGTACTGGAAATCCTGTTTGCCTTCCCCAGCCTGATTCTGGCGCTGCTGTTCGTGGCCATCTTTGGCAGTGGGGTGGGCCCCTTGATCGTTGCCACCGGCCTGGGCGCTGCCCCGGGTTATGCCCGTATGGTTCGCGGTCAGGTATTGGCCGTGCGCAACGCCGGGTACATCGAAGCCGCCCGCGCTTTAGGCCATTCCACCGGGCGCATTATCAGCCGGCAACTGCTGCCCAATGCCATGCGGCCGTTGATCGTGACCCTCACCATGGGGGTGGGCCAGGCCATTGTCTGGGCCTCGGCCTTGAGCTTTCTCGGGTTGGGCGCCCGGCCACCGGCGCCGGAGTGGGGCACCATGCTCTCCATGGGGCGGGACTTCATCGCCAACGCCTGGTGGCTCACGTTCTTTCCAGGGCTGTTCATTGTGCTGACCACGCTGTCGACCACGGTCGCTGGCCGCTACCTGCAACAACGCCTGGAGGGCCGCCTGCCATGAGCCAGAAGACGTTGATCGTTGAAGACCTGAACGTTGAGTTTGCCGGGCAAAGCGTGGTTCGCCACCTCTCCTTTACCCTGGAGCCGGGCAAGACACTAGCACTGGTGGGGGAATCGGGCTCGGGCAAAAGCGTGACGGCCCGTAGCCTCATCGGCTTGGCCGGTGAAGGCGCCGTGGTGCGCGCACGGCGCCTGTCTTACGGCGGGGTCGACCTGCTGGGCCTGAGCGAGCGCCAATGGCGCCGCCTGCGGGGCAAGGACATCGGTTTTGTGCTGCAGGACGCCCTGGTGTCCTTGGACCCCCTGCGCCCAGTGGGCAAGGAAATTCTCGAAGTGCTGGAAACCCATCACTGGGGCGACCGGCCCTCCCGCGCCGCGCGGGTGCTGGAGCTGCTCGAACGCGTGGGGGTGCCGGAACCGGCCTTGCGTGCCCGCCAGCGGCCTGGCGAATTGTCCGGGGGGCTGCGCCAGCGAGCACTGATCGCCAGCGCCTTGGCGCTTAACCCTGGCCTGGTGATCGCCGATGAACCCACCACAGCGCTGGATGCCACGGTACAGGCGCAGATCCTGAGTGTGCTGCAAGGGATAAAAGCTGAGGGAAGCGCGCTGCTGATCATCAGTCACGACCTGGCCGTGGTCGCACAACTGGCCGATGAGGTACTGGTGCTGCGCCACGGTGAGGTGGTGGAGCAGGGGCCGATGCAGCAAGTGCTCACGGCGCCGCGCCACGCCTACACCCGTAGCCTGCTAGCCGCGGTGCCCGCCGAGCATGCACGCGGCACTCGTCTTTCGGCAGACCGGAACCAGATAATCGCGCCGGTGGCACGGCACATCGACCAGCCTGTTGTGTTGCAGGGCCACGGCCTGGGCAAGCGCTACGTGGGGCCAGACCAGCAGGTGCGCCAGGTGGTGCAGGGCGTGAGCTTCGCGCTGCGTGCAGGTCATACCCTGGGTATCGTGGGCGAATCCGGCTCGGGCAAGACCACGGTCGCGCGCATGGCCCTAGCCCTGCTCGACGCCGACGATGGCCAGGTGCGCTTTCTTGACCAGCCCTGGAACGGTAGCGCCCCCGCCAGGGTGGTTGAGCAGCAACGCCGGCCACGGCGGCGGGACATCAGCGTGATCTATCAAGACCCCCTTAGCTCATTCGACCCGCGCTGGACGGTGAGCCAGATCCTGGCCGACGCCCTGGACGTGGCCGACACGCCAGTAGCTGAGCAGCCTGCGCGCATCCGGCAGTTGTTGCAGCACGTACGCCTGCCGGCCGAGCTGGGTACCCGTCGGCCGCTGCAGCTGTCGGGCGGGCAGCGCCAGCGGGTGGCTATTGCACGGGCGATTGCCAGCAACCCGAAGGTCATCGTCTGTGATGAGCCGGTATCGGCTCTGGACGTGTCCGTGCAGGCTCAGGTGCTGGACCTGCTGGCAGACCTGCAGGCCGAGCTGGGCCTGGCCTACCTATTCATTTCCCACGACCTGGGCGTGATCCGCCATGTGAGCGACGAGGTGCTGGTGATGCGCTACGGCCAGGTCGTGGAGCACGCCCCGGTGGACCAACTGTTCGAGGCACCTCAGCACCCCTATACCCAGCGCCTGCTGGGTGCAGTACCGCGGTTGCCGGGTGCAGGCGTCGCCTTGAAGGTGCCGCCCGTGGAGCCGGAAAACGCCGTACTGCTGTTCGACGAATCACGGCTCTGGAAGATTGCTATCTGAACCCTTTTTAGCGCCCTCGCTGTGCCCCTATTGGAAACAGGATGCCCTTATGACCCACGCTGCAGCTATCACGCCTTCGGCCTCACCTCGCCCTGTGTTGACCGTGCCCCAATTACTGGCCCGCGCCGACGCACTGCTACCCGCCATCGGCGCTGGCGCGGCTGCGCGCGAGCGGGACCGTGAACTGCCTTACGACGCGGTAAGGCAGGTGGCCGACGCGTTGCTCTACACCCTGCGCATTCCTGCGCGCTACGGTGGCCCAGGCGGCACCGTCAAGGAGGTCATCGGCCTGTTGATCCGCATTGCTTCGGTGGACTCCAATGTCGCCCAGGCCTTGCGGCCCGGTTTTGCGTTCGTAGAGGGCCTACTGGCGTCACGGGCCGAAGGTGCCGAACAGGAACGCCAGCGCTGGTTCGAGCGCTACCTGCAAGGGGCGGTGTTAGGGAACGCGGGCTGGGAGGTGGGGGGCGCCAATGGTGCCATCAGTGCCCGAATTGTGCGTGACGGCGAACACTACCGGGCCAATGGCAGCAAGTTCTACAGCACCGGGTCCTTGTACGCGGATTGGGTGAGCGCCGTGGCGCTGGATGAACACGACCAGCCGGTATCCTTCGTACTGCCCCGTGACCGCGAAGGCCTGGTACTACTGGACGACTTTGATGCCATGGGGCAGCGCCTCACCGCCAGCGGCACTACGCGGCTGGATAACGTTCGGGTGTACGCCAACGAACTGCGCGCCCGTACCGTGGAAGAGGGCACGCGCACCATTGTCACCCCCTTCCTGCAACTGTTCCTGGCGGCGGTGCAAGCTGGTATCGCCCGCAATGCCCTGAACGACGCTGCGGCGTTCGCCCGTGACCACGCCCGGCCCATCAAGCACAGCAACGCCCAGCGGTCGGTGGATGACCCCTATGTAGAGCTGAGTGTGGGCGACATCTCGGCCCGTGCCTTTACAGCCGAGGCGGTGGTGCTCAAGGCAGCCGAGGCGATCGACAAGGCCTGGGCCAGCGGGCAGGAGGCGGCGGCCGTGGACCAGGCCGCTATTGAAGTGGCGCAGGCCCAATACATCGCTGCCGAATGCGCGCTCAGGGCCGCCGAGCGGGTGTTCGACGTGGGCGGCGCCTCCACCACGGGCCGTAGTCATAACCTCGACCGGCACTGGCGCAATGCCCGCACCGTAGCCAACCACAACCCCCGGGACTGGAAGGCCGCGGCGGTGGGTGCTTGGCAATTAAAGGGTACGCCGCTACCTACCTCGGGGCTGTTCTGACGCCAGCCTAGATCGACAGCTGAAGCACGCGCTCGCCCTGTTCACCAGCGGGGCGGCGTTTGTTCACGGCCAGTTCGCCCATCTTGATAAGCCGGGTACGGGTAACGTTCCGGCTCAGGCCCAGCAGGTTGGCCGTGTGCACCTGGTTGTAATGGCTGAACCGGTAGGCCGAGCGCAGCAGGGCGTCTTCCACTTTCTCGTGCAAGTCACCGGCCTGCTCCTCGAACAACCGCTGGAACAGCCTGTCCAGTGAGGCTTCCACCGATTCGTCTGCGGTGTGGCTGGTGTCGTCCTGGCGCTCGATGCGCAAGTTCGACAGCCGCAGGTCGTCGCGCTGAATCACGCCACTGCGGCACATGAGCAAGGTGTGGTGAATTACGTTTTCCAACTCGCGGATGTTTCCAGGCCAACTGTAATGGCGCAGCCGGTGCTCAGCCTCGGCCGACAGGCTTACAGGCTCGTAGCCCAGGCGCTTGCAGTACACGTCGAGAAAGTGCCGGGTCAGGGGAATGATGTCGCCGGGCCGCTCTCGCAGTGGCGCTAGCGCCAGGCTGACCACGCCTAGGCGGTAGTACAGGTCCTCGCGAAAATTGCCCGCGTTGATCGCTTTTTCCAGCAGCACATTGGTGGCGGCCAGCACGCGCACATTGATAGGGATGCTCTTGCGTGAGCCTAGCCGCACCACTTCACGCTCTTGCAGCACCCGCAACAGCTTCACCTGGATCGGCATCGGCAAGTCCCCGATCTCGTCTAGGAACAGGGTGCCGCCGTTGGCTTCTTCGAACCAGCCCGCTTTGGCACCCAGCGCGCCGGTGAAGGCCCCTTTCTCATGGCCGAACAGTTCGGCTTCCACCAGAGACTCGGAGAACGCACCGCAGTTGACCGCCACGAAGGGCTTGTGACGGCGTGCGCTGAGGGCATGAATATGGCGGGCGACCAGCTCCTTGCCGGTGCCGGTGTCACCGATGATCAGCACGCTGGCTTCACTGGGCGCTACCTGTTGCACATGTGCTAGCAGTGCCTTGGAGGTAGGGTCCTCGAACACTTGCGCAGTAGCGCGGATGGACGTGGCGAGAGCGGGCGATGGGGGGAGGGTCAGAAGCTGCATGACGGCGCCTTCATCAGTAGGAAGAGAGAATCTGCAAGCCTGTGAATCGCCGCTCATCGCAACGGCGCTCACGTAGCGCGATGGAACGCCATACTAACGGATATAAAAAAGGTTATTTAAATACCCGTTGAGCATTAGCTTATGTGGTTTAGACGCTAGCAGGCCGTGCCCTCAGAGCCAGGCGAGCGCTTTACGCTTCGATCTCACGCCGTTCCACCACATTCAGAAAACGCCGGGCACGTTCGTTGACAGGGTTGACCAGGATCTGCTCTGGCGTGCCGTCCGCTACGATTTTTCCGGCTTCCATGAACAGCACCCGGTCGGCCACATCCCGGGCGAACCTCATTTCATGGGTCACCAGTAGCAGGGTGGTGTTCTGCTCATGGGCCAAGGTACGGATCACGGCCAGTACCTCGGCCACCAGTTCCGGGTCCAGGGCCGAGGTGACCTCGTCGAACAGCATCACCGCCGGGCGCATTGCCAAGGCACGGGCGATAGCCACCCGTTGCTGCTGGCCGCCGGAGAGCTTGCCGGGGTAAGCATCAGCCTTATGGCCCAGGCCCACCTTTTCCAAATAGGCCGTCGCCCTGTCATGGGCTTCCTTTGGGCTTACCTTCAGCACCCGCAAGGGCGCCTCCATGACGTTTTCCCGCACGGTGAGGTGGGGGAACAGGTTGAAATGCTGGAACACCATGCCCACCCGGTGAACACGAGGTGAGGCCTTGCTGCCGGGCCAGCGCCAACCACGGCGCTGTTCCGGGACGGTGGCCCCGGCCACCTCGATGCTGCCGTGCTGGTAGCGTTCCAGCCCTTTGATCAGCCGCAGCACCGTGGACTTGCCCGAACCGCTGGGGCCAATCAGTGCCACTTTCTGCCCCTGTGGGATGCTCAGGCTCAGGTGGTCGATTACCCGTGTGGTACCGAAATCCTTGACCACGTCCTTGAGCACGATCTGTGCAGTTGCGAGGGAAGGGTCAGGCATGGCGGCGATGCTCCAGGTACTTGAACAGCAGGGATGTAGGCACGCTGATC
>Ga0268349_1000134_pt1 | contig 14266 bp, 13 predicted proteins | sample G5R2_MAIN_18SEP2_FD_190164 | JGI IMG/M metagenome (GOLD analysis project Ga0268349, IMG submission 190164) | Phyllosphere microbial comminities from switchgrass, GLBRC, Michigan, United States - G5R2_MAIN_18SEP2017_LD1 | ecosystem: Host-associated > Plants > Phyllosphere > Phylloplane/Leaf...
ATACGGTCCTGGCTGGCATTGAAGTCCAGGATACGTTCGCTGAACGCGCCGGTGGACGTTCGGAAACTGTCCTCCAGGGAGGGAAAGCGGAACACGTCTGCGCCCTGGCCGCCGATCAGCACGTCAAGCCCGCCACCGCCTTGCAGCACATCGTTCCCTGCGCCGCCATTGAGCACTTCAGCGTCACCTGACCCTTCCAGCAGGTCCACATTGGGCGAACCGTCCAGGTGAACCTTGCCGTCCTGGCTGCCGAAAGTGGTGTCCAGGCTGCCATCGGCATTCAGCCGAACCACCCCATAGCCGTCCACTACTTCGCCGGCTGCTGCCCCCAGGTAGCTATCAGCGGCGATCAGTATCTTGCCATCGGCCTGCACGGTGACCGAGCGTGGCGAGTCGTAGCCAGGGCCGATATCCAGGGCCAATACCCCGCCTGCTCCGAAGGTGTTGTCGTAGCTACCGTCAGCGTTGAGCCGTACCAGCGAGAAGCCTCCATAGCTGCTGTTGCTGCCTGCCAGCAAGATCTTGCCGTCGGCCTGCAAGGTAATGTCACTCCGGTAGTCGTCCAGTACATCAGCGCTGAACCCTACTTGCCCGTGGTCGCCGAAGCGGTCATCCAGGGAACCGTCGGCGTTGGCGCGTATCAAGCTGTAGTGGGAGCCCTCGCCGTAGCCTTGCGCGCTGGCCACAAGCACCTGCCCATTAGGCAGCGCAATGGCATGCCGGTCACCATACAGCTGCAGCCCAGTATCGATGTTGAGCACACCTCCCGCACCGAACCGGGTGTCGCGTGTGCCATCGGCGTTGAGCTGTATCAGGCTGGCGCCGTTTTCGCGGCCACTGCCGTACAGCACCGTGCCGTCGGCATTGACCCTCAGGTCACCTTCATCGGTGCTGAAACCCGGTGGAATGCTGCTCCGCACATTGGTGTTGAACGCGGTGTCCTGAGTACCGTCAGGGCTTAGGCGTGTGAGGCGGGCCGTCGTTTCACCTTCTACGTAACCAGGCGATTGCACGATGATCGCACCGTCGGGCTGTACGGCTAGGCTGTAGCCTTCATCAATCGACACCTGAGCACTTATCACCACACGACCGTTTACGCCGAAGTTGGTGTCCACTGTGCCATTAGCGTTCAGGCGAACCACCGAGTAGTCATAGTAGGTTTCGATGGGCCCGCCGTAGAAGCTGAAGCCGCCCACTAGCACTTTGCCGTCTGCCTGAACGGCAATACTTTGGTTGACTTCATTAAGGCCGGCCACATCGACGATGACGGTACCGGGGGCGGTTCTAGTCGTGTAGCTGGCAGTGGAAACAGGGGTGTAGGCGGCCATTAATCATTCCTTTGCAGGGCGGTGAGAGGTGCCGGTAGGTAACGGCCCTTTCACCCTAGCGGGTTTGTTCGCCGTCGCCATCACCCTGCAAACCAACGGTCGGATACTTAATGACGCCGTTCAGTGAGGCCCAAGCCGCTGACGGTACTCAGCGATATCTTCTGCCGTCACGTCCTTTCGATAGCATTTGGGCGAATAGCCGCCTGGCCTGGTATAGGCACTACGCCGCCCGCAAGCACTGCCGTTTCGCGCGGCGTTGTAAGGGCATGGGCAGTTGCCAGGGTAATCGGCAATCGAGGCCTCGATGATCTGCTTGGCGATAGCGTCGTCATTGATAGAGCCATCGATCAGCCCACGGTTACCACTGCGTTAATTAACAGCACCACAATCAACCCCACCACGGCCACAATGGATTGCACCACTGAGATGGTTTTGGTGGCTTCGCCCATGGTCATGCCGAAGGATTCCTTCACCATCCAGAAGCCGGCGTGGTTGGCGTAGTTGAAGAAGAGCGAACCGCAGCCAATGGACAACGCCAGCAGTGGCAGGTTGAGCGTAGGGTCTGCACCGGCCAGGGGTGCCAGCAAGCCAGCAGCACCGACGATGCCGACAGTCGCCGAGCCGGTGGACACCGACAGCAGCATGGCGATCAGCCAACCCAGTATCAGCGGAGGGAACGCCGATTGCTGGGTAAGGTGCACGATGGCATCGCCCACCTTGGCGCTGGTCAGCAGTTCTTGGAAGGCGCCACCCCCGGCAATGATCATGATGATAGAGGCAATGGGCTTGAGGCTTTTGCCCAGCCCATCGCGCAACTGTTCGGCATCACCTTTGCGAACCAGCACCAGGGCCGCGCCGGCAAACAGCACGCCCAGCAACATGGCGATCAAGGGATTGCCCAGGAAGCTGGCCAGTTCCAGGGCAGCGGACCCTTTAGGCAGCACCATTTCGGCCACCGCGTGCACCAGCATCAGAATGGCCGGTAGCAAGGCGGCCAGTACACCTAGCCAGACGCTCGGGCGGGCGTGATCAGCGGGGGTTTCAGCAAGGGTGAATTGGTCCAGCAGGGCCTGGTCGGGCTTGGTGTTCATGCGTGGTGAAATAAACGCGCCATACAGCGGCCCGCCCAGGATCATAGCGGGAATCGCTGCCAGGAAACCGTAAAGCATGGTGGGGCCGACCGAGGTCTTGAGGGCCGCAATGGCGGTCAAGGGGCCTGGATGCGGCGGCACCATGCCATGCATGGCGGCCAAGGCCGAGATCACCGGCACACCGACATAGACATAGGCCGACCCTTTGAAGCGTGCCTGGGTTTCCAGCTTGCGGGCCACGCTGAAGATGAGCGGCAACATGATCACCAGTCCCACCTCGAAGAACATGGGAATGCCAATCACAAAGGCCACCATCATCATGGCCCACGGAATCATGCGGTCCGAGGTGCGCCTGAGGATGACTTCGGCGATCTGCTCGGTGACCCCGGCGTCAGCCAGGATCTTGCCCAGCATGGCGCCCAGCGCGATCACCACCCCTACCGCGCCCAGGGTTTTGCCCGCGCCGGTGATCAGATGGGTGACGATGGCGCCCGGCTCCATATGGGTGGCAAAGCCTACCCCGATGGACACCACCAGCAAGGCCAGCAGTGGATGCAGCTTCAAGCGCGATACGATCAATGCAACCAGCACCAGCACGCTGGTCAACGCCGTGAGTAACAGCTGTATATCAAGAGCGGTCATGAAGGAAATCTCGGTTTGGGAGGCTTTGGAACAGCACTCGGCGTTTGAATAGGGGTTCAAGCGTCATACGTGCATACAAGGGTTAAAACCCGAACAGCACGCGGGGCGCGTCAATCAGCAACGCCTGTCGCAGAGGTGATGAGTAACCCAAAGCCTCAAGCTGTGCCACAGCAGTGGGGAAACTCATGTGGTGTTCATGTTGTGTGTGGGGCCAGTCACTGCCCCATACCAGGCGCTGGGCACTGAACCGTTGCTCCAGCAATGGCATGGCCTCACGAGCAAAGGCCAGTTGTTGCTCATCGGTTCCGCCCAGGCGGTACAGGCCGGACACTTTCAGCCACACCTGTTCGTTCGCGCCCAGCGCGAGCACTTGCGCGAAACCTAGATGATGCACGCCCAGAGCTGCGTCCGGGCGGCCGAAGTGGTCGATCACCAGCCGCGCCCCAGAGGGCAGCAACTGGTTGACCAACTCGGGCAGGTCATCCACGTGCCGATGCAGTTCCACGTGCCAACCGAACTCAGCGATACGGCTGATAAAACGCTTCCACGCAGGATCGCGCAGGTCCGGCATTGCCTTGCCCACCAGGTTCAGGCGAATGCCGACCACGCCTTGGGCCGCCAGGCGCTCCAGTACTACAGGGTTGGTATCAGGTGCCAGCACTACCACCCCGCGTAGCCGCTCCGGGGCCTGGCGCAGGGCTGAAAGCAGGTAGCTGTTGTCAGTGCCCAGGAAACTGGGCTGCACCAGCACCCCATGGCTGAACCCGTGGCGGTGCAGGTGAGCCAGGTACTGGGCCAAGGGGGCATCGTAGCCAGGGGCATATCGGCGCTCCGCCGCAAGGTCGAGATCGCGGGTAAAGACATGGGCATGAGCGTCGATGCCAGTCAGGGGGACAGCAGGGGTATTGGGCATAGGATTCATGGGTGGGTAGTACGAGAGATCAGTGCCGAGGGCGCTGGCTGGGCGAGCGAAGGGGCAGGCGTCCCCTCCAGGTGGTGGCCTCGGGTTTCCGGCAGGCACAGGGCGGCCATCACAGCCACGCCATAGGCAATCCCCGCGTCAATGCCGATGGCAGAACCTAGGGACATGGCGTCACTCATATGGCCTACCAGAAAGGGAAACACGGCCGACAGCACCCGGCCGAAGTTGTAGCAAAACCCGACACCCGCGCCCCGTACGTCGGCTGGGTAGAGCTCGTTGAACAGCGCCCCAAGGCTGGCGGGAATACCTGCGGCGAAGAAGCCGAGGGGGAACCCCAGGAACAGCATCTGGGTGTTGGTCAACGGCAAAAAGACGTAGCACTGCACGGTTATCACGCAACACAGTGCGAACAGCACGATGTTCTTGCGGCGGCCAATGCGGTCGATGGCGTAGCCGCTGGCCACGCACCCACACCAAAACGCGATGATGATCACCGCCAGGTAGCCGCCGGAATTGAGCACTGACAGGTTGCGTTCGGTTTTGAGGAAAGTCGGCAGCCAGGTCATGACCGCGTGGTAGCCCCCATGGGCCCCGAGGCCCAGCAGCCCGCCAAACAAGGTGACCCGAAGCAGTTCAGGCCTGAAAATTCCTGCCATGGAGCGAGCGAAACTGTGCGGGATGGCCTGAGCCTGCTTTACCCGCTGGAAACTGTCAGGTTCCTCCACGTGGCGCCGTACCCACAGAATAAGCAACGCGGGCAACAGGCCCACTATGAACATGACCCGCCACGCCATGGCCTGGGGTACAAAGGTGTAGATGAGCGCAAACACACCTACGGCAATCCCCCAACCCACTGCCCAGGCGCTCTGGACAGTGCCCATCACTTTCCCCCGATACCGGGGGTTGATAGTCTCGGCCATCAGTACTGCACCAGCCGCCCATTCACCGCCAATGCCGAACCCCTGCAGCGCTTTTACCACCAACAGCTGGTTGAAGCCCGTGACAAACGCCGACAAGCAAGTGAACAGGGAAAACCACAGGATCATCCACTGAAGCGTGCGCACTCGGCCATAGCGGTCTGACAGGGTGCCGCCCAACCAGCCCCCCAAGGCCGAGGTAATCAGGGTCACGCCACTGATCAGCCCCGCGTCACCTTTGCTCAGGGCGAACGCAGCGATCAGCGCCGGGATTGCCAGACCGAACATCTGCACTTCCAAGGCGTCCAGCGACCATCCGCCGAAACAGGCCCAAAACGTTTTCCGCTCGCGAGGCGTAATCTGGCGATACCAGCCGAACATAGTGCTTATCCTTATGGTTGAACGTGAAGCAGCCCACAAGCGCTGACGGCGGGGTCAGCGGATGTCCACGTGGTAGCGGAAGTGTTCAGCGTGGCCCCGGGAGCGACGCCATTCCAGTGGCGTACCGGCGTAGTCCCGCGCCCGCCGTTCGATGACCACCACCGGACTGCCCAAGGGCACATGCAGCAGGCGCGCGTGCACCTCGTCCACGGCTTCGGCTGTCAGGGTTTCTTCAGCGAAAGCGACTACTTGCCCGCATACCGTCTCGTAAATGGGGTACAGCAGCGGCCCTTGCTGGCTGAGGTCAATGTCTAGCAGCCCCTGAAAGCGCGCGCGCGCAAGCCAGATGTCCTCCGCCAGCACCGGCTGATCTTCCAGCAGGCGAAGGCGAACGATACGGATCACGGCGGCTTGAGCAGGCAGGCCCAGCGCTTGGGCAACCGCAGACGGTGCGGACAAGGGCTCGATGGACAGGATTCGGCTTTCCGGCACCTGGCGTTCGCCAGCGGCTGACTGGAAGCGGAAAAACCTAAACAGCGAAGAATGGAATTGAGGGCGCCGAACGAAGGTGCCTCGGCCCTGCTGGCGTTCAAGGATGCCTTCGGCAACCAGCGCGTCTACCGCTTTGCGCACGGTGCCAGTGGACAACTGATGTTCGGCCGACAGTGCGGCTTCAGTAGGAATAGCTTCGCCGGGGCGCCACCGGTTGTTGGCAATCTGCTGGGCCAACTGGTCACGCAGGCGCTGATACAACGGCAGGCGCGCGTCGCTGGGCAGGGAATTCATAGACTTATTCACCTTTTTATATAGTCATCTATATGAATCTGAGGTGAGTATTCGTCGGCCTGCTTGATGGTGTCAAGAGGCCAAGGGCATGAGCAGCACGGGTAGTAACCGTTCGAAAGCCAGGGCCGGGCGGTATTGTGCTGCGCTGTGGAATCGGTCGCACCGGGCTTACGAAAGGACCTTCAACGCCCGCTCATACAAGGCTTTTCGCTCAGCCAAGCCGTTAAGCCCGCCGTTGATCGCACGGGTAATCGCTTCAGTATTTTTCGCATCAGCCAGCCTGTTCAGGTGGCGTATCGTCCAGTACCAGCCAGCAGACAAGGCAGCATAGCTGGGCTGTTCAAGCAGCTCGGGCGAGCCCAGCAGCCTGTGATCGCCAAACAGGGCCAAGCTGCAAGCCAGGTAATTGTCACGGCCGGTGACCTGAAGCAGCCCCCTGCCACGGTAGGCTTGGCCATCGCCATCTGCCCAAGGGGTATTTCCCAGGCGCTTGGCGAGCGGCCCGGTGTCGTAGCGTGCCAGGTAGCGATCGCTGCCCAACTCGCGTAGGTACAGAAGTTGGCCGGACTCCTGCCCGACCTGCGCAAGAAAGGCACTGACCCTGAGGGGGGTGTCGATGCTGTAACGCGCCATGGCCAGGTTGATCGAGTTCAGGTAAGTGCTAGCGCGCGCTTCTGCCAGCGGGAAGATCTGGCGCAGTTGAAGGTCGGTCAGAGGCATAAGTGCCCCCGGTGTAAAGGCCTGGTGGCCAGGGCGTTACAAAAGTGGAGCATGCGGAGGGTCATGGTTTGGGCCCGCCGAACTTGCTTCGGATGATTGACCATAGGTCTGCTGCCTTGATGGCACGGGTAATGGCGGCCACCAGTGACCCTCCGAACGCGCCCAGCAGGAACCCTACCCCTGCCACGCTGCTAGGTTCGACAACGCCGAAGTAGGCGCTCACCATGCCTGTGAGGTAATGCGCACAGGCCATGCCCGTGAACAGAAACATTAGCCACGACGCGCAATCGCTCAGGTCTTCCTTGTGCCAACGGCTGGCAACAAGGGCGCCGAACAAGCCCGCCATTATCCAGTCAAGCCGGGTGAACATCCGCTGAAAGAAGTCCATACGTCACCTCGCGGCGTGATGCGGAACATGCCGCCACCAGCCTGCACACAGCAAGACGTGCAAGACCGGCAGCGGGAGGGATGCCCGGCGGCTGCCGGGCAAGGGGTGACTCAGCTTGCGGAGTAGTTCCAGTGGCTCAGCCGCTCGGCAAAGTACGGCGTCACCATGGTGACCGTTGCGGCCTGGTTGCTGGCTTCAAGGCTCATTTTTTCACCATCGGTACCGGGGCCGGCCACCCAGAGGGTAAGCGGTACCTTTTCCGCCTTCGCCTTATCCAGCAGGTTTTTGAGGGCAGTACGGCCAGCATCGGTGGGAGGAATACCCGTTTCACCAATAAAGGCTGCCATCTTGTTGGTTTTGGCATAGTTGAGGAACGGCCCTACGATGGTATCGCGCAGTGCGGTCGGCGAGATCTTTGTGTTGTCCCCGTCGTAGACACCGCTTGAGCCGCCGTTCACGTCTGCATAGGCATGGGCTTCCCAGATAATGGCATTAGCAGGGTCTACGATCTTCGATTGCAGGTTCGCGGACTTGGTGGCCCAGCCTTGGGCCGAGGCGAATTCCAGCCCGCAAATGAACACGGGTTTCCTGGAGCTGTTGCGCAATGCCTGAAGTACCGTGTTCATGGTGTTGATGTACAGGGTTTCCAGGCCTGTTGCGGTGATGTAGTCCTTAGCGTTGGGATTATCGTTGGAATAGGGCTCGTTGCCCAAACCCCAGCCCAGTACCATCGGGTCATCACACTCGGTCACCAACTTCTGGTGGAAGTTGGCCAGGTGAACCGCACTCCAGGAACCGCCCCCTGCGGCATTGCCATCCTTGATCAGGACCGACTCGGTCACTTTCCAGCCTTCCTGGTTACCAGCGTCCTCTTTTCTGTAAAGATTACCGGTCAACTGGCCATTGGCATCCGTCTGATAGCGGTGCAGGCGCATGTAGTGGTGGGGGTCCGGAATGATCTTGGCCTGGCCGCCCGAATCCTCGGAGATCCAGGTAAGCATTTCTTTCCAGCGGCTTACAAACTCCTTGTTCAGGTTTGCACCTTGACCAGGCAGACCATCAATGGTCGACAGGTCAATGGCACGCTGCAGTTCAAAGGGGAAACGAATCAGCCGCACACCCAGGTTTTTTACCCAGTGGGTGATGGTGTCGCGGTTTGGCCATTGGTAATGGGTACCTGCCTGCCCAGGAAGAATCTGACCAGCGTTGGCCACGGAGCCCAGGTTGATCCCCAGCAAGGGGATGTTAGTAAGCTGGGCAATTGCAGAGCTGCTATTGGACATGTTGTTTACCTTGAGTCGATTGAGTTGGCCGCGTAACGGACACGGTACCGCTGTCGCTCAAAGGCGATAACTCAAGGCGCTTGGCCTTCACATGATTCAATGTTCCGCAGCGGGAGCATTTTATCTGGAGTTCAGTGAACTCGCCCATTCGAGCGAGCAGTCGGTTGCAGTTGCCACAGCGGCAGTCGTTCAACATGTGGAAAGGTCCTCGCTGTTAATCCCCGCTGGCGTGTGTTCGTATCCAGTGACATCAGGTTACAAGTATAGATTGCGACTTACAAGCTTTTTTTGTAATGATTTCTACAACCCTGAATTGTATAGTGATCGCCATGAGCACACTCCATAGCCGCATCGGTACGGCACGCGAACAGAAAGGCCTGAATCAGTCCGAGCTTGCCAGGGCGCTTGGGGTGTCCCCTCAAGCTGTGCAAGGTTGGGAAGCAGGCAAGTCAAGCCCTCGGGGCAGCCGGCTGGCTGCGCTCGCTAACTGCCTTGGGGTCTCTGTGGCCTGGCTCATGGTGGGCGGAGACTCCCCGGCGGCCTCTATCGAGCCAAATGTGGAGCCAGGCCCTCCGATTACGTCCGTGGCTCGAAGGATTGAGATTGTGGGAACAGCACAGCTAGGCCCGGAGGGCTTCTGGTTTGAGCTCGATGGCGGCGATGGCCATGTGGAAACTTGGTCCAGGGATGAGGACGCTTACGCCCTGCGCCTGAAAGGGGACTCCATGGCGCCGGCCATACGCAGCGGCTGGGTAGCCGTGTGCGAACCGAACCATCGGCTGGTGCCGGGTGAATATGTGATGGTGACCACCCGGGATGGGCAAAGCATGGTCAAAGAGCTGCTGTTTGAAAACGACGATGGTGTGAGCCTGATGTCGGTGAATTCTGCTTATGGCGACCGCTTGTTCGTGAATTGGCAGGACGTGCAGGCCATTCACTATGTGGGCAACATTCTTGCGCCCAGCAAGATTCTCGGCCGCCTGTAGCGGTTAGCGCTCCCCTTTTCATGTGCCCGCCTTGTGCGGGCTTTTTTGTGCCCTTCAAACTCGCCGTACCTCGATACAGCCTAGGCTTGCTTTCAGTGAAGCCTTGGAATACTGTTTATACATACAGTTATTCGGAGGCTACCATGGCACGTACAGAGACCCGCGCTGCACACACCCCGCCCACCTCGTACGAGCTGATGGGGCTGCGGCTTCAAAAAGTCATCAACTCGTCGGCTTCCCAACTTTCCAGGTCAGCCGTGCTGGAACGTCGGCCTGAAGACCAGGAACAGGATTGGGATCGGCTCATAGAGGAAATTGGCGAGAACGAGCACGTCACTATTCGCCATCGCGGGAATCATTTTCTTACGCTGGCCTGGAGTATGCCTACAGAGCACTGAACACGCTCGGCGGGGCCTATAACGTTTGAACAACTCTACAGCGCCAGGTCTGCAGGTACATCTGGCCCCCTTCCTGTTCGTGCCCTATGACCGTAAACGCACGTGTCGACATCGTGTCCACGCGCACATTTACCAAGGGAGGCAGCAGATGCTGTTGGGTACCTGGAGCAACCAGCACAGCCTGGCGAGCATGGCCGGCCGCGCCCTCACATCTCTTCACCCCTATTTTCAGATCGCCTTGTACCGCTTCGCTTAGTGGTACATCGTTCGGTTCCCGCTTGACACCGTGGGTATACATGCGGATTACTTCGAAGTACATGGTCCTTCCTGTATGTATATCTATACAGTAATTATCCTTCAGGAAAGGGGGAATGGAAACCGCGCTTGGTCGGCCAGGAGTCACTGTGAACCGTTGGAGAAGCTATTGGGAAATCATCGATGACCAAGTGTGCTGTCGTACCTGTAGTGCGCGACAAGGCCTGATAGAAGCTGGGCGCCCGTTCGTACACTACCCCTTCTGCACTGCGAAGATCCCGGCAGCCCAATTGCCGTGGCGGGACCTTGCCTCCATATTGAGGCGTGAAGTGGGGAAGCCTTCCAAGGGCCAAGCAGGTTGAAAGGATAGGGGCAGCGTCCGGCCTGGGAGACATTGCCCAACTCAACACTCGGCGGCTGTACAGTATTGAAATGATCTGCCCGCATGCCCGATGTTCCAAGCTCACACTGTGTGCTTAGTGCCTCGACTGCATCCAGCCAATGATCATGAATACCAGGCCTGGAATAAGAAGGCCTGGCGCTACGTCGGCCAAGGTCCCATGAGCAATCAAGCCCGTCACGCCGGGGCTGAAGCCGCAGATTGCGAGGGGTAGCCCTACTAGAAACATCGAATTCCGGAATGCCCTTTCCACACCGTTTCCTTATCGAACTGACTTTCGATCAATCATAGCTGTAGATGGGAAGCTGATCGAGTCGGCCAGCAAGGTCAGGCCCAGAGTTCTACGGACCGGTGTTAACCCTATTGAAACGGTGGACCGAATTAAATTGTGATGTCACTCATAAGGTCACTAGGCCCAAAAACAACAAAACCACCCGAAGGTGGTTAAGTCATTAGATATATTGGTCGGGACGGAGGGATTTGAACACTCGACCCCTTGCACCCCATGGGTGCAAGACGCCTCAAACACCAGTAATTGCTGCACCTTCCAAAGCGCTCGCTGCAATCGAATGCTCATAGGTGCTCAATGCTGCGTGGGAATGTCACGCAAAAGTCACGCCCTCTCCCCGGCACCTCCCGCCGGCACCCTGCCATCCTGGCTGGGTTATCCTACAAGCAAATTTTCACACGCATGGAATACTTGATGGACGCCTGGAAAGCATCGTGGGAAATAATCGATGAGCAGGTCGCATGCCGGGCATGTGGGGCTCGGCAGGATGTGAGAGACGCACGGCGTCCTTTCAAGCACCGGGAGGGATGTACCGCAGCGATCCAGACAGAGCAAATGCCTTGGCGGGACCTAGCCACCCTTCTCGGATGGGAACTCTAAAAAACAGGGAAAATTGGCTTACCCGCCACTTAGGCGCTTACTTACCATGTCAGACATGGCCTGTAGGCCCCAAGGTTTTGAAATAAACGACGCGCTGGACGGGAGCTGGTTACCTGTGCCAAAGCAGTAACCGCTTGTGATAATGATTGGAATATTGGGATGTGAACTACACACGAATCCAGCTAAGTCCCAACCATTAATCAAGCCAGGTGTCCTTACATCAGTAAGCAACAGGTCTATCTCTGGACCGAGCTCAAATGCTTTCAGGCCAGCATCAGCCGTATCAAAGGTGCTTATTAGGCGCCCTGGTCCTGATAACACCTCAAACAACAGCTCGCGTAGAAGCTCTTCGTCTTCCACTACAAAAATGATCTGGAGGGGCGGATCGTTCGATGCGGATAATTGGCTCATCCTTGTTTGACATTGGATAGCGGTATCCAGCATACGAACTGACGAAAGGATGACTTTGTACAGCTTTTAACCTAAAAATCAGTTTGGGCAAGATTTGTACAAGCTTTCCCAGCAAATCTTAAATCTTCCGAAGCCCTAGCTGACCGACTGTAGTGGTCTACTAACCCCGGACACCTTTTTAGGCGAAAATGATCGCCACACAGAGGTGTTCGATGAGCAGACAACGACGTACTTTCACCCCTGAGTTCAAACGCGAGGCTGCCTGCCTTGTGCTCGATCAAGGCTACGGCCATCCCGAGGCCGCGAGGTCGCTCGATAGTGGGGAGCCGGCGTTGCGTCGCTGGGTCAACCAGCTTCAGGCTGAGCGAAATGGCGTGACCCCATCCAGCAAGGGCGATGACGCCAGAGCAGCAGGAGATCCAAGCGCTCAAGGCTCGCATCAATCGGCTGGAGATCGAGAAGAAAATCTTAAAGGAGGCCACTGCGCTCTTGATGGCCGAGGAACACGAACGCAGACGTTGAAGTCGATTCGGCAGGTGGCAAAGCACTACCCTGTTCAGCTGTTGTGTTCAGTGTTCGAGTTGCCCCGATCCTGTTATTACGCGCACTTGGCCCGCCGACGGCGTATCGATGTTCGACGTACGGGCCTGCGCAGCCGTATCAACGGGCTGTTCAGCCAGAGCCGAAGCTCGGCAGGTAGCCGCAGTATCGTTGCCATGCTCCGGGATGAAGGCGTCAAAGCGGGACGCTTCAAGGTCAGGCGGCTAATGAAGGAGCAGGGCTTGATCAGCAAGCAGCCCGGGCCTCATGCGTACAAACGGGCGACGGTTGAACGCCTCGACATCCCCAATGTTCTTGATCGACAGTTCACCGTGGCAACGCCAAACAAGGTCTGGTGTGGTGACATCACCTACCTCTGGGCGCGGGGCCGGTGGCATTACCTGGCGGTCGTCCTGGACTTGTATAGCCGCCGGGCAGTGGGCTGGGCGATGTCTGCCAAGCCGGATGCCGAGTTGGTCATCAAGGCGCTCGACAGGGCTTATGAGATGCGTGGCAGGCCACAGGGCTTACTATTTCACAGTGACCAGGGTAGCCAATATGCCAGCCGTAGTTTCCGCCAGCGGCTGTGGCGCTATCGGATAACTCAAAGCATGAGTCGACGGGGAAACTGCTATGACAACGCGCCCACGGAGCGGCTGTTTCGCAGCTTGAAAGCGGAATGCATACCGACGGTCGGTTACATGACGGCAGCGCTGGCCGAGCAATATATCGGGCGCTATCTCATGCAGTGGTACGCCTGGACAAGGCCGCATCAGCACAACGGCTTCGTGCCGCCGGCTGTTGCGGAAGAAAAACTCAATTCTGTGTCCGGGAATTGTTGACCACTACAAAACGCTCTGCGATGTCTTCATGCATGCAATGAACAAGCTCAATGGTTGGACTTGCTATCCCGAGGCCGCAGAGTTCGACATTCTTGCCGTACACGATTACGGGCGGCAGATCAGTGTAGAAGTGAAGCTCAAGCTCTATGCCAAAGTGGTAGAGCAAATCCTGCCTCAGGAACAGGACGCGCAACTACCAGAAGGATCATGCGGATGTGGTCTGGTCAGAGGTCGAAGCGGACTTAGATATCAGCGAAATCGCCCTGTAGTTTTGCGCCAATTTTGCGCAGGTTTTGCGCAGGCACAAAAAAGCCGATCCAAAGGACCGGCTTAACTGTCTGATTTTACTCAGGAATATTGGTCGGGACGGAGTGATTCGAACACTCGACCCCTTGCACCCCATGCGCGCAGGGTCAACGAAAACCTAGGAAAATCAGTCTCTTGAGCGGGCGCTCGCTGCAAACGGTGCCGCACAGTGCTGAACCAGATTTTAAGGTCCCCCGAAAAAGTCCCCATGCTTTCACGCCCCCTCCCCGGCACCTCCCGCCGAAACCCTGCCGTCCTGGCTGGGCCGCTCATCTCCTCAAGATCGACCTAAGCAATTCGCTGCACTACTGTATGCATATACACATACAGAGTTGGCCCTCATGCACGACGAAGACCTAAACCCGGAACAATGGCTTGGGCTACCTACCCCGGAAGAAATGTGGCGCCAGCAGGCACAGCTCTGCGCCGAAGAGTGCAACATGCTCCAAGAGTCACTGACGGAGCAGCGCAAGCGCATTGCTTCGCTGGTAACGATGTTCGTCGAGGCAGATAAGGAAAGGGTTCGACTGCGCACAGAGCTGGCCAAGGCGATCAAGGATGCCTCGCAAGCTCACATAGACAACTCAGAGAGCTGGAAGAAATGGCATAGCGAGTCCATGGCCAGGGCTACCGACCAAGCTTTCTTCTTTGATGTCATCACACGGCTTGGAGGGGATCCGTACGCAATTGTGGCCAAGACCTACCACAGCCATCTATTGCCAGCAGTGCCCGGCAGCAATACAGCACCTTCGGCCAGCTAGACCTTCCGATTGCCGAACTG
>Ga0268349_1000135_pt1 | contig 14184 bp, 11 predicted proteins | sample G5R2_MAIN_18SEP2_FD_190164 | JGI IMG/M metagenome (GOLD analysis project Ga0268349, IMG submission 190164) | Phyllosphere microbial comminities from switchgrass, GLBRC, Michigan, United States - G5R2_MAIN_18SEP2017_LD1 | ecosystem: Host-associated > Plants > Phyllosphere > Phylloplane/Leaf...
ACTTCCGCGTGGTGGCCCACCTGGTGGGCGGGATTACTCTCCGTGGGGGTGGGCTCCATTGGTGGATTTTTTCAAACTTCTTTGGGAGGGGTTCTTGCGTACTCCGGGGTTATCAACGGGGGGTACCTACTTCTTCTTTCCACGGCGGGGGTGGGGGGTTCTTTTTTTTATGGTTATTATCTAGTAGTTTATCTTCTAAGTACCGCCCTTCTAGTGGGGTTACTCTCCGTGTGGGGGGACACTCGATTTGAAACTCAATTTTCCGCGTGGGGAAAACTAGGGGTGGCTTTTCCGTTGGTGGTGTATTACTTAACCCTTAACCTGGGTGGTTTACCCGTTTTCCCTGGATTTTTTGCTAAGCTTGCCCTACTAGGAGGGTTAGGAGGGTTTGGTTTTTTTCTTCTGTGGGGGGTGGTGGCGGCCTCCGTGGTTCCGGCGGTCTATTACGTAGCCGTGGGGGTGGGTGCTCTTTTTAAACCCTTGGGAACAGAAATTTCTCCTCCGGGGTGGCCCGCCCCCGTGGTGGTGGCGACCCTAGTCGTGGGGTTTAACGGGGTCACTACCCTGGTGGTGGGGATGTAGCTCAATTGGTAGAGCTTCGGTTTGCTAAACCGAGGATAAGGGTTCAATCCCCTTCGTTCCGGATGCTTTTTCAAGAACTTAATTTTTTTGTCCAAGGGTGGCGAGGTTTTCTAGTAGGACAACCCCGGGGGTGGCACGCACATCACCGTAGTGAAGCCCAAGGTCACCGAGAAGGGTGGATTCTCCCTCGGGAAACCCTCCAGGTAGGGCAACTTCGTCGAGCGGCTTCCCTGACGGTGGAGCTTCTCGCCCGGGGGGGTCGGTTGTGGGGGTTTGGTTTTGGAGGTGGAGTTCAAACCTCCGGATTTACTTGGTGGGCTCGGGCGGTTCCCGGGGTGTTAAGTAACTCTTTTTTTGCCCGACTTCGACGGTTACCCTCGGTTCGTCAACTTCGACGGTTAATTCTTCTTCGTCCTCGAAGAAGAAAAGTTCGTCCCCGAGTAAAACGTCGTTCCCGGCGGGTGGGTCACCACCGCCGACGGGGTACCCTGGGGGTTCACCTTGGACGAGCCCGGCTGGTCACCCGGGTGGTGCGTTTCCGTGTTTGGGGGCAACACCTTCGTCGTGGTTTAAAAACCCAACTTCGGGGGTCTCGCTTTCCTGACCTAGTGGACAAAAATCGTTCCACCCGGGCGGGGTACCAACCCCGGTCACTTTCTTTTTTTTCTCGTCGGCCACGCCACCCCCGGGGCCCTCGGGGGGGGTGGCGTGTCTGGGCTCCCCGAAAGGTAATCCAAGCGATAAGAAAACAAATCACCCAAGCCCACCGACGAAGACTAACCCGTCCGTCCGGGTTAGTCCGCCGGGGGTGGTCCCCCGGTCTTTCCGGGGGGACCAAACCCCCCCGGCGGGTGAGTTTTCTTTCTCCTCGGTTTTATCGGGGTTACCACCGGGGGGGCCGTCGGCGTCAACCCCGGTTAAGGTTACGCCCCCGGTGGGGGACCCCCCCGGGGGGGTTACCCACCGGGGTTCTTCTGGGGGGCCCAGCTGGACAAACCCTTCATCGAGAGGTCACCCGGGGGGGAACTCCTTTAATCTTGGTGAGTGAGATAGAAGTTGTTCCCGGGGTAGGTTCTTTCTACCCGGTCTGGTGGAACAATGCTTCCCTTGAGGGTCCACGTCACTTATGGTCCCATCTGGAAGCCCTTGCCCACCGGGGGGGCCTCTTTCGTTTACTTTGGACTAGACTTACCTGCCTGGCGGAATGGTAGACGCGGATGACTTAAAATTGTCTCGATTTTTTCGGTGTTGGTTCAAGTCCAACGGCAGGGATGAATTTTTTTCCTTACAAGGCGAGTTAGTCTAGATTTTATGTTATATTTTTTACCCCACCCGTGTTAGAAGTTGGAAAATTAGTTGGAGCCGGTTTAGCTACTATTGGTCTAGTAGGAGCAGGAGCAGGGGTAGGTATTGTTTTTGGATCTCTTATTTTAGGAACTTCTCGTAATCCTTCACTTCGGGCGGAATTATTTCGACTAGCTATTCTGGGGTTTGCCCTGACTGAGGCGGTCGGTTTATTAGCCTTGATGATGGCTTTTTTAATTCTTTTCCGTTAATTCGGGTTCTTAAGAATTCATACCTTGGTCGTGGTTTATACTATGCAATCGTAAATCATACCACGCCTATTAATCTAACTTATGCGTGGAATTTTGGTTCCCTAGCTCTTATTTGTTTAGCGTTACAAATTGTGACGGGAATTTTTCTAGCTTGTCACTACTCTCCGGAGGTTAATCTAGCTTTTGACTCGGTGGAGCATATCATGCGTGACGTTCGAGGAGGTTGGTTAGTTCGTTATATGCACTCGAACGGAGCTTCTCTTTTTTTTATGGTGGTGTACGCCCACATCTTTCGAGGACTTTACTATGGGTCTTATTTATGGCCTCGACAGCTTGCTTGGGCGTTAGGGGTAGTTCTGTTTTTGTTAATGATTGTGACCGCTTTCTTGGGGTATGTTCTACCTTGGGGGCAGATGTCCTTCTGGGGGGCCACCGTTATTTCCTCGTTAGTGGGGGCGGTCCCCGCGGTGGGAGGTGATATTCTAGTTTGGCTGTGGGGGGGTTACTCCGTGGGGGGAGCCACTTTAACTCGATTTTTTGCCCTTCATTTTGCTCTACCGTTTATCACGTTGGGTGTTGCGGCGGTGCATATTATTTTAGTTCAACATTTCAGCTCGAACAACCCTCTTGGAATTCAATGTTTAACCGATTTTATTCCTTTTTCTCCGTATTACCTAATTAAGGATATTGCCGGGGTAGTTCCTTTTTTAGCGGTTTATCTTTTTTTTGTTCTTTGGGCACCTAATTATTTAGGTCACCCCGATAACTATATCCGAGCCAACCCGTTAGTTACTCCGCCTCATATTGTGCCGGAGTGGTATTTTCTACCCTTTTATGCTATTTTACGGTGTTGTCCGGATAAACTAGCGGGGGTTCTTCTTATGGGGGCGGGAATTTTAGTTCTTTTAGTGTTACCTTACCTAGGAAACCCAGATCATAAAAGTTTAAAGTTTCGTGGTCTAAGCCGATGGGGTCTTTTAACTTGGGCGGGTGTATTTCTGGGGATGGCCCACTATGGAGCTCTTCCCGTGGATAAGTTCACTACCCTAGTAAGTACTAACCTAGTTGTTTTATATTTTGGTTATTTTTTAGTTTTTACTCCTCTTGTAATCCAGGGGGAAAACTTTCTAGGTCGTTTTCGTTAAGATAAGGTTTATTTTCAGGGCGCTGAGTCGCCTTGGGTAAGCTTCCCGTCCGGGTGGGCTTATACTGTTGTGACTTTAGATTACTTTTCCCGATGTAGAGATCTTATTTTTTAATGTAAGTAAATCATGGCTCGAACTAAAGCTAACCTTAAAGATCAAGTTAGTTCTTCAGCCCGCACGGTGTACAAGGATACCTCCTGGACTAATGAGGTAGGTTTTGTACGTTCGGTGGCGGACGGTATTGTTAAAGTTTCTGGGGTTCGACGAGTTGCCGCGGGAGAGTTACTTCGAGTTTGGGTTCAATCGGGTGACTTTGTAATTGCTCTTGCTCTTAACCTAGAACGAGACGAAGTAGGGGGTGTAGTTCTAGGACGTGACTATGAAGTTCGCCAAGGAGACCTAGTCACCACCACGGACTCTCTAATGAGTATTGAGGTGGGAACCTCAGTACAAGGTCGCGTAATTGACCCTTTAGGTCGTTTTCTAGACGGAGCAGGAACTCCACCCACCGGGGGAGACCGTTCCCCCTTGGAGGTCAACGCCCCCGGGATTTTAGCTCGACGGTCTGTTTTTCAACCCCTTCACACCGGAATTAAAGTAGTTGATTCGCTTACCCCGGTGGGTCGAGGACAGCGTGAGTTAATCATTGGGGACCGCCAAGTTGGAAAAACTACTCTTGCGGTGGATACTATTATCCGACAAGGACAAGATCACCTAGAAGGCCGAGCCGACCCGGTGTATTGTGTTTACGTTTCGATTGGTCAGAAACGATCTACTTTAGTTCAAATTGTTCAAGGTTTACGCCGTCGGGGGTGTATGGGGTATACCACCGTGGTGGCGGCCACCGCTTCGGAACCGGCTTCACTTCTGTATTTGGCTCCCTACGCGGGGGCTGCGGTGGCGGAGTGGTACCGTGACCGAGGACAACACTCGTTAATCGTGTATGATGATCTTTCAAAACAAGCGGTGGCGTACCGAGAAATGAGTTTACTTCTTCGTCGCCCACCCGGACGGGAAGCTTACCCGGGGGATGTTTTTTACCTTCACTCTCGTTTACTAGAACGATCGGCTAAACTAGCGGACAACCTAGGTGGAGGTTCACTAACGGCTCTTCCCGTGGTAGAAACCCAAGCGGGAGACGTGTCGGCTTACATTCCAACTAACGTTATTTCTATTACGGATGGACAGATCTTTCTGGAAACCGAATTATTCTACCGGGGTATTCGCCCAGCGATGAACCCAGGTTTATCTGTTTCTCGGGTGGGTTCGGCCGCGCAGACCGCCCTGATGAAGAAAATTTCTGGTTCTCTTAAATTAGAGCTAGCTCAATTTCGAGAGGTGGCCGCTTTTTCTCAATTTGGTTCCGATCTAGATGACACCACCAAACGTTTACTAGAACGAGGAGGTCGTCTAACTGAATTACTTAAACAGCGAAAAGCTCAACCCTTTGACCCTGAAGAGGTAGCTTGTTCTATTTATCTGGCCACTCGAGGCCATTTTGATGATTGTGATTTAGCTGACCTTTCAGGAGTGGAGTACACCACCCTGGACAACTTAGAAACTCCGGCTCTTGCGGGGTTACGCCAATTTTTAACCTCAGGGGCGGCGACCCTAGACGATCTAGAAGTTTTAAGTTTACTTGCGCGCCCTTCACTGGGTTTTTGATTTGTTGGGTCCCGGTGTAGTAGGGTTTTTTTAAGCTTGAGCTTTCTTGTTCTTGAGGACGAAATAGTTTAAGGGTAGAACATCGATCTCCAAAATCGAGGATAACAGTTCAATTCTGTTTTTCGGTGACTTTTTAATACGTAAGCTTGTAAATAAAGTATTCCACCAGGGCCGACGTAGTGTAAAAGGTAACACTTCCGCTTTGGGAGCGGACAACGCAAGTTCAAGTCTTGCCGTCCGGAAGACCCACCCAGCGGGGGTAGAGTAATCGGATAACTCGCTAGACTCATGATCTGTCGATGTGGGTTCAAGTCCCACCCCCCGCGTGTGGAAAAAGGGTATAGCTTAACTGGTTAGAGCCGCGGTCTTTTAACCCGTTAGTCCGGGTTCAACCCCCGGTACCCGTATAGTGTAAGGGTAACGTATCGGTTTGCAAAACCGAGGTTCCGGGTTCAACCCCCGGTGCGGGCTACCACGATAGCTTAACCGGTAGAGTTTTGCGCTTCGAACGCAACGGTGCGGGTTCAAGTCCCCCTCGTGGTATAGTTTAAGTGGTTAAAACCCTAGTTTGTGGCACTAGAGCTGTAAGTTCAAGTCTTACTACCCGCCCCACCGGTATCGCCAAGTGGTAAGGCGTCAGGTTTTGACCCTGATACGCGTAGGTTCGATTCCTGCTACCTTAAACTCCTTCGTCTAACCCGGTTAGGACATCATCCTTTCACGATGGTAACGCAGGTTCAAATCCTGTAGGAGACATTTCGCGCGGTAAAGTTCAAATTTTGAGTTTGACTCTGGCTCCGAGTGAACGCGTAAGGAAGGCTTGACACATGCAAGTTTAACTTAACCTCTAAGGTTGAGTAGCGACCAGGTGAGTACAAGGTTAGAAAACTTTCCTCTGGGGTTCAAATCTGCTTTTACCCGCTTAATTTGAAAATAGGTTAACCCCCCGGTTGGAAACTAACCGATCCGGATTAGGTAGTTGGCCCGGTCACAGCGGGCCAAGCCGAAGATCCGTCGCGGTCCCGAGAGGGTTTTCCGCCACAGGGGGACTGAAAAAGGCCCCAACTTAATACAAAGGCAGCAGTGGGGAATCTTGGACGATTAGCGTGAGCTAGATCCAGCTTTACCTTGAGGGTCACCCCACGTCAGTGGGGATCTACACCCGGAGTTTCTACTTAACTGGGTCACCCAGCTGGTCGGTCACATAAATGACCACCCCGGGTAGAAAGTTCGTCCTGGGGGAGTAACCTCCCCCACCGGGTAGGAAGTGCCGGTTACGGTCTTTTGACCCCGGTGTATCACACCCGCAAAGTCCCGGCCAAATTCGTGCCAGCAGCCGCGGTAACACGGAAGGGGCAAGCGTTACTCGTACGTATTGGGCGTAAGGCGTCCGTAGGTGGTGTAAAAACTTATTTTCCCGGCCTGGGCTTGTACTTGCCCGCCGGGCTAGAACACCCGGGTAGCTCACAGGTGCAAGGTACCCTTGATGGAGGGGTGGAATCCAAAAAGATCAATGGGGACCCCCCACGGCGAAGGCATTGTCACCGGGAGCTTCCAACACTGAGGGACTAAAGCGTGGGGAGCAAACAGGATTAGATACCCTGGTAGTCCACGCCCTCAACCATGAAAACACAACTACCTTAAGTTTACCCTAACGGCTTAAGTTTTCCGCCTGAGTAGTACGGTCGCAAGACTGAAATTCAAAGAGATTGACGGAGGTCAACAAAAGAGGTGGAACATGTGGTTTAATCCGATACAACGCGTAGCACCTTACCGAATTCGGTCGACACGACCGGGTTCCCCCGGGTTGGGGGTGACCCGAGCGCAGGTACTGCATGGCTGTCGTCAGTTCGTGCCGTAAGGTGTTTGGTTTATTCCTTTCAACGAACGCAATCCCCGTCCCGTACTTTTAGGTACAGAGTTGAATTTCGGTTACCCCGATCTTCTAGTAGGGAGTACGTCAAGTCGTCATGGTCCTTATCCGTCGGGCTACACACGTGTTACAAGGTTTTTTCCAACGGAAAGCGCCGGTGTTAACCCAAGCTAATCCCGAAAGACTAACCTAGTTCAGAAAGAGGTCTGCAAACGACCCCTCGAAGCCGGAATCTCTAGTAATCGGGGATCAGCACGCCCCGGTGAAGAAACTCCGACCTAGTACACACCGCCCGTCACACCATGGGAGTGGTTTCTACTGTAACGGTCCCCCCGGGAGGGGTAAGTACCTAGCCCATCCTCCGGGCGGGTCGCCCTCCACGGGGGGCCGCGCGGCAGGAGGCATAACTGGGGTGAAGTCGTAACAAGGTAGCCGTAGGGGAACCTGTGGCTGGACTACTTATTTTTAATTCCAGGGGTGGGTGACCTAGTTTTAACCCCCAAGCTCGAATGCGACGTTGGTTTTTTTCAACTCATCATCGTGATATTGGAACTCTGTACCTAATTTTTGGTTTACTAGCCGGGTTAGTGGGAACTACTTTTTCCTTGTTAATTCGATTTGAACTAGCTTATCCGGGGTCGACCACCCTGGGAGGTGACTATCAACTTTACAACGTGGTAGTGACCGCGCACGCGGTGGTTATGATTTTTTTTATGGTTATGCCGGTTCTAATTGGTGGGTTTGGTAACTGGTTTGTTCCCGTGATGGTGGGAGCCCCGGATATGGCCTTTCCCCGTTTAAATAATCTTTCTTTTTGGTTGTTACCTCCTTCGTTGGTGTTACTTTTAAGTTCCGCGTTAGTCGAGGTGGGAGCCGGAACGGGTTGGACCCTTTACCCTCCGTTGTCGGGTATTTCCGCCCACGGGGGTCCCGCGGTGGATCTCGCGATCTTTAGTCTTCATCTTTCGGGTATTTCTTCCCTTTTGGGGGCGATCAACTTTATTGTCACGATCTTTAACATGCGACCCCGGGGGTGGCCTCTTATGGGGGCTCCCCTTTTTGTGTGGGCGGTTCTGGTGACGGCCTTTTTATTAGTTTTAAGTTTACCCGTCCTAGCGGGGGCGCTAACGATGTTGATTACGGATCGTAACTTTAATACCACCTTTTTCGACCCCACTGGGGGGGGTGATCCCGTGTTGTATCAACATCTTTTTTGGTTTTTTGGCCATCCCGAGGTATATATCTTAATTTTACCTGCTTTTGGAGTAATTTCTCACGTAGTTTCTACTTATTCGGCTCGTCCTGTTTTTGGTCACACCGGGATGATTTACGCGCTCGTCTCGATTGGATTTTTAGGGTTTATCGTGTGGGCTCACCACATGTATACCGTGGGGTTAGATGTTGATACTCGAGCTTACTTTACGGCGGCCACCTTAGTCATTGCGGTTCCCACGGGGATTAAAGTTTTTTCTTGGATTGCCACCATGTGGGGTGGAACTTTAACCTTAGCGGCTCCCTTGTTGTGGGCGGTCGGTTTTATCGGATTGTTCACGGTGGGGGGTGTGACCGGGGTGATGTTAGCCAACGCGGGGGTAGATGTTGCTCTTCACGATACTTACTACGTGGTGGCTCATTTTCACTATGTTCTTTCGATGGGGGCGGTTTTTGCGATTTTCGCGGGAGTGTACTACTGGTGGTACAAGCTAACTGGAACTCGCTACGACGAAGGATTAGGCCAACTTCATTTTTGGTTAACCTTTTTAGGAGTTAATTTAACTTTTTTTCCAATGCATTGGCTTGGGTTAGCAGGTATGCCACGCCGAATTCCAGATTATCCAGACGCTTTCAGCGACTTAAACTGGTGGGCTTCAGCGGGTAGTTTTATTACCTTGGCGGGTCTATTTGTTTTTCTATGGAATGTAACACGAACACTTATCAAGGGGCAGAGTTCCCCAGCCCCGGACCGGACTTGAACCGATATCAGCCTCATTATGAGTAAGGTGCTCGACCAAATTAAGCTACCGGGGAGTGGAGGTGACGAGACTTGAACTCGTAACAACCGCGTGCAAAGCGATCGTTTTACCAATTAAACTACACCCCTGGGGGTCCACCTTTTTTTAAAGCTTACTTAAGCTTGAGGGTAACCTTCTTGTAGACTGGGTTACTTGAAGCCTTCTGGGGGGCTGGATTTTTTAGATTACTTATTTTATTTTACATGGCAGTTATTCGTCTTCGTGTTCCCGCTCAATCTGCTAAACCGGGCCCCCCTTTAAGTCCAATTCTAGGTCAACATCAAATCAAGGTTGCCGAGTTTGTCACCCAGTTTAACGCCGCCTCCGGGGGGTGGACCCCGGGAACCCCCCTGGGGGTTCGTATCCACAAGGTGGGCTCGGTGTGGGCTCTTCAGGTTTGCCCTCCCGGAGCGGTCACCACCCTGGGGGGTGTCCGAAACCAAGGGGGCGGAAAGATCAGTCTTCCCGATTTATGGGCAAGTCTTCCCCCCGGGGCTACTCCCACTCAAGTGGCGACCCTGTTAGGCACTCTTAAATCTTTGGGATGGCAACTCTTGTAGTTCACCCGGGTGGATGGTCTCGGTGGACTTCTTCTTCCTTGTTGGTGGGCCCCACCCGGGGGTCTAGTTTAACTCCGGAAACTTTTTTCTGGGGTACCCCCCGGGTGGGTCAAGGGTTATTCCGGGTAGGTCACCTGGAGGGTGCCCTTGTTGGACCCACCCGGGGGGGGGCTCTCCTGGTGTGGAACCCCACCCCGGGCTTTTTTGTGGGAGGGGGTAACCCCGTCCAAACCTGGTTAACCCGGCTGGCCAAGCTTCTTGGCTACCTTTAATCAACTAGTCCGTCGGTGTCGGCCTACTAAAAATCGACACTACAACCGTTCCCCCAAGATAGAGGGCAACCCCGCCCGGGCGGGGGTGTGTCTTTTTGTGGGAACTACTAAACCTAAAAAACCTAACTCCGCGATCCGTAAGATCGCTAAAGTTCGTCTTTCCACGGGGTATAACGTTCGGGCGGTTATTCCGGGTTCTGGGTTTGACCTTCAAGAACATAACACCGTGTTACTCCGGGCGGGTCGAGCCCGTGATATTCCAGGTATTCATTATAAACTAATTCGTAATCAACTTGATCTTGACCCACCCACTGGGTTTCAACGTCATCAACGAAGGTCTAAGTTTGGGGTTTCTAATTGGGCCTACCTTTTTCGAACCCCTGCGGGCGAACCCTTAAAAGTAGTTTGTTCGTTACGGTCGGTTCGACATTCCCTTCAACAGGAGTGGGGCCTGCCCCTTACATGGGGAAAACACTCGGTCACCCAGGAGTCCCGCGTGTCGGGAACCCTACCTCCCCGGTCAAAAAAGTATAACCCCCGTAAATGGTCTCCCCGCGGGTAGGGCGCTTTCTACGGCCTTGGGTTTGGATGCGCCAACTTCGACGGGTTCCCCGTCGGGAAGGTTTAACCCGCCCTCGTTGGCGGGCTTGGACCGCCGGGGTCGTCCTTAAAAATCGTTTTAAATGGGGTCCTTCTGTTCCGGGGTTAAAGTTAACTTTCCTAGCTCCTCATCGAGCTGGATTTCGACGTGAAGTTCCCGGTTTGGGTCCCTTTCGACAGAGTGGGCACCTTTTTCGTCGACGAAGAGAATTTCGCCGTCTTCGCCGACGGCGCCTTAAATATCGAGTTCTTCACCTAGGGGGAAGGTTACTTCCTCCGTTGTTTCCCCCCCGGATGGGGGGGTTACCCCCCCGGGGGTATCGCCAACACTTTAATTTTTGGTCCCCCCGGCGGGGAACCCGCCGGCGAGGCTTGTCTTTTCATCCGAACCGCCGGGGTGACCCCCGGCGGGCCCGCCGTCGTCGACGGCGGGCCTACCGTGGTCACCCCGGCGGGGTAGCTCATTCCTTTCGGGAGGACTACCTTCGGGGGTTGTCGGGGTTGTTCTCTTCTTCTTTAAGTTCTTCCGGGGTTCATCCCGGAACCCCCCGCAATCGTCTTAATTTAACCGTCCGGGCGGGTCGGTTTGGAACACCTTCCTACTTAGTTCCCCCTCGGCGGGGGGTGGCCACCCCCCGCCGAGGGGGAACGATCACCCACTTTAACTATCCTCAAGGGTGGCCCACCCCCCGGGTGAGGGTTCGCCCCCGCCGGGTTCGACTTCCCCGGGTAACCCCCCCGGCCCCCGGAATGGAAAATCTTCTCGAAGGGACCGCCCACCTTGTTCGGGCCCGTTACGGGTACCGACGGGGTCGAGCCACCCGGGTGGCTCGACGACGGCGTCGAGCCCAGTTAGTCACCCGGGACGAACGTCGGGGTTGGATTTTTCGACGACCCCGGCGGGGGGCTCGTCAACAAGAGACCTTTGAGTTGCCCGCCCAACTAGCCCGAAAGATTAATTTTCGTCGTAACCAAAGACGATCCCTTCGAAAGGGGTTAACCTTTCGCAAACGTTGTCGAACGAACCGGGTTCGACAACTTCGACGTCGACGAAAACTAAGGGTTCCCCGCCGGGTTTGGAAACTTTTTCGCCGGATTAGTCGTCGAGCTCGACGACGTTGGACTTACCGTCGGGTGGGCCCCCACGGAACTAACCGGACCGCCAGGGGCGGATTTTATCGAATGCTTCCTTATTTTCGACCACCTTGGTGGCGACCCCGTCGGTTTCGGCCCCGGTTGAGTACTCCCCGCCGAATTCAATTAGGGCAACTTCGTCGACGCCGTTATCGTCAAGTTTTTCGAACTTCTTGGGTGGGGGTGCGGGGTGTTATCCGCCGGGGTCGACCCCGGCGGGGGTATCTTCGTTTTCGAGCGGGGTTAGCCCGACCCCGCCGGGGTCGAGGCCGGCGTTCTCGGTCTTCGGGTCGGGGAACCCTTAAACTTAGAAACCGCCGGGTGGGCCCCACCCGGGGGGTGGGTGATCACCTAGGTCGTTGGTTTGGACTTTTTACCCGGGGGGGGATTACTTTTCCCCAAGGTGGGCGAGAAATTTTACGAGCCACCCCCCGGGGTGGTATTCTAGGTCTTTACCAGCTTTTTCATACTTCGTTGGGTTCTCGTTCTCGCCGCCGGGGGGGGGCTCTTCTTAAGGTTCCTACCCTTTTACAGCCCACCCAATCTTGGTCCCAAGTTCGTCGTTGGTTTACCCGGGGGGTGGCCACCCGGGGGGATCGAGGTTGGCTAGCCCGGATTACCCACGAGGTGGCCACCCCCACCGGGACCGCCCGGGGAAGGGAAGAATTTATTCGGGCGGCCCTTTTTAATCGTGCTCTTCTCTAGGTTGGCTTTTCGATCTTGTCGAACCGCCGGAAAGAATATTTCTGGCCAGACCACCCTGTGGGGCCGACACGCCGTCACCCGGGTCGAACCCTGGTGGGTGGGGTCACCCTCCGGGGTGGCTCGCCAGTGGGACGAGACCACCCAAGTGGGTCCGGGTGGTTTAACCTGGCGGGTTAAGTCCTCCCGGGTGGGCGGGTTTACCTGTACCACCCGGGGGGCTCTCCCCCCGGGGAGCCCCCCCGGGTGGAGCACCCTTCTAAAATGGATCCCCGTGGGAACCCCCGTGAGTATGACCGGCTGGGCGGCTCGGGCGCCGGGCTCTTCCGCGAAAGTTCTTCGCCATCGGGGCCGGTTAGTTCAACTTCGTTTTCCTTCGCGGTTGGTCTGTTGGGTAAGTTCGTCCTTAGGGGCGACCTTGGGCTCCGCCGGGGGGGTCCACCCCCCCCGGGTGACCTCCGCGGGGGGATCCTGGAGGGCGGGCCTTCGTCCCCGGGTTCGAGGCGTAGCCATAAACCCGGTGGACCACCCCCACGGAGGAGGTCAAGGTAAAACTTCCGGGGGTCGTCCCGGGACCACCCCGTGGGGTCGCCTCACCCGGGGGGTGCCCACCCGAAAGATTCGACCCCGAAGGTAAGGTGAAATCCACCTGGAAGGGAGCGACTTATCTCACTTCGGGAGTTCTTCCCCTGGGGGGGGGGCTTATCTGGACTACCACCCAGGTGGGGACGACCCTTCTCGTGCGGGGTCATTCCAACCGGGGGGGTCCTAAAAATCCGATCTACCGCGCTTGGAAAGCCCAAGGAACCCGCCCGTACTATCGAACTTCTCCGTGGGGAAATTTTCTAGTGACCACCCCGGGGGGTCGTCCTCAACGAGAAAAGTGGAAACATAAAAAATAATGTGGCCCTTAACCCCGCACTCCCAAGACTATGGAGTAAACTTTAAAACCTCGCGGCTTCTCACTCAGGAGGCGCGAGGTTATTTTTTTCTTAACCCGGGCTGGCGCCGAACTCGGGGGTTATTTTCCCACGCGGAAACCCACTGGAGTGGGTCGGCCTGGCGGGTTCAAGTTTGGTTCCTGGGGGGACCCCGCCGTCGGCGTTACCCCCGGCGGCTTCAGCTTCGACGGCTTCGTCGTCGTCGACGCCCCCGCCGGGGGCGTCCCACCCGGTACCCCGGAAAGTGGAGCCGTTGTTTATCACTTCGAAAATGGACCCGGCGGGCGGTCACCCAAGGAGTTCGCCAGTGGGGTTCCCCCCGGGGGGGGGCCCACTGGGGGTGGGTTCGTCTTCCCCGGGGAAGGGGGTACACCCCGGTTCCCGGGTTGCTCGCCCGAATAAGGTACCGTCTTGGGTCGGGTCGAATTGAAGTTCGCTCCCGGCGGGTGGGGTTGCCCCTTCTTCGGGGGGCCCTCCGGCTGGGGGGCGCGGTGGGAGCCGAGGTTCGTTGTTGTGGTCGTTTTTCCCGGCGACAACGGGCCACCCAGGAAACCTTCCGGGCGGGCTACCTCGGCCGGGGAGACAACCACTTAACCCGGGTGACCGAGTTTACCACCCTGAGTCTTCGTTTTGGAGCGGTCGGGGTGACCCTGACGGTCAGTTTTGCTTAAACGAGGATTTGTTCCCCGAGCGGATTCCACCCGGGCCGCCGCGGTCCCCCTGGGGTGGGAAACTTCCCTACTGGGTCCGTGGGGCCAACACTGGAGCCTCACCTGGACAACTTGGACGGTTCTTCCCGGGGGGACTCGCACCTCTTTAGTTCGAACGGCTCGAAAACTAATTAAAAAAACGGGCACCCCCACCGTGATGGTCCACCCCGGACGGGCGGTCACCGCCCGTCCCGTGGGCACCCGGATGGGAAAAGGAAAAGGAAAAGTAGTTTCCTCTCGGGGGTGGCTCCCCCGGGGGGGAAGCTTACTTTTTTCTCGAGGGGTCTACCCCGGGGGGTGGGCCCTTCTGGGTAAAAGATCCCCCCGGGGGACCGCGGTAGTTCTACCCCGGGGGTGGTAACCCACACGCGAAGCTACACCCCCCGGGATAATGCGGGTTTACTCCGTGCTCGAGGGGTCAACCTTCGAGGG
>Ga0268349_1000136_pt1 | contig 14137 bp, 8 predicted proteins | sample G5R2_MAIN_18SEP2_FD_190164 | JGI IMG/M metagenome (GOLD analysis project Ga0268349, IMG submission 190164) | Phyllosphere microbial comminities from switchgrass, GLBRC, Michigan, United States - G5R2_MAIN_18SEP2017_LD1 | ecosystem: Host-associated > Plants > Phyllosphere > Phylloplane/Leaf...
AGGCTGGTATCGGCCTGACGCCACGCCAGCTGTTCGAGCACCCCACCATTGCCGGTTCGGCAGCGGTGGCCAAGGCCGTCACACCCAAAACTCGCGCTACCGTTGCGGCGGCTCCGACTGTCAACCAAGGCCAGCCCCTCACTCCGATCCAGGCACGGTTTTTCGAGGAACACCCCCAGGCGCCCAATCACTGGAACCAGTCCCTGTTGCTGGCCTCTACCAGCGCCTTGTCATGGGACGCGGTCCAGGTCGCTGTCACTGCCGTCATGGCCAGCCACGATGCGCTGAGCCTGCGCTTCTCCCGTGACCCCCAGGGCCGCTGGCAGCAGCAGGTGGCGCCCCAGGCACCGGCGAGCCTGGCGCGTGTGGACCTGCGGGCCAGTGAAGGCTGGCGTGCCGACCTGGCGCAGGCGGGCGAACAGCTGCAGGCCTCCTTGGACCTGGCCAACGGGCCCTTGTGGCGCGGGGCACTGTTCGACCTGCCGGATGGCAGCTCGCGGTTGCTGCTGGCCGTGCACCACCTGGGTATCGATGGGGTGTCCTGGCGCATTCTGCTGGAGGACCTGGAGCAGGCCTATACCCAAGGCCTTGCGGGTGTAACGCCTCAGGTGCCGGCCCCTGGCACCACTTGGGCCGAGTGGGCCACTGCCTTGGCACGCCACGCTCAGCAGCCGGCGGTACAGGCCGAGCTGCCGTTCTGGCAGCACCATCTGGCGGCAACCGCTGCCTGGGACACCCGCACCCAGGCACGCGGCGGCCTGCCCTTGGCAGCGCCCCTGGCCGAGGTGGCCCATGCCTTGAGCAGCACCCAGACACTGACGCACACGCTGGACGCCAAACGCACCCAGGCGCTGTTGGTTGACGTACCGGGCGCCTACCGCACCCGTGTGGACGAGGTGTTATTGGCCGCACTGACCCAGGCCCTGACCCACTGGAGTGAAACAGCCGGTGTGCTGGTAGAGCTTGAGGGGCACGGCCGCGAGGACGTGCTGCCTGAGCTGGACCTGAGCCGCACCGTGGGCTGGTTTACCACGCGCTTCCCCACCTGGCTGGTCGCCGGCACCAGCCCGGTACACACCCTGGCCAACGTCAAGCGCACCCTGCGCGGGCTGCCCCACAAGGGCCTGCATTTCGGGGTGCTGCGTTACTTGGGCACGCCTGACACACAGGCAGCCCTGGCGCGCCTGCCTCGGCCGAGCGTGAGCTTCAACTACCTAGGCCAGTTCGGCCAGGGCCAGGAAGGGGCAAGTATCATGCGCATTGCCAGCGGCGAAGCGGCGGGGCGGGCGGTCAATGGGGCCGAGCCTTGCGAGCACGCCCTGGCCTTCAATGCCTGGATCGTGGAAGGCCAGTTGACCGTAGAGTGGCGGCACCTGCCCGCCGTGCTGGCGCCCGCGTTAGCCAAGGTGCTGGCCGATGATTTTGATAACCGCCTGTACCACTTGATCGACCACTGTGCTCAGGCACCCCGTGGCGCCACGGCGGAAGACTTCCCCCTGGCCGGCCTGGACGCCGCTGGGTTGCAGGCGCTGAACCTGCCCTTGGGTGACGTGGCCGATATCTATCCGGCCACTTCACTTCAACAGGGGCTGATCTACCACGCCCAGCGCCGTCAGGGCAGCGGCACCTACGTCAACCAGTTGCGGTTGCGGCTGGAAGGGACGCTGGATGCCGCACGGCTTGTTCAGGCCTGGCAAGCTGCGGTGGCGCGCCATGACATCCTGCGCACGGCCTTCCACCACCGAGCCGACGGCGAGCTGCTGCAAGTGGTGCTACGCGAGGTGCCCTGGGCCCCCCAGGTCCATGACTGGCGTGGCACACCGGCAGCACAGGCTCCCGAGGCCTTGGACACCTGGTGCCGCGATGACCTGGCCCAGGGTGTAGCCATCGACCAGGCACCGCTGATGCGGGTGAACCTGTTCCAGTTGGCAGATGGCACCCACGAGTTGGCGTGGACTAGCCATCACGCCCTCACCGATGGCTGGAGCAGCTCACGGGTGCTGGACGAAGTGGCCGCACACTATGCCGCCGAGGGGCGTGCGAACCTGCCAGCCCCCGGGCGTTATCGGGATTACGTGGCCTGGCTGGCCCGCCAGACCACCGGCGAAGCCTTCTGGCAGGCACGCTTTGCGGAGGTGGATCAACCGGCGATGCTGGCCAGTGTACTGGGCAGTGCCGCCCAGCCCAGCCCCGGCATCGGCCACCTGGAGCAGGCACTGCCTGCGGCCCTGGACAACGCCGCCCGTGCAGCGGCGCAACAGGCGCGGGTGACCCTTAACACACTTGTTCAAGGCGCCTGGGCACTGCTGCTGGCCCGTTATGGCGGCCGCGACAGCGTGCGGTTCGGCGTGACCACCTCCGGCCGCAGCATGGGCGAGGCGCACGTGCCAGGTATTGAAAACATGCCTGGGCTGTTCATCAACAGCTTGCCCCTGAACCTTCAGGTGCCGGCGGCCGTCGCCCCAGGTGCGTGGCTGCGGCAGGTGCAGCAGGCCAACGCCGAACTGCGCGAGCATGAACACAATGCCCTGGCACAGGTGCAACGGTGGGTCGGGTTACGCGGCGAGGCGTTGTTCGACAGCCTGCTGGTGTTCGAGAACTATGACACCGGGGACATGGCCAAGCGCGCTGCCCACGGCGATGCGCAACCTTTACACATCCGTACCGCCCAGGCGGTCAACCGCACCCACTACCCTTTGACCCTGAGCGTGACACCTGGCGCGCCCCTGGCACTGGAGTGGGCCTGGGACAGCCAACTGCTGGACCGCGACCTGGTCCAGCGCCTGTCACAGCACTTCCAGCACCTGCTGGCCCAACTGAGCCAGCCCGCCTGTGGCGCCCTGGGCACGTTGAGCCTTGCTGGCCACTCGCCTGCTGCGCCTGTGGCACTGGCTAGCCCCTTTGAAGCGCTACCGCAGCGGCTGGCTACGGCCGCCCAGGCCTGGCCTGGCCGCGTGGCCATGAGCAGCGGTGAGCGACACCTGACCTACCCGCAATTGCAGGGCGCCAGCCACGCGTTGGCCCGGCACCTGCTGGCCTTAGGGGTACAGGCCGAGGCGCGGGTGGGCGTGTGCATGGCCCGTGGGGTGGACCTGCCCGTGGCCCTGTTGGGCGTGCTGGCCAGCGGTGCCTGCTATGTGCCCCTGGACCCGCACTACCCGGCGGCCCGTTTGCAACTGATGATGGAAGACGCCAGTGTGCAGGTCATTGTGTGTGATGCCGCCAGCCGCCAGCACCTGCTGGACGAGAACGCGCTGCCTGCCCATGTCACACTGGTCAGCCTTGAAGACCTGAGCCCTAGTGCGGCCAAGGCGCCCTTACCGGTGTTGCACCAGGACCAGCTGGCGTATGTGATCTACACCTCCGGCTCCACCGGTACGCCCAAGGGCGTTGCCATCAGCCACGGGGCACTGGACCGTTTCCTGCGCGCCATGGTGCAGGCGCCGGGGATCACCACAGACGATGTGCTGCTGTGCGTCACTTCACCGTCCTTCGATATTTTCGCGTTGGAGGCCTACGCCCCGTTGCTGGTAGGCGCCCGTGTGGAGGTAGCGGCCCGCGCCGACGTGCTGGACGGCGAGCGCCTGGCCCAGCGGCTGGCGGCCTGCGGAGCTACCCTGATGCAGGCCACGCCCAGCGGCTGGAAGCTGTTGCTGGCCAGCGACTGGCACGCCCCTGAGGGCTTCCGTGCCCTGTGCGGGGGAGAGGCGTTGCCGCAGGACCTGGCGGCCGCCTTGCAGGCCCGTGGCGCGCAGGTCTGGAACCTGTACGGGCCCACTGAAACCACAGTGTGGTCCAGCGTGGCTCAGGTGGCCCAGGGGGCTGATATTCATTTGGGCACCGCTGTGGCGCACAACAGCCTGCAGGTGCTGGACGCCCATGCCCAGGCCGTCCCTGCCGGTGGTGTCGGTGAGCTGTACATCGGCGGTGACAACCTGGCCCGTGGCTACCTGGGGCGTGCGGCGCTGACCGCCGAACACTTCCTGCCAGACCCCTTCGGTGCTCCCGGTGCGCGCCGCTACCGGACGGGGGATAGCTGCCAGGTCGGCCTCGATGGCCGCCTGCAGTACCTGGGCCGCCTGGACCAGCAAGTGAAACTGCGTGGCCAGCGCATCGAACCGGGCGAAATCGAAGCTGTACTGCGTGCGCAGCTGGGTGTCACCGATGCGGCCGTGCTTGTGGTAGACACTGGCGCCGGTGTCGCGCGCCTGGCCGCCTTTGTCGCCCCCGTGACGGCTGTACCTACAGACCTTGAACAGGCCCTGGCCGCGCAACTTCCGGCGCACATGGTCCCCAGCCTGTGGCACCTGCTGCCCAGGCTTCCCCAGACCCCCAATGGCAAGCTGGACCGCCGGGCACTGACCCAGCAAGGGGCCGAGGCACAGCCTACCGGCTTGGAGCGTCGCGCACCGGTTACGGCGTTGCAAGGGCGCATCGTTGAGCAGTGGCAGGCCCTGCTGGGGCTGCCCGCCATTGGCATTGACGAGGACTTCTTCCAGCTGGGCGGCGACTCCCTGTTGGCCATGCGCGCCATGGCCCAATTGCGCAACAGCGGCATCATCGGGGGGTCGCTGGAAACCCTGTTCGTACAGCGCACCCCTAGCGCCCTGGCCGCGGCGATCGAACAGGCGACCGTCGGCTTGCCTGACAACCTGGTGGTGCTGGAGGAGGGCGACGCGGGCGCGCCGACCCTGTTCTGCCTGCACCCTGGGTTTGGCCTGGTGAACCGCTATGGCCCGTTGGCCAAGAAGCTGGGCCGCCAGTGGCGAGTGATCGGCGTGCAGTCACCCCGTTACGCCGACCCCCACTGGGCACCCGCCGATTTCGCCGCCTGGATCGCGGACTACGCGCGTCGCCTTCGCCAGGCCCAGCCACGTGGGCCTTATCGGCTGCTGGGTTGGTCCTTGGGCGGGCTATTGGCCACGCACCTGGCTCAGGCCCTGGCGGCAGAGGGTGAATCCGTGGCGTGGGTGGGCGTGCTGGACAGCGACCCGCAACCCCTGGCCGTGGACCCCGCCGAACAAGCGCTGGACCCTGCCACGCTGGCGGCCTATCTCGCATCGCACCACGGTAGCGGCGGTGACACCGTACAGGCCTTGCAGGCCGTGATACAGCAACACCGGCGCCTGCTGCCGGGGCGCACACCCCTGTGCCTGGCCCAGGACATTCACGTATGGCGGGTGGACGACGGCGAGCGGCACACCGCCGCTGCCTGGGCCGCGACCACCCACGGCACCGCCCATGCGGTGGACGTACTGGCCACTACCCACGAAGACATTGTCGATCACCCGCAGGTACTGCAGGCCGTTGCCCAGGCCTTGCACTCCGATTTGAAGAGGACTTTTTAAACATGAAACTCGATCATCTCGCGTCAGCCCAGCCGCTGGACCTGTTGGGCATCGGCTTTGGCCCCTCCAACCTGGCATTGGCGATCGCTTTGCAGGAAAGCAGCACGCCGGAGCGGCGCCTGAACACCGCCTTTGTGGAAAAACGCGAAGGGTTTGCCTGGCACAGTGGCATGCTGCTGGCCGACAGCCGCATGCAGATTTCCTTCCTCAAAGACCTGGTCACACTGCGCGACCCGTGCAGCCCGTTCTCCTTCCTCAAGTACCTGCACGTGCAAGGGCGCCTGGAAGACTTCGCCAACCTGCGCAGTTTCTTGCCCACCCGCATCGAATACGAAGGCTACTTGCGTTGGGCGTCGTCGTTCTTCAACCCGCAGACCCATTACGGCGAAGCCGTTCAACAGGTGCGCCCGCGTACCGAAAACGGCGTGGTGCGCGCATTGGAAGTGGTGTCCCAGCGTGAAGACGGCAGCGAAGTCCGCCGCGTAACCCGCAACCTGGTGCTGGCCGTCGGCGGGCGCCCGCTATTGCCTGAGCCGTTGGCAGCACTGGGCGCCGACGGCGCGGCACGGGTGGTGCATTCTTCGGCCTACCTGCCCAGGATCGAAGGGGCCTTGGCGGCGGGGCGTGAACAGGCCCACCGTGAAGGCCGGCGCCTGCGCGTGGCCGTGCTGGGCGGTGGCCAGAGCGCGGCGGAAATTTTCCAGGACCTGGTACAGCGGGCCGACGATGCTCTGGACGTGAGCCTGGTGATTCGTGGGTCTGCCCTCAAGCCCGCTGACGATAGCCCCTTCGTGAACGAGATTTTCCACGCCGACTTCACGGACGCGATCTACCAGCGCAATGCCGAATCCCGCCAGGCGTTCATCGACGAATACCGGGGCACCAACTACGCGGTAGTGGACGTGGACCTGCTGGAACGGCTGTACACCCTGTTCTATATGCAAAAAGTAAGCGCTCAGCCCCGCCACACGCTGCTGACCCAACGCCACCTGGTAGCTGCGCGTGCCAGTGGCCAGGGCGTTGAGCTGACCCTGGAAGACACCGAACAGCAGAAGACCGAAACGCGGCATTTCGACGTGGTGGTGGCCGCGACCGGGTATCGCCGCGATGACCATCGCCGCCTGCTGGGCGAACTGGCACCGCACTTGGGCGATTTCGAGGTGGGCCGGGATTATCGGGTGAAAACCAGCGAAGGGTTCCAGCCCGGTATCTGGCTGCAAGGCAGCTGTGAGGCCACCCATGGGCTGAGCGATACGCTGCTGTCGATCCTGGCCACCCGCTCCATGGAGATCGCCCACTCCGTACAGGCCGCCTGCGCCCGGCCGTCTGCTCGCCCTGACACGGCGGTGGCCTGACCATGCAGACACACGCGATTCACACCGCCGCTCACGTGGATGACGCCCTGTACCGCTCACCCTTTACCTACGTGCTGGCCGACGGCCGCCGCTGCTCGCTCACCTTGAGTCAGGCTCAGTTGACCCTGGCGATAGGCGACCTGCCTGCGCTACGGCTGGACGTGCATCTGGATGGGCAGCAAGTGCGGCTGCGCGCCACCCATCCGCTGGCCGAACCTGTTCCGGCACAGGCCCTGTTGCCCGTGCTGGCCGAGTTCTTCTGCCGGCCCGCGCAGCTCGACACCCTGTCACTGGAGCTGGCCGTGACCCCTGCGTGGGCCGTGCAGGCTGTCCGGGAAGGCGTATTCGACCAGGTGGAACCCCTGGCCGATGGCTGCCGCCTGCAGGTGCGCCGTGCCAGCTTCTGGCAGCACCCGGCCCTATGGCTGCGCCGAGGCGCCAGCGGCTTTGCCCAGCGCTTCACCCTGACCGCCAACCACCGCCACCCGGTACGCCCGCCCAAGCCGGAAGGCGTGGTGTACGAACGGCACCTGCCGCACCTGGACCTGACCTTTTCGCTGCGCACGCTAGACATTGAGCAGGACTTGATCACCTTCAACCGGTGGATGAACCTGCCCAATGTGGCGAGCGTGTGGGACCAGGCGGACGATACCCAGACCCACGCTCAGTTCCTGGCTGCCCAGCAGGCCGACCCCCACACCCAGACCCTGTTCGGCTGTTTCAATGGCGAGCCCTTTGCCTACTTCGAGCTCTATTGGGTCAAGGAGGACCGGCTGGCGCCGTTCTGCCAGGCGGGAGACTACGACCGCGGCATCCACATTCTGGTGGGCAACCGCCGGCACCAAGGGCCGGCCAAGCTGGAAGCCTGGCTGCGTTCCCTGTTCCATTACGCCTTCCTGGACGACCCGCGTACCCAGACGGTGTACGGCGAGCCGCGCGTGGATAACCAACGGTGGATCGCCTACATGCAGGAGCAGGGTGGGGTGAAACTGCGTGAATTCGACTTCCCCCACAAGCGCGCCGCCCTCATCAGCCTGGCACGCGAAACCTTTTTCCAGGAGTACGGCCCTCGATAGGCCTCGTCATGACGATCAAACGCAACCTGTTCTGCTTGCCATTCGCCGGTGGCAGCGCTGCCATCTTCCAGCCCTGGCAGCGGCTGGCACCGGCCGATACCGCCGTGCACCCCATGGCGCTGCCGGGGCGTGGTACTCAATGGGGCCGGCCGTTGTTGTGCGAGTGGGGTCCTCTGCTGGACCTGTTGCTGGCTCAAATAACGGCCCAGGCCGACCTGCCGATGGTCCTGTTTGGTCACAGCATGGGCGCCTTGCTAGCCTTCGAGCTGGCCCACGGCCTACGTGACCGCGGGCTGCCTGCGCCGGAGCTGCTGGTGCTGTCGGCCAGCCGCCCGCCACGGCCCCGGCATCGCCTGGCGGACACTCCGTGGCTGACCTGTTCCACCGACTGCCTGATGGCTGAGCTGGACGCCATCAGTGGCCCCAGTGAGGCCTTGGCCAACCCCGAACTGCGCGAGCTGATGCTGCCTATTCTGCGTAACGACTTCCAGCTCTGTGCCAACTACCGCTACCTGCCTCGCCCCCCATTGGAGGTGCCGATGCTGGTGCTGGCCGGCAAGGGCGATGCCGGCTGCCCGCTGGCGCCTGCTCAGGCAGCCTGGGCCCAGGAAACCACCGAACCTGTCACGGGCCTGGGCATCGACGGCGGGCATCTGTTTATCACCGAGCGACCTGCCGACGTCCTGGCCAGTGTGCTGGCCGCACTGCCCACACGTACCCGGTCGGCATCCCCTTCTTTATTAAACGCTTACAGGAGCTGATCATGTCGGTTGCCCTTTCTTCCGCACCCCAGGCGTTGCCATTGGCCGCCACTGCCTTGCCTGAGCAGCAGCTGAGCCACGGCGGCACGCGCCTCACCGTGCTCACCGCGCCAAGCCCGGAGGTGGACCTGCTGGGCCCCGGCCTGCACGCGCAAATCAACGCGGCCCTGGCCCGCGACGGCGGTGTGTTGCTGCGCGGCTTCAGCGCCATGAGCATCCAGCGCTTCCATGATTTCGCCAAAGGGTTCGGCGCGCCGCTGCTGTCCTACGAATTCGGCTCTACCCCCCGTAGCGAGGTGGAGAAGGGGGTGTACTCTTCGACCGAGTACCCCAAGCACCAGTGGATTCCGCAGCACAATGAACAGGCCTATACCACCCAGTGGCCCATGAAAATCTGGTTTTACTGCGACGTGGCACCCGCCGACCGTGGCCAAACCCCTGTGGCCGATTCCCGCGCCATTTTCCGCTACCTGGACCCAGCCCTGCGCGAACGCTTCGAGGCCCGTGAGCTGATGTACGTGCGCAATTTCGGCAGCGGCCTGGACCTGCCCTGGGAGCAGGTGTTCAACACCGAGGACCCCGCCCAGGTAGAGGCGTACTGCCGCGAGCACGGCATTGAGTGGGAGTGGTTGGAAGACGACTGCCTGCGCATCCGCCAGCGCTGCCAGGCGGTCACCTGCCACCCCCAGACGGGTGAAAAGGTGTGGTTCAACCAGGCTCACCTGTTTCATATATCAGCCTTGGACGCGGCTACGCGCGAGGCGCTGCTGGAGATCGTGGACGAGGAAGACTTGCCGCGCAACGTGTTCTACGGGGACGGCGAACCCATTGCCGATGCCGACCTGGATCACGTCCGCGCCGTGTATGCCGCCCACCGGCTGGACTTCGCCTGGCAGCAAGGTGACGTGATGATGCTGGACAACATGCTAATGACCCACGGCCGTGCGCCCTTCAGCGGTGACCGCCGTGTGGTGGTGGCTATGGCGCAAGGGCACAGCTGGGACAAACAGGCCTAATTTGCAGCAAGGCTGGCTCGTCATCTTTATGAAAGGCCACTAATGGCCGCTAGGCTGTGTACGAAATGTTCTGACGCGAAGGTCAGGCAAGGCGAAAACAGCTAAGGAAGCGGAGTTTACTGGTTGTAAATGAGCATTCCGAAGCTGTTTTCAACGCAGCATCACCGAGTGTCAGGGCTTTTCGTACATAGCCTAACGCTCAATGTTTTAGGACACGCAAAACATGGCATTCGATCGCGACGACGCATTGTTTCTGGTGGTAATCAACGAAGAGGAGCAGTACTCCATCTGGCCCGAGTTCAAGGCCGTGCCCGCAGGCTGGACCCCGGTAGGGGAAGCCGCACCCAAAGCCCAGTGCCTGGAATACATCGAAACCCACTGGACCGACATGCGCCCGGCCAGCCTGCGGCGGGCCATGGGCGCTGCCTGACCACTGCTCAGGCCGGCGTCGCGCAGTCACCGGCCTGGCGGCACAGCTGCATGGCATCGCGAATCATGAAATTGACCAGGGTAGGGGATACACCCAATTCGCTGGCAATCACCTTTTGTGGGATGCCATGCAGGCAGTACATCTCGAACGCGTACTGCGTGCGTTCAGGCAGTTGGGTCAGTTGTTCGGCAATCACTTCCAGAGTGGCCTGGTTCAGGTGCAAGGCTTCAGGCGAGGCGCCGTGCACGGCTACATTGAAACCGTCTTCCTCGGGGCTGTAATAGCGTTTTTCCGACACTTGCTTACGGTAGTGGTCGATCGCCAGGTTGCGGACCGTTTGGTAGATGTAGCTCAAATGCCCACGGATGGACGCTGCAGAAGGGGAACGTCGAAGGCGGAAGAAGGCGTCCTGAACCACATCCTCGGCCCGTGACCGGCACCCCGTGATTCGGGTGGCAATTTTGATGAGGGTCGTACGGTTGTCCAGAAAAGCCTGGATCAGGGAAGACTCTTCGGTAGTGCAGAACAGGGGTTCGTGCATGGCCAGCTCCTTGCTCGAAAAGTGAGGCCTGCGCGTTTGGGTCGCAGGCGGAGCGCAAACGGTAGTGAGAACGATTCTCAGTGTCAAATAAAATGTTTCAAAATATATGGCTTGTGCTGCCTGGCAGGTGAGAGCGAGGCGGCATAGGCATTTGGCCACCTTTTTGGTCGCTGCTGGATTGTTGGAACCAAGTTTTAGCGGGGCAGTCCAGTCAGCAGGGCTATCAGAGAAAACACCCATGAACACAGTGTCAAACCCATCGGGCTTAAGAAATTTCACCGTCTTTATTGCCGCCTTGTTTGGCCTGGCACTGCTGATCGGGGGTGGCTGGCTGATCACACTGGGAGGGTCGGCGTACTACCTGATCGCCGGTGTGGTACTGCTGGTATTTGCGGGTTTGCTAGGGCGTCGGTCCCCCGTATCGCTATGGCTGTACGGCTTGCTGATGCTGGCCACGGTCGGCTGGGGCCTGTGGGAATCGGGTACTGACTTCTGGGCGCTGGTGCCTCGGCTGGACATCCTGGGTGTGCTCGGCCTGTGGCTGCTGATCCCGGCCATTACGCGAGGGTTTGGCCCGGCGCTTAAGGCAGGTAAGGGGTTCCTGGCCTTTACCCTGGCATTCGCCATCTGCGTGCTGGTGTATTCCATCTTCAATGACCCTCAAGAAATCAACGGCAGCTTTGCAGCGGCCCAGCCCCAGCAAGCGCAGCCCATTGAAGGGGTCAACCCAGCTGATTGGCCCGCCTACGGGCGCACTCAAGCCGGCGAGCGTTATTCGCCGCTTAGTCAGATCAATGAAAAGAACGTGAAGGACCTGAAAGTGGCCTGGACTTACCGCAGTGGTGAGTTCATGACCAGCAACGACTCTGGCGAGACCACCAACGAACTGACACCTATCAAGATCGGCGACAACATGTTCATTTGCACCACGCACCAAGTGCTGGTGGCGCTGGACCCTGCCACGGGCAAGGAAAAATGGCGCTTTGACCCCAAGCTCAAGGCCGACCCGTCCTTCCAGCACCTGACCTGCCGCGGTGTGTCGTATTACGACCAGGCCAATACCACTGAATTTGCGGCCAGCCTGGCCAACGTGGCGCCTGCCCAGACCAGTTGCCCGCGCAAGGTGTACCTGCCGGTCAACGATGGCCGCCTGTTCGCAATCAACGCTGACAATGGCCAGCGTTGCAGCGAGTTCGCAGACAATGGCGAACTGGACCTCAAGCAGATGCACCCCTACACCTACCCGGGTGGCCTGGAGCCTACCTCGCCCCCGGTGATCACTGGCACCACTATCGTGATTGGTGGTTCGGTTACCGATAACCTTTCTGTACATGAACCGTCTGGTGCGTTGCGCGGCTACGACGTGAACACTGGTGAGCTGAAGTGGGTATTTGATACCGGTGCGGAAAACCCCAATGCCATTCCTGGTCCAGGTCAAACACTGGTGAACAACTCGCCCAATGCCTGGGCACCGCTGGCCTACGACCCCAAAATGGACGTTGTGTACGTGCCAACAGGCAACCCGACGCCTGATATCTGGGGCGGCAACCGCACGCCTAATATGGAGCGCTATGCCAGTGCAGTTCTGGCGCTCAACGCCACCACCGGCAAACTGGTGTGGAGCTTCCAGACTACGCACCACGACCTGTGGGATATGGACGTACCGGCGCAGCCCACCCTGGCTGACGTAAAGACGGCTTCAGGCGAAACAGCACCGGCCGTGTACGTGCCCACCAAGGCCGGCAATCTGTTTGTGCTGGACCGCCGCGATGGCAAACCCATCGTGCCAGTGACGGAAATGCCTGTGCCTGCTGGCGAAGCGGCACCCGGTGACCGGGTAAGCCCGACTCAGCCACGTTCTGCGTTGAACCTGACATCTATCCAGACCCTGGCCGACAAGGATATGTGGGGCGCCACCATGTTCGATCAGATGGTCTGCCGGGTGATCTTCAAGCGCCTGTCGTACCGTGGCCAATACACTCCGCCTTCGGAGCAGGGCACCCTGGTATTCCCAGGCAACCTGGGTGTGTTCGAATGGGGCGGTATTTCGGTGAACAGCGATCGCCAAGTGGCGTTGATGAACCCCATGGCATTGCCGTTCGTATCCAAGCTGATCCCGCGTGGGCCGAACAACCCGCTGTGGCCTAAAGAGGGCCTGACCGGTACGGGTACTGGCACCGAATTGGGTATTCAGCCCCAGTACGGTGTGCCTTTCGGGGTGGAAATCAATGCGTTCCTGTCACCCTTTGGCTTGCCTTGCAAAGAGCCAGCCTGGGGTTACGTGGCGGGCGTGGACATGAAGAGCCATGACGTGGTGTGGCGCAAACGGATCGGTACCATTCGTGACAGCCTGAAAGGTATTCAGCTGCCACCGCTGAAGATCGGCGTGCCCATGCTGGGCGGCCCGATTTCCACAGCAGGTAACCTGATGTTTATCGCCGGTACCCAGGACAACTACATTCGCGCTTACAACGTGACCAATGGTGATCTGGTATGGGAAGAGCGTTTGCCCTATGGGGGCCAGGCCACACCCATGACCTATGAGATGAACGGCAAGCAGTACATCGTGATCATGGCGGGCGGCCACGGTTCGTTCGGCACCAAGATGGGCGATGCGTTGATTGCCTACGCTCTGCCTGACAAGTAACCCGCACCACCTGATTACCAGGTTCGCCCGCTGCCGCAGGCTCCCACAGTGCAAGGTATTGCCTGCCCTGTGGGACCTGGCGAAGCCAGGGAACAGGCTCTGAAGTTGCAGACTCAGTCAAGCCCAGGCACGTTCACCAGTGCCAACTCCACCCCTTCCTGTGCCACCCCCCCAGCAGCAGCTTCCCCTAACCCTACATCCGTAATGATCAAGTCGAAGTCTTGCAGCGGCGCGATCTTGTACATGCCAAAGGTGCCGTACTTGCTGCTGGTAGCGATCAATATGCGCTTGGATGCCCCTGCCATGGCTGCACGCTTGACGGCCACTTTGGCGGGTGAGGGCGTAGTGATGCCACGCTTGAGGTCCCAGGACGCCGTTGACATGAACGCCACGTCGGTCGCGATACGTGAAAGGGTTTCAGCGGCCAGGTCACCTACCCCGGAGAGGTTGGGATGGTCCAGCACGCCGCCGGTATGGATGACCGTAACGTGTTGCGCGTCGGCCAGCGCCATCACGATGGAGAAGTCGTTGGTGACTACAGTCATGCCGGCCAGTGCAGAGATGTGAGGCACCAACGCCAGGGTGGTAGTGCCCGCGTCCAGGTAGAGGGTCATGTTCGGACGCAAGGCCTGTGCCGCCTGCGCCGCCATGGCCTGCTTGTGCGGCAGCTCGGCAACGGCTTTGCTCTGGTGGCTGGGCTCGGTGGCCACGGCACTGGCAATGCGTACTCCGCCAGGCACCGAATAGGCCTGGCCGTCTTTTTCTAGCACAGCGATGTCACGGCGGATGGTCATGTGGGAGCAGTCGAACATGTCCATCAGTTGATGGACCGACAGTACCTGGTGGCGGCGCAACTGGCGCAGTATCTGTTCGCGGCGTTGATCGGGAATGATCGGGCCGGAGGGCGGGGTGGGCAAAGGGTCTTTCACGTGCGGTAGGCTCCTGCGCCCCACGGGTTGTGGG
>Ga0268349_1000137_pt1 | contig 14118 bp, 14 predicted proteins | sample G5R2_MAIN_18SEP2_FD_190164 | JGI IMG/M metagenome (GOLD analysis project Ga0268349, IMG submission 190164) | Phyllosphere microbial comminities from switchgrass, GLBRC, Michigan, United States - G5R2_MAIN_18SEP2017_LD1 | ecosystem: Host-associated > Plants > Phyllosphere > Phylloplane/Leaf...
CTGGAGGCCACGCTGTTACCACCACCGCCACCGGAAGCGTCGTGGCGTACGCTGATGGACGAGTTGGCCCAGGACGGTGTGCAGGCCTACCGCAAGGTGGTGCGTGAGCACCCGCAATTTGTCGAATACTTCCGCCAGTCCACTCCCGAGCAGGAACTGGGGCGCCTTCCCCTGGGAAGCCGCCCCGCTAAACGGCGGCAAGGCGGCATTGAAAGCCTTCGCGCTATCCCCTGGATTTTCGGCTGGACCCAGACCCGCCTCATGCTGCCAGCCTGGTTGGGCTGGGAAGCAGCCCTGGGCAATGCACTGCAGCGCGGGGAGGGCGAACGGCTGGCTGACATGCGCGAACACTGGCCGTTCTTCCGTACACGTATCGACATGCTGGAAATGGTACTGGCCAAGGCCGATGCCGAGATTGCGCGGCAGTACGACGAGCACTTGGTCGAGGATGCCCTGAAGCCGTTGGGCCATGAGTTGCGCGACTTATTGTCGCAGTGCGTGCGGCAAGTGCTGACCTTGACCGGGCAGGACAAGCTGCTTGCCAGCAGCCCGGAAACCCTGGAGTTCTTCGCGCTGCGTAATACCTACCTAGACCCACTGCACCGGCTGCAAATGGAGCTGCTGGCACGTTCGCGCGTTCAGCAGGGGGCCCCAGGCAGTGGCCTTGAGCAGGCCTTGCTAGTAACAGTGGCAGGTATCGCTGCCGGGCTACGCAACACGGGGTAACATGTGCGCTGTGCTCCTGGCCACAGGCGGGTCAGGGGCTGCTTTACCTGTGCTTGAAAGGTTAGAGGGTTGCACTGGGTCGCACCTGTCGCCCTGCGGTGGGTGCCTGCGACCTTAGGTGGCTTGTCTGGGGGTAGGCGGCTGTGTATCTTGGGCAGCCTTTTGGCCGATTGTTCGGCCAGCCCGAATTTTTCGATGGCTCACCGGTAGTTATGTTTTCTCCAGGGTCATTGGTGTTGTTTAAATAAAAAAACATTGAGGAGCATATCGATGCGCGTGATTCTGCTGGGAGCTCCCGGAGCCGGGAAAGGTACGCAGGCCAAGTTCATCACCGAGAAGTTCGGTATTCCGCAGATCTCCACTGGCGACATGCTCCGCGCAGCAGTCAAGGCCGGCACCGAATTGGGCCTCAAGGCCAAGGAAGTCATGGCCAACGGCGGGTTGGTGTCCGACGACCTGATCATCGCGTTGGTGAAGGAGCGTATCGCCCAGCCCGATTGCACCAACGGGTTCCTGTTCGACGGCTTCCCGCGCACTATTCCGCAGGCCGAGGCCTTGGTCAGTGCGGGTGTCGTGTTGGACTACGTGGTGGAAATCAACGTGGCGGACGAAGAAATCGTCAATCGCATCGCTGGCCGCCGCGTGCACGAAAATTCTGGCCGGGTGTACCACACGGTATTCAACCCGCCGAAAGTGGAAGGCAAGGATGATGTAACAGGCGAAGCCCTGGTTCACCGCGCCGATGACACCGAGGAAACCGTACGCAAGCGCCTGAAGGTCTACCATGACCAGACCGAGCCGCTGGTCAGCTTCTACGTGAACCTGTCTGCTGAGCAGGGCAAGCCCAAGTACGCTCGTATCGAAGGCGTGGGCACTGTTGAAGGCATTACCCACAAGGTGGTTGCAGCGCTGAGCTGATCGCTGGTGGTAAACGAAAGCCCGTTCGCGGGCTTTCGTCGTTTATACTGCCCGCCTTTCCAAACCCCCCATTTCCACCCGACCGGATACCGCAATGCCCACGCTGCTGGCCCTCGATACCGCCACTGAAGCCTGTTCCGTCGCCCTGTTGCATGATGGCAAGGTATTAAGCCACTACGAGGTGATTCCGCGGTTGCACGCCCAAAAGCTGCTGCCCATGATCCAGCAGATCATGGCGGACGCGGGGGTAGGCCTGAGTGCTGTGGATGCCATCGCGTTTGGTCGGGGCCCCGGCGCGTTTACTGGGGTGCGAATTGCGATTGGTGTGGTGCAAGGCTTGGCCTTTGCGCTGGACCGCCCCGTGCTAGGGTTGTCCAACCTGGCCGCGTTAGCGCAAGGCGCCTGGCGCCGGGAAGGCGCTACCCAGGTGGCGGCCGCTATCGATGCACGAATGGATGAAGTGTATTGGGGCTGCTATCGCGAGGAGGGTGGCGAAATGCGCCTGTGTGGTACCGAGGCCGTGCTACCACCTCATGCTGTCCAAGTGCCTGCCGATAACCTGGAAGGCTGGTATGGCGCAGGCACAGGGTGGGGCTATGCGGATCGCCTGGCGGTGAAGGCTCAGCGTTTCGATGCTTCGGCGTTGCCCCACGCTGAAGACGTGCTTGCCTTGGCGGGTTTTGCATGGGCGCGCAATGAGGCCATCGAGGCGGCGCAGGCCCAGCCGGTCTATCTGCGTGATAATGTCGCCACACCTAAAGTGAACAAGCCCATGTAGCGGGAACTTGCCGCAGGTCGCGGGCTGATCGCTTCTTGTTCGAAGACAGGCTATAAACTTTTTACAGTTTATGTAGTCCAGTTATCACCAGGCCGTGCAGCCTCACGCTACAGTGCCTGGCTACAGACAGCAATTAACCGAGCCCCCTTATGCGCATAGACGGAGTGGGATCGCGCGCCTACCCCATCAAGCGCAAGCCACGTAGCGGCCTGGCAAGGGTAGACGAAGCGGTCGACGAACAGGAAGGCGAAACCGAGGTGATCGAAGCCCGTCAGCGACCCGCTGCAGGCGGAAGTCGCGGCTCGCTGGTGCCTGTGTTCTCGGCCCGTCAGCAAGAAGAAATGTTCCGCGGCATCAATGCGCGGGTGGCGTCTGCCTTGGCCAGCTACATGACCACCGCCACGTTTGTGGACTGGGAAGGGGAAGTGCTTGGCCTGGACGTGCACATCTGACTTCCGCTCACCTGCCCTATTACCTGGGGTGCCCTTCGTGGAGCGACCCTGCCTGGCGTGGTCGCCTTTATCCCGCTGAATCCACCGCCGCCGATGCTCTGCGGCTGTATGCCACTACCTTCAACGCGGTAGAAGGCAACACCACCTTTTATGCCCGGCCCGCTGAAAGCACCGTAGCGCGATGGGCGCGGGAGATGCCTGAGCATTTTCGGTTCACGGCCAAGTTTCCCCGTGACATCAGCCACGAAGGTGACCTGGCAATCCAGGTAGAGGCGGCAGAAGCTTTTTTAAAATTGCTGTCACCACTTGGCCCACGGGTATCTACCGTCTGGCTGCAGCTGTCGGCCAGCTTCAGCCCAGCGCGCCTGGGCGAACTGGCCGTATTTATCGAAGCCTTGGGGCGGCCTGTCTCTGTAGAGGTGCGCCACCCTGCGTTCTTTGCTCGTGGCGAAGAAGAACGCGCCCTCAACCGGCTGCTGTTGTCTACAGGAACAGAGCGGATTTGCCTGGACCCGCGCGCATTGTTCAGCGTGACGTCCACGGACCCACGCATTGTGCATGCACAGGAAAAAAAGCCCCATGTACCTCCGCGCCCGGCTGCCTTCACCCACCACCCACAGGTACGGATCGTCGGGCTGCCCAATGTGGAGGATAACGAGCCGTTTCTGGACCCTTGGGTAGAGAAAGTCGCGACATGGATCGAGGCCGACAAGTGCCCCTACGTGTTTCTACACACGGCAGACAACTTGGACGCACCTGCCTTTGCGCAACGGTTCCATGCTCGGCTGATGACGCGTTTACCGGGTATGCCAGCACTGACCGAACCTGAGCCGTCGGCGCAGATGGGGCTGCTCTGACACGGGCGTTGCTGTGCGCACGCTAGGCGTCTGGATAGGCCTTGGGCTAACACTGTGGCTGGCTTGGTGGACCGTCCCGCTTCCTTCCCAATGGGACCCGTGGGCCCCTTTGAACGTTGAGCAACCGCCCAACTGGCTGACCCCCTACAAACTCATGCGCCTGCGCAGCGACCCTGACTTATGCAGGGCCGCCCTAGCCACTTCAAGCCTCGTGACCCGTGCCCAGGCAGATGCTGCGCCAAGTAGCCGTTGCCCGTTGGTAAATGTGGTGAGGGTAAGCGGAGGGCCTATACGCCTCAGTAGTAGTTTTCTGGCCACCTGCCCGGTGGCCGTTGCGTTTGCACTGTTCGAACGCTACGGGTTGCAACCGGCAGCTCAAGCGGCGTTCAACTCATCCGTGGTGGAGGTCGAGCACATGGGCAGCTATGCCTGCCGTAATATCTATCACCGTGCCCAAGGCCGCCTCAGCCAGCACGCCACTGCCAATGCTTTGGACATTTCAGCGTTCCGCCTGGCCAATGGACGGCGCATCAGCGTGCTTAAAGGCTGGAGCGGTGCCAATGACGATGCAGCTTTCTTGCAAGCAGCGCGCACGTCAGCCTGCCGGTACTTCAGCACTGTGCTGGGGCCCGACTACAACGCTGCGCACCGCAATCACTTCCACTTGGATATGGGCGGATGGTTGGTGTGCCGATAGGCCTAGATGTATTACCAGGTGTTTCTCAAAACGCACTGGATCGTTAAAACAGAGTCTGAGGTTGTGCAGCTATCCCACTGCGGTCCCGGAGGCCGCCCCATGTATCGCACCTTATCGATCATTGCCGTCTTTAGTGCACTGCTGTCCGGCTGTGCGCCCTATGCCACCGACAGTTACGTACGCACAGAGGTGTACAGTGCACCTAGCCCTGTGTACGTAGAACGCCCTTACGGGTACCCCTATGGGTACGCGGGGGGTTACTACATTTCCCCCGCCCCGCGCTATTACGTGCCGCCGCCTCGGTATTACCCGGTACCCCCTCCACCGGCCTGGCGCCCTGGCCCACCACCTCGGCCTGGCCCCGGCTGGCAAGGCGGCCCTCCACCCCAGTGGCGCCACGACCGTGGGCCTGGTTGGCAGGGCCCAGGTTGGCAAGGCCATGGCCCAGGTGGGCCAGGCTGGGGGCCGCGCGGTGGTTATGGTGGAAGAGGGGGCTGGGACCGCCGATAACGCTGGCCGACGTTAAAGCGGCAGACGGTTAACAGGGCGCAGCGGCATGGCGGGTCCGCCTGCCCTAGCAGTGCGGATGTTACAGGTCCTGCAGCGGATGCTCGCCCTCCCACGCCGGGCTGAAGTGCGCTTGCACGACCGCGTCGGAGATCGCGGCTACGTCGGGCCAATGCCAGTGGGGCGTGTTGTCCTTGTCCACCAACCGGGCACGTACGCCCTCGCTGAATTCTGGGTGACGGCAGCAATTGAGGCTGATGCTGAACTCCATGCGCAGTGTGTCAGCCAGGGACAGCTGGCGGGCGCGCTTGAGCTGATGCCAGGCCAGGTGCGCGGTGAGGGGGCAGCCGCTTACCAGGTTGCGCGCGGCCAGCGCCAGGTCTGGGTCGGCGTGGTCGTGCCAGCGGGCAATCGCTTTCCACGCTTGCACAGGGGTGGCCACATCAAGCAGGTCATCAATGGCAGCACGGCGCGCCAGCCACTTCGGGTCAGGGCGGTTGGGAAGCGCCTCGTGTTCCAAGGCGCGCAGCAGGCTAGTCAGTTGCACCTGAGCGTCTTCCTGCCAGTTCAGTTGTACCAGCCCATCGATCAGGACGTCCTGCTGGTCGTCGCGCAGCAGGCGGTCAGCCAGCCCCAGGTCCAACGCATCGGTGCCATTGACCTGCGCACCGGTCAGGGCCAGGAATAACCCCAGCTTGCCGGGCAGGCGGTTATAGAACCATCCCGCCCCCACGTCCGGGTACAACCCGATACTCACTTCCGGCATGGCCAGCCGGCTGGTCGGGGTAACGATGCGGATGGTTGCGCTTTGCAGCAAGCCCATGCCGCCCCCCAGCACATAGCCATGGCCCCAGCAGATCACCGGGCACTTGAATGTGTGCAGGCGATAGTCCAAACGGTATTCAGCTTCAAAAAAACGTGCCGCCAAGGGGGGCACTTCGCCAGGGTGCGAGCGGCAAGCGTCGACCAGGGTGCGAACATCGCCCCCGGCGCAGAACGCCCTGGCCCCATTGCCCTTGAGCAACACACAGGCGATACGCGGGTTTTGAGCCCACGCCTCCAATCTTTCCAGCAGTGCCTCAATCATCGGTAGCGAGAGCGCATTGAGGGATTTGGGGGCGTCCAGCGTAGCGATGCCGATGCAGGCACCGCTGGCCCCGATCAATTCTTCGAAACTCAGGTTCATCGAACACCTCTGTGTAACGCTTGTTGGAATTGTGGACCGCTTGGGTCAGTTCGATTGACAACAGAGAAGGTCTTTCCTAGTGTCCCCGGATTGTTCCATGGACTGCCACATGACGACTACTGCCCCGGAAGACGACCGCATCAAGCTCGAACCGAGCTGGAAAGAAGCACTCAGAGATGAATTCGACCAACCCTACATGCGGCAGTTGCGCGAGTTTCTACGCCATGAGCTGGCGGCTGGCAAAGAGATCTACCCACCCGGCCCGCTGATCTTCAACGCGTTGAACCTCACGCCGCTGGACAAGGTAAAAGCGGTTATTCTGGGGCAAGACCCCTACCACGGCCCTGGCCAGGCCCATGGCCTGTGCTTCTCGGTGCAGCTAGGCATCGCCACGCCACCCTCGTTGGTAAATATCTACAAAGAGCTCAAGCGTGACCTGAACATTGATATCCCTCGCCATGGATGCCTCCAGTCGTGGGCGGAGCAGGGGGTGCTGCTGCTTAATACCACCCTGACCGTGGAGCGGAGCAACGCGGCGTCCCATGCGAAAAAGGGATGGGAGCCGTTTACCGATCGGATCATTCAAACCGTGAATGAGCGGTGCGAGCATGTGGTGTTCCTGCTGTGGGGCGCGCACGCCCAGAGCAAGGCCAAGCTGATCGATAACACCAAGCACCTGATCCTTACCTCTGTGCACCCCTCGCCGTTATCGGCGCACCGGGGCTTCATCGGCAACGGGCACTTTGGCAAGGCCAACCAGTTTCTCAAAGACCACGACATGACGCCCATCGACTGGGCGCTATAACGGTTTTTGAAGCCCCTGTGCCCAGCGCCGGAACAGGGGTTCGGCCAGGAACAGCACGAAGAGCAGGCGCATGACCTGCAACGCGGTCACCAAGGGAACGGACAGTTGCAAGGTTTCGGCGGTCAGGCTCATTTCAGCGATGCCGCCGGGCATCATGCCCAAGGTGAGCGAGCGTAGGTCCAACTGGGTGGCGGTGCTCAGCACCCAGGCTGCCAGCCCGGCAATCAGCATGGTCAGTAGGGTTCCTAGCAACGTGCGCCCGAGAAAGGAGGGCGCACGGCGGAAAAATGCCCGGTTGAAATGGCAGCCCAGGCCGCTGCCAATCAACCATTGGCCCACTTGGCTGCCGCCGGTGGGGAGTGAACCGTGCAGGTCAAACCCGATGCTCAAGCTGGCCGTCACCAGCAGCGGCCCAAACAGCCAGGGGTTAGGTTGGTCCAGCTTCTGCCAGATCAGCGCCGCACCCAAACCGGATACGCCTGCCAGTGCCAGCCACCCCCAAGGCAGGGCACCGCCGTGTTGAACGACGCCGCCCTCGCCCAGCAGGTATTTGAACAGGGCCGGTACCAACAGCACCACTAACAGCACGCGTAGGCTTTGCCCAGCAGCCACACGGCTCAGGTTGGCGCCATTTCGAGCGCCCAGGTTTACCATCTCCCCCGAGCCACCGGGCATGCTGGAGAAAAACGCTGTGGGGCGGTCTTCACCAGTGCGCAGCAACAGCCACACGCTCACCAGGCTGGACAGGCTGGTCACCAGCGCGCCCCCTAGTATAAGCACCCAATGGTCGGCTACCTGCTCGATCACTTGGGGGGTGAAATGCAGGCCAATGCCGATGCCAATGATCCATTGCCCACACCGGCGGCCGTTGGGTATTTCCCTCAGTTGCCAGGGCGTGGCGCAGCGCACCAGGATCACGGCCATCAGTGCGCCGGTCATGAAGGGCAGTGGCCAACCGACCTGGCTGGCCAGGCATCCCCCGACAAGCCCGGTGATACCGGTCAGCCACCAAGCCGGCGCTTCACGCTCAGGCATTGGCAGCCCGGCGTGCACGCTGACGGTTACGCCAGATGCGCACCAAGGGGAAGGCCAGCATGACAACCGTCAGTACCCAGGTACCAATGGTGATCGGGCTGCCCGCGAGAATATGCAGGTCCCCATTGGAGATCGACAGCGCCCGGCGCAGGTTCTGTTCCATCAGGCCGCCCAGGATAAAGCCCAGTAGCAGCGGCGAGAGGGGGAAGTCCAGCTTGCGCAGGATATAACCGAAGATACCAATGCCCACCATCAGGAACAGGTCGAAGGTGGTGGCGTGTACGGCGTACACCCCAATACCGGTGATAATGGCGATGATCGGTACCAGCGCCCAGTTGGGTACGGACAGGATGCGAGTGAACACGCGGATCATCGGAATGTTGAGGATCACCAGCATCACGTTGGCGATAAACAGCGAAGCGATCAGGCCCCACACGATGTCCGGCTGCTGTTCGAACAGCAAGGGGCCTGGGGTGATGTTGTACAGGCTCAGCGCGCCGATCATCACGGCCGTGGTGCCCGACCCTGGTACGCCCAAGGTAAGCATCGGCACCAGTGCACCACAGGCCGATGCGCCAATGGCGGTTTCAGGTGCCGCCAGGCCACGCAGGTCACCCTGGCCGAACTTGCCCGTTGTACCGGCCATGCGTTTTTCTGTCATGTAGGCCACGGCGCTGGCCAAGGTTGCCCCCGCACCTGGTAGCACGCCCATAATGAACCCCAGTAAGCCACAGCGCAGGTTGACCACCCAGACCGCAGCGGCCTCTTTGAGGTTGAACATCATGCGCCCGGTGGCCTGCACCGCCACGTGGCCATGGTGGGTCTTCTCCAGCAGCAGAAGGATTTCCGATACCGAGAACAGCCCCAGCACCAGTACCACAAACTGGATACCGTCCGCCAAGTGAACGCTGTCACCGGTAAAGCGGTACACGCCACTGTTGGCGTCGATGCCGATAGTGGATAGGAACAGGCCGATCAGCGCGGCGATAAACGTCTTCAACGGCCGATTGCCGGCCATGCCGCCCAAGCACACGATGGCAAAGACCATCAGGACGAAGTACTCGGCCGGCCCAAAGGCTACGGCCCATTTGGCCAGCAGCGGGGCGAACAGCACCATGCCGCAGGTGGCGATGAACGCGCCAATGAACGAGCTCCAGGCCGACAGCGACAGGGCCACGCCAGCCATACCCTGGCGGGCAAGGGGGTAGCCGTCTAGCGTGGTCATCACAGTGGACGCTTCGCCTGGGATGTTCAGCAGAATTGAACTGATACGCCCGCCGTATTCGCACCCCAAATACACAGCAGCACACAGGATCAACGCCGACTCCGGTGGAAGCCCCAGCGCGAAAGCAATAGGGATAAGCAGGGCCACACCGTTGATTGGGCCTAGCCCAGGCAGCAGACCCACAACGGTTCCGATCAAGGTGCCGATCAGGGCTGTAGTGAGGTTGTAAGGGGTGAGGGCAACACCAAAGCCCTGCCCGAGGTAACCGAGTGTGTCCATGTCAGTTCTCCAGTACGTCGAGCAGGCCCAAGGGCAGAGGGACGTCCATCACGCGGTCAAACAAGAGGTAAAGGGCAACGACTGATAGCGGGATGACCACCAGTGCGGGAAGCCAGCGCCCGCCATACAGGCGCGCCATGGGCAGGCCGATGAGTAGGGCGCTGAGTATGAAGCCCAGCGGCTCAAACAGGCCGGCGAACAGCAGCAATAGCCCTACACAGGCGGCGATCTTCACCAGGCTGTGGCGATCCAGGGCCGGCTCATCCTCGGTATGCACGATGGTGGCAGGGCGTATCAGCATGTAGGCAAACGCCAGCCCCATGAGGGCCAGCAGCAACAGGGGGTACGCACGTGGGCCTACGGGTTCGTAGGAGAAAGCAGCCTGGTACGGCCAGGCCATGGCCGCCAAGGCGACACACACCAGCAGCAGCACCCCGGCAAACAGCCGTTGCAGCATTTTCATTGTTATTCTCCGGCATGCCCGCGAGGGTGCGGGCCCAGGGGGTTACTGGATCAGCCCGAATTCCTTGGCCAGGCCTTTGTAGTCCGTTACCTGCTTTTTCACGTAGGCGTCCAGTTCTGCACCGGTAAGGGCGAAGGGGAACAGCTCGCGCTGGTCGCGCAGGGTGGCGAACTCATCGGTGGCCAGCATCTTGTCGAACGTGGTTTTCCACCAGGCGTACTCTTCGTCACTGACCTTCGGGCCCACGTAGAAGCCGCGTACCACCGGCCATTCGATGTCGTAGCCCTGCTCCTTGGCGGTAGGGATGTCCTTCATGGCAGGTTCGTCCAGGCGCTTGTCCGAGAACACGGCCAGGATCCGCATGTTGCCCGCTTCAATGTGGGGCATGGAGTCAGAGATGTCCGTGCTACCTACTTGGATATGGCCACCCATCAGCGCGGTAGCGATTTCGCCGCCCCCTTCAAGCGCTACATAGCGCAGGTCCTTAGGGTTGATGCCGGCGGCTTTGGCCAGCAGTGCGGTTTGCATCCAGTCCTGGCTGCCCACGGTACCCCCTGAGCCGATCACGACCTTGCTGGGGTCAGCCTTCAAGGCCTGTACCAGGTCATCCAGGTTTTTGTAGGGGGAGTCGGTTTTCACTGCAATGGCGCCATAGCTGGTGCCGACGGCGGCCAGCCAGCGCACGGCGTTTTCGTCGAAACGGCCGAACTTGCCTTGCGCCAGGTTGAGCAGGGAGCCACTGGACCAGGCAACGATAGTGCCGCCATCCTTAGGGCGTTGCGCTACCACGGCGTTGTACGCCACTGCACCCACGCCGCCTGGCATGTAGGTCACGCGCATAGGCTTTTCCAGCAGCTTCTGGTTCAGCAATGCGCTTTGTACCAGTTTGCAGGTGAGGTCGAAGCCGCCGCCAGGGGAGGCTGGCGCGATGCACTCAGGGCGTTTGGGCTCTTCGGCGAGCGCGGAATGGGCGAATGCAAGGCAGGAGACTGCCAACGCGAGGGGGCGCAGTAGGGGGGTCATGGGCGACGTCCTGATTGTTGTTTTTGTGATAGTCAGTACAAGCTGAGCCCGAGCCTATGGCATGAAACTTTCACCAGACTTTCAAAATCGTGGTTTTCTGAAAAAATCTTTATCTTTCCTGCGCCAGGATCGCCAAGCGCTAGGGAATAAGGGACACTTCCCGCGCGTCGCTGAACGAGGGAGACCGCATGCGCATCCTGCTGGTAGAAGATCATGAGCAATTGTCGCAAAGCATTGCCCAGGCGTTAAAGGCCGCCGGGCTTACGGTAGACGTGCTACATGACGGCGTGGCGGCAGACCTGGCCTTGACCAGCGAAAACTACGCCATGGCTATTCTGGATGTGGGCTTGCCGCGCCTGGAAGGTTTTGAGGTGCTGGCCCGCTTGCGCGACCGTGGCCAGAACCTGCCGGTGTTGATGCTCACCGCCCGTAGCGACGTAAAGGACCGGGTTCACGGCTTGAACCTGGGCGCAGACGATTACCTGGCAAAACCCTTCGAGCTGACCGAGCTGGAAGCCCGTGTGAAGGCGCTGCTGCGCCGTACCTTGTTAGGCGGAGAGCGCATTCAGCGCTGCGGTTCACTGGTCTACGACCTGGAAGCGCGACGCTTCAGCATGAATGAGGTAGCACTGGTGCTGACCTCTCGCGAGCAAGCTGTGCTCGAAGCCCTGATTGCTCGCCCTGGGCGCGTAATGAGCAAGGAGCAGTTGGCCGCTCAAGTATTCGGCCTGGATGAAGACGCCAGTGCCGAGGCCATCGAAATCTATATTCACCGTTTGCGCAAGAAGCTGGACGGCCAAGGCGTTGCCATTGTGACCTTCCGTGGGCTGGGCTATCTGTTGGAGGGCCGTGATGCCTAAGCCGGCCAGCCTGCGCTGGCGCCTGCTGGGCAACCTGGCGTGGCTGTTGGTGCTATTGATGCTGGCCAGTGGCATGAGCGCCTACTGGAATGGGCGTGAGGCGGCAGATATCGCCTATGACCGTACCCTGCTGGCCTCCGCCAGAACCATCTCTGCGGGTTTGACGGCCCAGGATGGCCGCCTGAGCCTGGATGTGCCCTATGTGGCCCTGGATACGTTCGCCTACGACAGCGCGGGCCGCATCTACTACCAGGTCAACGGGATTGATGGCCAGTTGATTTCTGGTTATGAAAACATGCCTGCGCCCCCTGCCGGTACACCCCGTACAGATGCCTACCCGGCGCTGGCCAAGTTTTACAACGGCACCTATAAGGGCCAGGACGTGCGCGTGGTGAGCCTGCTCAAGGCGGTCACCGAACCTAGCATGAACGGCATGGCAGAGATTCGTGTGGCCGAAACGGACGAAGCCCGTGTAGACATGGCACGCGGCCTGATGACTGACACGCTGCTGCGCCTGGGCATGCTGGGGGGCGGTGCGTTGTTGCTGGCCTGGATTACCGTCAGCAATGCGCTGAACCCCCTGGATCGCTTGCGGCGGGCAGTGGAAGAGCGCCGGTCCGATGACCTGCGGCCATTGCCGCGTGAAGAGGTCCAGCGTGAGCTGTTGCCTCTGGTGCAGTCCATCGATCACTTTACCGAGCGGTTGAGGGTGCAGTTCGAGCGGCAGGGCCAGTTCATCGCCGAGGCTGCCCACGAGCTGCGCACGCCATTGGCAGCCCTTAAGGCACGTGTGGAGCTAGGGTTGCGCAGCAGCGACCCAGCCGAGCTTCACTTGGCGCTGGTGGAAGGGCGGCAGGGTATTGATCGCCTTACCCACCTGGCGAACCAGCTGCTGTCCCTGGCACGTATCGAGAACGGGGCCCAGGCGATTGCCGAGGGCGGTGCCGAACGCATTGACCTCTCGCAACTGGCCCGAGAGCTGGGTATGGCCTTGGCGCCCCTGGCCCATGGAAGGGGCCTGGCCCTGGCCCTTGAGGCCGAACAACCGGTGTATATCCGCGGTGAACCCACCTTGCTGACCGAATTGCTCAGCAACCTGGTGGACAATGCCTTGGCCCATACGCCCCAGGGCGGGACGGTGGTACTGCGCGTGTTACCAGACGCCGTGCTGGAAGTGGAAGACGAAGGCCCGGGTATCCCTGAAGACGATCGGGCACGGGTGTTTCAGCGTTTTTACCGGCGCGGCCAACAAGGCACGGGCTTAGGGCTGGCGATCGTGGGCGAAATCTGTAGGGCGCACCTGGCCGATATATCGCTGCACGATGGCGCCCTAGGCGGGTTGAAAGTGAGGGTCGCGTTTACTGAGCTGCCTGATCTGGCTCCGTAGATAGCTGGGTGAACTTCATAGGGGAGGTTCCCGGTCTCCGCCTTTGGCTGCGACCAGTGCCACAGCGATAGCGCATGGCGATGAGTTTAGTAAGTCTCTGTAGGAGCCCCGCGCAGCGGGCGAACAAGGTTCTAGGGAGGCAGGGCCAGCATTGTTCATTTGCTCAGGAAGAGGCTAGATTCGTTATGTTCACGCGCCGGCATGCGCTTAAGCCAGCATCGTCCGTGCATCAGCCAGTTCACGCCCTAGTAAGGGTGGGTCAAGTGCATCCATGCGCAGGCGCTGATAGCTGGGTAGCCCGCTGATGGAGGGTCGCTGCTCAATGGGCGTACTTAGTAGCGACGCCATCTGCACCACGTCTGAATAATCGGCCTTGGCCTGTTCCCGCTCGTAGTCCAGGTACAGCAAAGGCACCTCTGCTAGTGCGCGAGGAAAGTCCCAGGATTTGAGAATGCGTGCGCCGATCACCGGGTGGATGCGGTCTATCACGTGGTTAAGGCAGATGGGGTCACTGAGCAAGTCATTGTGTTCTTCAGCATACGTCAATATCGGCAAGGCACCGATCAAGTGAACCATGCCAACCAATGCCCCCTGGTCCGGCTTGAGGTGCGGCTGGCGCCTCGCAATTTCATAGGCAATGCCGGCCACGGCAATGCTTCGGCTCCAGATCTCCCGCAATTTGGCTTCCACCACAGGCTGGCGAGCATTGAAGATCTGTTCGATCACCAAGCCGATCGCCAGGTTGCAGGTATAGTTGACCCCCAGGCGCGTGATCGCCGCCTGCAGGCTGGTCACTTCTACCTGGCTTCGCAGGAGAGGGCTGTTCACCACCTTGATCAGGCGTGCACTAAGTGCGGGGTCACGGCCCACGACCCTACTGAGCTCGCTGACGCTCACTTCGCTGTTCTCGGCGGCCCGGC
>Ga0268349_1000138_pt1 | contig 14094 bp, 16 predicted proteins | sample G5R2_MAIN_18SEP2_FD_190164 | JGI IMG/M metagenome (GOLD analysis project Ga0268349, IMG submission 190164) | Phyllosphere microbial comminities from switchgrass, GLBRC, Michigan, United States - G5R2_MAIN_18SEP2017_LD1 | ecosystem: Host-associated > Plants > Phyllosphere > Phylloplane/Leaf...
AGCAGCCATGCCGTGATCGCGCGCGGTGAGGCGCAACTGGTGGTGGCCGGTGTAACCGACCTGAGCGCCCCCCGCGCCGGCCTGCCTGGCCCCGACCTGGCTCAGGCCCTGGCCGGTATCCCGGCCAAGGCACCGATCATTCTGATGGACCATCAGCCACGCAATGCTCGCCAGGCCGCTCGCCAAGGCGTTGCGCTGCAGCTGTCCGGGCATACCCATGGGGGGATGATCAGGATCCTGGACCGGATCATTGCCGGAGCAAACGAAGGCTTTGTGTCAGGCTTCTATCAGGTGGGCGACATGCAGTTGTATGTCAACAACGGCACAGCCCTCTGGCCTGGGTTCGCCCTGCGCCTGGGTGTGCCGTCAGAGCTGACCCGTATCACCCTGCGGCGGGCAAACCCTGTTGTTCCAACGGGTACATAAGTCGGCAGCTATGCGAGCTGATCGACAATAGCGCCAAGCCCTGCCCCCGTCAGGTCGGGCTTGACGCCAATCGGGTTCAGCACTTTTCCCGGGCGCTCCAAAAAGGCTGTGCGGCAGCCTGCATGGGCAGCCCCGGCAAGGTCCCAGCCATGGGCCGCCACCATCAGTAGCTGATCTATCGCCAGGCCTAGCCGCTGTGCAACCATCTGGTAGGTATGCACCGCGGGCTTGAACTGTTCGATTTCGCTGCCCGCCATAATGTGGTCGAAGTAGCCGGTAAGCTGGGCGGATTCGAGCTGCTGGCGCAGGGCTTCGAGAGCACCGTTGCTCAGGGCGATCAGTACAAAGCCCTCGGTCTTCAGGCGCTGCAAGGCCGGGCGTACATCCTGGTGGGCGGGAAGCGTTTCAAGCGCTTCGGCCAACGCCTGGCACTGCAGGTCGCTCACGTCTACCTTATGGCCCGCGCCAACCATTCTTAAGGCCGCCTGTGCCAGCTCGCCAAACGGCTGGTACTGCCCGGTGATGGTGTTGGTCATCCAGCACGTTTGCAAGGTCAGGAACCATTCGGTGCGCAAGTGGCTATGCCCGAAGACCTGCTCGAACAACGGGTCAAGGGCCGCCATGTCCAGCAGCGTTTCGTTTACGTCAAAAATGATGTGTTTAAGCATGTCACCTTCCCTTCTTATTTCAGTCACGTGGCCAGTGGGCCTGCGTGTGCAATGGAAGGGTCGGCAGGCTGGGAGTTCAGGCGGACATGCCAGGCGGGAAGTTAAAAAGGATGATTGTCCTCAATGGTAGAAGCATAATAGCTATCTAATAGCCCATAGCAGCAACTGCAGGGCCTGCGGTACTGCCTTTGCGCATGGAGCTTCACACAGTGGAACGTGTGGTAGCTTGAATTTATTGTCGAACAGGGACAGGGATGAACGCCGACATCAGTGATGCGCCCATGCGCCTTACACGAAAACGCGCCAAACACGAACGCATTGCCCTTGCACTGTGTTTGGTAGTGATGGGCCTGGCTACGTTTGGCGCCTTCCAATGGGTACATCGCCCCTCAGCCGTCGGCCTTGAGGGCAACTATCATGACCCTGGGCCAGAGGTCGTAACAGGCCGCATCAGCCGGGCCAATGAACCATTGCCCTTGTACAAAGAGCCCACCTCGCTGCGCCAGGTGCCTGGGGTTTCAAGCACGCCCTTGAATGCACCCCGGCAGACTGTCTTCAACGACCACAACTTTACCCCTCGGGGTGCGGACAATGTGGTCACCTTTGCCAAGGAACCCATCCTAGCAACTGAAAGCCCCCCTACTAAGCGTGTACCGGTGACCATTGTGGCGCAACCAACCAGCATTAAAACGCGCGCATGCTTGCCCTATGCGCCAGGCAGTATCGAATTACGAAACTGCCGTGCTCAGGTAGGCCTCAGGTTTAGGGACTAGGCTGCCAGGCCGATGCCCTCCACAATCAGCGCCACGGCCTCTTCGGCCGAAATACAGCCCGTATCAACACGCAGCACAGGCTCCGCCCAAGGCTCATACTCATGCTCCACCACCGACTGCCAAGTAGGTGGGTTCAGCCCCGGAATATCAGAGGTTCTCGCCTCTACCCGGCGGCGATGCTCGTGCGTGTTGGAGCAGACCACCTCGATATTCAGCAGCACCGTATCCGCGTTCAACGCAGCGTCGTGCCAGGCTGCACGGCTTTCGGCGACGGGGTTGACGCCATCGGCAATCACACAGTGCCCCAGCCGCAGGTGCGTGAGGGCCAGCGCAGTGGCCACCCGGTAGCCGCTGCGCCCTACGGGCTGGTGGAAATCCCCTGAATCGCGAATGGCTTGTTCGATGGTATCGATGCGCAGGTACACCGCGCCCGTTTTCCTGGCGAGCTGCGTAGCGAGGGTGGTTTTACCCGTGCCGGGCAGGCCGCTGAAGACGACAAGCATGGTGTGCCTCTGGGTGAATAAAAGCTTCTGTACCCTAGGTGTAAAACCTGGCTTGTGCAAATTCGGACGTGTTTAGAACGTGCATCTAGACTCTGGTGGGAAAAGGCGCGGGCCTGTACGCGCCTTGACCCGACAACTCCAAGGAGCCTCCATGCCCGTTCCACCCCGCCCTGCCATTCTCGAGTTGATTGGCAACACACCCCTGGTACGCGTGAGCCGTATCGACACCGGCCTGTGCACGCTGTACCTGAAGCTTGAATCCCAAAACCCTGGTGGCTCCATCAAGGACCGCGTGGGCCTGGCCATGATCGACGCCGCAGAGCGCGATGGCCGCCTGCAGCCTGGTGGCACTATCGTGGAGGCTACCGCCGGCAATACCGGCCTGGGCCTGGCCCTGGTTGGGCGCGCCAAAGGCTACCGCGTGGTGCTGGTGGTGCCAGACAAGATGTCCACCGAAAAAGTGTTGCACCTCAAAGCCATGGGCGCCGAGGTGCACATCACCCGCTCGGACGTGGGCAAAGGCCACCCCGATTACTACCAGGACATGGCCGCACGGCTGGCAGCGGACATTCCCGGCGCCTTCTTCGCGGACCAATTCAACAACCCCGCCAACCCCCTGGCCCATGAGACCAGCACCGCACCGGAAATCTGGGCCCAGACCCAACATGACCTGGATGCCATCGTCGTGGGTGTAGGCTCGGCCGGCACCTTGACCGGCCTTACCCGCTTCTTCAAACGGGTGCAGCCGGACCTGGCCATGGTACTGGCCGACCCGGAAGGCTCAGTGGTGGCCGATTACAGCCGCAGTGGCATCCTGCCCGAGGCCGGTTCCTGGGCGGTGGAAGGCATTGGTGAGGATTTCATTCCCTCGTTCGCCGACCTTTCCAGCGTGCGCCAGGCGTATTCGATCAGTGACGAGGACAGCTTCGACCACGCTCGGCAGCTATTAAAGGCCGAGGGCATACTCGGTGGCTCCTCCACGGGCACCCTGTTGGCTGCGGCATTGCAGTACTGCCGGGCGCAGACCACCCCTAAGCGGGTGGTGACCTTCGTATGCGATACCGGTACCCGTTACCTGTCCAAGGTGTACAACGACCAATGGATGACCGACCAGGGCCTGCTTAAACGCACCCGCTACAACGACCTGCGCGACCTGATCGCCCGCCGCTTTGAAGACGGCCGTGTGATCAGTGTGGCGCCAGATGACACGCTGCTCACCGCCTTCCAGCGTATGCGCCTGGCCGACGTGTCGCAGCTGCCCGTGTTGGTGGACGGCCAGCACCTGGTAGGGGTGATCGACGAGTCCGATATCCTCCTGGGCATGCATCAGGACCCGGCCAGCTTCCACACTACGGTGGCCAGCGTGATGACGGACACCCTCGAAACCCTGGCCCCGGGCGCCAGCCTGTTGGCATTGCAACAGGAGCTGGACAAGGGCATGGTGGCGATCATTGCCGACGCGTCCGGTTTCCATGGGCTGATCACCCGCGTCGACTTGCTTAACCACTTACGGAAGTCCCTGCCATGAGCCAACCCGATAACCGCGCGCCTTCACAGGCGTTCGCCACCCGCGTGATCCATGCCGGGCAAAGCCCGGACCCTACCACGGGCGCGCTGATGCCGCCGATCTACGCCAACTCCACCTACCTCCAGCAAAGCCCCGGTGTGCATAAGGGGCTGGACTACGGCCGGTCCCACAACCCTACGCGTTTTGCTTTGGAGCGTTGTGTGGCCGACCTGGAAGGTGGCACCCAGGCCTTCGCCTTCGCGTCCGGCCTGGCGGCGATCTCGTCCGTGCTGGAACTGCTGGATGCCGGCAGCCATGTGCTCTCGGGGGATGACCTGTACGGAGGCACTTTCCGCCTGTTCGACCGGGTACGGCGCCGCAGTGCCGGCCACCGCTTCACCTTCGTGGACATGACCGACCCTGCCGCCTTCGAGGCGGCCTTGCAGGACGACACCCGCATGATCTGGGTCGAAACGCCCAGCAACCCCTTGCTGCGTCTCACAGACCTGGCCGCCATTGCACGGGTGTGCCGAGACCGCGGCATACTCTGTGTCGCCGACAACACTTTCGCCAGCCCTTGGATTCAACAGCCACTGGCACTGGGCTTCGACATTGTGGTGCATTCAGCCACCAAGTACCTGAACGGCCACTCGGACGTGATCGGCGGTATCGCAGTGGTAGGCGATAACCCGGACCTTGCCGAGCGCCTGGGCTTCCTGCAGAACTCCGTGGGCGCCATCGCGGGACCCTTCGACGCCTTCCTGACCTTACGGGGCGTGAAAACCCTCGCCTTGCGCATGGAGCGCCATTGCAGCAACGCCTTGGACCTGGCCCAGTGGCTGGAGCAGCAGCCACAGGTGGCGCGCGTGTACTACCCCGGCCTGCCTTCCCACCCCCAGCACGCCTTGGCACGCACACAAATGCGTGGGTTCGGCGGCATGATTTCCCTGGACCTGAACACCGACCTGGCGGGCGCCCGCCGCTTCCTCGAACATGTGAAGCTGTTCGCCCTGGCCGAAAGTCTGGGCGGTGTGGAAAGCCTGATCGAGCACCCGGCCATCATGACCCATGCCAGCATCCCGGCTGAAAATCGGGCGAAGCTGGGCATTGGGGATGGCCTGGTGCGGCTGTCCGTGGGGGTTGAGGCGGTGGAGGACCTGAGGGCAGACCTCGCACAGGCCCTGGCAGTGATCTAACACAACCTGCTGCGCGATGCTTGAACAAGGTTCGCCGGCTATCGCCAGCTCCTACAGAGGCTGGCGCCATTCCATCGCTGTAGGACCGGTCGCAGCCGAAGGCGGAGGCCGGGAACCCCTGCTACCCACGGAGCCCTGACGCCTATGGAACGCTACACCGGCCTGGCCCAGGCCCTGCATTGGCTTACCGCTGCGGCCCTGTGCCTGCTGCTACCGTTTGTGTGGGTGGCGGAAAACTTTCCGCCCGGTCCGGTGCGGGTGTTCTGGTATATGGCGCATGAGTCCATGGGCATCAGCGTGTTCCTCATGGTGCTGCTGCGCCTCACCTGGCGCTTTCGGCACGCCCCACCGGCCCACCCAGCCAGCCATGCGCGCCTCACGCGCCTGGCGGCAAGCCTGACCCATGGCTTGCTGTATGCAGTGCTGCTGGTGATGCCGGTCACCGGTTACCTGATGGCTGGGAACGGCCAGGACGTACCCTTCTTCCGGCTTATCTCCCTCCCGGGCTTTGCCCGCAACGACGACCTGGGCAAACTGGCTGACACCGTGCACGTGTGGTGCCAGTTCGCTGTGTACGGGCTCATCGCCCTGCATGTGGCGGGCACAGTGTGGCATGTGGCCGTGCGCCGCGATGGAACGCTGGATCGCATGCTGCCGCCTCAGCGTATGCCTTAACGCACGTTGTGCGCCCTCGACAGTATCAGGCAAGTTTTCGGCAGGTGTCGGCATCCACGCCCTGACGTGTTACGCCTACTGTGGTGGGGTCCCTGCCGCCACAGGTACTCACCACCGGCGGCACCATAAAGGCCGCCAGGCTGGCGGCCACAGGAGCGCGTGAGATGTCCAATATCAAAGGCAAGGTTGTACTGATCACTGGGGCCAGCAGTGGGATTGGCGAAGCGGCTGCCCAGCTCATCGCTGCCAAGGGTGCCCATACTGTATTGGGCGCCCGCAGGCTCGACCGGCTGCAAGCACTGGTGGCCACTATCGAAGCCCAAGGCGGATCGGCGCGCGCCAGGGCCCTTGATGTGACCGATGCTGCCGACGTGCAGGCGTTTGTGGATTTCGCCAAGGACATCTTCGGCCAGGTAGACGTCATTATCAATAACGCCGGCGTGATGCCACTGTCTCCTTTGTCGTCACTGAAAATCGCGGAATGGAACCAGATGCTGGATGTCAATGTGCGAGGTGTGCTCCATGGGATTGCCGCTGTGTTGCCGCTAATGGAAGCCCAAGGCCACGGTCAGGTGATCAACATCTCGTCCATTGGCGGCCTGTCGGTATCGCCCACCGCTGCTGTGTACTGCGCTACCAAGTTTGCCGTGCGCGCCATTTCCGATGGCCTGAGGCAGGAAAGCGACAAGGTCCGCGTGACCGTTGTGTGCCCAGGCGTAGTGGAGTCGGAGCTGGCGAACACGATCTCTGATGAAAGGGCACGGGAAGCGATGAAGGCGTTCCGCCAGGTAGCAATCACCCCCGACGCTATCGCCCGGGCCTTGGCTTACGCCATAGAACAGCCCGATGACGTAGATGTGAGCGAGATCGTGGTGCGGCCTACCGCTAGCCCTTATTGACGAGCACTGGCTCATTGTCAGCGATGCCGCCGCTTACTTCCGAGCCCGCCACGCGCCTGCTATCCGCTAGCCGATTGGCCGGGGAATACACCGAAGGGTGTTCTGCTGCCGCCAGGAGCTATAGAATAGCTATATCCATTTTGGAGCTAATCCAAAATGCGTTGCGGTCTACTTGGCATGCTTAACACGTAGGAGATGATCCATGTCACCCGCTTCCGAAAACAAAGAGAAAGCTGAAAGCATATACCTTCGCCTTCGCAAGCAGGATACGCCTACAGGTGTTAGCAGTGAAACGGTCGAGCTGTTGGCTCATCAGTTCGGTATGACGAAAACAGACGTCATTCACCTCGCTCTGCGGCAACTGGCTGATCGTGCGTTGCCCAAGTATGAACTGGATGACGGCCCCCTAACCGATGCTCAACACGCGGCCATTGAAGCCGCGAGCCCTGCTTCGAACATTCCAAAGGAACGCTTTACCAAGAGGTTGTTCTAGCGCATGGCCTACGATTTTCTACCGCTGCCCGAGCCTGGTGATATCGTTTGGGCAAAGTTTCCAGAGCTTCAAAATCTTGGAAATCCGGGCCCAAAACCTTGTCCGGCCCTTGTGATCGGGGTATCGGAAGAAGACCACGCGATTGAAGTGGCCTACGGTACAAGTAAAAAGACCGACAAGCTCTACCCAGGCGAATCCGTGCTTGATCCGGCCGATGGCGGCTTTATAGCCAGCGGCCTGACTGGGCGAACAAAGTTCGACATAGGACGAATCGAGGCGCTTCCGTTCGACTCCGACTGGTTCCGGCCTGCCCCGGGTGTTCATATCAACTCACCCCTACCTAAACTGGGTATTTTGCACCCCAGCTACATGTCAAAGCTGCTCAACGCGCGTAAGCGAGTCACTTGAGGCTTGTGTGAAAACCCTTGCCACTCGTTAATGCTGTATTGAGCATTTACAACATGCTCATCTACGACGCGTAAGGACCAGTGAGTGCCCTAACTGCATCCTCGTCTGTATATACGGGCCAACACGCCGTTTACTCTCTCGCCAGCCACGCCCGGGCGATCTGCTCACGCGTGGCGAACCATACCCCCTCATGCCTTTGGGCGTACTCGATAAACCGTTTGATGGCGCGCACCCTGCCCGGCCGCCCTACCATGCGCGGGTGCAGCCCGATAGACATCATGCGCAGCCCGTCGGACGACTCTTCGTACAGCACCTCGAAGCTTTCCTTCATGTACTCCAGAAAATCCGACGCCTGGGACAGCCCTGGTGAATTCCAGTAGCGGAAGTCGTTCACGTCGCTGGTGTACGGCACCACCAAACGCGGCTGGCCGTCCACGTCCACAAAGTACGGCACGTCGTCGTTGTAGGCGTCGGAGTCATACAGGAAGCCGCCTTCCTCGGCCACCAGGCGGCGGGTGCGAACACTGGCGCCGTACCGGCAGTACCACCCCACCGGGCGATGGCCGCACGTGCGCTCGAAGGATTCCACCGCCAGCCGAATGTGCTCGCGTTCTTCGGCCTCGGTGAGGCGGAACACTTCTTCCCAACGGTAACCGTGGCTGCAGATTTCATGCCCAAGGGTTACTGCCGCCTTGGCCACCTCCGGGTTCTGTTCGAAGGCGACCGCGCAGGCGTGGAAGGTGGCGGGTACGTTCGCAGCCTGCAAGATATCCAGAATGCGCCAGATGCCTACCCGCGCGCCATACTCGTACATGGACTCCATGGCCAGGTTGCGCACGCCTGCGGGAAATTGATAGCTCCCCCATTCCGTCATGCTTTCCTGGTCGGGGTCACCCATGGCCAAGGACCGTTCGGAGCCTTCCTCGTAGTTGATGACCAGGCTGATCGCCAAGCGTGCACCGTTGGGCCAGGTCCCTTGCGGGCGCTGCCGACCATAACCGACCAGATCACGTAAGGGTAACGTCATGGAACAGTCTCCTGGGGTTCACAGAGGTTAAGCTGACTGCCAAGCCACGCTTAGCAATCGATATGGTTCAAGGCTTCATGATCCAGGCCTTCGAGGGTTTGGCCCTCCCGAAACGCCAGGCCCATGGCCAATGTCTGGGCAATGCAGAACGCAGCCGTGAGTGAACGGAAACCTAACAATTCGGCGTCATTGACTTCGATCATGACCGAGGCGCTTTGCCCGATAGGGCTGAGCAGGCTGTCGGTCAACGCCACAATAGGCGTACCTGCCGCCACAGCCTGCTGGCAGGCCTCTACCGTTTCAGCGGCGTACGGCGGGAAACTGATAGCCACCAATACGTCATCGGTGTGCAGCGCGCCCACTTGTTCGCGCAAGCTGCCGCCTAAGCCACTGATGTGCACCGCCCGCCGCCCCACCCGGCTCAAGGCGTAGCTGAGGTAGGCGGCCATGGGGAACGAGCGCCGCATGCCCACTACAAAGATGGTGCGCGCCTGCTGCAACAGGGCAATGGAGGCTTCCAGCGCTTCCACTTGCTGCCCTTCGGCCAGGTGCTCCAGGGAGACAATGTTGGCACGGCTGAACGCCGCCAGCGTCGCGCCCACGTCGGTAGGGTCCTCCAGTAGCTGCTCGCCCCGGTAGTGCCGGATGCGCTCCTTGAAGCTGCCGCCGCCGGCCTGCTGCAAGGGCTGCTTGAACAACTTCTGAACATCGCTGAAGCCATTGAAGCCCAAGGCCTGGGCCAGGCGGATGAAGGCCGACGAGGGAATACCCGACTGCTTGGCCAAAGCCGCCACAGTGTTCAAGGCCACTTCGTGGGGGTGGTCTGTGAGGTAGTGGGCCGCATCACGCTGCCGAGCCGTCAGGCGGTCCTGCCCTTCAACAATCAGCGCGCGCAACTCGGCGAGGGTTTGGGGTACTGGCATAAAAAAGCTCGTTCAGGTTCAGTGAGGGCGTAGCGCATCCAGCGCCTTGGCCAGGTGCTGCACCAGGCGCTGCAGCTCTTCCAGCGTGTTGTAGTGGGCAATGGACACCCGCACCACACCGCCGTAGGGGGCCAGGCCCAGGTCTTCGATCAACCGGCGGGCATAGAAGTCACCAAAACGGATGCCCATGCGCTGGTCATCAATGCAACGCACAATGGCCTCGGACTGCACCCCCTCTACCACGAAGCTGATGGTGGGCACCCGGTCCCCGTTCGTGACCCTGGCCTTGCCAATGATGCGTACCCCTGGTTGCTCGCGCAGGAACGCCAGCAGGGTTTCGGCAAGCAGGTCCTCTTGTTGCTCGAAGGCGTCGAAGGCCATCTGCATCACGTGTCGGTCAGGGCCTGTGGCGCCCAGGCGCTTGCCGATATCGACCAGGTAATCGTTGATGCCGATGCACCCGTAGGACAGCTCGTAGTTGAGGTTGCCCGGCTGCAATTTGTAGGGGATCACGTCCTGCCCGATAAAGAAGTGGTTCAGGCTGGGCAGGGCCAGCAGGTGATCGCGCTTGCCCCAGAGCACGGCAAAGTGCGGCCCGAAGGTTTTGTAGAAACTGAACACGTAATAGTCGGCACCACTGGCCTGAACATCCACCAGCCGGTGGGGGGCGTAGGCCACGGCATCTACGCACAGCTTGCCACCCACGGCCTGCACCCGGCGGGCCACTTCGGCCACCGGGTTGACGCTGCCTAGAATGTTGGACGCATGGGTCATGGCCACGTAGCGGGTGTTGGGCCCCAGCAGCCGGTCAAGGTCGTCCAGTTGCAGTTCCAGGCTATGGGGATCGACCGACCAGGTCCGCAGGGTTGCACCACGCTCTTGGCACAGGCGCACCCACGGCCCGATATTGGCTTCGTGGTCACAGTTGGTGACCACGATTTCATCGCCAGGGTGAATGGAGGGCGCTATGGCCCGGCACAGCAACTGCAGCATCAAAGTGGTGGAGCCGCCCATCACGCACTCTTCCGGGTACGGGGCGTTGATAAAGCGCGCGACCGCTTCACGGGCTTCCATCACCCGCGCACCGGCGGCCACCGACTCGCTGTAGGACGCCCCTAGCTGTACTGCGCTGTTGAGCAGGTAGTCGCTGATGCGCTCGGCGACCGGGCGGAGCACCGCCGAGCCGCCGGCGTTGTCCAGGAAGGCATAGCCCCCCTGCAGGGCCGGGAACTGGCTGCGTACGTAAGCGATGTCCAGGGCGGTGGAATAAGTGTTCACCAGAGGGCACTCCAGGCGTGAGTCAGTGGTGCAGGATGGCCTGCAGAAAGGCACGGGTTCTGGCCTCTTGGGGGGCCGTGAAAAACGTGTGCGGGGTGTTCTGTTCAATGATGCGGCCGCTTTCCATGAAGATCACCCGGTCGGCCACTTTGCGGGCAAAGCCCATTTCATGGGTCACCACCACCATGGTCACGCCAGAGCGGGCCAGGTTCTGCATCACGTCCAGCACCTCGCCGACCATTTCCGGGTCCAGTGCCGAGGTGGGCTCGTCAAACAGAATGACCCGAGGCTCCATGGCCATGGTGCGGGCAATGGCCACGCGCTGCTGCTGGCCGCCGGACAGTTGGCTGGGGTATTTATGGGCATGGGCGCCCATGCCCACCTTGTCCAGCAACTGCTGTGCGCGGGCCTGGGCGTCGTGCCGTGGCAGGCGCCGTACTCTTATGGGCGCCAGGGCCACGTTGGCCAGAACGGTCAGGTGCGGGTACAGGTTGAAGTTCTGGAACACCATGCCTACTTCGCACCGAATGCCCGCCAGGCGCTTGCCGTGTTCGACACGTTGGCTGCTGACGCGTATGTCGCCCTGCTGGTAGTCCTCCAGCAGGTTGATGCAACGGATCAGCGTGGATTTCCCGGAGCCGGATGGCCCCAGGATAACCACCACCTCGCCCTGTTCCACGTTCAGGTTGATGTTGTCCAGGGCCTGGAACGCGCCGTAGAACTTAGACATGCCTTCAACTTCAATCACAGGGCTCATGCGCCTGTCCTCCCTGCTGTGTTGCGCCGTTCTATCCAGCTCACCATTTGCACCAGCGGTAGTAACAGCAAGAGGTACATGACCGCTGCGCCCACCAAGGGCGTGGGGTTGGCCGCCAGGGCCTGGGCCTGGGTCGCCTGCTTGAGCAGGTCCGGCATGGCCACCACCGAGGCGAGCGCCGTGTCCTTCATCACATTGATGCAATTGCTGGTCATTGGCGGCAGCACAATGCGCATGGCCTGAGGCAAAATCACATCGCGCATGGTGTTGAAAAAGCCCATGCCTTGGGACGCCGCCGCTTCGAACTGGCCGCGGGGAATCGCCTCGATACCGGAGCGGAAAATCTCGGCCGAATAGGCACAGGACACCAGGGACAACGCCGCCGCTGCAGCCGCGAACGATGACAACCGGATGCCCACAAAGGGCAACGCGTAATAGATCAGCACCAGCAACACCAGCAGTGGAATGGACCGCAGCACGTCGATATAGACCCGTGACAGCCAGCGCAAAGGGGCGAACGCATACAGCCGCACCATGGCCAAAAGCAGGCCACCCACCAGGCCCAGCACGATGCTCACAACGCCTAGCACCACCGTGACACCCAGGCCGCGCAGCATCAGGGGCAATGCATCGGTGAATACGCCCCAGTTGAAGAACGTCTGTAGCAGGTCCATGGAGGCTCCCGAAAGCGATGGGCGTGTGGATGGGCGTGTGAAGGCAGCGGCTGTTATTTCAGGACAGGCACGACCTTGAGGGTGCTGGAGTCCGGGGCTGCATCGGCACCGAACCATTTCTTGTGCAGTTGGGCGATCACGCCGTCGTGCTTCATGGCGCTGATGATGTCATTGACCTGCTCAGCCGACGCCCAGCCCTTGGCGTGCATAAGCGAGTACTTCTCGCCAGTTGGAATGCGGGCGACCACTTTGTACTGGGGCTTGTCTTTGATGTAATACAGCACGGCCGGAATGTCGCTGATGTAGCCATCCATACGGCCGGACGCCAGGTCCAGCATGGCCGGTGACAGGCCTTCGTAGCGTGACACATCGCCGAAGGCGTACTCGGCCTGGTGAGCGCCTACCCACATGTCCCCTGTGGAACCGGTGTCCACGCCTACCACCTTCCCTTTCATGCCGCCAAGGCCTTCGATGCCGGATTTGGCCAGCACGGTCAGGGACTGGTCGCTGTCGTAGTACGGCTGGGCAAAGCCTACCGACTCCAGGCGCTTGGGGGTGATAGTGATGGAGGAGATGGCAATGTCCGCGCGCTTGGACTGCACCGCGCTGAACAGCCCATTGAACGGGATGTTCACGAACTCCACGGTTTTGCCGGCGCGCTTGGCGACCTCTTTTACCACGTCCACTTCAAAGCCCACGATGTCGCCCTTGGCGTCCTGGAACTCCCATGGCACGTTGCCCACGTTGGCGCCTACCGTCCAGTCGGCGGCCCAGGCAGAGGCCGAAAACGCCGTGGCCATCGCCATGCCCAACAGTACCTTGATATTCATGTGTCACTCCCCGGTTAACCGTTCATTGAAGAAGGCCGCCCTACCGCATGAACAGGCGTTTCGGTAACCAGACTAGGGCTACGAACTATTTAATTCAAGGAATAATTTAAATGAATTAAATGCTTCAGCATGGTGCGCGAGGTCACTGATTTGGTGCATGTTCAAGCGAGAGAACATCAGGTAGTTCGGTGAAGGTCAGGCTTGTACCCAATAGCCGTATTCGTAGGCCCGCTCAAAGCCGAGCTTTTCATACAGCGCCAAGGCAGGTGCATTGGTTTTCACCACTTGCAGGAACGCATCACGTGCTCCCTGCGCCTGCCCCCATGCCATCAGCCCTCTGCACAGTTGCTCAGCCAGGCCCTGGCGCTGGCTAGCCACGCCTGTGAGAATATCGAATAAACCCAGGTGTTCCCCTACCAGCACCCCTAGCCCGCAACAGCCTGGCGATAAGTGTTCGCCCAGGGTTGCCCAAGCGGTACGGTGGGTGATGCGCTGCAGCAAGGCCAGGTGGGCCGCAGCGTGATCAGTAGTTTGCTCGGCCAGCCGGGAGAACACCCGCATCCAGGGAGCAGCTCCTGCTTCCAGTTGTACCTCTGGCATACTTGCAAGCACGGCTGCCAGGGGCCTGAGCAGTACCCAGGAGGCGCCGCTGTACCGGTAACCGCGCTGTACCAGCAGCGCCTGTGTATTGGGAAGGTGTACCAATGACGTGGTACGCACCACTGTTGGCAGCCCCCTGGCGGTAAACGCCTGCTCAACGGCGCAAAGGTCAGCCTCGCTCAGTTCACGGGCGGCCTGGGTGGCGTTAAGGGAATTGGCGCGCTTGGTATAGCCCACGTCCAGGCGAAGCAGCCAGCCAGCCACGGTTTGCGAACAGGCAGAAGGCCAGGCGGCGAATGCGGCTTGTTCAAAAGCATGCATCAGAGGGGCTTGCGAGGGGTTCATGATCACGCCTTATAGGGGAGCGGGTAGAAATCTCTGTGGACGTTCGCGAAGCGCGGGCAAACCTGAGCCACTGCGCAACGCAGCGAGCCCCGGTTCCCGGCCTCCGCCTTTG
>Ga0268349_1000140_pt1 | contig 13795 bp, 14 predicted proteins | sample G5R2_MAIN_18SEP2_FD_190164 | JGI IMG/M metagenome (GOLD analysis project Ga0268349, IMG submission 190164) | Phyllosphere microbial comminities from switchgrass, GLBRC, Michigan, United States - G5R2_MAIN_18SEP2017_LD1 | ecosystem: Host-associated > Plants > Phyllosphere > Phylloplane/Leaf...
CCCGGGACGGCACCCATGGTTTTCATGTGATTTGAACACCTACGCGCCGACCGCTTTCAAGGCGGAGGCCCCTTCTCTGAACCGCGGCCTGTTTCCCGTCCACTGCACAGGCCGCCGGGAGCATTACCTATGAGTACACGCCAACTCAAACTCGGCGCTATGGTCCATGGTGTCGGCCACGGCTGGGGCGAATGGCGCCACCCGGATGCACAGGCGGATGCCAGCACCAATTTTGCCTAGTACAAAGGGCAGGCGGCGCTGGCAGAGGCCGCAAAGTTCGACTTTGTCTTCATCGCCGATAGCCTGCACATTCATGCCAGATCCAGCCCCCACTACCTCAACCGCTTCGAACCCCTTACCCTGCTCTCGGCACTGGCCACGACCACCACCCATATCGGGCTAGTGGCCACCGTGACAGTCAGCTACACCGAGCCTTTTCAGGTGGCGCGGCAGCTTGCTTCGCTGGATCACCTCAGCGGTGGGCGCGCAGGTTGGAACGTTGTCACCTCCTGGCTGAGCGGCACTGCCGAGAACTTCAGCAAAGCCGAGCACCCGCCCCATGCGGTGCGCTATCGCATTGCCAAGGAACATGTGGCCGTGGTGAAGGGTTTATGGGACTCCTGGGAGGACGACGCCCTGGTGCGCAACAAGGCCACTGGCGAATTCTTCGCCCCGCACAAGCTGCATGCACTAAACCACAAGGGCGAATTCTTCCAGGTAAAAGGCCCGTTGAACATTTCCCGCTCACCCCAGGGGCAGCCAGTACTGTTCCAGGCCGGCACGTCGGAGGATGGACGCAACTTTGCCGCCCACTACGCCGATGCGATTTTTGTACATGCCGAGGCCTTCGAAGACGCCCAAGCCTACTACGCCGATTTGAAAGCACGCGCCAAGGGCTTTGGCCGAGACCCTGCCGCATTGTCGATTCTGCCGGGCATCCGCCCCATCGTTGGCCGAACGCTGGAAGAGGTGGAGCAACGCTACCAGCAGGCGGTGGAATTGGTGAGCATCGAGGACGCCATCGTGGCCCTCGGACGGCCTTTCAATGACCATGATTTCAGCCAGTACCCGCTAGACGCGCCGTTTCCTGAACTGGGTAACCTGGGGTCCGATAGCCAAAAAGGCGGCTCTGATCGTATCAAGCAACTGGCACGGGAACGGCAGTGGACCTTGCGAGAGGCCGCTTTGCACTTCTCACGCCCGCGCCGGGAGTTTGTTGGCACACCTGACCAAGTGGCTAACCAGGTCCAACAGTGGTTCGAACAGGGTGCCAGCGACGGTTTCATCATCAACGCACTATTGCCCGATGGCCTTCAGACGTTTACCGAATGGGTGGTGCCGGTGCTGCAGCAGCGTGGGCTGCAACGGAGCGAGTACACCGGCACGACCTTGCGAGAACACTTTGAGTTAGCGGTCCCCCCGAACCGCTACACCGTGGCCGACGCCCGCTAAGCGCCGGGAACAGTATTGAAGCAGGCGCAGCCGGCAACCGCCATGAAAACGGTCAATGGCTCGCCTGGTTCACCGGTATGTCGAAACCTTCGGCAAAGGTCGGTACCACGTCCAAGTGGCCGCTGATCAGCCCATGGGCCTGGTAGAAGTCCGCCGTTTCCTGCTGCTGGTCAACGGTTTGAGCATTCAGCGCCTGCCAGCGCAACTGCCGGCGCTCGAACTGCAGTTTCGCGGCATTTTCAGGGAAGCCGATGATCGCGGCGAGAGTACGCGAATAGCTGTCCAGGTGTTGATAGGCCCATACTTGAGCATTGGCCAGCCGGACCAGATAATCCTGCAAGGCGGCACGCCGAACAGGGTCCGCCAGGGCCGTGTCGGTGGCCGCCAGGAAGCTATTGCCGCTGGACAAACCACGGCCATTAACCAGCACTTTCGCCTGCCCGCTCAGCTCGGATAGGGCTGTGTAAGGCTCCCAGGTGGCCCAGGCGTCCACAGACCCATTGGCCAGGGCCATCTTGGCGTCCACTGGCCCCAGGAAACGAAAGTCTACGTCCTTTTCACTAAGGCCGGCGCTGGCCAGTGCCCGCAAGGCAATGTAATGCCCGATGGAGCCGCGCCCTGTGGCAATGCGTTTACCTTTTAGGTCGGCAGCGGTTTTAAGGGGTGAGGTTGTATTGACCAGTACAGCCGTGCCGTAGGGGTCGGAGGTGTCCACGGCGATGGCCTTGACCTGTGCACCGGATGCCAAGGCGAACAACAAGGGGGCGTCGCCAATGATGCCAGCGTCCACAGCCCCGGCATTCAGCGCTTCGGCCAGTGGCGCAGCGGCAGGAAACTCCGACCATTTGAGGTCATAGGGCAAGTTGTCCAGCGCGCCAGCCGCTTCGAGCTGCGCACGCATATTGCCTTTCTGGTCTGCAATGCGCAGTTGCACGCGGTCGGCAGCAATGGCGTGGCCCGCGACGAACAAGGCAGCGCTCAGGGTAAGAAGTCGAGCAAGCGGAAGCATCCAGTGGTGTCCTTAATGGGTACAGAGCAACCTGTACGACGGCAGAAGGGAATAAAACAACACCACTGTAGCGCTTGCTTTTATATAAATGAAATTCATTTTAAGCATAAACTAATATGCGTTTTTTAAAAAATACGACGCCCGCTCGTGCATCAGAACGCAAGGTAAACCCTGACCTCGCGACTTGGCTTACTACCCATGCAGGGTGCGGGCTGCAGCTTCGTAGCGGTGGGATTGGCGTGGGGTTATTCCCGCCCGGTAGCGCTGGCCCGTGTATGGGCGCAAAAACAAGGCGTAAAGGCGGTGCTCAAAGGTGTTGAGCAATAGCTACTGTGCAAGGGGAATGGAGGGGGTAAAACGAGGCATGGGATGCAGCGGTATCGAAACACACAGGGCGGCGCAGTAACGCCGCCCCGTTGCAGTACTTACGACTTCTGAGCACGCGCCTGGTCACGCAAGGCCTTGACCTCATCGTGGGTACGCATCACGCCGTCGAACTGCTTCTGGATCAAAGCACGGGCTTCGGTGGAGATGTCAGTGTTCTCCAGTGCCTTCTTGTAGCTCTTTTTCGCGACGTCTTCACCGCGCTCTGCTTCGTTGAGCAGGGCCACGTCGTCTTTGCCGGTGATGGCGGACTTGAGGTCTACCCAACGGCGGTGCAGGTCGCCCGCGACGCTGGTGGTGGTTTCCGGATCGCCGCCCAGGCTACGCACGTGTGCTTGCAGTTCAGCAGCAGCGCTCGCGGTTTCACCCGCCGCTTTGGTGAAGACTGCTTTGAGGTGTGCGTTGTTGGTGTTTTCAGCCAGGTCCTTGAAACCCGCTTCGCCGTCTTTGGAGGTTTCGATCAGGTCGTTCAGTACGCTAATGGTTTCTTTGTTCACGTCAGTCATCGTGTATCTCCTGAATGGACGGCCCTTAAGGGCCCTAGAGGCAGCCATGTGCAAGCGCTTTTAAGGTACTCGTCAGATTAGGGCGTACCGCTTGGCGCTGGTTCAGTTTTTTATAAGCACGATGGATGAAAAGAGTTACATCAGGCCGCAGGGGCCTGAGCAGCTTCGGGATGGAAAGCCAGGGTGGCGTCCTCTTCCCCATGCAGGGAGATGCGATAGGTTTCCGGCAAGGCCAAGCCGCCTGCCAGCGCCAGCAAGGCAATTGCTACCAGGTAGAACGCAGGGGCCAGGCTGCTACCCGTGACGTCGATGAGCCAGGTGGCGACCAGCGGTGCCGTACCGCCGAACACGGTATAGGCCATGTTGTAAGTAATGGCCGAGGCGGTGTAGCGAGTGCGGGTGGGGAAGGTCTCGGCCAGCAGTGCCGCTGTTACCACACCACACAGCAAGGCCCCCACAGCCAGCATCAGCACACCGGCAATGGCCGGGGCGATTGAACCTGAACCGGCCAGCCAGTACGCCGGAAATACCGTGACCATGACCCATAGGCAAGTGAAACCAACAGTTTTGCGCCGGCCCACGCGGTCTGAAAAGGCACCCGCCAAAGGGCAGGCGGCAGCGGCGAACAACAAGGCCACGGTGGAGACCAGCAACGCTTGTGCGCGGCTCAAGTGGCCGGCCACCTGAAGGTAGGTGGCGAAGTACGTGGTGAACATGTAGAACGATAGCGCCGTGAGCGAAATGAACGCGCCCAGGCAGCCGATAGCGCGGCTGTGGTGGCGCAAGGTGGCCTTCAATGGCGAATGGGCATGCCCCCTGCCTTCCGCCTGAACGGCCTTGAACGCAGGGGTTTCCTCCATGCGCCAGCGCAGGAACAAGCCCACGATGCCCAGAGGCGCCGCCACCAGGAACGGCACTCGCCAGCCCCAGCTTGCCATGGCATCGGGCGCCAGGCTGGCTTCCAAGGCATAGGCCAATACCGCCGCCACCGCAAAAGCGGAAAAGGTAGACACCGGCACGAAGCTGCCGTACCAGGCCCGTTTATGCCGTGGGGCGTGTTCCATCAGGTAGGCTACGGCACCGGCGTATTCGCCACCGGCCGAGAACCCTTGTACACAGCGCGCCAGGGTTAGCAGCACCGGCGCCATTACCCCGATGCTGGCATAGGTGGGTAGCAGCCCGATCAGGGTTGTGGCGCCTGCCATCATCAAAATAGTGATCGACAGTATGCGCTTTCGCCCCAGCCGGTCGCCTAATGCACCGAATACAATGCCGCCCAAGGGGCGCAGGGCAAAAGCGACCGCAAACACCGCAAAGGTTTTCAGCAGGCCTACACTGGGGCTGTTCCCCGTAAAAAACTGGTTGGCTATGAGGGTGGCCAGAAAGCCATAGACGGCAAAGTCGAACCATTCCACAAAGTTGCCAATGGCCGCTGCCGCGATGACCTTGCGAAGCGTTGCGGGGGAAACCTGCTCAGGGGTTTGAGTGACCATGCACGCGCTCCAGATCATTGATCTGTAGGATTATCACCAACGAAGCGCACACAGCCCTGTTCAAGAAACGTCACCGGCATAGCCAGAAACGCGAAAACCGCTCTACACCGGCCCACAAGTCGCCTTTCGATACCCTCAGCCCAAAGGACACCGACGACTATGATCCATGGCACTACAGGTTTGGTTGCCATCGTGGGGAGCCCCATTGCCCAGGTCCAGTCCCCTACCAACTTCAACCGGTGGTTTCAGGCCCAGGGGCTGGACCTGGCCATGCTGCCTATTGATCTGCAGCCCGAGGCCATACCCGCCTTGATGTCTACCCTGCGAGGCTGGAACAACCTGCGCGGTTGCGTAATCACCGTACCCTATAAGCAGGCCGTGGTGCCCCTGCTCGACGAAGTGAGTGCACGAGCGCGGCTGTTGCAGTCTGTGAACGTGATCCGGAGAACGGCACAAGGCCAGCTGCTGGGTGACAATGTCGACGGCGAAGGTTTCATAAAGGCTGCGGCGAGTCATGGCTTCAACCCCGCCGGCAAGCGTGCCCTGCTGCTGGGGGCCGGCGGCGCAGGCGCGGCTATTGCCTATAGCTTGCTAAGCGGGGGCCTGGCGGTGCTGGACATCATAGACCCTGCCCCCGAACGGGTTGCTCATCTGTCAGCCGCTTTGGGGGAAGCCTTTAGCCAGGCAGTGATAGGTGCACAGGTGCAGCACCTTGCAACCTATGACCTGGTGGTCAATGCCTCGGCCGTTGGCATGGCCGACACTGGAGAAACGCCTTTGCCGGCCGAACAGCTGGCTGACCTTGCCCTTCATACGCTAGTGGCGGACGTGGTCACCAAGCCCGCGAACACGGCGCTGTTGATGCTCGCCAGGGCCAAAGGCTGCCGGGTTCAGGCAGGGCCTGAGATGGCCCTGGCCCAGATGGAAGACTTGGGCATGTTCATGGGCGTGATGCCTGCGCCGACGGCCGCAGGTGCCAACAGTGATTGAAACCCTGACGGCCTGGTGAATCTGACGTCTTACCAACACCTGCCTCACAACACAGATTCATTGCACGGGAGCTTTTGCCGCCATGAATGGCTCGATGAAGCACTTATTGTTTGCCGCGTTGTTCATGGCTGCTACTGCCCCCGTATGGGCCGAGGACGAGATTGAGGCAGTTACGGAAGAAATGGCGCCGTACAACATGACTGAGGGCGGTAGCGTTACCGGCTTCAGCACTGAAATCGTCCGGGCGGTGATCAAGGAAGCCGGGATGGAAGTGCCGATCCACGTCATGCCGTGGGCACGCGCCTACGATCGGGCGTTGAGCGTGCCGAATGTGCTGATCTATTCCATCGCGCGTACTCCCGAGCGCGAGCAACGCTTTCAATGGGTCGGCCCTATCGCCCCGACCAATTGGTACCTCTACAGCTTGGCCGAACGGCCTGTCCACTTGGACAGCCTGGAGCAGGCCCACGGGCATCAGATCGCAACGGTCAACATGGACGTGGGCCAGCAATATCTATTGGCCCACGGCTTCAAGCCTGGGATTGAGCTGCAGTCGAGCAACCGGTACGAGCACAACTACCGCATGCTCAAGGTGGAGCATGTGGAGCTATGGATCTCCAATGAGCTCAATGCCAACTACCTCATGCGTAAGAACGGCGATGATCCCGCCAAGGCCCTGGTACGTTCGCTCCCCTTGCCCGCCCTGAGCAGCCCTGCAGGGTTGAACATGGCCTTTAGCAACGGCACACCCGCACCTACCGTGGCGCGCTTCCAGGCGGCATTGGCGCGGGTACGGGAAAATGGCACCTACGACGCTGTAATGCGCAAATGGCTGGCCCCAGGTACATGACAAAGCCTCTCCTTAGCCCAGCCGCTTTTCCTTGGACGGTGGGTGGCCGAAGAACGCCGTGTAGCACTTGCTGAAATGGCTGGGTGAAACAAAACCGCAGGCCACTGCGACCTGCACCACGCTTAGGCTGGAATGCTGCAACAGGCGACGGCCTTCGGTCACGCGCAGTTCCAGGTAATACCGCAGGGGTGTGGTATTGAGTTGCTGCTGGAACAGCCGCTCGATCTGTCGCCGCGAGCGGGTCACGTAGGCGGCGATCTGGGTCAGGTCCAAAGGTTCTTCCAGGTTGGCTTCCATCAGCTTGACCACTTCACGCAGGGGAGCCGTGAGCTTGAGTTGCAGCTTGGGGTTGACCCGTTTGTACCGCGAAGCTTCAAAGGCCAGGATGTCCACGATCCCGTCTACCAGTGCCGCGCCATGGCTCTGGCCGATCCATTCCAGCACCATGTTGAATGCGCCATTGGGGCTGGCAGCGGTGTAGCGGTTGCGGTCGGCGATGTAGCTTTCGCTGGTGACCTGGCTGTGCTGGGCAATTTCTGCCAGGGCTGGCCTGTGCTCTGGGTGGATAGCGCAGCGGTAACCGTCCAGCAGGCCGGCCTGGCCCAGGAACCAGGCACCGTTCCATAGCCCCGCCAGGGCTACACCCTTCTCGCAGGCGCGCTTAAGCGCGGCCTTGAGCCCAGGGTCGCTCTGCAACAACGTGCGAAAGCCGCCACACACCACCAGCAGGTTCAGCGCTTCCAGGCGACAGTGGGCCAGGCTGCTATCCGGCCGGATCACCAGCCCCAAGTCGCTCACCACCTCCTCGCCTGTGAGCGTGAGGGTGCACGTGCTGAAGGCTTCGGGCTGCAGCAGGTTGGCCGTGACCAGCGTGTCCAGCGCCTGGGTGAACGCAGGCAGTGAAAAATGCTCCAGCAGAATAAAGCCCACACGAGACTGCACCGGCTTGGCATTTCTGCTGTGCTGCACGTAGCGGAAATTCTTGCCTTGCATGGCGCCGCTGAAAAGCCGTCTGTCGCTCATTCGATGCTCGGTCAGGTGCTTCTAGGAAAACCTGTGGCTGCTTGCCTGCCACGTTTACGCCTATTCATTACCTTGAGCTCGCGCCTTTGTATACACGTTGCGCACGCAACGCCGGGGCTGGGTACCCAAAGAGCCTTGCCAAAGGCATGCCTTCACCCTATATTGTTACTATATAACATTATGGAGAAAGACATGAAACCTGACATTCACCCTGCGTACCGCCCCGTCCTGTTCCATGACGTGGGTGCCGACGCCTTTTGGCTCATCGGCTCCACCGTCAGCACCGACAAGACCTTCACCCATACCGATGGCAACACCTACCCCTATGTCACCCTTGACGTCTCCAGTGCTTCACATCCGGTGTATACCGGCCAGGAACGCAAGGCGAAAACCGAGGGCCGTGTGGCAGGGTTCAACAAGCGCTTCGCTGGTTTTGCCGGCCAACCCAAGTAAACGCTGATCACTTAGACGGGGTAGGCCCTGGTATGCGCACATCGTTTATTGCCCGGTCTGCAGTGGCGCGGGTACTGCTGGCAGGCGGCGTGCTGATCGCCTTGTGGATAGTGGTCGGGTGGGCGGTGGCCGTCCCATGACGCCTCCAGCCGTTGTACTGTCCGACCTCACGTTGGCCTATGATCGCCATACCGCCGTGCAAGGGCTTAGCGGTAGCTTCGCAATGGGCAGCCTCACTGCAATCGTTGGGCCCAATGGCGCTGGAAAATCCACCTTGGCCAAAGCCTTGGTGGGCCTGCTCCGCCCTGCCCGTGGCCACATCAGCCTGAGTACGCTTAGCGCACAGGCCATCGGCTACCTGCCCCAAGCGGCTGAAATAGACCGAGGGTTTCCGCTCACCGTGGCCGATCTGGTGGCCATGGGCGCCTGGCGTACCTCAGGGGCCCTGCGTCGGCATTGCCGTGCTCAAGCACAGCAGGTGACCGACTGCCTGGCCACCGTAGGCTTGGCGGGTTTCGAACTGCGGAGCATCGCGGCCTTGTCTTCGGGGCAGCTGCAACGGGTATTGTTTGCCCGCCTGTTGCTGCAGGAGGCGCCCCTGATCGTGCTGGACGAGCCGTTCAACGCCATGGACGCGCGCACCACCGAGGACCTGCTACGTCTGGTGCAACGATGGCACCAACAAGGCCGTACTGTGATTGCCGTACTGCACGACCTGGAGCAGGTTCGGCAGCATTTTCCCTCTACCCTGTTAATGGCGGGCCGCCTGGTAGCTTGGGGGCCAACCTCTACCGTGCTGGTGACCGACCACCTGCGTCAGGCGCGCCACCTGGCCGCTGCCAGCGTAGATAACAGCCCGTGGGTGTATTGCCCGCCGGGTGTCGCGCCATGACGTTCTACAGCGTTGCCATTCAACCGTTCGTGGAGTTCGGCTTTATGCGGCGCGCGCTGGCGGCCTGCCTGGCCATGGGCGTAGGGTCTGGCCCGGTGGGCGTACTGCTGGTACTGCGGCGCATGAGCCTAGTGGGCGATGCCATGAGCCATGCGGTGTTGCCGGGCGCGGCCATGGGGTTCCTGTTGGGCGGGCTATCCTTGCCCGCCATGGGCCTGGGCGGCCTGGTCGCCGGCCTGACCGTTGCCCTGCTCGCCGGCCTGGTAAGCCGCTTTACGCCCCTGCATGAAGACGCCAGCTTTGCCAGCTTCTACCTGACGTCGCTGGCTGCAGGGGTGATGATCGTGTCGCTGCACGGCTCCAGCGTGGACCTGCTCCATGTCCTGTTCGGCACCATTCTGGCCATCGATGCGCCTGCGCTGGTGCTGGTGGCCGGTATCGCCTCCTTCACGTTGCTGTTACTGGCGGTGATCTACCGCCCGCTGGTATTCGAGTGCGTGGACCCTGCCTTCATGCGCGCGGTGGGCGGGCGGGGGTCGCTGTACCACGTGCTGCTCCTCCTGCTGGTGGTGATTAACCTGGTGGCAGGCTTTCAGGCATTGGGCACTTTGATGGCCGTGGGCCTGATGATGCTGCCCGCCACTGCTGCCCGCTTCTGGGCTCGCTCCCTGGTCGGATTGATGGCGGTCGCTACCTTGATTGCCAGCTTGTCGGGGTTTGTGGGCCTGGTCGTGTCCTATCACCTGGGCGTGGCCTCGGGCCCGGCCATCGTGTTGTCAGCCAGCGGATGTTATGGCCTGTCTCTGTTGTTCGGCCCACGCGGCCTTCTACGCCGCACACCTTCCCGTCCTGTATCGAACCTGGAGCCCCATTAATGAAACTGATGTTACTAGTGCGCGGCCTGGTGGCCCTGATGGCCGGCCTGGGCGCCGCGACCGCGCACGCTCAACCCTTGCAGGCTGTGGCGTCCTTTACGGTAATTGCAGACATGGTGCGCACTGTGGGGGGCGATCATGTGGCCGTGACATCGCTGATAGGGCCCGACGGCGACCCCCATGTGTACGAGCCCTCCCCAGCTGACGCCCAGGCGCTGCATGGCGCAGACATCGTATTCGTAAGCGGCTTGCACCTGGAGGGCTGGATGGACCGCCTGATCCAGGCCTCTGGCTATTCGAAACCCCCGGTAGTGCTGTCCCAGGGTATTCATACCCGCGCCTTGGAGGAAGACGGTGTGACCGTTGTAGACCCCCATGCCTGGAACAGTGCTGTTAACGCGCAGGTGTACGTAACAAACATCATCACCGCCCTACAACACCAAGACCCCACCCATGCTACAGACTACGCCCGCAACGGCCAGGCCTACCTCACGCAACTCAAGGCACTGGACGCCTACGCCCGCAGCCAGATCCAGGCCATACCCGCAGCCAGGCGCAAGGTGCTGACCTCCCACGACGCCTTCGGCTACTTTGGGGACGCCTATGGGGTGACTTTCCTGTCACCCCTGGGCTTTTCCACCGAGAACGAGGCCTCCGCCGCCGATGTGGCCTCGCTCATACAACAGATCAAGCGCGAACACGTGGCAGCCTACTTCTTCGAAAACGCCGCTGACCCGCGGCTGGTCCAGCAGATCGCCGCGGCCAGTGGCGCACGGCCCGGTGGTGCGCTCTATGTGGAAGCGCTGAGTGCCCCCAACGGCCCTGCGCCAACCTATGCCCGCATGTTCCGCTACAACGTGGACCAACTGGTGTCAGCCATGGGCACGCCACCGCCTGACGCTCGCTGATATCACGCTGGGCCTGATAGCAGGCCCAGGCTACTGGCCACAGCGCGCAACTGGTCTTTCTCTTCCTGCAGCATCAATGCGTGGTCGGCCCGCTTGAGCAGCAAGGCCGTATGGGCCCGGCACACCGGGGCGAAAGTGGACGGATCGATCTGCGCCAAGCTGGCCAAAGCCTTGACCAGGCGTATGTCGATTTCCAACAAACCCGCGCCGTCGCGAGCGATAAGGGTAAAGAAATCGTCGAACAGGTCCGCCACCTTTAGCGGGTGCAGGTAAACCCCTCGGCATTGCTCCTGGGGAGGCTCAGTATCACGTTTTAGCATTGACCACTGGGTGAAACACCGCACGCCTCGGCCGATCACATCGATGGCCGTGCCTGAATCATTGGTGGCGGGCGACAAGGCTCGGGAGGCAATTTCGCCCAGCACTGCCAGCCCAAAGCGAGGGTCCTGCTCGAATGTACGGCGTACCGCAAGGCTGAGGGCCTCCAGCACCTGAGCGCCAAGTGCTTCAAGGTCCACCCGCGTGCCAGGCTTGCGGGGCACGACCTGGGCGATGAGGGTGCCAACGTGCAGGAACGTGCCAGGCAATACGTCCATGTACAGGCTCACGTCGTGGGCTTGAGCGAGGGCACCGAGGGCTTCTACATCCATGTGCTGCACATAGCCGGTGGTGGGGCTGGCAACGGTGAGCGTGCCCGGCGGCAACTGCAGGTGTTCAGGGTAGTGCTCACCGCCCAGAGAGGGCCAGCGGGCACGGCGCTCCATGGCCTGAAGGGCAGCGGCCTCTACGCGGTCGATGGTTTCGCCTACCCGGCCCAGCCGCGATAGGTGGTCGATCCAGCGCAGCAAGGTATAAACGATCAGGATGACCATGATGATCGTTACGGCAAACAGCACCACCCTGCCCTGCGCTCCATACGCGCCTGTGCTAAGCGCGATGATGCCCACCAAGCTGAACAGAAACGACCCGATGAACGTGGCCAAAGCGTTCTGGGTGGTGGTGTCCTCCATCACCAAGGTCGTCGCACGAGGGGTCACACCACTGCTGGCCGCGCTATAGGCACTCACCATGGTGCTAAGAGAAAAGGTAGTCACGGCCAGCATGCTGGAGGCAATGATGGACAGGATCTTGTCGACCGAATCGGCCCCTACCTTGGCTGGGAGGGACGGGGGTACCAAATCCCTGAACAGGATCGCCAGCAGCGCGGTCGCTACACCGACCAGGGAGAACAGGCTGGCCCGGAACCATAGGCGCTTGGTCAGTTGACGCGCGGCCCAGCGCCATCGAGCAATCATGGAACGTACCTTGGCAGAAGGAGGCAGACACAGCAGGCAGGCGTTGCGCCTTGGGCCGCTACCTGGCCATTGGGTACGCGCCGTGCAGGAAAGTTTCAGGCCTTGGTGATCACCCGTTTGAGCACCTGGCCCAGCTCTTCAGTGGAGTAAGGCTTGTGCAGCAGCTCGATGCCCTGAGCACCGCCCAGGGCCAGCGCATGGCTGTACCCGGTGGCCAGCACCACGGGAAGCTGTGGCAAGTTCGACACCAGCCATTTGGCCAGTTCGATGCCACCCATGCCCGGCATCACCACATCAGAGAACACCACATCGAAGCCGGCACCGTGCTGGCCCAGCAGGGCCACTGCGTCTTCGGCATTCACGGCCCACGTAGGGCAGTAGCCAAGGTCTTCTAGCATCTGGGTGGCAAAGCGGCCCACCTCGATATTGTCCTCCACCACGAGCACGCGCTGCCCCGTGCCCAGAGCCGCTTGCGTTACGGTTGGCACAGGGGTATACGGCGCCACCTGCACCTGGACTTCCGGCAGGTACAGGCTAAACCGTGCGCCCTGGCCCACAACACTGGTCACCGTGACATCACCGCCCGACTGTTTGGCAAACCCGAATACTTGGGAGAGCCCCAGCCCAGTCCCTTTGCCTACCTGCTTGGTGGTGAAAAACGGCTCGAAAATACGGGCCACCGTATCGTCCGAAATCCCCTCGCCCGTGTCAGTCAGGGCGATTTCGGCAAAGGGCCCGGCGGCCGGGGCATGGCCGCGAATCGCTGGCAGCGGAACGCCGTGGCGCAACTCCACAATAAGCGTGCCCGCACCGTCCATGGCATCTCGTGCATTGACCGCCAGGTTGATTAGGGCCGTTTCAAACTGATTGGTATCGGCTTCGATGAAACAGGCCGTGACGGGCAGCTCGGTGATAACGGTAATACGGGCGCCCATCAGGGTGTTGAGCATGTCCGCCAGGGCATGCAACTTGGCGCCCACCTCGAACACTTCAGGCTTGAGCGCCTGCCGCCTGGCGAAGGCCAGAAGCTGGGCCGTGAGCTTGCTGGCACGCTCCACAGTATCGGAGACAGCCGTAAGGTAGCGCTGCCGCCGCTCTTCGCTCAGCGCGGGACGTTTGAGAAAGTCCACTGACGACCGAATAATGGTCAGCAGGTTGTTGAAGTCATGGGCTACACCACCGGTCAACTGACCTACGGCTTCCATTTTCTGTGATTGCCGCATGGCCTCTTCGGCAGCGGCCAGGGCTTCGATGCGTTGCTTGTCCTGGGTGATGTCGCGGCCTACAGCGTTGATCACGCCATCACCTGCGCGGCTGGACCAACTGATCCAGCGGTAACTGCCATCCTTGTGCCGGTAGCGGTTGTCCAGCCGTGAGTATTCCATGCCATTACACAGGTCACGAGCTTCCTGGGCCGTGCTCACCTGATCCTGGTCATGTATGAAGGCGAACAGGGTGTTGCCCAGCAACTCGGCCTCTGTCCAGCCCAGCAGTTGGGTCCAGGCCGGGTTGACCGCCGTGATCACGCCTTCCACGGTGCAGCGCAGCATCAGGTCCTGGGACAGCTGCCACAAAGCGTTGCGGTCTTCGGTGCGTTCGGCCACCACCCCTTCAAGGTGAGCGTTCAGCTCCTTGAGGCGCCGCTCGGCCAGAATACCCCGTGTG
>Ga0268349_1000141_pt1 | contig 13631 bp, 17 predicted proteins | sample G5R2_MAIN_18SEP2_FD_190164 | JGI IMG/M metagenome (GOLD analysis project Ga0268349, IMG submission 190164) | Phyllosphere microbial comminities from switchgrass, GLBRC, Michigan, United States - G5R2_MAIN_18SEP2017_LD1 | ecosystem: Host-associated > Plants > Phyllosphere > Phylloplane/Leaf...
GGTAGCTGGCGCCCCCTACAGCCAGGGGGTACACCAGCAGCATGGGCAAACAGGCAAGCATTTGCACGCGCGAAGTGTCCGGCACGATCTCAAACCCAGTGAGGGTTAACGCGCCAACTGCGCCTGCTGCCTGCAGCGCCAGGGTCCGGCGCAGCAAGGCCCACCCGCCTGCGGCGATCGCATTCATGGCGACCATAGCCAGCAACAACACCGAAGGTAAAAGGTTGAGCGCCATCTGGCCTACCCACAGGCCGGCAAACAAAGCATCGATCAGTAAGTTACGGCGCTCCGAAACGAAGGACTCAGCACTGCGCCGCGAAATCCGGTACGCCAGGGTTGGCCACACCAGCCCGTTAAACAGCATCAGCGCCCAAATCAGGGGATGGGCGCCGCCTTGGGTGGCAGTCACGGTGCTCACAAACACCAGGCTGAGGGCGCAGCCCAAGGCACGTGGGCCATAAATTCGACGGGCAAAACCACGGCCCAATTCACGACGGCTGCTTCGCATTACCTGACCTTTCCCCTTCGCCAGATGATCAGCCGCGGCGCTTATACCCGCTGGCAGGCAAGCCCGGATGCTTGCGGGGTGCGATCATGTCACCTTGATATCGACGCCACAATATTCCTGGATCACACATCGTCGGCCCCAGACCCGATTTGCCAGGCTCCAGGGAGCGGCAGGGCACGCTGCTCTATTGCTGTGCACGGCGGTAACAATAAAGCGATGCCTGTGTCGAAACGGTGCGCTTCACGCGCCCTTATATCGCTCCAAAAGGTCTTTACAGGGTTGCAGGCTTTTGAACAACGAAGCTTTGTGGCATTAGCTAAGAAGTCGGCCCTAACCTTGCCTTATGGTTGTACATACAAGGATATACATTACACACCGTTGCGCCGTCAGCTGTCGCGCTACCTCCCTACTACACAGGATATGGACAATGGGACACCACCATAAATACTGGGCTGCAACGCTGCTGGTAGGCACTCTGCTAAGCGCTACCGCGGTCCATGCCAAAGACTGGAGCGCCGTGAATATTGCTACCGAGGGCAGTTATGAACCCTGGAACCTCACCTTGCCAGGCGGAAAAATCGGCGGCTTCGAACCCGAGCTTATGGACGTGCTGTGCCAGCGCATGAAGCTGCAATGCACGATCAAGGTACAGAATTGGGACGGCATGATCGCCAGCCTCAATGCGGGCAAGTTCGATGTGCTGATGGACGCCATCGTGATTACTGATGAACGCAAGCAGGTCATGGCCTTCTCGGTACCCTATGCACGTACGCCGGCCAGCTTTGCGGCCATGGACGCCAAACTGTTACCCGGGGCAACCGGCCAGGCTAATACCCTTACCTTGAACAATGACCCGGCGCAGATCAAACCCGCCGTGGAAGCACTGCGCAAGGCTTTGGACGGCAAAACCATCGGCATCGCTTCAGGCACGGTGTACACCCCGTTTATAGATGAATACTTCAAAGACGTTGCCACCGTACGCGAGTACAGCACCTCGGCCGATGCGATCCTAGACCTGAGCGCTGGCCGCATTGACGCCGTGTTCGATGATGTGACGTTCCTCAACGCAACCATGGCAAAACCTGACAGCCAGGGCCTGGTGTACACCGGCCCGGAGATTGCCGGGCCTATCTGGGGTGAGGGTGAAGCACTGGGCTTCCGCCAGGCGGACGCAGACCTCAAGGCTCGCTTCGATGCGGCCCTCAAGGAGGCCATTGCCGACGGCACCGTCAAGCGTTTGAGCGAAAAGTGGTTCAAGGTTGATCTCACCCCTTGAGCGCCTGCAACACGTCAATTGAACGGTAGTACTGCACGCGCCTTTGCGGCGTCCCTTAAGGCTGACGCAAGGCGCTGCTGAACTTAAAGCTTGTTGCTTGTTGCTTGTTGCTTGCCGCTCAGCACGCGAAGCCAAAGAAGAAGGAAACCTATATGCCGCTTGTAGAACTGCTGGGGTTCACTGACCACGGCTGGGGCTTCACCCTGCTCCAGGCGGCAGGCATGACGCTTGTACTGACCGCCGCAGCGCTGCTGGTGGGCGCGGTGGTAGGCGGGCTCGTCGCCACAGCAAAACTGTCTTCCCTGCGTAGCCTGCGTTGGTTGGGCGAGCTGTATTCGCTGCTGTTTCGTGGCATTCCGGAGCTGCTGGTGATCTACCTGTTCTACTTCGGGGGCGCCAGCGTTGTATCGGCCGTAGCGCACTGGTTTGGCGCAAGTGGCTATATCGATGTGCCGCCCTTTGCCGTGGGTGCGCTGGCAGTGGGGCTGATTTCCGGCTCCTACCAGGCGGAGGTGTACCGTGGGGCGTACTTGGCTGTACCTAAAGGCGAACTGGAAGCCGCCGCCGCCATTGGCATGTCCCCCGCACTGCGCCTGCGTCGGGTACTGATTCCACAGATCCTGCGCATTGCCTTGCCTGGGCTGGGCAACGTCTGGCAGATGAGCCTGAAGGACTCGGCACTTATTTCGGTGATTGGGCTGGTGGAGTTGATGCGGGCCAGTCAGGTGGCGGCAGGGTCCACACGGCACTATTTCACGTTCTACATCGTAGGTGGGCTGGGCTATCTAGTGCTCACCTGGCTGAGCGGGCGGATATTTGCCGTTGCTGAAGCTCGCGTACGGCGCACCCGCCGTGCCAACCCACTGCATGGCTGAAGGCCCGCTCATGATTGATTTCGACTTCCTTGCTACGACGTTCCTCAAACTGTCAGCTGCCGTACCCACCACGCTAGGGCTGTTTTTTGCCTCGCTTGCGCTGGGCCTATGCCTGTCGCTGATCGTTGTAGCACTACGGGTTAGCCGTTACCCCTGGCTCAGTTATCCGGCGCGAGGTTATATCGCGCTGTTTCGCGGCACACCTTTGCTTGTGCAGATGTTTCTTATCTATTACGGCCTCGGCCAGTTTCCCGCCGTAAGGGAAAGCGTTGCCTGGGTTGTGCTGCGTTCGCCCTATGCGTGTGCAGTCTTGTCGCTGGCCCTGTGCACGGCCGGTTACACCGCTGAAATCATTCGCGGCGGTTTGCTCAGCGTGCCCCAAGGGCAAGTGGAAGCGGGCCTGGCGGTAGGCTTCTCTCGCTGGCAACTGCTGCGCCGGATCATTGGGCCGATCACCTTGCGCCAGGCACTGCCAGCCTACTCCACCGAAGCCGTTCTGCTGGTGAAATCTACCGCACTGGCGAGCCTGGTCACGGTATGGGATGTGACCGGGGTAGCGCAGCAGATCATTCAACGTAGTTATCGCACCTTGGAAGTGTTTGCCTGTGCGGCACTCATTTACCTGGTGATCAATTTCCTGGTGGTACGTGCGGTGTCCTGGCTGGAGCGTCGCCTGGCGATACCGGCACGCCCCTTGAACACACCTGCCCCTACCTCACCTGCTCGCCCCCTTTATACCGATGCCTGATGCCGCCGGAGGCTTCTATGACCCAGCCTGCCCTTGCTACCCTTGAAGTGGCCAATATTCAAAAGTCATTCGGCAACGCCCATGTACTTAAGGGCATTTCGCTGACCGCGCACAAAGGTGACGTCATTTCGCTGCTGGGTGCCAGTGGCTCAGGCAAAAGTACCTTCCTGCGCTGTATCAACCTGCTGGAAACGCCGGACGATGGCAGCATCCGGGTAGCAGGTGAACAGATTGCCCTCAAGCGCCGGGGACAGGGCCTTGTGGCCAGCCAACCACGCCAGGTGGAACGGCCATGCCCACCCCCACGGCGAATCCATTGCCATGGAAGCAGACCTGATGAGTGTGGCAATAGCGGAGTTGGCAGGTGTAGCGGAGCGTCGGCAGGATCGCCTTATCAACCCGCTGGTGAGTGGGCTGCCTGCGTTTCTGGTGACAAAGCCGGGGGTGAACTCCGGCATGATGATCGCGCAGTACGTGGCAGCCGCCCTTGTGGGCGAAAATCGGCAGTTGGCACAGCCGGCGGTGATCGATAACTTTGTTACTTCCGCGCTGCAGGAAGATCACCTCAGCCTGGGTACCGGCGCCGCATTGAAACTGCTGAAAGTCGTGCACAACACCCGTCAGGTGCTGGCCATCGAGTACCTGCTGGCCGCTCAGGCCTTCGAGTTCCTCAAAGGCCAACGCTTCGGTGTAGGGACGGGTTACGCCTGGCAGTGGCTGCGCGAGGTAGTGCCACCTTATGACGAAGATCGCTGGCTGGCACCTGATATTGCCGTGGCCAGCAAGTTGTTGCAGAAGGCGCCGGCGTTTTCACGCCTCTGAAACGCCTTCCCTTATACCTTGTGCACCTTGGCCGATGAAATACCCTGAACCCGCTGCGCTTGTGCAACTCTTATACAAGACGCCGGGACAGGGACACATGCTTCATGACTACAGCAGCCGCCTCTGGCGACATGGATATTCACCAGCAGCTTCGCGACCTGATTGAAGCGGGCAAGGACAGGTTGCCCCTGCCGGGCGCGGGGCACACCCTCGCACGGTGGCAGGCACTGGCTGAAGTGGCTTCGTGGGACCTGTCCCTGGTGAAGCTCTTCGAAGGCCACACCGATGCCTTGGCCATTCTTGCTGAGCTTGCACCGGCTTATGAACCCGGTAATGCCTTATGGGGCGTCTGGGCTGCCGAGCTGCCTGATGCCAAAGTGGTCGCCGAACCTTTGGGTAGCGGCACACTGCGCTTGAACGGCATCAAAGGATGGTGCTCCGGGGCGGCGTGTGTAGACCGTGCACTGATCACAGTCGCCACCGCTCAGGGAGCACCTTTTCTCGCCGCAGTAACACTTCGCCAACCCACTGTCACCCTTCAGGGAGGCCATTGGGCAGCAGTTGGCATGGCCGCGACCCAGAGTTTCAATGTCTGCTTTGACGACACGCTAGCAGACGTCGTGTGCACCGGCGACGGCTACTGGGCACGCCCAGGGTTCTGGCAAGGGGGCGCTGGTATTGCGGCCTGCTGGTACGGTGCAGCGGCCAGGTTGGCTGAGTACCTGCGCACCTCGGCCAAAGATGACCCGCATACCCTAGCCCATCTGGGGGCCGTGGATAGCGGCCTGAAAGCCGCCGCCATCAGCTTGCGCGAGTGTGCACGTTGGATCGATGACCACCCCGGCGCCGACGCTTCCCTACCCGTGCGCCGTGTAAGGGCACAGGTGGAAGCGGCCGTTGAACACGTCGTTCGCCATGTTGGCCGGGCACTCGGCGCTACACCCTACTGCCGTGACCGCCACTTCGCACGCCTGGCTGCCGACTTGCCTGTTTTTGTGCGGCAAAGCCATGCAGAACGCGACCTCGCCGCGTTGGGTGCATTGGTCCGTGAGCAGGCTCAGCCAGGAGACTGGTGCTTATGAGTGAGCCAGAAAACCTCATCCAGGCTGCCGGAACCTCCTATGAAGCCTGGCTTGGCTCACAGCGGCTGGCAGCCGTGCCTGCTATCAGCCTGCACACGTTGGCACCGCCTGGGCAACGGGTGGTGATCGTTGCGCCGCACCCGGATGACGAAGTCATTGCCTGCGGTGGCCTGCTGGCTGCGCTGGCAGACCGGCCGCAAGACTTGGTACTGATTTCCATAACCGATGGTGAGGGCAGCCACCCTGACTCGCCCGAGTGGCCGCCAGAACGCCTTCGCCGAGTGCGAGAGGACGAGAGCGCACAGGCCTTGCGGGCCCTCGGGCTGGCGCCGGAGAGTTTGACCTGGCACCGCCTTCATGCCCCCGACAGCCGTGTAGGCGAGGATGAAACAGGCCTTATCACTCGCCTGCGTGCGCTATTGCGCCCTGGCGACCGGGTATTCACCACATGGCGGCTGGATGGCCACTGCGACCATGAAGCGGCCGCCCGTGCCTGCCTTGACGCTGCTGCCGACACAGGTGCCCAGGTACTGGAGATTCCCGTATGGGCCTGGCACTGGGCAGCGCCTGAAGACGATCGCTTACCCTGGGACCGTGCTCATCGGCTCCTGCTTACCCCGCAATGGCTGGAGCGCAAGCGCGCAGCCCTGCAGGCCCATCAGAGCCAGCTGCACCCGGACCCTACCACCGGTGCCGCGCCCGTACTCAGTGAGGAAGCGCTGCGCCGCTGGCTGCAACCCTTTGAAGTGGTGTTCCTATGACAGACCCTGAAAGCTATTTCGATAGCTTGTACAGCAACAGCGGCGACCCTTGGGATTATCGGCAGCGGTGGTACGAGAAGCGAAAACGAGACCTTATCCTGGCCTGCCTGCCCCGCCAGCGATACACCCGCGGCTTCGAGCCGGCCTGCTCGAACGGAGAACTCAGTGCAGGCTTGGCGCAGCGGTGCGAAACACTGCTGTGTACCGACTTCAATGCCAAAGCGGTGGCCTTGGCAAAAGAGCGTCTCTCAGCATTCCCGGGTGTCGAGGTGCAGCAATGTGCCTTGCCCCATGAATGGCCACGCGGCGAATTCGACCTGATCGTGTTCAGCGAAGTCGGTTATTACCTGTCCCCCGAAGCGTTGGCAGAGGTGGCTGCCCAGGCGAGCCATAGCTTATCCAAAGGAGGCACGCTATTGGCCTGCCATTGGCTACACCCCATTGAAGGGTGTGCGATGAATGGCCATGACGTGCATCGGGTATTAGCGCAGCGGCTGGAACTAGAACCGCTGGTTCACCATCTTGAGAAAGACTTCATTCTGGAACTTTGGGGCCACCAGCCGGCTGGCTTCGATTTAAGCGAGGTGGTTGCATGATCGGCGTTCTAGTTCCTGTTCACAACGAAGAGCAATTGCTGGGCGCCTGCCTGAGCACGGTACTCAAAGCCGCACGACACCCTGGGCTGGACGGCGAACAGGTGGAAATACTGGCCGTACTGGATGCGTGCAGTGATCGCTCCGAGGCCATTGCCACAGCATTGGGTGTGCATACGCTGAGCGTGAACAGCCGCAACGTGGGCCATGCCAGAGGCATTGGTGCTAGCTACCTGCTTGGCCGCGGCGCCCGTTGGCTGGCCTGTACGGACGCAGACAGCCTGGTAGGTGAGGATTGGCTATACAAGCAATTGGCATTCAAGGCCGAACTGGTGTGCGGCACCGTACACGTGGAAGACTGGAGCGGGCATTCAGAAGACGTTCAAGCCTTGTATACAGCTACCTACCAAGACCGCGACGGCCATCGCCATATCCACGGCGCCAACTTGGGTATCTGTGCCAATGCCTATCGTCGCGTCGGCGGCTTTCGCCCCTTGACTGCCCATGAAGATGTCCATTTGGTCGAGGACCTGGAACGCAGTGGGGCTCGCATCGTCTGGACCCACCTTAACCGTGTGGTCACCAGCTCGCGTTTCGACTGCCGGGCTCAGGGAGGGTTTAGCGATTACCTCAAGGGCCTGGCCGAAGGCATACAAGCCGGCACCCTTGTACAGCCAGGTTCGGCCTGAGCCTGCGCTTTTTGGCTGCCCTGCGGTGCAAAATGGAGGGTGGTCTATTTCAGGAGCGCAGCTGAAGGCCACCTAACGGTTCTGCCTACCTGTCAGATCGTTAGCTGGACAGCCTCCTTGCCACATCACAGTCTTGAGCAACGAGCCGGAATACCGGCCTCGTCGACTGTGACAGGAGGTGGCCATGCCTAGAATCGACCTTACCCCATACGACATCACTACACCGGAAGTGCACCCCGACCCGGACAGGGATACCGCCTGGACCGTACCAGGGCATGAATGGGAAAAAGTACGCGCGTTTGTTCAGTGTGACGAAGATGAAATGCTGCTGCGCGCGCCTACCTCTGGTGCCACCACCGAGAGCGTGAAGCGCACGCGCTGTGAACTCAAGGGCAAGCCTTTTTCACTCCACAGTAAACGGCGATTTTGCGCTTGCATCACGGCCCAGGTCACCAAAGTGAACTGGAAAGGGTCATTCGTCCTGATCCAGGCTCACTGCCATGATGGGAACGACCCAACGTTCAAAGGTTTTATCGAGACCAAGGACAAGAAAACTGCCGTGTTCAAAGGTGGCCTGCGTACGGGAGACTCCACGGCCTCTGCGCCCAAGACCATGATTCACGACAGCCTGGTGCTTAGCGAACCGTTTACAGCCACCATCGTATTAGGCCCGGCAGGCGCCATTGCCGTAACCATGAGCCAGGGCGAATCAAGCAAAACCCTCACAGGCAAACTGAGCAATACCAGGGCTCACCGCCCACACGTCTTCCATATGGGTATCTACAACCAAGTGGACAAGGGGGCCACTGAAGAGCCCGAAGACGACGGTACTCACCTGAAGGTACTGGACCTGCAAGAGTGGATGGAAGAAGTCTGACGGAGCGTTGTGCTGGTGTCAGTCCACAACTACATGGGGCACGAAGCGGCTGGTGTCCTTGGTGATCAGAGTGTCGTCTTCGCGTATGCCGATGCCGGACGCGACGTCCCCGATCACCCAGGAGCCTACCAAGGCATAGCTGTCACCAAACTGCGGCAGCGGCGCAAACTCCTGCAAGATGTAAGGCGCGTCGGTATAAGGGCCGCCTTCAACCACCTGCTTTCCGTCTAGGGTATGCAGCGCCACGTTCGCACCCTCCCGTGAAAAATAGGGCTTGCGTACCCAGCCTTTGGGTACAGCCCCGCCAGGGTTGGTGTCGACATGGGTCGCTAGCAGGTTTGGGTGGCCTTTGTTAAACGACCATAGCAGCGGCAACATGCCTTTGTTGCTGAGAATAGCCTTCCAGGCTGGCTCCACGAACTGGGTATCGCAGGCAGGCACCGCCGCACCGAAGGCTTCCTGGAAAATATGCTCCCAGGCGTGCAGCTTGAACAGGCGTTGTATCCAGTGCCCGTCCAGGTCTACAAACCGCCCTTGTGCGGTGAGCCCTATGTCCTCTATGTCGATGTGCCGGGTGTGAATACCCGCCAGGCCCGCCATTTGGCGTAGAAAGTCTGTAGTACCCCGGTCCTCGACGGAGCCTGAAATAGCCGAAAAATAAAAGGGGTCGCCTGTGGGAAAAGCTGCGAAGGCACGCACCAGGTCTTCGGCGATGGTGTTGAACTGGGTAGCCTGGGGCGGTAGCACCCCACGTGCCACCTGCTCTTCCAGCCACAGCAACTGCACCGCTGCTGCTTCCAATACAGAGGTGGGCGTATCGGCATTTAGTTCATAGCATTTGGCAGGGCCAGTGCCGTTATAAGCGAAGTCGAAACGGCCATAGAGGTGCGGGTGCCCCTCCTTCCAGGACGTACGCACCAGGTCGAAGAACGCAGGGGGAATGGCCAGCCGGGTCAGTAGCTCTTCGCTTTCAACTACCCGCTCTACCAGGTCCATGCACATGGCGTGAAGCGCTTGGGTGGGGGCTTCCAGATCCGTCGACACCTGCGCCTCGGTGAACTGGTAATAACCGCGCTCATCCCAATAGCGTTCACCGTCAATGGTATGAAACGCAAAGCCTTGCTGCTCGACCGTGCGGCGCCAACCGGGGCGTTCTTCGATGCTGATTTTTTTCACACGTGCTCCCGTCAGCCGCCAGAACTGAAGCCGCCGGAGCTTTTTCCACTCCACCCGCCGCGGGCCGTGGCCTGCTGCCCGAAACCGCCCCGGGAAATGGCAGACCCTACGCCCGAGCGCGCACCTGACCCATTGCCAAGGCTACGGCCCAGCGTGGCAGCATTGTAGCTACCTGTGCCGCTGGTTCGGGCCTGGGTGGAACGGCCGAAGGTCTTTCCGTCCTCGATCTGGCGGGAAAGGGTTGAACTGCCATACCGGCCTCTTGAATCACGCGTGTCATACACCGGCTGGCTGTAATAGCGATTGCCTCCGCCGGACAGCATGTGGCCGATGAGCAGGCCCGTCAGCAGGCCGCTGGTATTGAACCCCGAAGACTGCGCCTGGGCTTGTGCCTGTTCGTAATCGGCTTTGGGCACTCGGCCCGAAACGGCCAGTTCGAACCCGCCCAGCTTGGGCATGAATTTGCCATCAGACGTTGCCTGGCAATACCCCTCCACAAAGTCGGCATCGCAGGACGCCTGGTCATCATAGGTAGGCGCTATGCGCCGATGGTCGGCCAATGCCTGCATATAGGCGTCGGAACACACGTCCACCGGAACCTTGGCATCAGCGCATTCCTGCACAGTCTTGTAAGTGGTTTTAGCCGAATAGGCGACGCTGTCATCATGCTGGCCGCAGGCCGCCAAGGCTAGCGGTAGCGTGCCGGCCAACACCAGGTGCACCGAACTGCGAGGTCTCATCGATTGCTCCTTGGGTTCAAGCCGACGGCGTCATGCAGGCGGAATTGAGAAAGCCCACGCTTATAGCAACCGATGCTGCATAGATGGCAGCGGCCAGCTCACCTTGCGCGATGCGCTCAGACAGCCCCTTGAGTACACGGCTGGTCACGAAGAAGGCCAGCAGTTGCACCACCGCGGCAATCACTACCCACACCACGAAATCCAGGACGCTTACGCTGTAGGAAATAATGCTGCTGGCCGGTAAGGCAAAGCCCACCAGCGAGCCACCCAGCGCAATGGCGGCGGCAGGATTGTTGGCCCGGATAAGGTCGAACTCCCGGTGCGGTGTCACACGGGTGTAGATGAACTGGAACAGGGCGAACAACACCACCGCGACGACGATGTAGACAATAAAGCCCAATACAGCCGTTGCATTGAGCGACAGGGCAAGCGCGTCGAACATGAGGCATTCCTTTTAGAGAACGGTAAGGTCGGTAAGCTGCAGGGACACGCCCACCGAAGCGGTCAGCGAGACATTGCCGTCTTCATCTTCCTCTACCGAGAAGAACAGAAATTCGCGGCGGTTGGTCAGGCCCAGGTCCCGTGCATAAAGCAGGCTGTTGTGGCTGATGGTGTAAGAGGCTTGCGGATTGGTTACCTGCTCCACCAGCGGTACCCATTCGGTCTGCCCGTCTTCACTGCCCCACTGGCGGATGTATTGCGCACCCTCAAGGTCGAAGAATGGCAGGCCGACCTTGGCATCAGGGCCTACCAGGCGCAATAACTCTGCCTTGCTGGCCACAGGCGTGACCTGGTAATAGCCGAAAAGAATGATGTCTTCGATGTCATCGGCGCCTGGGCCGCTCATTACGAACTGGATGAAGTGGTCTTCGTTGTCCAGGTAGTAACGCACCAGCCGCTTGGACTGCCCCAGGTCCAGTGTACCTACAGCCCATACCTTGTCATCTGCAGGCACTACGACGTCGGACTCTCCCGCCAGCAGCCCCTTGAGGTTAGGGCTTATGCAAATCATGCGACCGGGCGCCAGCCCCATGGGCGGCTGAAGCGCGCTGGATACCGCCGTGCTGTGTGTTCCGGGTTTAGGCGCTTCCAGGCCCAGTGCCCGTTTTAACCAGCTCATTGCCTGCCTCCTGCTCGTTTCAAGAGATGAACCATAACGCCTTTGGCCGTTTTAGCCAGCCTAAACTGCTCTAGCCGTTTAGGTTTTTGCTAGTAGTGTTTTCGAATGTATCAGCCACCCGACCAGGACGCCTGCCACTGCGCCCGCCACATGGCTTTCGAACGACACGCCTGGAACTGGAATGAAGCCAAATATCAGGCTTGCGTAGAAAACCGCTACGGCCAGGGCCACCAGTACGCTGCCAAGGCTACGCTGATACCACCCCCGGGCCAGTACATAGGCCCACAGGCCGAAAATCAGGCCGCTGGCCCCTACATGCACGGACGCACGCCCGAACAGCCAAACCAGCGAACCGCCTAGCAAGGCAATCAACATGGCCACGGTAAAGTAGCGACGAACACCTTCAGTAATGACCAAACCGCTCAACACTGCAAACGGCAGCAGGTTACTGACCAAGTGACGTATGGAACCATGGAGAAATGGTGCGAACACCAGGCCCTGCAAGCCGCTCAGGGTGCGAGGCACCAGGCCATGGTGCACGAGGCTATTGCCGGTGAGCGTATTGATAGCTTGTACGGCAATCATGATTGCAACAAGTAGCAGCACGCACCGAGTGCGCGTTCCAATTGGCATCATCCCTCCCCACCCTTCCAACGAAGAAGGGCAAACAGCCTTGGGCTGCCCACCCTTAGACGCAGGCTGCTACTGAACGCTGTTACCTGCCTGTTTAGCCTTCAGCCGGGCCAGTACATCATCAGCACCCCCTGTTTTTGCACCAATGCCGGCCTGTTGCAAACGCCGCTCCAAGTCACCGCCATTACTGGCATCGGCCATCTCCTGCGCCGCCTCCAAGCGGGCGTCCTGAGCGTCCTGGCGCTCCTTGATACGGGCCAGGGAGCCCACCGCTGTTTCAAGCTTCCCATTGGCGCCACCTGTGGCGGTCGCCGTGGCAACACGTGCCTGCTGAACGGTTTCGCGTGCCTTGGCCATTTCGATCTGCTGCTTCAAGCCTTTGATCTGCGCGTCGGCCTTGGTGACCTGGGCTTGCAACGTGTCCACTTGCTTGCCGAACTGATCAGCCAGGGCCTTTTCCTGGTCACGCAGGCCTTCTAGCTCCGCGACCTTGCCGGCGCATTCAGTGGCCAGCCCTTCCTCACCCTTGTTCAGCGCAGCCATGGCTTTGCTTTCCCAACTGGCGATGTCCGACGCGTAACCGTCCAGGCGCTGCAGTGACAGTTTCTGCCGGGCCTTGATTTCGATCAGGCCATTGCGGGCCTTGAGCACGGCCGCATCGGCGTCACGGTGCTCTTGTTCAAGGATGCGGATAGCGTTGGCATCCACGATGGATTCGCCGACTTCGGTGGCGCCACCACGGATGGCGGTAACAATTTTTTTCCAGACACTCATGCGAGTACTCCTGCCCATGCGTAGGGCTTAGGCGTTGAAATGGTCTTCGAAAGCATCTACGGCACGAATCACGTTGTCGGCCAGGGTCAATACTTCCTGCACGATCACGGTAAGGTCCGAGGCGGCACTGAGTGCGCCAAACATGCAATACACTTCGGTACCGGTCCCTAGTGTTTCAATGCCTACCGAGGACAACGGGAACAGGTCACGGCTGCGCAGCACCAAGGCGTTGAATGCCGCCACGTCCTGCACCTTGGCCACTTCCACCAATGTGGTATCCACCAGTACCTGATCACCGGACACCGCGATATAAATAGGAAGGTCACCATGTTCGGTCATGGTGAGCAGGATGCTTTGGCTACCGCCGTCGCTCAGCCCCACCCGCCCGGACGTGACAAGCTCCCATTCTGCCAAGGCCTTGCGCAACGTATCGATGGTCCAGTTGCCGGTTTGCGTCATGAAGTTCTCCAGTTTGATCCGTTCACCCAGGTAGGGCTGCCGCAAGGCTTTCTCGATGCCACGAAGCGCATCGACATTTTCGGGAAGAATCCAGAATTCACGCTTGACCAACCCGGCCTGAGCCAGCCGCTGACGCATGCTGCGTACATAGTCGGCAGAGGTTTTAGGCGTGCTGGGGGCGGCAGGCTGGCCCGCTGATGTTTGTTTTCTGGGGGGCATGCGTGTGTGCTCTTTCCCGTACATGAGCCACAACGTACGCCCAATAACGTGATCAGGCAATCCTTACATGTAAGGATTTGTTGCATCGCTCTCTGGGCGCGTCAATAGCCTTGGACGCAGTGCAAAGGCTTGGACGGATTTAGCCCAGCCAAAGGGGGCTTTGGTGCTAAAATAGCGGCCTTGCCTCGCCCTACGAACACTGGATACACCATGACAACCGAGTTGACTGAAGAAGAAATGCGCCGCGCATTGTTCGGCGAGGAGGAAGCACCCGCCCTG
>Ga0268349_1000142_pt1 | contig 13582 bp, 13 predicted proteins | sample G5R2_MAIN_18SEP2_FD_190164 | JGI IMG/M metagenome (GOLD analysis project Ga0268349, IMG submission 190164) | Phyllosphere microbial comminities from switchgrass, GLBRC, Michigan, United States - G5R2_MAIN_18SEP2017_LD1 | ecosystem: Host-associated > Plants > Phyllosphere > Phylloplane/Leaf...
TCCACCCCGTCTTGGCCGGTATCGCCGCGTCTACACTCTCCTTCGCCTGGCGGCGACAACAATAATAACAATAGCAACAGTAGCAACAGTAGCAACAGCGACAGCCGCCCTCTGTCACGTAATAATTCGCTGCGCTCCCAACTCAAGACGCCTGACGCGCAGTCTACGCCCGCCATTGTCGTTCAGGGCGCGTCGCCAGCCTCGCTGGTCCGCTTCCCGGCCAGAGACGACACCGCGGCCAGCGAGGCAGACGAGCCGGTCATGACTGCTAAAGCGCCGTCTCGAGGTGCCAGCGGCGCTGCTCCCAAGCTCGAAACCGTCCAAGAATCGAGCCTCCCTGCTACACCCGGTTTTGACGGTCTTGACTCGCAGCTGTAAGTTTTTCCCCGCAAATCGCCCCACTTTTTGTAATCTATATGCATGCCGCACGTTGCAGCCGACAACGGCCCTAGAATTTGTTTCTCAACATCAACCTTGGCTAACACCTGCAACCACAGCTTCCTGATCCCTCCACCTTTGCAAAAGGACTCAGACGAAGAGCGCAATGACGTCAGCTCGTCTAAGGTTACCGAAGATCTCAGCACCAGACTCAGTAACAGCAAGAGCACCGAGAGCGGCAGCGACAGTGCGACAAAGTCCAGCAAGAAAGAAAAAATGCAGGAGAAGCGCACCACCTCGACGCATAGGCCTAACACGGTGTCCACGAAACCTTCGTTGTCGTCGCTTTCCAACAGATCCCGTGCTGACCCACCTCTACGCAACATGACGGTGGAAACGGAAACGGTACCGTCAGTGGCACATGCCACGATTGGAAACCAGGACCGCTCGGCTTCTGGGCGAGTCGATGGGAGCCTGCGTCTAAAGCCAAGCAACGAGACCATACGCCCGAAGAAAAGAAGGGAGCCGCCAAAGCGCAAAGCACCTTCAATCAATTCAAGCACTGGTAGGTCGCAACCCATTTCGTACCACTACAATCCTCCGAGCCGACCACCAGTTGGCGCTCGTTCCACTGCGTCATCATCGCTTGGAAGTCCGATCTCATATCATTCATATGACGATCGGCGGTCCCTGTTGACAATGTCACCCTCAAGTCCTGAAAGGCGCATTTCTTCCTCATCATCTCAATCTCCCCGATATTTTTATGCAGTAACTAACACTAGCTCTCGTAAAGCTTCCACGAAAGCAGATGTCTTTGAACAAAAGGTCGCAAGTGCTGTCGACGAAAACTCGTCGGATTCTGACGCAACCTTCATCTACGAATCGAACCCACCCGAGCAACAGCCGCAACGCACCAGGCATCACCACTCGCGCACCCCAAGCATGACATCGATTGCCAGCCTTGCGGACCCCCGACTAGCCGTCCGCGATGCACACAAGAACCCAAACAAAAAGAGCAGCATGAAGTTCACCAATCCCTACAACAGCACCAGCGTGGATGGTGACGCTATGGACCGCGGCGATGGTACGATTCGCATTGGCGCTGGACGAACGGCGGGTGGCAGTCACCACCATCATATTGGACGGCACGGCCAAGGGCGTGGTGCGCTCAATCACTTGGTCATGGACAGCGATTCTTCCATGCCACAGTCTTCCCGAACACGCGGACCCTCATCGAGGCAGGTTTCGCAGCCCAACAGTCCCCGCTTCCACACATTTAGCGTTGGCAATGGCCATGGCGGCACTAACAGCAAGAAACATGGAGAATATTCCGCTGCTTACGACATCGATGTGGAGCACGTAGCCGACGATGAGCGGACGCCGCTGATCCCAACGGGCCGGAGCCCGCGCGTCCGAATACCGCGTCCCAGAAATAACGCTGCGATACGCCATCTAGAACGTCGACACCGTCAAAACGGAGGGTGGTGTCGCAGGTTCGCCGGATGCCTTGTGCTCTCAATATTGCTACTGGTGGTCATCTTCAGTTCAGTTGGCCTTATATTTGCGACCACCAAGCCTTTGGTGGGCCTTGTCGTACATGACGTGCGCAATGTCGTCGCCAGTCAGGAAGAGATCATGTTTGATCTCGCCGTGAATGCCACCAATCCAAACGTCATTGGGGTCACCATTTCCGACATGGAGGTGAGCGTATTTGCGAAGAGTAAACACGTCGGCACAGACAAGTGGTGGCGAGAGCATGGAAACGGCCCCCAAGGCAATGAAGAAGACTGGCAACTTGTGGATTCCCCCTATGATGCCGATCAACAGGTCAGCGTTGACGGTATCGACGAAGGAACTGATCCTATCGATGGAGAGCTCCGTACCATGTTGCTTGGCCGAATCACCCACTTTGGTTCGCCGTTAACATTTGAAGGCTCATTTTTTAGCCGTCACCCCGAACAGTCTGTCGGAGAGATTCACTTGCTCAAACCTGGAAACAAAACAGAAGCCGGCGGTTCAGATCGATGGGAGGAAGTCTTGCAGTATCCCTTCGAACTGATCGTACGTGGTATCTTCAAGTACACACTACCCTTGAGCACATCAGTACATTCCGTCTCGGTCACCGCCATGTATTATTACGATCCCGATCGAGAGAAAAAGAAGCTAGTAAAGGTTGAGTCGGGAAGCTCGCAGCCGAACAGTGGGAGCTTGCCGCAGCTTGTACCATCAAACCCACCGGGAAGATTCGACCGCAGAGCCATCACATATCTGGATCTGTAGTAGATTGATAACATATTCTACCACTGACAATCTATTTGTAAGAGGCCGAACGCCGCCTCTCGCGCAACCACTCCAAAGAAAAATTCCCGTTCAAAAGAAACTGATACCCCCCCCATATACATGAGATTCACGACCCATAGACCTGTCCCTGCGCGGCCCTCGCCCGCCTTTTCTCCTTTCGGTGCGCGACTAGTAGCGCTTTTGGCTCCACTGCCATCCTTTTACGAATTTCTTTTCCCACCGTCTATGGCTGTTTAGTATAGTCGCGCAATTACAGGCTATCACTACCCCATTGCAAAGCACTTGAGCGAATTATTGAACCTTTTTTGTAACATGACTAGCGACTGGACTTGTTTTTGAGAAGAGATAGGTACAATGGGGGATGAAGGAGTTCGTGCTTTTTGTAAGATTCTAAGGATGGTCTTCTCTATGGCTATATCAAGGTGCTCTTTTTGGCCGTTTTGCTGGAGGGACTGGATACGGGAAATAAGAGGATAGGTTACCTGTGCCTACATACCTGCTTGATATACAGGATCCATTTTCGTGAGTGCGCCGTGGTATCTCATTTGCATCCGAGCGCAAAGTCGCTTCCATGCACGGCGATGGAGCTGGAAGCATGGTTTAAAAGGGTAGTCTTATGCTGTCTGTCCCGATTAGGTGGAGATGTATCTACTATTGCAGTTGGAAAAAGATATAGCCGTACAGTGTATATAAATCTCTATCTATCGCTTGGGAATACAAGTCACTATCAAATTAAACATTGCATGTCTATCAAGCTGCAGCCGGTTCTTTCCCATCCAAAGTTACCCCACCAGACGTCATTACCAATCATCTAACAGCAGAAGTTGCCTCGGAGAAGCAATCCTACCAACACCTAACAACATTTACTTGACTGCACCTGCACATCTCTTTTGCCTTTCCCACCAGCGAAGCTGTAGTCCCGAGCAGTATGAGCGACACAATGCGCGCAATAGGTCTATCATCTATCCCATCGCGAATTTGAAGCGAGCTCGATGCTGACACTCCCCCTAGATATCCAGGGTGGAAAGGGCCCCGTTGACGCACTCTATATTGCTGATATTCCTAAGCCCAAACTCGGCACGTCGCAAGCCCTCGTGAAGATTAAGGCCTTTGGTCTGAATCGTATGGACCTGCTGCAGCGTGAGGGTATGTACCCCGTCCCGCCGGGTGCGTCCAAGATTTTAGGCGTCGAGTTCTCCGGGATCATCACCGAATTGAGCGAGGAGGGTGGGGGCAAGGAGGACTTCAAGAAGGGCGATGAGGTCTTTGGATTGGCATATGGGGGGGCGTATGCTGAGTATATTGCTGTGAGCACGCGTATGCTCATCAGAAAACCAAAAGAGTTGAGCTGGGAGCAGTGTGCCGGCATTCCCGAGGTGCGTTTACTTAGGAGTTGTATAACCTATCCCACGTCGTAGCATTCTACTAACATGTACATGCACATAAGACATGGATCACAGCGACCCAAGCAATGTATTTAGTTGCCGGTTTTGCATCCGGAAAAAGCATCCTCTGGCACGCAGCCGCTTCATCCGTCTCCATTTCCGGGATCCAGCTCTCTCACGCCGACTCCGCCTCCGCCGTCTTTGCGACCGCGCGGCAGGACTCAAAGTGCGAGTTTGCCGTCAAACAGCTCGGTGCTCAAGCAGCCTTCAACACCACAACTCAGGACTGGGTCGATGAGGTGATGAAGGCAACGGATAACAAAGGTGTGGATATCATTGTCGACTTTATCGGTGCAAGCTACTTCCAGCAGAATCTCGACGCCATCGCAAAGGACGGCGTGATTGTGAACTTGGGCTTCATGGGCGGCACGATGGTTCCAGAGGGGACAGATATCAGCGCTTTTATTCGCAAGCGTTGCACCTTTGTGGGAAGCAGCTTAAGAAGCAGAGACGAGGAATATCAGGGCAAGCTCAGAGATCAGTTGGTCGAGCATGCGTTGCCAAAGTTCAAGGACGGCAGTTTCAAGCTCTTTATCGACAATGTGCTGCCGTGGGAGCAAATTCAGGAGGCGCATCGATTGCTGGAGGAGAACAAGACCAAGGGCAAAGTGATCTGTACGATAGTATAGTGCTAGCATCTTGATGAAGTTTTGCATACCGGAAAATAAACAACCCAGTGGCGCAGACGTCAATAATTCTACTACCTGCCCGAATGCAAGTACCCAGGTATACCATGCTCAGAGTCGTCCCACCAAAGCACCAAAAGCAACGTATCCGATCCATCGCAAAAAGAAAAAAGACGACGTTGGCCAGATTCGAACTGACGCTCCCGAAGGAACAAGATTTCTAGTCTTGCGCGATAACCACTCCGCCACAACGCCAATTATCGGATGTTCGATGGAAAACGGGGAAAATATATACATTATATTTTGTAATATGGAGGAAGAATCGCTAGTGAGCGAACTATCGGGCCGAACATTAGATCCTCATTCAGAATTGAGTAAGCATGTGTATGCTTGGTGCGGGGTGCTGGATACCTTCCACCCCCACGAGCGCCCCCCTCGTTTGTTCACGGGAAGCGTTGCACAATCCACAGAAACTTAGTGGAGCGACATCATCATGACACGTGTATTTGTTTCCTTACTATACTGCCTACTGTGGTAGCCAAGCTCGTGAAGAAGTACTGTGCAGTCTGGTAAAAGTGCAACATGTACTCTGTCAAGCGGCATGTATATATGCGTATGACCGCGACCGTGTCAAAGTGACCACAGGTTGAACAGGCTAGTTAACGAACAAGGTATCCTCGTTCATGTCATACTGCTTAATGAGCTGGGCCAGCTTGTTCGCTTCTTGGGCGTAGTTCAGCGGGTAAATGTTCAGGACTTGGTATCGAGGTCTGTCTGCGGTTAGCGATCATGTCTTTGGAGTCAGCAAGAAGAATCACCCACTTAGGTTGATCCTGATACGTCTCCATTTTGCCCCGCACTCTAAAGGTGAAAGTCCTGCAAGTAGCCTCTTGCATAGCAGTCAAGAAGTTCTGAGTGCCGTTTTCTTCGTCATCGAACTTCATCTTCATAGCATCGTTTGCCGACATGCCAACAATGACCTGTCCGGCGTCGTCGAAACAGCTCAACCAGATCGTGCCAGTATGGTCAGCGACATTCACGCTTAGAACATAGCGATAGAGAGGCTCTGGGTAGGACTTTTGACACTTCTCACACCACCATGCTCCAGGGTTTTCCTCAATGACCTTCTTACTACACCCCTGTGTCGAACAAGCGGGATATGCAACTGTGGTGTTCTTGACGTAGACAACAGATGCCCTGAGACTCAGATATGTGGGCGTATCTTGAAGATAACTCTCCTCCTCCATGATCTGGGAGATGATCTTGGTCTCGTTCTTTGAACCTCCTGCGCTAGGAGCCATATTTTGATGGGTCGAAAACGTAGCGTTATGACCGACAGCGTCGAACCAGCCACGCATTCTGTGTGCCTCGTCGATGTCTGGGTCGACTATCATTGAGCCCGAGCTCAGGAGACTTAAGCTGCGCCCACCAAAGTCCGATACTTTTACACCCTTAAATGCAAGAATCGACTCTAATGGTACATTAAAGCTTTCTGCTGTTTTGCCCCAAATGGTAAGTCGCACGGATGTCTGAGTATCGTCTGCCAACGTTAATTCTCGCTTGCTAAAGTCCTTGTTCGTGTTTTTTGAGGTTATGGTGGTCACTTCAGCGACCTCCTTCAGTATACCGACGGTATCGATCGTCGAGTCCTTCTCTACAGAGTCGAGCTCCCCGATCTTGGTGAAGTTGAACCGTATCTGAGGCTTGTTGTCCTGATCCTCTGCCTTCTCAACTTCAGTATCACGCTCAAATTGCAGCTCATAGTCGTTAGGAAGATTCGAAAACTGTTTCTTCGCGAGAGTGACTCTGCAGGGCGCTGAAATGTAATAGACTACACCTTCTTCGAAGACTGGGTATAGTTTATCGGCAACCTCGGTGAATGCTGTCGCTCTGATTTCGCCAGTATCATCAAGCAAGTTAACACTGAAGAGTTTGCCTGCTCCTTTCGCATTGTGCCATTCCTTCATGTCGCTTTTGTTTGTGCAGCGAGCACGTATCGTCCACTTGTGCGCATATGGAGATAAAGACTCGATAGGGTATAGATGTGGGTGTGATGCCGTGCCAGGGTTGCTATGGTGGACCGGAAGCGACCTCTGCTGGGGTTGTGCCACGGGTGTTGGCTTATTTCCATAGAAACTGTCGCCTGGAATAGCAGCGGGTTGTGTATCAGGCTTGATGTCTAATGCCTCTGGCTGTCCAATCTTGTCCAGTTCGCCGTATTGTGATAGGACTTCGAGTTCCATGATGATGAGGATGCTACAAGGCCATGAGTATCGTTTACCCCGCATATCGATTCAGTACGTACTTCTTATCCTTAACGCGCTGAGGATTGTATTTCAACAACCGGACTATAGAGCCCTTTTTAAGCTGCCCAGACGTGACAATTTCATTGGCAGCTGCCAACGGTTAGCCCTGCTTGTACTTCCTGCCGCCCAACACCTAACATACTCGTTGCGATCATGGTCTGGATGAAGTTACGTATATCGCTCAAAACAACCCGGAAGCGCTGCACTGGGTTTGCGTCGCCCGCCTTGGGCTCCATTGTCTTGATCTGCACGCATTGCAACACTGGCTGGTCCACAGGCGCACCACTGGTATCGAAGATGCTCCTGCTTGTGGTCAATATAAGTACACGGGAATATAACCGATTACCTACCTAATGGCTCCTTGCGTGATCGCTTGCTCTGCCATATTGACTGTGATGTACAGCGTTGGGTTTATGCGATGGTGGCGGCGTTCAAAGTTCGACTGGCGCCTGTGGACGCGTCCAACGCGTCTGTCACGTGAAACACTTCCCCCCGCGCTAACCGAATCCAACTAACTGCTTGTATACGTAAGTGCTTGGAAGCGACTCGACTTTCATCGCACTACAACATTGAACATTGCCCAGACAGCATAATGGCAAACGATGACATTGCCACAAGGGCGCCCGAGAGCGATGCACAAGAGGTGCCGGTAGCAGCGACGGAGCAAAGCGCACCGGTGTCGGCGGCCGAGCATAGTGTCTTCCCGGGAGACACAGTTGCGCAAGAGGGACCAAGCATGGGTGTAAGTTGCTCACAGAAACTAGCCATGCAAAGCAACAGTCATACTGATCAGCCAGGAACACTGCACGTCAGACCGACCAACTCCCTCTGGAGAGATCCCCACCGGTGATCTCACAAAGCTCGGCGGTATCGACTGCTACGTCACAAAGCCTGCCGATTATCCACATTCGCCCTCGAAGCTTGTGCTACTGCTCACCGGCGGCACAGGTATCCAATCTACTAACAACCAGCTCCAAGCAGACAAATACGCCTCTGAGGGGTATCTCGTGGTCATGCCAGATCAGTTTGACAACGATTTGGCACCAAATAGCGTCGACATGACCGAAATCTCAAAGCAACCCTCATGGCTGGAGGCTGTCAAATTGAGGACTGCAGAGGGGATCAAGTCATTCATGATCGACATGTGGCTTGCCCGTCATACGCCAGAAAAGGTGCTACCAATACTACATAAAGTCGTCGAGGCCGCGAAAGAGGAATACGCGGATGCTATAGCAAATGGTGGAGGCATCTACGGTGTTGGCTACTGCTTCGGCGCAAAGTATATTCTCATCCTTGCGGGTGAGCTTCCGGACACTGTGGCATGGAGCCAAGTAGCACCCGGAGGAGACGAAGAACAGGGCACTGTGAAGAAGACGCCTGTGCTAAAAGCTGGCGCAATTGCACACCCGACCATGACAACACGAGAGGACCTTGAAGCTGTAAGAACGCCCGTCTATATTGCTGCTGTCAAGGACGACCCAATGCTCTCCGAAGACGACGTTCTGACACCCGGCCGGAGAATTATGGAGACGAATAAGGTGGAGCATGAGATCCAAGTGTTTTCTGATGTTCCGCATGGATTTGCAGTATTGGGTGACTACGAAGACGCTAAGATAAAGCAGTCACAAGTGCAGGCCTTCGGTCAAATGTTAGGCTGGATCCAAAGCCACTGAAAATATCACATGTGGGCTTTGACATTCTTCTCAAATCCAGAGATCGAAGGTGCTTTTCCACTTTAGTTTCATTGCTTCTAGTGAGTATGTCATGACGTACGGTTTTCAAGTTGGCCAAGGACCGGTGGCCTTCGTACTTCCTTTCGGTTGTTCTCCATGTCTTTAGCTTCGTTGCACTGTCGAAATTTGTCTCGATTGCGTTTCGATCCTGTCTTGATAACAAATGAATCACTGCTATTTGCAACAATGGCAGATGATCGACCCCAGAATCGCGAGCAATAACAAATTTTCCATAGCAAGCCAATTTACGCGCACTTCCAAGCATGTGTACGCTCTTCCTTCCCATTGTAAATTTTCATATTCATCATGAACTCAGCTTCTCTGGAGTGCTTATTACAAAGCCTCTCTTCCATGTTATCATAGCCTGGTCGAAGTCTCTTCGGGTTTGGCTCGCCAACACGGCATCGCACAACGCCCGGCGGGTCATCAATATTAGGCGATTTGTGCTCTGGTGGCGGGAAGAATGGATGCAGGAAATCAGGATATCTGGTCTTACTTGCTTGTATATCCTCTAGCCGGTTGATCCCGTTGCGTGTTACCTTTATTACATTCTGGATAGGCTCGACGTCGTGCCTGAGTAGCAGGATGAATTCTTCCATTTCTGTGACAGTATGTTTAATACTAGAGATAGTTGATGGGAGAGTAGCGGCATAGCTCTTCATATTAGTCTCAAGCCCTGGAGAGATCACAGCGAGACCTGGACTCGCAGACGCGTCGCAGACAAGAAGAGCAGCGATTGAAGAATTTGCCGTATATTGTTGGTCTAGTTCGCTTAATATGTCATTGAGCTTTATTTTCCGTATGTATCCTGTGTTTAAATTGGCTGCATCTGGCTCGCATGAACTTTGATGGGCCATAAGCGTTGATGGAGTGAATAGTCCGCTGGCGATAGGAAGCTGTAAGACCTTACAGATTGGGGCGAGATCTTGCATGTAAGAGCCTTTGTATGAGCCATTTGACACTATTTTCTGCTTTAGAATCGAAACATTTTTCTTGATCAATCCAAGTGAGCGTTTTTCCATGATTGCGTTATGGGTAATTCGTGAGTCGAAGTGGAGATGGAGAGGGTTCGAATAGAGGTGCGATGAGCATGACATTATGATAATAGGTATCTAAAGAATATGAATCTATATAGCGCATTTCCCATAGACTTCGTCAGTGAAATTCGAGACAACACGACATGAGGTGTTTCACAACTCATCTGATTGTGTGTTGTTCGTGATCAGTGTTTTAGACAAGGTGTGATTCCTTCCGCTCATCGATCATGGTATCAGAGTATCAATTAGCTAGTATTATATCAATTGTAGCCAGTCGTTAACTCGTTATCCATGTCAGTAACTGTAGAGTGCCACAGAAACAAAGCAGCCGATTAGATTGACAGTTACTTGTACAGTATAGAGTCCTCTTCAGACTTCTCTAACCAAATTTAACACATCATCACCTATTCCTGACTGTCCGCTGGTCCCGCTGTCCAGAACCTGCGAGCATTTTCGGAATCCGATGCGTTCGTAGAAGGCCAGCGCATTGGAATTTGTGTTGAGCATATCGAGATTAACCCCCTTTGCACCATACTTGGCCACTGAATAAAAAAATGATTGTACCAATAGTCTGCCGTAGCCTCTGCGCTGATACGCCGGCAGGATATTAATATGTAAATGTGCTGGGAACTGTTCTAAACACTGTGGCCTATCCTACAACATACCACAGCGTGCATTGTATAGTGCATTCCCCAGCCCTTCAACCATCTCATGATTCTTAGAAAGATCATCTATTTTGTTGTCAGGCTCGGTAACTTGCTTGTCATTGATGCCATGGATCCAAGTGTCCCGCCAACGCTGAGCGAAAGCTACCGTGTCAGCGGTGCCTACACAGTATCCAATGATCCGCTCAAATCCATCATCGAGAACGTGGCATGTATTTGGTGTCATGCAAACGTAAGGACGATACCACATGTATGACCTGACGGTTCGCGCTGGCTCGAAATCCAGTCCCGAATCGATAGTGGCAAAGAACTGGCAAAAGCGTTAGTATAGATCTCTTATTTCATATAAATAAGTGCTTGGCCTACAATATGAAGTCCGTTTTCAAAATCGCGCGACGCCTCGTAGGGTCGCACGAATGGTGCTGTCATACCTGGACACGTCTGCCAGCAGGACGCACGTGGTGTGCTATGGCCGCAGGCCCAAAGACGCAGAAACAGTGCGAGGCACGAAACAAGTGTATAGAAGGATTGATTATCTACCGATAGCTGTGGTGGACTATTTACAGTGAGGCTGGGCTCCCTGAGCTAGGCCTAATCGGGAGCGTAGGGCAGGCTCCATCAGAGTGCCGGGCAGTCGCGACATAGCATGGTGTTTCGATTATAGTCTTCCTGCACAGGTACCGATGAGGGTAAATTGATACTCACTGGTAATGAAATTTAAAAGTAGGATACGAGTTAGAGTCTTAGAGAGTATCAATGCTATCAGCGGAGTATTGGCGTTGGCCTAAGGCCCGACTGGTCTGGTGGAAGAGATATGACTACTTGGGACTACGGTAACATTTTCCATTTCTTCAAAGCTATGACGAACTCTGGGGCCAGAGTCGATGCACCTGTACACCAGAACGAGTTAGAAGATATTATCAGACGTGGTGTCAATTCCCACTGCGCCCGCAAGACCAAAAGGTTAGCAATCTTCTAACTCGTTAGAAGATTCTGGATTGAATAGTACCATATGCCTCTCAAGGCCCTCAGACCAGGCCACTCTGGCCTCTGTCGGCGCAATGCCTGACACTTCTGACCAGTGACTGTATATAAATCCCTGGAGAAATAGATGCAGTACAACTGAAGTGTAAGTATATATCCCCTTGTAACGTTTTGTTGAATTTCAAACACGGCTTTGAAAAGCATAGTGGAAAGCGTGCGATATGATCTGTGTACTTCCTTCGCATATGTATTCAAATAGGAGGACGGAAATCAATTTCGGAAATGAAGCTACCGGTTAAAAAACATTTCACTCCTCGATTACTCTAAACTTTCGTTTTCGTGAAAGACTAGCGCTCGAACCTCAATACTCTCCCGCCCTTCGTTATTTTCAGTTCCTGGGATATGAAACGCAGTATGGGGCACGCGTCTTGCCCTTCCATCTAGTTTGGAATCAAAGCATTTGATCAACAAGACTTCATCAGGAGTCAAGCCTGACTTGTAGAACCACCTATCTTGTATCAGTGATTTTAGTATATCAGTGAGATGGCACGACTCACCGATGACTTGGATCATACTTCACGGCATAGGTTTCGCCCCTCCGATTTGGATAGATAAGTTCCGTAACCACCAGGCTGTCATCATCAACACTATGCGCATCCGCTACAGCTAACGGATCGCGCTGCACTGTCTTGATGGGCCGCCAAACGTTAATAATCTGTACGCGACTGCGTTGTAATTTCTCTGCCTCCTCGGGTAGATGATATGCTACACGCGAAAATGCGGCGGCGTACGACTGGTCGATATGCACACTCTGGACTGGCCCGCGGCGGAGCGTCTGATTGGTTGCGTTTTTCTCAGAAGACGGGCGACGGATGGTATGATCGAAGATGAAAATGCGAGATGCACCAGTGCTGTACCATTCCCATTAGAACATGAGCAGAAAATCTGTCTGACTACTTACACATCCTTTAATAGCTGCTCTACTTCAGCATAGTATGCATCCTTTATCCTCTCATCGTCAAGAAATTCTTTCTCACTCGCGGTGTTTTGATGGATCTGGAATCCATTTTTGTCAAGACTGAAGTCCATTTCCCGGTCTCTCATATCGCGCACAAAGACCGAGTGCGTCTCAGACGGGCGCTCATACGTCTCCGGACGGTTAACATACATAGGTGCTGGTGGTGAACCGTCGTCTTTTGGCTTGTAATAGTGAAGTACGGCTTGCACATCCTGTGGATCCAAATGTTTGGCTAAATTTGATTTCAAGACTTGTGCAGTGTATGTTGAGATCGGAGTTGTATTTGATGAGATTACTGCTGCTGTAGCCATCTTGAGTGAATAGAGCTTAAAAAATTCCTGGCGAAGGTGTGATATTGACCCGAGTTGAATAGTATCAATGAAGTGGGTTATTGTTCCTCCTTATAAGTCTTGTTGTGTAATGTGTCAATTTCACGTGCAGTCGCACATTTGTCAGATTCTGGTCTTCCCCGCAGCACGCAATATGCTAAATTATAAGGTATCCAGCTTTGAACTGCAATCTTCGATCTTATGATCATTTTGAAATGGTAATCAGTGCGGAGATAACGTTGAAATTGGTCCGATCACTAATGAACTGTTCCAGGTATTGATGAAGCAATCGGACGCAGGCTTTGTAACACCCGATGATGCATAATCATTCAACATTAGTAACGACAGAAAACTCACAGAGGACTACAGGGATTAGAAAGAGTTTAAACCAGAGTCAAGCTATCTACGTAGCTACATGCATGAAGGATGTTACGCTGGTGCCGTCGTTTAAGATCCGTGTCTCTTCCTCGATCCTATACCCTTTCCACCTAGGAATGAGCTTGATCCAGATGAACCAGTAGACGAGCCCAAATCTGATAACGGAAATCCCTACAGTAGCAAAAGTCGCGTACCATATCTTTCCAGTTTGCTGCCTTTGAGGAGGAAAGAATGGAGCCGCTAGAAGCGCTGCGCTTAACGCTACCCGTAGCAATACGGCTATCCTCCAAGCCCTAAACGGTCGTTTAATATCGGGCCGGGAAAACCTTAGGCATAGTAAACCAAGCGAAGACGCGCAGAAAATCTGGCCTGGGTAGCCTTC
>Ga0268349_1000143_pt1 | contig 13469 bp, 12 predicted proteins | sample G5R2_MAIN_18SEP2_FD_190164 | JGI IMG/M metagenome (GOLD analysis project Ga0268349, IMG submission 190164) | Phyllosphere microbial comminities from switchgrass, GLBRC, Michigan, United States - G5R2_MAIN_18SEP2017_LD1 | ecosystem: Host-associated > Plants > Phyllosphere > Phylloplane/Leaf...
CAGGCTTGCCGTTTCATCCAGCTTGGTTAGGATACAACCTGCCAGGCCGCACCGCTTGTAACTGTGGTAAGCCGCAGTCAGTACCTGCTTCTGGCTGGTAGTAGCCAGCACAAGGTAATTGCGTGCGCGAATCCCACGCCCAGCCAAGCTTTCCAGCTGCAACTTAAGGGCCGGGTCACTGGCCTGCAGCCCTGCGGTATCGATCAGCACGACACGCTTGCGGAGCAGCGGCTCCAAGGCTTGCGCCAAGGACTGACCAGGGTCGACCTGGGTAACCGGCACATTGAGAATTCGGCCCAAGGTTTTAAGTTGTTCCTGGGCGCCAATACGAAAACTGTCCATGCTTACCAACGCAATGTTTTGCGCGCCGTATTTAAGCACATATCGGGCAGCAAGCTTGGCTAGCGTAGTGGTTTTGCCCATACCGGCAGGCCCGACCATGGCAATGACCCCACCCTCTTCGAGCGGCTCCACTTCGGGCGTGGCGATCATGCGAGCCAGATGGGCCAGTACCAGACGCCAGGCCTGACGAGGGTCTTCCACGTCGCCAACCTGTTCCAGCAGGTCGCGGGCCAAGGGGCCGGACAAACCGATGCGTTGCAATTTGCGCCACAAGGTGGCCTGGTCGGGCCGGCTGCCTTGAAGCTGCGTCCACGCCAATGAACCCAGCTGAACCTCCAGCAATTCACGCAGCCCGGACAGCTCGGAGCGCATGGAATCAAACAGGCGCTGGTCTACAGGCGCAGCCTCAGGCGCTACCGCTGGCGCATGTACACGAGGCGCTTCAGTCAGTGTGGGTTCGATCAGCGGCTCGGCAGCGGTCAAAGGCAGGCCAGCCACCAGCTGGCGGTTGACCACGCCATCGCCGTGGCTACGGGTGTCCAGCTCGGCTTGGGCCGATACAATGCGGGACTGGGTTTTTCGCAGTTCATCTTCCAGTGCCACATTAGGCACACGTGGGGCCAGTGCCGACAGCTTGTAATCCAGGGCTGCGGTCAGTTCTACCCCGCCGGCAATGCGGCGGTTGCCGATGATCGCGGCATCAGCGCCCAGCTCGTCACGCACCAGTTTCATGGCTTGACGCATGTCCGCTGCGAAAAAACGCTTCACTTGCATATCCCGCTACCTCAGCCGTTGGGCCCTACTGTCGCCACGATCGTAACTTGCTTGTTGTCCGGTATTTCTTGGTACGCCAACACATGAAGGTTAGGCACTGCGAGCCGACCGAAGCGTGAAAGCATCGTGCGGATGGGCCCGGCTACCAGCAGAATGGCGGGCTGGCCCTGCATTTCCTGACGTTGGGAGGCGTCAATCAATGAGCGCTGCAGCCGCTCGGCCATGCTTGGCTCCAGCAAAACGCCTTCTTCCTGACCCATTCCCGCCTTCTGAATACTATTGAGCAATATCTGTTCCAACTTCGGCTCAAGGGTGATCACAGGCAGCTGAGACTCAGTCCCCACAATGCTTTGCACGATTGCGCGAGACAAACCAGCCCTCACAGCACTCACAAGCGCGGCGGTATCTTGACTCCTTACCCCACTGTTAGCGATAGCTTCGGCAATGCTGCGGATGTCCCGCACCGGCACTTGCTCAGCCAACAGCGCCTGCAACACTTTGAGTAAAGCAGACAGGGTAATCAGCCCAGGTACCAGCTCTTCCGCCAGCTTCGGCGAACCTTTGGCCAGCACTTGCAGCAATTGCTGAACCTCTTCATGGCCGATCAGCTCATGGGCATGTTTTTGAAGGATCTGGTTCAAGTGAGTGGCAACCACCGTGCTGGCGTCTACCACGGTGTAGCCCAGGGACTGGGCCTGGCTGCGCGCACTGATCTCGATCCACACCGCTTCCAGGCCGAAGGCTGGGTCACGGGCCTGGATACCGTTCAACGAGCCAAATACTTGGCCTGGGTTGATGGCCAATTCACGGTCCGGATAGATTTCCGCCTCGGCCAGAATCACGCCCATCAACGTTAGCCGATAGGCGCTGGGGGCCAAGTCCAGGTTGTCGCGGATATGAACGGTGGGCATCAGGAAGCCTAGGTCCTGGGACAGCTTCTTGCGTACGCCTTTGATACGGGCCAGTAGCTGCCCGCCTTGGTTGCGGTCTACCAGCGGAATCAAGCGGTAGCCCACTTCCAGGCCAATCATGTCGATAGGCGTAACATCGTCCCAGCCCAGTTCCTTGGTTTCCTGGGAGCGCTGCGGGGACGGTAGCAGTTCCTGCTGGCGCTGGACTTCGGCCGCCGCCGCCAACTTGACCTCATTCTGCTTTTTCCATAACAGGTAGGCGCCACCCCCAGCCGCTGCCGCCAGCGACAGGAAAGCGATATGGGGCATGCCCGGCACCATGCCCATCACCGCCATTAGCAAGGCGGACACCCCAAGGGCCTTGGGCGAATTGAACATTTGCCGGCTGATCTGCCGGCCCATGTCCTCGGAACCGGAGGCGCGGGTGACCATGATGGCGGCGGCTGTGGACAGCAGCAGCGACGGCAACTGTGCAACCAGGCCGTCACCGATGGTCAGCAGTGCATAGGTGCTGCCAGCGTCTGCGACGGTCAGCCCATGCTGAAGGATACCGATGGCCATGCCACCGATCAGGTTGATGAACAGGATGAGCAGGCCCGCCACGGCATCCCCGCGAACGAACTTGCTGGCGCCATCCATGGAGCCATAGAACTCTGCTTCCTGGGCGACTTCGGCCCGGCGATGTTTGGCCGCTGCCTGGTCGATCAGGCCGGCGTTAAGGTCCGCGTCAATAGCCATCTGTTTACCCGGCATGGCGTCCAGGGTAAACCGCGCGCTCACTTCGGAAATACGGCCAGCACCCTTGGTGACTACCACGAAGTTAATGATCATCAAGATGGCAAACACCACCGCACCTACTACGTAGTTGCCGCCGATCACTACTTCACCGAACGCCTGGATCACCTTCCCCGCCGCCTGGTGGCCTTCATGGCCATGGAGCAGCACCACGCGAGTAGAGGCCACGTTCAGCGCCAGCCTCAATAGCGTGGCCACCAGCAGAATGGTGGGGAAGGCTGCAAAGTCCAGTGGTCGCATGGCATACACACACACTAGCAGCACCACGATCGATAGGGCGATGTTGAACGTGAAGAACACGTCCAGCAAAAACGTGGGCACTGGCAGGGTCATCATGGCCAGCATGGTGAGCAACGCCAGCGGCACCCCCAGGTTGCCCTGGCTCAAGCTGCGCGCGCCGCTGATCAATTGAGTCCTGTCCATCGCCATCTTTCATTCCCCACAAACTTTTGACGCTTACGCGCTTTCCAGGGGCCAGTGCAAAAAGCTCTCCAGTTATGGCACTGCCCGCCGAGTAGCGTTCAGTGGGGGAATAAACAGTTCGTCTGCTAGGGGCATTAATTCGTCCAAAGTACTGCAAGGCCAGCAATGCGCTCAATCTGGCTGCAATGCCGCTAGTACGTGGGCAGGATCATTTTGTATCGCACGTAGAAGCGCCCTTGCTGGGCCTTCCGGGTTGCGGCGGCCTTGCTCCCAATTCCGCAGGGTGCCTACGGCAACATCAATGGTTTTGGCGAACGCTGCCTGAGACAGCCCCGTGCTTTTCCTTATGGCCTTGACCTGCAAAGGGTCAAGGTAAAACTCTCGGGAAGGCGAACGCTCTCCTCGGTTGATTTCGTCCATCTGGACCATGCTTTCTTTCAAACGCTCGAACAACTGCTTATCCATGTTCCCAGCCCTGATTCAATTGGCGGAGTTGTCGTTTCTCATCTTCGGAGAGGTCGTCCTTGATCCCCTTACGATAAATCAAGATTAGGCGAATCTGGAATGCGGCAGCGACGCTAAAATAAATCACCCTCACGCCACCTCGCTTACCTCGCCCGGAAACCTTCCAGCGTATCTTTCGCAACCCACCTGTGCCGGGTATCACATCGCCAGCGTTCGGATAGCTGGCTAGATGCTGCTGGAATTGGAGATACTCATCCTCACTTAACAGCTCATTCACATCATCCGTAAAAATGGGTGTTTCAATGAAAATCATACGGCAGCCCTGCTACGCCATTGGCGTACAAGCTAAAGCACCCAAGTAATCATAGTCAAGGCTTGTTGTGTTCAATGCCTGACGCTCAAACAGTAGCCACACCTTGGCCCTGCGCCGACGCCTAGGGTTACCGGTCTCCGCTTTCGGCTACGCCCAGTCCTACACTAGGCAGCGTATGGCTTATCCGCTGGCGTATTAGCCTTCCGGCGGTGCCTCGCCGGTCTCATCGCGTTGCAGGTCGGTCGGGATGGGTACGTTTTTTGGCGCTTCAGGGCGGGGGCCGTTACCGGGGCGGTATTGGCGGATCTGGTACACGTACGCCAGCACCTGGGCCACGGCCAGGTACAGGCCTGACGGGATCTGCTGGTCGATTTCCGTGGAATAGTAGATGGAGCGCGCCAGTGCTGGGGATTCAAGTACCTGCACCTGATGGGCCACGCCGATCTCACGAATTTTCAGAGCCAGCATGTCCACGCCCTTGGCCAGCAGCATAGGCGCCCCGCCGCTGTCGGCGTCGTACTTCAAGGCCACCGCAAAGTGAGTAGGGTTGGTGATGATCACATCCGCCTGCGGGATATTGGTCATCATCCGCCGCTGGGACATTTCCCGTTGCATCTGCCGGATACGCCCTTTCACTTCGGGCCGCCCTTCGGCGTCCTTGTGCTCGTCGCGCACTTCCTGCTTGGTCATCTTGAGCTTTTCTTTGCCTTGGTACAGCTGCAAGGGCACGTCGATAGCAGCAATGAGCAACAGCCCCAAGGCCATGTACAAGGCGCTCCACCCCACCACCTGAAGGGAGTGGGCAATGGCCGTTTCCAGAGGCTCGTGGGCAATGGCAAGCAGGTCGGCCTGGTCCCGCTTGAGTACCCATACGGCTACGGCCATGGTGATGCCGAATTTACCCAATGCCTTCAGCAGTTCGGTCAACGCATTCTTGGAGAACATGCGCTTGAGGCCACTGGCCGGGTTCATGCGGCTGAACTTGGGTGCCATCGAACCTGCGGCGAACAACCAGCCGCCCAGGCAGATAGGGCCAATGATCGCCGCCAGCAGCAGCACGGTGAGAATGGGCTGGACGGCCTGCAAGGCCATTTTGCCGGCGCTGAACAGAAACAGCGCCATCTGATTAGTGTCGGTCAGCACTTCACGGCGCAGGGTGAAGCTGTATTTCATGATGGCCATCAACGCTTCGGCCAGTGCGCCGCCGAACGCCAGAATGCTGCCAACCCCTGCAAGCATGACTACGAACGTATTGAGCTCCTTGGACCGGGTGATCTCCCCTTTTTCCCGAGAGTCCTTCTTTCGCTTGTCTGTGGGGTCCTCTGTCTTGTCCGCGCCGCTTTCACTCTCAGCCATCGCTCACCTCACTTCAGTCAGCGCACGCAGCCAACGCAGGCTTTCCATGGCCAGCGGCTGGTACTGGTTGAGAATGTCCGCCATGTTGATCCACAGGATGATCATGCCCAGCACCAGGGTCATGGGCATGCCTACGGAGAAGATGTTCAGCTGTGGGGCTGCGCGGGTCATGATGCCCAAGGCGACGTTGACCACCAGCAGCGCCGTGACCGCAGGCAGCACCAGCATCAGCGAGGCACCCAGTACCCAGCCTACCCGTGTCACCAGGTCCCAGAACTGGGCCGTGGACAGTGCATGCCCTACTGGCAAGGTGGTGAAGCTGTCCGTGAGTACTTCGAACACCACCAGGTGCCCGTTCATGGTGAGAAACAGCAGGGTGACCAGCATATTGAAGAACTGGCTGACCACCGCCACGTTCACGCCGTTGGTAGGGTCTACCATCGAGGCAAAAGCCATACCCATCTGGATGGCAACAATCTGCCCTGCAATCACAAAGGCCTGGAACAGGAAGTGAATGGACAGGCCCATCAGCGAGCCGACAATGATCTGCTCGGCCACCAGCAGCAAGGCGCTTAGGTCCAAGGCATGGACTTCAGGCATGGCAGGCAGCCCCGGCACGATGACTACTGTAATTGCCAGTGCGAAATACAGCCGAACCCGTGACGACACCGTGTTGCCCCCAAACAGCGGCATGGTCATCAGCAGCGCCATCACCCGAAACAGGGGCAGTATGAACGAGGCGACCCAACTGCCAATCTGGGTGTCGGTAAGTGCCAGCATGCTAGCCGATCAATCCAGGAATGCTGGTATACAAGCCTGTAATGTACTCCATGAACTTCTGCACGATCCACGGGCCCAGCACGATCAGCGTGACCAGCATTACCAACATGCGAGGCAGGAAGCTTAGGGTCTGTTCGTTGATCTGGGTCGCGGCTTGGAACATCGCCACCAGCAGGCCCACCAGCAGGCTGGGCAATACCAGAATGGCCACCATAATGGTTGTCAGCCAAAGGGCTTCGCGGAACAGGTCTGTGGCAACTTCCGGGGTCATGGCCGGCTCCTGTGAATCAAACGCCGCCGAAGCTGCCGGCAAGGGTACCGATGATCAATGACCAGCCGTCTACCAGCACGAACAGCATGATCTTGAAGGGCAATGAAATGATCAGGGGCGACAGCATCATCATCCCCATGGCCATTAATACACTGGCAACCACCAGGTCGATGATCAGAAACGGAATGAAGATCATGAAACCGATCTGGAACGCCGTTTTCAGCTCTGAGGTGACAAACGCCGGAACCAGAATGGTCAGGGGCGCCTGGTCTGCGCTGGGAATATCCGTGCGCCGCGAAAGCCGCATGAACATGTCCAAGTCGCTCTGGCGCGTCTGCCCCAACATAAAGTCCTTGATAGGGACCTCGGCCTTGGCCAGCGCATCCTGGGCACTCATGGTTTCTGCCAGGTAAGGCTGCAAGGCGTCGTTATTCACCCGGTCGAACACTGGCGCCATGATGAACATGGTGAGGAACAGCGCCATGCCCGTGAGCAACTGGTTAGAGGGCGTCTGCTGCAGGCCGAGAGCCTGGCGCAGGATGGAGAACACAATGATGATGCGGGTAAAGCTGGTCATGAGCATCACGAACGCAGGAATGAAGCTCAGTGCCGTCATGATCGCAAGTATCTGCAGGCTGACCGAGTACTCCTGCTGCCCGTTGGCGCCAGTGGTCATGGTAATCGCCGGCAGTGACAGCGGGTCGGCCGCCAGTACACAAGGGGCGAACAGCACCCCGCACAGGGGAATGAGCCAGCGCAGGTGACGCATCACTTCTTGTCCTTATTGTCTTTACCCAGCAGTTCCATCAACCGCTGGGCAAACTCAGGTGCCACAGGCTCACCAGGGGCAGGCGCCGCTACAGGGTGGGCGAGCACATGCAGCGGTGTAATACGGCCGGGGGACAGCCCTAGCAGGATCTGCTCTTGACCCACCTGCACCAAGATCAGCCGGTCCCTGGGGCCTAATGCACGGGCGCCCAGTACCTCGATCACTTGGCCGCCACCGGGGCGCACCTGTTGCAGGCGCCTGAGCACCCAGGCCAGGCCGAGAATCACCCCTACCACGGCCAGCAGGCCCAGCGCCGTCTGCCCAAGCTGCCCGGCCATGCCTGCACCAGCACTCACCGCAGGTGCAGATGGGGCAGCGGGCGCAACCACCCCCGGCTCTGCCGCCATCGCCATGAGCGGCACGCTTAACATCATTGCCAGCCACGCTCGCATCAGCGCAGCTTCTTGATGCGTTCGGCGGGGCTGATCACATCAGTGAGCCGGATGCCGAATTTTTCGTTCACCACCACCACCTCGCCGTGAGCAACCAGCGTGCCGTTGACCAGCACATCCAGCGGTTCCCCTGCCAATCGGTCCAATTCGATCACCGAACCTTGGTTGAGCTGCAACAGGTTGCGGATGTTGATCTCCGTAGCCCCCACTTCCATGGAAATGGTGACAGGGATGTCCAGGATCACATCCAGGTTCGGACCTTCCATGCCTTGGGATTCAGAGAACTTGGGGGAAGAGCCAAACTCTTCCATGGGCAGCCGTGTGCCCGCTGGCTTGGCCGCCGCATCGGCCTGCAGCAAGGCGTCAATATCGGCCTGGCCACCGTCGCCGGACTCATTCAGGGCCGCCGCCCACTCGTCAGCAAGCGCCTGGTCGTCGGCAGGGGTGTCTTTATCATCAGCCATGGTCTTTCCTCAGTATTCGGTGTTTGACGCGCGTCAGCGGCGTTCGACCGGGGTCGTGATCTGCAGCGACAGGGTGCCCTTGTGGGAGCCCAGGCGCGCCTTGAACGCGGGTACGCCATTGGCGCGCATAATGAGTTCTTCCGGCAGTTCTACAGGGATCACGTCCCCGGGCTGCATGTGCAGAATATCGCGCAGCTTGAGCTGGCGACGGGCAACGGTAGCCGAAAGCGGCACAGACACGTCCAGCACGTCCTCGCGCAGCGCCTTGATCCAGCGTTCGTCCTGGTCGTCCAGGTCCGATTGGAAGCCGGCGTCGAGCATTTCTCGCATGGGCTCGACCATTGAATAAGGCATGGCCACGTGCAGGTCACCGCCACCGCCGTCCATTTCCACATGGAAGGTAGACACCACCACGGCTTCGCTCGGGCCTACGATATTGGCCATAGCAGGGTTCACTTCGGACTGTATGAACTCGAAGTTCACCTCCATGATTGCGTGCCAGGCTTCCTTGAGGTCAATGAAGCATTGGTCCAGCACCATGCGTACTACCCGAAGCTCGGTAGGGGTGAACTCCCGGCCCTCGATCTTGGCATGGCGCCCGTCACCGCCGAAGAAGTTGTCTACCAGCTTGAACACCAGACGCGCGTCAAGGATGAACAAGGCCGTGCCACGCAAGGGCTTTATCTTGACCAGGTTGAGGCTGGTAGGCACGTAGAGGGAGTGAATGTACTCCCCGAATTTCATCACTTGCACACCGCCCACGGCTACGTCAGCAGACCGGCGCAGCAGGTTGAACATGCTCACACGGGTGTAGCGGGCAAACCGCTCGTTGATCATTTCCAGGGTGGGCATGCGCCCGCGCACAATGCGGTCCTGGGTGGTGAGGTCGTAAGTTTTGACGCTACCCGGTTCGACCAAGGTTTCGGTCTGTACCAGGCCATCATCCACGCCGTGCAGCAGCGCATCGATCTCGTCCTGTGACAACAGGTCCTGCATGGCCATTAGGGTTCCCTATTGCAATACGAAATTGGTGAACAGCAGTTGGTCCACCACCAGTTTGCCAACCTCTTTCTGTGCCACTTCCTGAACGCTGGCCGTTGCTTTCTGCCGCAGCATCTCGATCCCGATAGGGCTGGCCAGGGTGCCGAAATCCTGACCTGACATCAGCATGACCAAGTTGTTGCGAATGACCGGCATGTGCTCTTTCAGCGCATCCAGGCCAGCCTGGTCATGGGTCAGCAGCGCGATGCTGACCTGAAGATAGCGCTGTTTTCCGTTCTGGTTCAGGTTCACCACAAAGGCCGGCGACAACGACTCATAGATCGCAACAGGCTTGGCGGACGCAGCCGCAGCCGCATCGGGTGATTTCTCATCCTTGCCAGTCTGGGACTTGTGCATGAAGTACCAGGTTCCGCCTACTGAACCCCCGACTGCCAGCAACAACGCGATCACGATGATCAGGATCAGTTTGAGCTTGCCCTTCTTTTTCTCCGGGGCCGCGCCTGCATCTTCGTCTTTCTTAGCCATGCCAATATTCCGTCGCATTAGGAGGTTACAACTGCTCTGGCCGTTGATTCAGCAAGTGTTATGCCATGTTCAACTGCGTGCTCAAGCGATATACACCGCCCTGTGCGTACAACGGGCGCGCAAGGTGCAGGCCCGTTTCGCCAGAGTACTTGCCATGCCCGCCTTGCAGACCCCCGATATGAACGAACTGCTGGACCTTAGCCACCGGTGGTTCATTGACTATCCCGACCTCAGCCGTGCAGCGGAAACCGAAGCGGCCCGTTTGCTACGCCTCCACCAACTGCCTGCACTGGACGTTCACAACGTGTACTGGCACCGGTTTGACAACGCCCAGTCCAGCCACCTCAGCTTTTCCGGCTGGGCCCACAGTGGCCCGCCTGTTGAAAGCCTCACGTTGCCACAACTGATACTGCGCCGGTTTGCCGCCAGCGACCAGGACGGCTTGGATGACCTGAACGTGATGAGCGGGTTCTACACAGTTGGCCCGCATGAAAGCCGCTACGATCATGGCCATGAGGTGTGGCTACTGCCCAGCCGAGTCAGCCAGGATTTCTGGCACGCCAACTTTGCCGACCAGTATCAACGCCAGCTGAGCCATTTCTGGGCCACTCGGTTGCACGATTTCGTGATTCTGGGGCGTGCCAGCGCATTGGTTGCCATTGGAAATGCAAAGCGCCTGGGGCTGATTGGCGAGGGCGAGCAAGCCACCCTGCTCAATGCCTTCGCTAATGGGCTAGGCAGCGAATACACCTTGTCTGCTCTCGGCCAGCAACGCCCCCCCGCGCCAGGCATTCACCTACACAGGCTTGGGATACGAGATGCCAAAGCACGTGATGTACTTTGGGTGCAAACCCCAAACGGCCAACATTTCCTGTACCTGCCTAACGATGGCCGGTGCCTCTATGCATTCGATACGGCGGGGGCGCTGGAGCAGTGGCTGGCCTACCAAGCCAGCACCGTGGAAGGACAGTCGCGCCTGCTGAGCCACTTCGACCCAAGTGACTCACACGCCAAAGACGCTGTGCTTGCACTAGGCGCAGGTCGACTGTCACCAGGCTGGTTGCGTGGCGATGTATTGCCTGCACACCTCGACCCGTTCGCGTGGCTGGGGGAACAGGCCGCGCTGGAGATGCACCAGCATGCCGATGTAGCCCTCACCACTAACGACAGGTTGCGCAAGGACCTGGCCATTGCCTTTCTATCTACATTGGCACGCTTGGGTGCCAACCTCGCCCCAGTCGGATGGCCCATAGCCTTAGGCACCGTGATCAGTGCTACCGTGGCCATGGGCCTGGATATCGATAAGGCTGTCCATGCCCGATCAGCTGCTGAGCGGGATGCTGCCATTGGCGCAGCGGTCAGTGAAGGGCTGACAGCCCTGTTCACCTTGCCTTTCCTGGCCAGTGGCGAGGTCACAGATTGGCCGTGGGAGATCCAGGAAGAGGAAGCAGCAGAGGCGCTGCCCACTCCCCCTTCCCTACCGGCGTCGCCAGTCTCAGCCACACCACTCAATAGCGTCGGTATGGTCGAACAGCTTGACTGGGAGGGGGTGTTTGCAGTGGAAGAAGCCCAGCGGGGGCAGGCGCCTACAAAGATATTGAACCGCGGGCTAACGCCTACACGGCGATTCGAGCGCTTGCCTGCCATGGTTGACAGGCCTGCCCGGCAGGTGTTCGGCAGCGCTGAGGGCGCGCTTGCATATGCCCAAGCCAATATCGATGGGCCTTTTCATCTGTTCCGGATACAGGCGCAAGGCCTGCGGGTTGCGTCGCTGCGTGCCAACCTTCGGCTCAACCGCGCCAATACACTGGCATCCCTTGGGCAACTGGACAGGCCCATTGCTTCAGAAGAGCTTCAGACACTAGCCGGGGGGGCGTGGCTCGAACATGAATGCCATGTCGCTATGGACGGTTTGACACCTGCGCGCCTGCGCTTGCTTTCACCTATTTCCTCCCAAGCGCCTGATCTACCCACCTTACGGGTTTTGCGTGGCGTACAACAGCAACCCATGAGCGCTGGCCTGTTGACGAGTTGCCTGATAGAAGTTGAAGACAGCCTGCGCGTAGTGCGTTTCGATCCCTTCAGCGACAGCTGGCGGACCTTGGGGGGCACAGCCTTCCGCTACAATGCCGGCACCCGCAAATTTGACCTGTTCGACCTGGCCGCCGCGGCGGAACCCCAGGCACGTGACATTGAAGCGGCTACGGCCGAGCTTGGCATTCCGGCCACCTACCCGTGGGAAATTCCGCCTGTACCTGCCGAGGGGCGGCTGCCGATTCCCCGCGTGGTGCACAGTGTGTGGCTAGGCGGGCGATTGCCACGCCGCCTGGCAGACAACCTGATCCAGAATGCCACTCGTGCCGGCCGGGGCCAGCAGCCCTTCGAGTATCGCCTGTACGTTCACATAAAGGACCCACTGGACCACAGCCTGACCCTGGCAGACCTGACCAGTGCTCCCTCTACCTTGAAAGTGCAGTCGCTGGACACCACCGATTTCTGGTCAGGTTTCCACCAAACTCCGTATTACCAGCAGTTCCTGGCTGCCACTGAAGGCTCCGGGATCAACTACGCCAGCGCTACGGACGTATTGCGCTACCGTTTGCTGAACCACTATGGCGGCGTATACATGGATGTGGATGACGTGATTTATGACAGCACCTTAAGCAATAACGGCTTTTCCGATCAGGATTGGACCGTGGCGCCCGGCCGCCTGATGCTCAATGACTTGGTCAGCGAGCCACGGCTGGGCCTGCAATGCGGGTTCAACAACAGCAACTTCGCGAGTTTGGCGCAGAACCCGTTGCTGGAGGCCATTTCCGAAGAAAGCTACACGCGGTTCCTGGCCAATCAGGACCTGTATTTCCGCCGACCGTATGAAGGCTCTGACCCTAAAGAGGCGGTGCTGGCCTATGCAAGGCGCATCAACCATGTGACAGGCCCCGGCGTACTCAACGATGTGATGGGCGCTCGGCTACCGGACGTTCGCCAGTTTCGCGCCGTCGCTCGCATTACTACCGAGCTGTACATTCCGCCCAAATACAAGTTTGGCCTGCACCGGGAAATGCGCCGGAGTACGCCGCACTACTGCCCACTGACGTGGCGGATACGGATCGGGTCCACGGCCAGTTGGCTGCACACACGCTAGGCTGTGCTGGACCCGTCATAACCTTGCACGTCAGGCGTAATAATCCACCAGGCTGCTGCCGATAACGTGCTGAGTAGCAGCGGCCTCAGCGGCAGGCGACACCTGTGAATCGTCTGCCGCTCGCTCGCCTTGGGAAGCACGGTTGCCTGCGCCCTGGTTGGCCTGTGCTTGCGTCTGAGCCTGCTGCTGTTGCTGTTGCTGCTGCTGCCGCGACTGGTCGGACACGTTCACATCCACCTGGGTAAGGCCCTGTTGGGTCAGCATGTCTCGCAAGCGGCCCTGCTGGCTTTCCAAGGCGTCACGCACGCCGAGATGGGCGCTGTGGAAGGTGACCTGAGTGGTCTGGTCCGCTGTGACGTCAATGCGGATATCCAGGCGGCCCAGCTCCAGGGGATGAAGTTGTATATCAGCCGATTTCAGGTTCTGGCTGGACAAGTACATCACGCGGTTGACCACGCCCTCGCTCCAACCGCTCTGGTGCATGTTCAGCGGCGTGGCCGGTGGCGTTGCAACGGCCGAAGCCGTTTTCCCTGTCACAGCCTGGGTAAGTGAATCTAGCCGGCCATTGAGGTCGGTGACACGGCTGCCGCTACCGTCCCCGGCAGCGCCCTTCACGTCGCCTATGGCGCCTAGGCCATCGCTGTCTTCTGACACTTTAGTGCCGTCCACTGCCTTCTGGTCA
>Ga0268349_1000144_pt1 | contig 13324 bp, 15 predicted proteins | sample G5R2_MAIN_18SEP2_FD_190164 | JGI IMG/M metagenome (GOLD analysis project Ga0268349, IMG submission 190164) | Phyllosphere microbial comminities from switchgrass, GLBRC, Michigan, United States - G5R2_MAIN_18SEP2017_LD1 | ecosystem: Host-associated > Plants > Phyllosphere > Phylloplane/Leaf...
AACGCGATGTGGGCCAGTTGAACCAAGGCTTTTTACCTAGCCTGGACCAAGCCATAGGCCAACGGGTGGTCCGACCGACGGCCATGGATCAAGTGCTGGCCCCGGTGCAAGTGGAACAACCGGAGGTGATCCGTAAGGGAGACCAAGTGGTCATCACCGCACGCGCGGGCACTTTGGCCGTGAAAATGCCGGGCGAAGCGTTGAGCAATGGAGGAATGAACGAGCAGATCCGCATCCGCAACCTGAACTCCCAGCGCGTGATCAAGGCGCGCGTGACCGGGCCTGGGCAGGTAGAGGCTGACATGTGACGCAAGGCCGAGCTAGCGGCCGGCCCCCGATTTTTCTACACTTGGCGCATGAACCTTGCCGTTGGGTTACTTTCAAAAAAAGGCCCTAAAGTTTTCCTATTCATGGTCGAAAACAAGGCAAGCGTCTTAATACCAAGGGGATTTATCATGGTTATCGATTTCCGGAGCGTCACAGGCTCCACTCAAGTCTCTAGCACTGCTCGCATGTCCGGCAGCAAGGCTGTAGGGGCTGTGGACGATGTCAAAAGCGTCCAGGGAACCAGCCAGGCAGGCGAATCCGTGCAGCTGAGCGATGTGGCACAGCATATGAAAAAAGTGACCGAAAGCCTGGGCACCGATGCACCCGTCAATGCCAGCCGCATCGCCGAACTCAAGCAGAAAATCGCCGATGGCAGCTATCAGGTCGACAGCAAGCGCGTTGCCAGCAAGATGTTGTCCTTCGAGTCCTGAGACCCAATCCGGCTCACGCTTTGATACCCGAGATCCGCCATGCACGACACCACCTTGCTGCAGTTGATTGAAGATGACATCGCGCCGGCTGAACAGCTTCAAGCGTTGCTGCGCGAGGAGTACACGGCACTGCGCGGGCGGGACATGCAGTTGCTGGAAAATATCCTGGCACATAAGCAGTCCTTGATTGTGCAACTGGGCCAGCATGGCCGTCGCCGTAGCGAACTGCTGGCCTCTTTAGGCCTACCGCCGGATGCTGAAGGGTTGGCGCAGCTGGCAGAGACGTCGGTGTTGGGCAAGGTGCTGGTGGAACGAGGCGAACACCTGGCGTCGATCCTGGCTGAATGCCAGGCAATCAACGAGCAGAACGGGCGCGCCATCCAGATGCAGCAGTTTGTGACCGCCAACCAGCTCAAAATTCTCAGCGGTGGCGAAACACCCTCCCTGTATACCGCCCGGGGTGCTACCGCCCGCCTTGCAACGGTGCGAGCCTTCAGCCAGGCATAGCGTCTGGTGACCCAGGCGCTGAATCGGTATACCTTGCCGTACGGCTGCCTGTTCCTTACTGCCTGGAGACCCGACTACTGTGTTCAATGCTTCGAGCGCAGATGATGCGCCGCAACCGCCCAAGGTGCTCACCACGCCACTGGAAATCCTGGCCAACCTCAAAGCGTTGATGGAGGGTCACGACCCTTTGATCGTGACCTTTACGGAGCATCAGCAGCGTTTCCAGAGCTATGTGGTAGAAGTGGACCGGGACAGCGGTACGTTAGCCCTCGATGAGCTGATCCCCCGCGATGGGGAACGTTTTCTGGCCAGTGGTGAGCCTTTCAAGGTGGAAGGGTTTCATGACGGCGTACGCATCGCCTGGGAGTCCGCTGGTATTTTCCAGGTGGTCGATAATAACCATGGCCGTTGTTATCGCGGGTCATTCCCCTCTCATGTGGTCTATCACCAGCGGCGAAATGCTTTCCGTGCAGCGCTCAAACTGTCTCAACTGGTGGATATCGAGGTTGGCGGCAGCAAGGCCCCTCAAGGGGTTCGGGGCAAACTGTTGGACGTCTCTGCAACCGGATGCAAGTTACGCTTCGAGGGCAATGTCACCCAGCGGCTTCAGCTAGGCCAGGTGTACGAAGGGTTCACCGTTGCCCTGCCCTATGGCGCGATCACCACTGCGGTAGAACTGCGTTATCTGCACTTTGAAGAACGCCTGGACACCACGTTCGCTGGCGTGCGCTTCCATAACATGAGCGGGTTGGTACAGCGCAACGTAGAGCGCTTCGTCAATCAGCTTCAGCGTGATGCGCGGCAATTCGACTGGGACGAATTCTAGGTACCGCGCGGCGCTGAGATGTGAGCTGCTTGCTGTGAGGGACCGGGCATAGCTCGGGAACCTGCTGCCTACGCCTACTCAATCCTTCATCTGATCATCCACAACCTGCTCATCCACCCGCGGGTCGAGCGCTGCCACCAGCGGTGAGCTGGTCATGTTGTCGGGCATGGGGATGTGATGCAGCGGTGCATCCTGCACCTGGTGCAGGTTGGTCACCGCGTTGGGCCGTACGCGCAGTACCAGTACCAATGCGAAGAAGGAAAAGAACAGGTACAGCGACTCGCTGCCAAAGAGCTTCATCAACACGCCGGCAGCCAATGGCCCGATACTCGCCCCCACGCCATAGGTGGCCAGCAGCATGGCCGTCAGCGACACACGGCGCTCGCCCTCTACGTGGTCATTGGCAAAGGCAACGGCCAATGGATACAAGCAGAATTGCAGCAGCGATACTACGAAGCCACCACAAAACAATGCCTCCATGGGCAGGGTCACCAGCCGCGGTACCAGGGCCATGACCAGTGCCAGCACGCATAGGGTGGTCGCAATGATACGAATGAGTTTACAGCGGTCATAACGGTCCGACAGCCAGCCCAACGGCCACTGCACCACCAGCCCGGCGAACACACAGCAGCCCATGAACAAGCCGACGGCTTCCGTGCTCAAGCCCTGCCCGGCCGCGTATAAAGGTGCCAGGCCATAGAAGGAGCCGATGATAAGGCCAGCCCCTAGCACGGTGGTAAGCGACTGCGGCACGCGCTTGATGAAAAAGCGCGGGTCCAAGGGCACCGAATGCAACGCTGCGGGGTGGATGCGCCGGGTAAGGGCCACAGGCACCAGGCACACGGCGAAGCACAGCGCGACCATCATGACCAGCTCCAGCCCCAGCTGTGGGTGCCAGACCAGTATCAGCTGGCCCAGTACCAGGCCAAGGTAGGACGCAATCATGTAGCCGCTGAACACCAGCCCGCGCTGCTTTGCCTCAGCCTGCTCATTGAGCCAGCTCTCGATCACCATGTACTGGCACATCATGCCCATGCCCACGATCAAACGCAGGAATACCCAGGCAGGCAGGTACTGCGTGAGGCCATGCCCCAGCACCGCAGCCGTCACGATACCTGCACAGGCGGTATAGGCCCGGATGTGGCCCACACGGGCGATCAGCCGGTGACCAACCTTTCCACCCAGCACCAATCCGAAATAGTACGCGGCCATGAGTGCACCAACCCAGAGGCCGTCCACCTTGTCCGCGGCCAGGTGTAGCGCAAGGTAAGTACTCAGCAATCCAGAGCCGATCAACATCATCAGCGCCGCGAAGTACAGGCCTCGAAAGTTTTTCCAGATCTGACGCATTGACCCTTGCAACTCCTGAAACAGATAAAGCGAAGCCTACCAACAGCCTTGGCCGGTCACGCCTGGGCGGCGAGAATACGTCGCTCCCAAGGAGTGATTTCATTCATGAAACTGGTGAGTTCCAAGGTCTTGGTCGCGATGTAGCCTTCGATGAACGTCGCCCCGAACAGTTCCACTGCCAGCGCGCTCTGATTCAGTCGCTTCAGTGCGCTATCCAAGGTACAGGCCAGCGCCAAGTGTTCAGGTACCTGGAACTCGCCTTGAACCGCAGGCATAGGTTCCAGCTCATGCTCGATACCATGCAGGCCTGCGGCCAGGCTGGCCGCGATGGCGAGGTACGGGTTGGCATCAGCGCCTGGCAAACGGTTTTCCACACGCCGGGCTGCCGGTGCGCTGGCAGGAATACGTAAGCCAGCCGCACGGTTATCCTCGGACCAACAGGCGTTGTTAGGCGACGCGTAGGGGTGAAACAGCCGTTGGTAGGCATTGACGTTGGGGGCAAACAAGGCAGTAAGGTCGGCCAGTGCTGCTTGATGGCCGCCAATGAAATGTCGGAACGTTGCTGTAGGCTGGCCCGCGTCATCGCTGAAGGCGTTGCGCCCTGTGTGGGTGTGAACCACGCTCTGGTGAATGTGCATGGAACTGCCAGGCACATGGGCCAGAGGCTTGGCCATGCACACCGCGATCAACCCATGCTTGAGCGCTACTTCCTTGAGAAGGTGCTTGAACAGGAAAGTCTGGTCTGCCAACAGCAGCGGGTCACCGTGCAGCAGGTTGATCTCGAACTGGCTTACGCCCATCTCATGCATAAAGGTGTCACGTGGCAGGCCGAGGGCATCCATGGACCGGTATACGTCTTGCCAAAAGGGCCTCAGCCCGTTGTTGGAGGACACGCTGAACGCTGAATGCCCCTCCTCCTGTCGCCCATCCAGCCCAACCGGCGGCACGAACGGTTGGGCGGGATCCGGGTTGGGACCGAATACATAGAACTCCAGCTCGGTGGCCACGACCGGCGCCAGCCCCTGGGCCGTGTAGCGGCTGATCACGCGTTTGAGCTGGGCACGCGTGGACAGTGGTGAACCGCCCCCTTCCAGCTCATAGGCATCACAGATGACCAAGGCCCGAGGCTGGTCGCTCCAAGGCAGGCGATAAACGTGTGCCGGATCAGGCACCAATGCTAGGTCACCGTCATCACTGCCGTAGAAGCGCGCAGGCGGGTACCCGCCCATGATGCATTGCAGCAGCACGCCGCGGGCCAACTGCAAGCGGCGCCCCTCGGCAAAACCAGCAGCCGTCATCACCTTGCCACGCGGCACGCCATTAAGGTCCGGGGTGACACACTCGATTTCATCCACGCCCGCTAGGGTGTCCTTGGCCAGCATCACGCACTCCTTGTAAGGTCGGGCGTTCAAAGCTCGCATCAGGCGTTAAAAATATCAAGCGCTGCACACTTGCGCTAGGGCTGGCCTGCCAGGAAGGCTAGCAATGCCTGGTTGAAGGAGCCGGGGTCGGTGATGTTATGGGCATGGCCGCCGTGAGCCACTGAATGCGCAACGCTACCTTTGATACCTTGCAGCAAGTGCTGTGAGCAGGTGGCGGGCACCAGCACATCATCCAGCGCAGCGGACACCAGAACCGGCACGGAAATGGCCCCCAGCCGGTCACTTACATCAAAGCGCCGCAGGGCACCAATGCGGGCTTTCATAGTGTCGGCCCCGGGGAAATGATCAAACGCATGCTCCACTTCAGCCTGAACCCGTTGCGCGTGCTCGACGGCCCAACGGGCGGGGTAGAGGAAAATTGGCTGGGCTTCCACATAGGCCCTGGGGCCGACATGGTCGAGCAGGGCCAGCCGTGCGTCAAAACACCGTGCCGAATGAGGGTTGGGGGCTGCCCAGGCGTTGATCAGTGCAAGGCTTGTGACGCGCGCGGGCGCACCCAGCGCCAGCTGCAACCCCACCAGCCCGCCCAGGGCGTGGCCTACCAGGTGGCACCGCACAATATCCAGGTCATTGAGCACCTGCTCCACATCCTGTGCCATGTGCTTGATCTGGTAGTCGGGCGGCAGCGCTTGAAGGCTACGCCCTGTTCCGCGCTGGTCGTAGCAGATTACGCGGTAGCCGGCGCTCACCAAGGCCGGCACCTGTGCTGCCCAGTAACCGGCGGCGCCGCCCAGGCCCGAGGACAGCAGTACTGCCTCAGCAGCCGGGTCTCCGTGCACTTCGGTGTACAGGCGGCCTGTCATACTGGTTTACCGATATGGGCAACACTGGCAATTTCCACTAGGGCCTCGGGCTTCACCAGCCCCACCTGCACGCAATAGCGAGCAGGCTTTTCACCGGGGAAAAATTCGGCATACACCGCGTTAATGGCCGCGTAGTCTTCCCAATGTTTGAGAAACACATGGTTAAAGGTCACGTCCGCCAAGGTGCCGCCTGCCGTTTCCACGATACGCTGGATCGTTTCCAGCACATGGCGTGTCTGGGCACCGGCATCGCCCACGTGAACCACGTTGTTCTGGCTATCGAAAGGCAGCGTGCCAGCCACGTAGAGAATGCCATCGGCCAAAGAGCCGGGAACGAAAGGCCCGATAGGGGCTGCGGTACCGGGCGGAATGATCGCTTGCTTGGGCATAGGGGCTCCTGCGCTTATCGAGCGGCTTGAACAGTGCTCACAAAATCCTCGACGGTGGACACCCACCCGAAGAAGCTTTCAATGTTGTAGACAGCGCTGGCCTGAATAGCTGCACCGCCTAGTTCATGGGTAGCGTCCTCCAGCATTACCCCGAAGTACTCCAGGTGGAAGGCGTCACGCAGGGTGGATTCCACACACACATTGGTGGCGATGCCGGTAAACACCAGGTTCCTGATGCCGCGAGCGCGCAAGGTGCTGTCCAGCGTGCTGTTGAAAAAACCGCTGTAACGGGTCTTGGGCACTATCACGTCACCTGGCTGGGGAGCCAATTCCGGCACCAGCTCATAATCCCAGCCGCCCTTGGCCAGGAACTTGCCTTCCAGCTCGGGAAACTTGCGCATGGTTTTAAGCGCGTTGGATTTGTACCAGTTGGGCGACCCTGGCCCACCTGCTTCGGCATAGGCCGGGTCCCAACCGTTCTGCAGGTACACCACCGGCATACCTGCACCACGCGCGGCCGCCAGCGCGGTCGCGATACGGGCGATGACGCCTTGAGCGCCGGAAATGTCGAAGCCCGCCGAGTCCACATAGCCGCCAATGGACGCATAGGCATTTTGCATGTCCACCACAATCAGCGCGGTGTTGGAGGGATGCAGGTACAAGGGTTCGGGCCTTGCAGGGAGCGCCCAGGCCCCTTCCCCGGCAATTGTCGAGAGCCCAGCGGGTGTCGTGGACGTGAGGGTTGTGTTCAGGCGTACGGTCATGGTCATGCCCCCACGGCTTCAGTCAGGGGTTGCGCACTGGGTGCAACCTGCGAAGGCACCGGCGTGTCAGCGCTCAGCCGGCTTTTCATCAAGGGTTGAATGCGCGTGCCGAAGGCTTCCACACCTTCCACGAACTGATCGAAGGTCAGCAGCACGCCCTCGGTGCCTTCCACCTGAGCCACTTCATCCAGCATGCGGGCCACACTGGCATAAGAGCCGACCAGGGTGCCCATGTTGATGTTCACTGCCGAGGTAGGGTCTGCCATTTGCCGCACATTGGTGTCCGTGCCGGACGTTTTGTCAGCGCTGCCCTGCACGCCCAGCCAGGCCACCGCTTCGGTGTCCACGCCGGCCTTGTAGTGTTCCCACTTGGCCCAAGCGGCTTCATCCGTTTCGTCGGCAATGACCATCATCAGTACATACGTGCTGACGCAACGCCCGGTCACGGCAGTGGCTTCTATCAGCTTCTGGGCTGCGGGTGCGAAGGCCTTGGGTGTATTCACACCTTTGCCGAAACAGAAGTTGTAGTCTGCGTATCGCGCGGAAAAGGCCATGCCGGCGTCGCTCTGCCCTGCACAGATCACTTTCATGTCCGCCTGTGGCCGAGGGCTCATGCGGCAATCATCCATGGCAAAATGATCGCCCTTGAAGTCGGACTGGCCGGTTTGCCACAGGTCCCGCAGCACCTGGATGTATTCGGACAAGTACTCATACCGCGTGCCGAAGAATTCATCACCGGGCCACAGGCCCATTTGTGCATATTCAGGCCGCTGCCACCCGGTCACCAGGTTCACGCCGAAACGGCCATTGGAAATCGAGTCGATAGTAGACGCCATGCGCGCGACGATAGCGGGCGGCATGGCCAGTGACGGCGCCGTGGCGAACAGCTTGATTTTATGGGTCACGGCGGCCAGGCCCGCCATCAGGGTAAACGACTCTAGGTTGTGGTCCCAGAACTCCGTTTTACCGCCAAAGCCACGCAGCTTGATCATCGACAACAGAAAGTCCAGGCCGTAGGTTTCTGCCCGTTCGGCAATCTGCTTGTTAAGTTCAAACGTAGGTTTGTATTGCGGTGCGTTTTCGGAAATCAACCAGCCGTTGTTACCAATGGGTATAAAGATACCAACTTTCATAGGTGCCTCCGGTTGAATCGCCTGCCCCCATGGCGCGACCCGAGATGAATAAAGCATAGGGCGGGCCAACTTTTAAAATCCTTTATGTATCAGTTTCTTACGAAAAACTGGATGATTAAATCAGACCATTTGGTCCGAAAAAGACCGTTTAAATCACTTTTCGCACTACGCTGAGGCGTCGACGCGCGTTTTCAGTGCGCATGGGGTTCATGGCCGGTTATTCACGGGTTAGGCAGGCTGTTACACTGCCGTACCTCTTGCGCACAGGACGGACTCGTGAACAGTGAAACGCCTCAGGAACCGGCCGCCGACCGTGGCAAGCCCACCCGAAAGATGAGCGAGAAGGCCCTTACGCGCCGCTTGCAGGTTGTTGAGAAAAAACGGGGCAGCATCATTCAGGCCGCCTTGGAACTGTTCTCGGTGTATGGGCTGCATGGCACTAGCCTTGATCAAGTGGCAAGCCTGGCAGATGTCTCCAAGACCAACTTGCTGTATTACTTCAGCAGCAAGGAAGACCTCTACGTGCATGTGCTCGAACATGTGCTGGAGATATGGTTGGCCCCATTGCGGGGGTTCAGCGCCACGCAGAACCCCATTGAAGCCATTGGCAACTACATTCGGGTCAAGCTCGAACTGTCACGCGACCACCCCGCCGCCTCCAAGTTGTTCTGTATGGAAGTGATGCGGGGCGCCCCATTGATTGAGGCCCAATTGAGCCAACCTTTGCATGACCTGGTGGCCAGTAAGGTTGAAGTGATCTCAGCCTGGATCGAGGCTGGGCAGTTGGCTGCGGTTGATCCTTACCACGTGATATTCACCCTGTGGAGCACCACACAGCACTACGCAGATTTCGGCGCTCAGGTACGCGCCGTCACTGGCAAGGACCTGAACGACCCGGCGTTCTTTGATCAAACCCTGGCCAGTATCCAGGCCCTCGTGTTCAACGGCCTAAGCCCTCGGAGGTAGGGAGCCTGCTGGAGAAGCCTCGGCTAGCGTATGCCCTGCCCCGCGCCGCTGCTTGAGCAACTGGTGCAACACGATGGCGCCAAACGTTGCCGTACCTAGCCCGTTAAGGGCGAAACTGCCCACGTGCAGGGTGAAATCACCAGTCCCCAGCACCAACGGGATCGCTGCAACCAGCAAGTTGCGCGTATTGGAAAAATCAACTCGATTTTCGACCCAGATACGTGCACCTGCAATGGCAATCAACCCAAACACCACAATAGAGGCGCCCCCCATCACCGGCACCGGGATGGCGTGCACCAGCGCGCCGAACTTGGGGGACAGCCCAAGCAGAATGGCGGCCACGCCTGCAACAATAAACAGTGCGGTGGAATACACCTTGGTGGCGGCCATTACGCCAATGTTCTCCGCATAGGTGGTCATGCCTGTTCCACCGACGCCGCCGCTGAGCACCGTGGCAATGCCATCACCTATAAAAGCTTTGCCCACTGAGGCATCCAGGTTGCGCCCGGTGACCGAGGCAATGGCTTTGAGATGACCGAGGTTTTCTGCAATTAGGATAACCACGACCGGTACGATCAACAGTGCCGCAGACCATGTGAACACTGGCGCCTGAAACGCGGGTATGCCGACCCAAGGGGCGGCACTTAGCCCCGACAGGTCTATGGGCTTGCCCAGGCCCATGCCATTGGCCAGCGCCCAATAGATCAACGAAGCCACAATAAGGCCGGCCAACAGGAGCATGCGTTGCAACAGCCCCCGGGTATAGACTGCAATAATCGCCACGCACACGAAGGTGACCAGTTGCATCCAACTGTCAAAGCTGGAGGCAGCCATGGTTTTGATGGGCACGCTGGCCAGGTTCAGGCCAATCACCGCCACAACCGTACCGGTGACGACTGGCGGGGTAATGTGCTCTATCCAGGCAACGCCTGCCGTCTGTACCACGATACCGATAGCCACATACACCAGGCCGCAGATCACTACACCACCGAGCGCTACGGGAATATTCAGGTTCGGGCCGCTCCCGGCATAGGCCGTAGCGGCGGATACGGCCCCAATGAACGCAAAGCTTGAGCCTAGAAAACTAGGGACCTTGCCTTGGGTTACCAGGAAAAACACAAGCGTGCCTACACCACTCATCATGATGGCCACATTGGGATCGAAGCCCATCAGCAAAGGCGCCAACAACGTTGCCCCGAACATTGCAAACACATGCTGAATGCCTAACGCAATGGTTTGAGGCCAGGGCAGGCGCTCGTCAGGTGCAACGACAGTGCCGTGGTCTGCTTTTACAGACCATGAAAACGGATTGTTCATGCTGCGCCCACTCTGCAGTTGATTGTTCAAGCCGTTGAGCAGATTGCATGCCAGAACTCGAAATCGCTTAGGCGACAAGGACATGGAGGAGGCGCCGTCGCTGATTCAGACCTTCTGGTCCACGTTGGAGCACCTGCTCAGGGCAGTATGGGGCAGTGATGGTGCATGGTACGGCAGACGTCATTAGCCCCAGGCTATGCCCTAGCGTTTGAAAACTGTGAAGGTGCAAGGCATAGCGGCTTGCAGAGGTGCACGCCTGAATAGCGTCCAGTGGAAAAGCGCTAGCAAAAGGCGCAATCAAAAAAGGTAAATGCTGGTGTCCCCGGCAGGAATCGAACCTGCATCTGAGCCTTAGGAGGGCCCCGTTCTATCCGTTGAACTACAAGGACGCTGCCAGAACGCTTGTTGGCGGGCAATTCTGGAAAGGTGCCGGAGCGGGTACCGGCAAAGCGGGTGCAATCTATCACCCCGGTCCGCTGGATGCAAACCCACAGGGCTGAGCAAGAAGAATAGATGAAGCGCTGCCACTAGCCGCCAGTGAAGGCACATTGCCTTAACCCAACTGGCTTTTTACCTCTTATTCGTGCAATCTGCACGGAAAAAGGCGTCAAACAATGCACATTGCACGGAAGCTTTTCGAGATAGAACGATTAAGTTATTGATTTATAAATAATTTACTAAATTTTACGGTTTGGCACATAGAGTGCTACTGAAGTGATGGCACCCGCCTTCGGTCAGCCAGCTATTACCTATTGGAGACATGGATGAACGCCGCCCTTTACCTCTTGAACGCTTTGGCCATGATTGCCGTACTTTCGTTTCATTTTTTAACCAGCTCTACAAGCAGCCAAGTGCATATCGATGTAAAGGACTGGGTGCAGCGCCCTGTGGCACAACGTGCCGGCATGCAGGACCATGGCAAGGCGCCCGCATTGATGACCCATGCGCCCGTGGACAGAGACCTGTTCCAAGGTGCTGGCAGCCGGCTTGATCGGTACACGTTCTGAGGCCCATTGCTATGTCCAGGTCTGCACTGCTGTTCCTAGCCTGTACGCTAGTATCCTTCCTTGCAGCGGCGGCTGTTCCTTATACCTTTCCTTCGGCAAGCAGCTTGTTGCTGATCGCAAGCCTTGGATGTGCCATATTGTTCGTGCTGGCGCTGGTGCGTGGGAAACGCATTCGGTTCAACCCTCAACTGCGTTGAGCTGCAGTCGGTCGATCAATGCGATGAACGCCTCCACGGCTTCTCCTAACGTTGTAGAGTTGTCAACTTCATAGAGGGCCGCTGCGGTGCCTTGCCAAATGCTGTCTGTATTGCCTAACACGGCGTTTCGACTCAGCCTGTCGTCAATCTCGGCTTCGGTCTCCCGGCCTCGTACTACAAGCCGCTGCCGCAATACCGAGTCGCTTACGGTGACAAGCACAGGGAATAGCGTTGGATAACGGCCCAGCGCACTCTGCAGATGCCCCCTGGACCCATTCATCAATACCCATCTACCTTTGGCCAAGGCCTGATCTATTTCAACGGGAATGCCGTACCGCAAACCGTTGGCCTCCCAATCCAGCGCGAAGCGCCCTTGGCACGCCATGTGTGCAAAAGCCTCCCGCGTCACGCCCAATGCCTGTTCGCCACTGGCTTCGGCAGACCGTGTGATCACTCTGCGTACCACGTCTATTCCAAGTGCTGCGAGCTGAAAACGTGCAGCATCGATCAGGCTGTCCTTGCCTGCTCCAGAGGCTCCCATCAGGTAGATAAGCCGACCTTGCCGCATTTCATCCGCCTTTCGTTCAAATACTCGCTAATAACCTAAATGCCACTATGCTGACAAGAGTATCCTATGCGCTAGCCTTTTATAGGCGTGTACTGCTGACAGGGCAGAAATGGCCAAGTGCCATTTTTCGGCGACTGGTCCATATTTCGGATTTTAGGTACTGGCGCCTGGCACACGCCAGGTTCAGAATTTGTCACAGAATTGGCGCCAAGGTTATGGCGAACTACAGGCATACTGCGCAACTAAACGGCCGTTTTGATGGAACGTTTAGTGAAAATGACTGTCGTACCCACATCCCGCGGCCCGCTCTAAGGAACCGCTCCCCTGAACTTAACCGGTTAACTATATGCGCCCAATGAAACAGGCAGTCTATTCCAGCCGCACGGCAGACAAATTTGTCGTTCGCCTTCCCGATGGGATGCGCGAGCGCATCGCCGAGGTCGCGCGCACTCACCATCGCAGCATGAATTCCGAGATCATCGCGCGACTGGAGCAAAGCCTCATTCAAGAGGGTGCGCTTGGCGACGAGCTAAGCATGCGCCTTGACAGCCCAGAGCTATCACTGCACGAGCGTGAGCTGCTGCAGCGCTTCCGTCAACTCGCCCACCGCCAGCAGAATGCGCTGATCGCGTTGATCGCTCACGATGCGGAACTGAGTGCCGACGCAGAAGCGTCCTGAGCAAATAATCGGGGCCACACAACAGGGTGCTGCACATGATGTGCACAAAAAAGCCAGCTTAACCGCTGGCTTTTTTTATGCTTGCGCCAACCCTCTTCTACATCAGGAATACGGTTGCCAAGCCCAGGAAGATAAAGAAGCCGCCGCTGTCTGTCATGGCTGTGATCATCACACTGGCCCCCATGGCCGGATCCTTGCCAAGCTTGGCCAACGACATGGGGATCATCACACCCATGAAAGCCGCCAGCAACAGGTTCAGGGTCATGGCAGCCGTCATCACCAGGCCCAATGACCAGCTGTGATACAGCAGCCACGCTACCACCCCTATCACCCCACCCCATACCAGGCCATTCAATACCGCTACGCTCAACTCCTTTTTGAGCAACCGGCGAGTATTACCTGTACTTACTTGGTCGAGCGCCATGGCCCGCACGATCATGGTGATGGTTTGGTTCCCCGAGTTGCCGCCAATCCCAGCTACGATCGGCATCAATGCAGCAAGGGCCACCAAGCGCTCTATGGACCCTTCGAACAGGCCAATGACACGCGATGCCACAAAGGCCGTAATCAGATTGATGGCCAGCCATGACCAGCGGTTTCGAAGAGAACGCCAGACCG
>Ga0268349_1000145_pt1 | contig 13274 bp, 11 predicted proteins | sample G5R2_MAIN_18SEP2_FD_190164 | JGI IMG/M metagenome (GOLD analysis project Ga0268349, IMG submission 190164) | Phyllosphere microbial comminities from switchgrass, GLBRC, Michigan, United States - G5R2_MAIN_18SEP2017_LD1 | ecosystem: Host-associated > Plants > Phyllosphere > Phylloplane/Leaf...
GTTAGGGGCACTCAAAGCCCTACGCGAATGTGGCATCCACCGAAGCGACCTGGCCATCTGTGGCATCGACCGTTTACCGTTTGCCGACATCTTCGAGTTTCCCATTCCTTGCGTAGCCCATGACGGCACTCACGCCGGGGCCCTGGCCATGCGCCTGCTGATAGCGCAAATTCGCGACCCCTTGAAGGGGCAAGCCAGGGAGGTGGTGACGGGGGCGCTGGTGAATGGGTAGTGCCAGCTAGCGGCTTGTGTAGCCGCCGTCTACAGCCAAACACACTCCGCTGATCATGGCAGCACCCTCGCTGAGCAGGAACATCACGGGCGCGGCGACTTCCGAGGGTTTGGCAAAGCGGTTCAAAGGAATGGCCGCCAGCATGGGACCGCTCTTGGCAGGGTCTCCCCAGGCCATGGTGGCCATGGGCGTAAGCGTTACCGTAGGGTTCACGGCATTGACCCGAATCCCGTAGCGCCCCCATTCGCCGCACTGCACGCGGGTCATGGCGTCCATGGCGGCCTTGGAGGCGCAGTAGCTCAGATGGTCGTCCAGCCCTACCATAGAGGCCTGGCTGGATACGTTGACAATGCTGCCAGCGATCCCGGCGACGATCATGTCCTTGGCCACGCTGCCTGCGATCATGGCTGCACCACGCACATTCACGGCCATGGTCTGGTCGAACGCAGGGGGGTCCACATGGGTCGCGGCATGCAACAAGGCGATGCCTGCACAATTGACTAGCCCATGCAGCGGAGGAAGCTCGGCGCAGGCGTGCTGTACGGCTACAGGGTCGGCAATGTCCACCTGCAGTACCGTGGCGCCCTCGGCCTGGAGCCGTTGCAGCGCTTCTGCATCGCGGCCCAGTGCATAAACGCTCGCCCCGGCCTTGAGCAACTGCTGGGCCACTTCCAGCCCGATGCCGCTGGTAGCGCCGGTCACCAGCACCCGCTGGCCGGTGAATTTGAAGCTGAAGTTACTCATCCCTGGCGCTCCGCAACTGGTGGAAGATGGGTTTCAACGCGGGGTAGCACGCCCGGTAGGCCTCGAACAGGCGATTGTAGCGGTCACGCACAGCCGCGTTGGGCTTGGCCCTGGGGCGTAGACGCACCCAGCCTTTGTTCAGTTCCGCTTCGCTTACCAGCCCAGCCGTGTGGGCCGCCAGCAACGCTGCACCATAGGCAGCCTCGACGTCCTGGGCGATGGACACCACGTCAAAGCCTGTGATGTCGGCGATAATCTGCATCCACAGGTCCGAATGGCTGGCCCCGCCTACCACAATCAAGGTGGTGTCCAGGTCACCCACCGCCTCACGGCCCGCCTCGATATTATGGCGCAGGGCGTAGGTTACGCCTTCCAGCACGGCACGGTACAAATGGGCTTTGCCGTGCTGCAACCCCAGGCCGATGTAGGCGCCACTGGCCTTGGCGTCCCACACTGGGCTGCGCTCGCCCATCAGGTAGGGCAGAAACAGCAATCCCTCGCAGCCAGCGGGAACCTGGGTGGCCATGTGCTCCAAGGCCATGTGTGGGTCTTCGCCTGGAGCCGACTGTACGTCGAACACCTGCTCCCGAAACCAGGTGACTGACGCCCCGGCGGTCAATGCGCCGCCAAAGCTGTAGAGGTCACGGTCGCCGTTGTAAACGTGAGGAAAGCTGACCAGCCCATGGCGGGCATCGGCCTGCGCATCAAGGTAGCCCCAGCACATGCTGGTACCGATCATGGCCACATGCTTGCCTGGCCGATTGACCCCAGCGGCAAAGGTGGCCATGGCAGCATCCACACCCCCCGCCAGTACGGCGGTGCCCGGCAATAACCCAAGGCGCGCGGCAGGTTCCGACAGCAGGCCGCCTACAATCTCAGCCGACTGCAGCAGCCGCGAAGGCATCAATGCCGGATCGATGCCTAGTGCCTCAAGCAGGGGCTGCGACCACCGACGTTGCACAATGTCGTAGACCCCACCGATGTTGCCAGCACTGCTGTGGTCGATGGCCAATTCCCCAGTTAATGCATGGTTCACGTAGCTGTTGGGGGGCAACAGCCAGCGCGTGCGATCCCATACCTCTGGGCGCTGCTGCTTGAGCCATAGCATCTTGGTGAAGCCGTAATAACTGTCTACGCCGTTGCCGGTAATTGCCTTGAGCTGCTCCAAGTCCAGGTCAAGTCCTGCCTGAACCTGTGCCACCTGCGCCTCGGCCCGGCGGTCCATCCAGATCAGGCAAGGGTGCAGGGGCTCCATGGCCTCGCTCACTGGAATGCCCGAACCGCCGTATAGGCTACTGACACACAGGGCCTTGATCTGTACAGGGTCTACCTGCGCCTCGGCTGTGCAAGCCGCTACACAGTGATACACCGCGTCCAGCCATACCTGAGGCCACTGTTCGGCCCAGCCAGGCCTGGGGGTGTCCACCCGGTACCCCTGGCTGTGCTGGGCAACCACCTCACCGGCTGCTGACACCAGCAAGGCTTTGGTGCTTTGGGTGCCGATGTCTACACCGATCACGTATGCCATGGCAGTGCCCTCAGGCTTGGGCGTCAGGCGTGAGCAATACTTTGATGGAGCGCGTGGAATCGGCCAGTGCGAAGGCTTCGGCGTACTCGTCCAGGCCAAAGCTATGGGTCACGATGCCTTTGGAGGTGATCAAGCCACGCTCGAACAGGTCGATGGCAATAGGGTAGCAATACGGCCCCAGGTGGGCACCACGCACGTCCAGCTCCTTGCGGTCGCCAATGATGGACCAGTCGGCGCTGGTTTCTGCGCCAAACACGCTGAACTCCACAAAACGGCCTAGCTTGCGGATCAGGTCCAGGCCTTGAGTCACACCTGCGGGCACGCCTGTGGTTTCGATATACACGTCGCACCCGTAGCCATCGGTAAGGCCGGCGATAATGGCTTTAGCGTCCTCTCGGGCGGGGTTGATTACCACGTCTGCGCCGAACTGACGGGCCAGTTCCAGGCGCTCATCCACCATGTCGATAACGACCAGCTTGCGGGGCGTTTTTAGATGAGCAACCTGCACCATGCACAGGCCGAGTGTGCCAGCACCGGCGATTACCAGCACGTCGTCAAGTTGCACATCGCCTCGGTTGACCGTGTGGATGGCACAGGACATGGGTTCGATCAGTGCACAGTCCTCCAAAGGAATGGCCTCCGGGATCTTATGCACAATGCCGGTGCGTGGAATACGCATGTATTGCGCCATTCCCCCTTCAGCGACGTCTTTCTGGAAGCCGAAAATGTTGTGCACCTCGCACATCCAGTACTGGCCGCTCTTGCAGAACCGGCATTTCTCACAGGGCACGATTTGCTCTGCAATCACTTTGTCACCCACCTTCACGCCGAAGTGCTCCTCGGCGCCCTCGCCTGCCTGGTCCACATAACCAAAGAATTCGTGACCGGGCACAACCGGTGCTTTTACCCAAGGAGTTTCGCCGCCCCAGAACATGGCCGCACCCGCGTGGCATTTACAGTCACTGGCACAGATGCCACAGGCGCCGATGCGCAGCACCAGCTCCAGAGGGCGCGCCTGGGGTTTGCCGATCCGTTCGAGGCGGTAGTCCTTGGGCGCGTGGCACACAACAGCCTGCATGGTGGTAGGGGTAGCGTCTGACATGGCAGTAGTCCTTGTTATTGGAGGCGAGACAGTTCGCGGCAGGCTACGAGGGCTGCCGTGAAGCGAAGTTGAACAGCGACTAGCGGCGGCGTTGACGGCTGATGAATATCGCCAGCAGGATGATGCCGCCCTTGATGACACTTTGAACGTAAGGCGACACACCCAACATGTTCAGCCCATTGTTGAGTACGCCCAGCAACATGGCGCCCACCAGTGTGCCCAGAATGACGCCCCGGCCACCGGCAATGGAGGCGCCGCCCAGCACGACGGCCGCAATGGCATCCAGCTCGAACGAAGCGCCTGCATTGGGTTGCCCGCTCATCAGACGGGATGACAGCACCAGCCCTGCCAGCGCGGCGGTAAAGCCGCTGATGGCGTAGACCGCCAGCTTGAAACGCGCCGCACGCACCCCGGAGAGGCGAACAGCCTCTTCGTTGCCGCCAATGGCATACACATAGCGCCCCATACGGGTGTGTTGCAGCATCACCCAGGCCAGCAGGTAGGTGAGCAGCATGATAAGGATCGGCACCTGTACGCCCAGCAAGGTGCCGCGGCCGAACCAGGCAAACCAGTCCGGCAGGCCGGAAATAGGATAGCCGTCGGTATACAGCAGCCCCAGGCCACGGGCGATGCCCATGGTGGCCAGGGTCACGATAATGGGGGGCATTTGCAGGTAGGCCACCAGCAGGCCATTGCCCAGCCCGAACCCCACACCGATGGCCAGGCCCGCGCCAATGGCCAGGGGTGGCGGTACACCTGCCACCAGCAGGCCGGCGCTGAGCGTTCCGGACAACGCCATGACCGGCCCCACGGACAGGTCGATGCCGCCCGTGAGTATCACGCAGGTCATGCCAACGGCGATGATGGCGTTGATGGAGACCTGGCGAACGATGTTTTCAAGGTTGGCGCCGGTGAGGAAGTTGTCGCTGGCAAAGACCATGAACGTCGTCACCAGCAGCAACCCCACGAAGGGATAAAACGCTGGAGAGCGGATCAGTTGTCGAAGCATGTCCTCACGAGGCGAGGCGCCAGGTGCCGAAACAGGCTTAATGGATGTGTCGAGATTGCTGGCTTGCGGTCGCATGGCGCATAACCTCTTGGGGATTAATGGCGCTGCCCGATAGGGTGGTGACAATGGCGCCCTTGTTGAAGACTGCTACCCGATCACTCATGCCAATAATTTCCGGCAACTCGCTGGAGATCAGGATGATGGCGTAGCCTTGCTCGGTCAGTTTTCGCATCAGGCTGTAGATTTCAGCCTTGGCACCCACGTCGATACCGCGTGTGGGTTCGTCGAAGATCAGTACGGTGCAGTGGTGGTTGACCCAGCGGGCAATCACCACCTTCTGCTGGTTGCCACCACTGAGGTTGATCACCAGGCTTTCCGGGCCCGGCGCCTTTATAGCCAAGGCTTTCATCAACTGGGTCACGCTGTCGCGCTCGTGCCCTTTGTCGATCAGGCCACCGGCGCGCTCATATTTGCCCAAGTTGTTCAGGGAAATATTTTCCCTGACGCTGAAATCCAGTACTAACCCTTCGGTCTTGCGGCTTTCGGGAAGCAGCCCGATGCCGTTGGCCAGCGCCACCGCAGGGTCCTTGAGCCGTACGGCCTGACCGTTGAGCCAGACGTCGCGGCTTACACTGGGCAGTGCGCCTATGACCGCAAGGGCCAATTCCGTGCGCCCCGACCCTACCAACCCTGCAAACCCGAGTATTTCCCCGCGGTGCAGGCAAAAACTGTTCACCGGCCCGTTATGAGTACGCTGCAACCGCTTCACGTCCAGCACCACCTCCTGGGGAGTGCTGGCCGCGTCGGGCTTGATGGGGAAGCTCGAGGCCAGCTTGCGGCCCACCATCATTTCCACCAGTTGATCAAGGTCGCTCCGGGCGGTGGCCATGCCGCCCACATTGGCCCCATCGCGCAGGACCGTAATGCGGTCGCACACTTGGAAAATCTCTTCCAGGTGATGGGAGATGAAGATCATCGCTACGCCCTGACGCTTGAGTTCACGCATCACGTTGAACAGCAGCTCGGCCTCGCCAGGTGTAAGGGTGGCCGTAGGCTCGTCGAGGATCAGCAGGCGCGCCTCCAGGGCCAGCGCCTTGGCGATTTCCACGAACTGCTGCTGCGCCACACTCAGGTGGTGTACAGGGCAGTCCAGGTCTATGGTGACGCCCAGCCGGTCACATAACTGTGCGGCCCGTTCACGCATGTGCCGCTTGCGCAGCAGGCCGAAGCGCCCTACCTGTTCATGCCCAAGGAAGATGTTTTCCACAGCATTGAGGTAGGGAATAAGGCTGAATTCCTGAAACACGATGCCAATGCCTACAGCGATAGCGTCATGGTAGGTCGCAAAGCGCCGAGGCGAGCCATCGAACTCGATAGTGCCTGTGTCGGGGTGTTCCACGCCTACCAGGATTTTCATCAGCGTGGACTTGCCCGCGCCGTTCTCTCCCAGCAGCGCGTGAATTTCGCCCCGCTCCACGGTCATCTCGATACACTTGAGCGCCTGCACGCCGCGGTACCGTTTGGAAATATCACTCAGGTGCAAAAGGCTGCCCATCACTCACCTCGCCTGTCGCGTGTGCCGTGCGCAATAGCGCGGTTACCAAGCGAAGGTCTTGGCCTTATCGCGGTCTACCAGCAGAATATCCACGGGCACTGCCTTGGGGACCTGTGCGCCCCACTTGCGAGCCAGGGCAATGCCCAGCGCGAGGCGTACCTGGTCGCGCGGGTACTGGGCTGAGGTGGCGATAAACTTGCTGTCAGGCTTTTGTATTTCCTTGATTGCGTCTGGCGCGCCGTCCACGCTAACCAGCTTCACATCCAGGCCACTGGCTTCGATGGCGGCCAAGGCACCCAGCGAGCCGTTGTCGTTCACGCTGAACAGCCCTTTGAGGTTGGGCTGGGCCTGAAGCATGTTTTCGGTCACGGTAAGGGCTTGGTCTCGCTCCTGCTTGCCGTTCTGGATGCTCGCGATCTTGATGCCTGGGAATTTGCCCAGCGCCTCTTTGCACCCTCGCACGCGCTCAAGAATGGGCACCACGGCAATGCCATCAAGAATGCCCACGTCACCCTTGCCGCCCAGCTTTTCGCCCAGGTACTGGCAGGCCTGAACCCCGGCATCGAAGTTCTTGGAGCCGACGAAGGCATCCAGCGGCCCTTCGGCCTGTGCGTCTACCGCTACTACAACCACGCCCTTGTCATGGGCCATTTTCACAGCCGACTGCACCCCCACCGAGTCCGTAGGGTTTATCACCAGAATATCGATGCCTTTCTGCAACATGTCTTCGATGTCGCTGAGCTGCTTGGACACGTCATGGCGTGCATCGGTGACCAGCAACGTAGCGCCTAGGCTGGCGGTGGCTTCTTCCAGTGCCCCTTTCATGGTGACGAAATAAGGGTTGTTGATTTCCTGGAAAGAGGCGCCCACTTTCAACGGCACAGGCGCGGCCAGCGCGGCCAGAGGAAGGCCGGCAGCCAGGGCAAAGGGCAAAAAGGTACGGGCGAAGCGAAACCGTGGAAGGCTGTTCATGTGCAGTAGACCCTGTCGTTTTTTGTTTTTGTACAGAATGTCATCGTTAACATTGCTCAAGCTAGCAGAGCATTCTGGCTCTGGCAAGACGGCAATTTGGTAAATATTCGGTAACAGTGTAGCGGAGGCGTTGGGGGCATTCTCTCGGTAGCATCGCCAGCTCAACTTTCGAGAGCATTCCATGAACCCCGTCCGTTTGCTTGGCCTGGCCGTTGCGCTTCCCCTTCTTTTCAGCAGTGCTGCACAGGCCCATGGCCTGTGGACCGAACAGCGGCGCGGCATGACCGAAGTCGTCTTTGGTGAAGGTGCCGACGACGAGGCCTTCGACCCTAAAGGCGTGACCGCAGCCTGGGCCTGGAGTGCAGACGCCAAGCCTTTGAACGTGAATATCGAGCGACTGAAGGACCATGCCCGGCTGGCGCCCACCACGCCTGCCGCGGTCACGGCCGTTGAATTCAATGCCGGCCTATGGACGGAAACCACAGACGGCAAGTGGGAGAACAAAGGCCGTACCGAGGTCAAGAACCCGAAGCAGTCCATGGAAGTGCTCAAGTACAGCCTTGCCCTGAATACATCTTATAAACAGCTGCCCCCGCTGGACACACTTGGGCTGGTAATCGTACCGGACGTAGACCCCAGCACCCTCAAGCCTGGGCAATCGCTAACCGTCAAGGTGCTGTCCAATGGCAAGCCTGTAGCCGACGCTCAGGTTTTCGGCGACTACCGGGGCGCGCCCTCCATAGTGAGCGGGAAAACCGACGCGCAGGGCAAGGCAAGCATTCCTGTGCGTAACGAGGGGCTGAATGTGCTGGCCGTGGAAACCTTGATGCCTGTGGCCGGTGACAAGCACATCGACAGCCGTGCCTATTTTGCGTCACTGACCTTTGTAGGTGCGCCTCACGCCGAATGAACCACACCCGCCAACTCCGCCGCTTCGATTAAAGGAAACCGATGCGGCGCAGTCGGGGTCTACCTCCTACTCAATCTCAAGGAGCAGGACCATGTTGAAATTCCTCGGCGGCACTGTTGGCATCATTTTCCTGATCGGCCTGATCGTGGTCATTGCGCTGTTCAAACTCGTTTTCTAACTACCCCCGCAGCCTGTCACGACGCAGCTGTGTGCTCTCGACCGGCTACCTGATAGCCGTTCTTGCCCATACGCTTTGCCGCGTACATGGCCGCATCCGCCTTGCCCAGAATGGCCTCTACGCTTTGCCCTGAACCAGGAACATGGAGCGCAACGCCAATACTGGCCCCGACCCGCGCAACCTTGCCATCCAGGACGAAAGGCTCGGCAAGCGCCATGCAGATACCCTCGGCAATACGCCTGGCGATGGCCTCGCTGCTCACCCCTTGAGCCACCACTACAAACTCATCACCTGCCAAACGGCAGGTAAAGTCGGCTTTTCGCACGGTGTGTTGCAGGCGCACGGCCACCTGCTGAAGCAATACGTCGCCCAGGTCATGCCCATAGCTGTCGTTCACGGCTTTGAAGCCGTCGAGGTCCAGGAAAAGCACTGCGAACTCAGGGGCAGGCGCCTGGGCCAGCTGAATCAACAGTTCATTCAATGCGCGCCTGTTGGGCAGGTCCGTCAGCGTATCGCGCATGGCCTTGTCGTGCAGGGAGCGCTCGATTAGCTTGCGCTCGGTGACATCCTGGGACATTACGAAAAACCCATGCACTTCGCCTTCCCGGATATCCGGAATGTAGCTGGCCGCCCATACCCGTGAAGGGTCTGAGGCGTAGTGCACATGGTCATGTATCACCCGCTCCCCGGCCAGCGCACGCTCGAAGCAAGGTAGCAACTCAGTGTATAGCTCGGGGGAAAGTACATCCTCGATGCGTTTGCCGACGAGTGCTTGGGGGGAAACACCAAACACCTGACGATACACATCATTGTTGAAGAGGTAGCGCAGGTTCCGGTCCACATGGGAAATCAGTATCGGGAGGTTGTCAGTGATGATTTGCAAGGTGCCCCTGCTGCGTGAAAGCTCTTCCGTGCGCACTTCCACGCGATGTTCCAGCTCTTCCTGGTGCTGCTGCAGCAGCCGTTCGTGGTGTTTGCGCAGGGAAATATCAACAATATCGGCAATAAAGTGTCGGGGCTCGCCGTCCGAGTCCCTGACCAGGGACACGTTCAATTCCACCCAGACAAGGCTGCCGTCCTGACATATGTAACGCTTTTCCAAGGTGAAGGTATCGCGCAACCCCGCCAACAGTTCGTTCGCCAGGGCCAGGTCCGCCGGCAGGTCATCCGGGTACGTGATATCGGCGAATGACTTGCTCACCAGGGTTTCCCGGGTATAACCCGTAAGCTCGCATAGCTTGGCATTCACTTCTGTAAAGAAGCCTTCCAGGCTTACCAAGGCCTTGCCAGTAGGCGCCTGCTGGAAAACGGTGAGGAAGCGCGCTTCTACTACGGCGCGGGCCTGCCGTTCATGGGCGTTTACCAAACGTATGTCGTAGGCCACAGAGCGCTGCAACAGGTCGCGCTCAACCATGCGGGCCAGGTCCACCATAGCCGCCTGTTCACTGCCTGACAGGGTGCGTGGCTTCGTATCGATTGCACACAAGGCGCCTAACACCAGGCCGTTGTCGCTGGTCAGCGGCACACCGGCATAAAATCGCACATGAGGCTCACCTGTCACCAACGGGTTGTCCGCAAACCGCTCATCGGCCAAGGCGTCTTCTACCAGCATCATGTGGGGAGAGGCCAAGGCATGAGCGCAGAACGCCACGTCACGAGAGGTTTCACACACCTCCAACCCTACCTTGGACTTGAACCATTGGCGATCGGCGTCTACCAAGGAAACCATGGCGATAGGCACACGCAATAATTGCGCAAGCACACGCGTCGCCCGGTCGAAGCATTCCTCCGGCGGCGTGTCCAGTAGCGCAAGGCTGTGCAGCATGCGCAGGCGGGCAGTTTCGTTAGATGGCAATAAGGCAGTTTGCATAAGGTCCAGCCGCTACATGTCAGACAGCGCCGGACCTGCCAAAGGGGCAAGGGATCAGTCGGCATCCTTTGTATCGGCAGAACAAAAAAAACCTGTAATCCAAGCCCCCACGGACTGCCGGGCGGCAGCCCTTGGAGGCCACTGTACTGCATTACCTGGCGCGTGCCATGCTTCGCAGCACCCCATCTCGCCGGATCAACCCGTGGTACAAGGCCGCCGCCAGATGCACCAGTACCGTCAGGAACAACAGGTAGGCCAGGTAGCCGTGTGCCGTACGCAATACTGCAAAGGTCTTCGCATCTGGGGCTATCAAGGGAGGTAGTTGAACCCCTGCCCCCAGGCTGACTGGGTCACCGGCTGCAGACAACATGGCCCATCCCAACAGTGGCAGGCTTAGCATCAAGCCATACAGCAATAGGTGGGAGGCTTTGGCGGCAAGCGCCTGCGGCCCTGGAAGGTCTGCAGGCAACGGAGGCTGACGCGTCGACAACCGTATCGCTACGCGGATCACAGCCAACGCCAGCAAGGCAATGCCTAAAGGTTTGTGCAATTGAAGCAACCACTCATGCCGTTCTGATACCGAGGCGGCCATACCGGCACCGATGAATAGCATGGCCAGCAGCCCGACGGCCATGGACCAATGCAGCCACCGTGCAGCGGGCGCAAAGTGACGGGGGGGCGTACTCATGGGCGGCGCTCCTGTGCGGTGTTAAGGGTTTCGACTTCGCCAGTGCGGCGCAGGTAGGAATCGGCATACGCCGCTGACCGCGCAGGCAATAAAGGGTCACCCGACACTTCAATGCCTTGGGGTAACAAGGTGGGGTCATAGTTGATATCCCGGCAGGGGCCGTCCATCTGCGATACGGCGTGGTCCAGCACTACGGTGCCAGCCACTATGGCCTGCCGATCCTGCGGCCATTGTTTGCTGGCGTCGTCTACGGGGTCGCCAGGCGCCGCAAAAGTCATCTTCAGTGCCCAGCGTAGCGGGCCGGCAACCAGTCGCTGCTCAAGGTCATGCTCCAGAAAATCTGCCCCTTCTCCTGCAGTGGCGGCGGGAGTGACGCCTACAGGTTCGACGTCCCAGCGTACCGCTTGGCGCTTGCCGTCAGCGGCCACCAGGTAAAACGCATTCAGCCCGTCGTAACGCTCGGTCGCAAAACTCGCGGAGGGCTTGGCAGTTTTCACCCACGCCAGGAACGGGGCCGTTTCCGGGTGGCTGGCAAAGAAGGCCTGCTGCGCCGCAGGGTTGGGCTTTCCTGTGGCAGGGTCAGGGCGAGACGCCTGTAGGCTGGCAAAAAACGCTTCGGTTGTGCCTACCGGAAACACAGGCATGCTGTTCATCCCTGTGCGCCATTGCTGCCCATCGGCCTGTGTGAAGCGCAGGGCAAAACTGCGAATGGGCACGCTGCTGTCAGGGGCATAGGGGTTTCCGCCCGGCAGCGCAAAGCGGCCTACAACGGGTGTACGGCCCGGCGCAAACACTTCAGCTTTTGAATACTGTGCCAATTGCCCGCTGCTTTCGAACCAGCCACTGACACACACACCTTTTGCATGGTTGCGCCGGTAGCCCGGGTGGGCTCCCCCACTGGCCTGCAGGGTATCGACAATTCGCTCTGGGGTAAGCCGACCAGGGTCCAGCCACCCATGTACATAAGCCATGGCAGCGGCAAGCACCACAACCGGTACGCCAATCAGGCCGAACCGGGCGAGTGTATCGCCTGTACTCAGGGGTGGGGGTTTTGTCATTGTGGGGGGCTCCAGGCTGATCGGGTCAGCTGGAGAGACGCGCACTAAGACCGTTTATTCCGATGTATCAGAAGATAACCGCAAGGCCTGAAACGCAAAAACCCTCACAAGGAGGGTTTTCGAAGAATATGGTGGGTCGTGTAGGATTCGAACCTACGACCAATTGGTTAAAAGCCAACTGCTCTACCAACTGAGCTAACGACCCATCAGGTGGTGCGCATCATACTGATTTTCAAGCAATAATCAACCCCTTAAGGGATAGAAATCATGCATACCGCGTAGGGTCTTGCACACCTGCTGCCGTGAAGCCTTCTGCGCGCAGGCGGCAGCTATCGCATTTGCCGCAGGCACGGCCCTCGTTGTCAGCTTGATAGCAGGACACGGTCAAGCTGTAGTCCACACCGTGCCCGATACCTGCCCGCACGATATCTGCCTTGCTAAGGTTCTGCAAAGGGGCACGAATGGTGAAGCCCTGCCCCTCCACGCCCGCCTTGGTTGCAAGGTTGGCCATCTGCTCGAACGCTTCGACGAATTCCGGGCGACAATCGGGGTAGCCGGAATAATCCACGGCATTGACACCAATAAAGATATCGCGTGCTTCGAGCACTTCGGCCCAGCCCAACGCCAGAGCCAGGAAGACGGTATTACGTGCCGGCACATAGGTAATGGGGATACCTTCAGTGGGCGCCTCGGGCACCGCGATACTGGCGTCTGTCAGTGCCGACCCGCCTATGCCGTTGAGGTTAAGGCCAATCACTTTGTGTTCCACTACACCCAGGTCCTGGGCGACACGGGCAGCGGCATTCAGCTCGGCGCGATGGCGTTGACCGTAATCAAAGCTCATGGTGTAACAGGCATAGCCTTCAGCTTTGGCCATAGCGACTACAGTGGCCGAGTCCAGGCCCCCGGACAGCAGGATCACAGCTTTCTTATCAGACACAGCACACTCCTCGTTAAGCCGGTCAGCGGCCTGGTTCGTCGTTCCAGAGCAACTTGTGCAACTGCAACTGAAAGCGGACAGGCAGGTTATCAGCCACTATCCAGTCCGCCAGGTCAGACGCCTTCACGTCATGATGGCTTGGAGAAAACAGCACTTCACCGGCACGTTCTAACAGGTTGTACTCAATCACTTTAGATACAGCCCAGTCGTAGTCCTCTCGCGAGCAGATCACAAACTTGACCTGATCGTTACGGGTGAGCAGCCCGACGTTGTCATAAAGGTTGCGGTGCGATTCGCGTGACCCAGGTGTTTTCAGGTCAACTACACGGCTCACGCGCGTATCCGTAGCCCCTATGTCGAGGGCGCCGCTGGTTTCAAGCGATACCTCGTAACCGGCGTCGCATAAACGCTTTAGCAAAAGGATCGCGTTGGGCTGGGCCAGAGGTTCACCGCCTGTGACACACACGTAACGCGGGCGCATCGACGCC
>Ga0268349_1000146_pt1 | contig 13199 bp, 10 predicted proteins | sample G5R2_MAIN_18SEP2_FD_190164 | JGI IMG/M metagenome (GOLD analysis project Ga0268349, IMG submission 190164) | Phyllosphere microbial comminities from switchgrass, GLBRC, Michigan, United States - G5R2_MAIN_18SEP2017_LD1 | ecosystem: Host-associated > Plants > Phyllosphere > Phylloplane/Leaf...
CCTTTATCCTCGGCCGGAAAACCGAGCTCGATACCGCGCGGGTTGGCCTTCTCAACGATATCTACCAGAGCGGAGTGGTGTATGGTCGATGATGTCCTGCTCAACAAAGCGGCCACTATCGAACGCTGTGTCGCCAGGGTCCGCGAAGAATACGAAAAGGGGCCAGAGACCTTTGCGCTGGATGTTACTCGCCAGGACTCGGTTGTCCTCAACCTGCAACGCGCCTGTGAGGCAGCCTTGGATATGGGGCAGCACCTGATTCGCCGGGAACGGCTAGGCGTGCCTCAGAGCAGCCGTGATGTGTTTGAGCTATTGGCGCGTGGTGGCTGGTTGGAGACGTCATTGTTGCCCTCCATGAAAAACATGGTGGGGTTCAGGAATATAGCGGTGCATGAATACCAATCGCTACAGTTGCCTATCGTGGTGTCCATTATCACGAAGCACTTGAGCGACTTCATTGCGTTCAGTTCGGGCATTCTGCGGCAGGATAGGGATAAGCGTCCTTTGTAAGGTCCAACCTTGGATGGAATCTAGCCTTTACCAATGGGTCGATCCAGCTTCAGGAGGGGCACGGCGGTGCCACCTTGATAAGCGTAGTGCTGGCACCTGCTCAGTAGAAACTTCATGTATTAGAGGCCTGAATCAGCCGCACTCAATAGCGAGAAGACGATTGAAAGCTACCGCACCCTTGATCGTGGAAAGATATGAGGAATTGTGATGAGCGATCCATTTGGTTCTGTTGTGCGCGGACTTTGAAGTTATTTGGTTTTGCTCCTACGCGTATTGCAGCAGCGTCGAACTCAGATGTTGATAGGAGGATGCTCCGAAATTTTTCAAATAAATTTTTTTGTGCGTCGGATTGTGAGCTGGCAAGGTAAGGTGTTTTGGGTGATTAATGCATTGGTGACTAGTGGTAGCCACTTCGTCCCGGTGGCAAGCTAGCGCCTACGATCACTGATGATGAACCTGGTACAATGTCCATGATTGGCTGGCTGTTATAAAGATTAACTAAAAATAACGATCAGGCACGAGCATATACGCTAAACCTAGCATATGGCTAGGTGGGAAGGGGGGGCAGGATGCTGTAGTGTAGGGGGAAATATAATCTGGAATATGTTTGTATGAATATCCTTCTAGGTTGTTTGGGTGATGATACGCCGGTTCTCAGGGTTTCATCGGCTGTGCTTCGAAAAACCTGTGATCCTTTCGGTTTCAATCCAAGCTATGCGGGGCAGGTAGCCTTCAAAGGTGGTTATTGCGAGGCTGCTTTGTCGGCCTATGCGTTGGGCAATGGATACCGTTGCTATTTGCCAACTTTGCAGCGTTTTGCAATTGCAGATAGTTTTGCACCATTCCAAGTGTTAAATAGCTATTCATTTTGTAATGGTGACCCAGTCAACCGTCTCGATCCTTCGGGGCACGCTCCATCCGCTGTATTGTCAAAGGCAGCGTCCTTCATGAGGGCGCAAAATAGAATCAGAAAATTTAAGGCGGACGTAAGAATCGTAGACAATTTAGTGGGTAAAAATAAAAATTATCTTTTGCGTAATCCGTCCGAAAACATAAGATCACGAACCATTAATTTGCTCCATCGTGCTATAGGTAGAGATCGCCCGGAAGTAGAAGCGCTGAATTTAGAGCGGTTTATTTACGCGACCACAGCGCCCAGAGTGCAGCCCCGCCACGAGCAAATAAGAATAATAGAAAATTTTCCCAATACTATAGCAGCAATTAGGAGTGATAGTTTTCTGAGGAAGGCATACATGAAACCCTTGGAGCAGATATACGTAAAAAGACAATTCACTTTCCGTAAATTGGATACTAAGGCTTTTAATCTGTACACAAAGCCCCCATCTAGCACTACAAGGTATCCAGCGCAACAGCGTCGGCCATGACATGTGCTATCGCAATGCGAACGGAAGCAGGCAGTGATCTGAGGGGCTGCTTTATTGTCTACTGCCCCTCCCGCATCCACCGCTCGAACGTCATAAACCCATTGCGGGCCGCCTCGGCAGCGGCTTCGATGTCTTCGGGCGTAGTCACATCCTGCGACAAATGAGCGAGAAAACCTTTCCACATCGTTCCGGTATCCGGCCCGTACCCACGTAGCCACGCTAATGGCAAAGGCGCCAGCTGTGCGGACAACCGCTTGTAGAGGTAAGCGCCGCCTAGCGTAGCGCCCTCGCACACGTAGGCCAGGCCATAGGCGGCCGCCAGGCTGGAAGGCTGGGGCACATAAGGGCAATCCGGTTGCGAGGGCGTTTTGCCCAAGTCTTCCACCAGCCAGGCGCTTTTCTGCCCACGTGCAGCGGTTGCCAGGTCAGCCGGCCACCGTAGGCCGGTGCCATACAGCTGCTGCTCCACGGGCCGCATCCAGCCCGCTACCCGTGCGGCGTAGGCCAGGTAATCCGCCTTGGAGAAATCAGGCGAGGTCAAGGGTGAGGCTGCATCGAGTGTGGCATGCAATTCCCGGGTGGCATCGCGCAGGGCGGCCAGAGCGGGGGAGGTGTCCGAGGCGATGATGGCGCGCTCCGCTGGAAAAAGAATCGCTGGAGAATACCAGTCCCGTACGCGCTGGCCTACCGCCATCGACCTCCCTGCCTAGCCCCTCTGCGACACAGGTATAGAAAGTGGCCAGCGCCCCTTGAATTTCAGGCGCTTCGCACGGGGTGACTTCTGTCAATCGAATCACTAGAATGCTTGCCCTTGATCTGGGGTCGGAATCGCCGGCTATCGTCTGTGCAACGAGGAATATCCATGCAAGTTTCTGTTGAAAACACTTCGGCGCTCGAGCGTCGCATGACCATCGCCGTTCCTCCCGAGCGCATCGAAACCGAAGTCAACAAGCGTCTGCAACAGACTGCCCGTAATGCCAAGGTACCGGGTTTCCGCCCTGGCAAGGTACCGATGAGCGTCATCCGCCAGCGTTACGAAGGCGCAGCGCGTCAGGAAGCCCTAAGCGACCTGATCCAGGCGACCTTCTACGAAGCTGTGGTCGAGCAGAAGCTGAACCCGGCCGGCAACCCCTCCGTAGAGCCTAAAGCCTTCGAGAAGGGCAAGGGCCTGGAATACGTCGCGACGTTCGAAGTATTCCCCGAATTCACCGTGGCCGGTTTCGAAGGCATCAGCGTCGAGCGCCAGAGCGCCGATGTGAATGACGCCGACGTCGACAACATGCTGGATATCCTGCGCAAGCAGAATGTGCGTTATGAAGCGGTCGAGCGCGAAGCGCAAACCGATGACCAGGTGACCATCGATTTCGTAGGCAAGATCGACGGTGAAGCCTTCTCCGGTGGCTCGGCCACTGGCACTCAGCTGGTGCTGGGTTCCGGTCGCATGATTCCAGGCTTCGAAGATGGCCTGGTAGGCGCCAAGGCTGGTGAAGAGCGCGTATTGAACGTGACCTTCCCCGAGGACTACCAGAACCTGGACCTGGCCGGCAAGGCCGCTGAGTTCACCGTCACCGTCAACAGCGTTGCCGCGCCTACGCTGCCAGAGCTGACCGACGAGTTCTTCGCCCAGTTCGGTATCAAGGAAGGCGGCATCGACGGCTTCCGTACCGAAGTTCGCAAGAACATGGAGCGTGAGCTGCGCCAGGCTATCAAGTCCAAGGTCAAGAACCAGGTCATGGATGGCTTGCTGGCCACCAATCCGATCGAAGCGCCGAAGGCCCTGCTGTCCAATGAAGTGGACCGCCTGCGGGTTCAGGCCGTGCAGCAGTTCGGTGGCAACATCAAGCCAGACCAACTGCCAGCTGAGCTGTTCGAAGAGCAGGCTCGCCGCCGTGTAGTGCTGGGCCTGATCGTGGCTGAAGTGGTCAAGCAGTTCGAACTCAAGCCAGACGACGCCCGCGTGCGCGAGCTGATCCAGGAAATGGCCTCGGCCTACCAGGAGCCAGAGCAGGTGGTGAGCTGGTACTACAAGAACGACGAGCAAATGAACGAAGTCCGTTCAGTTGTGCTCGAAGAACAAGTTGTGGATACTGTCTTGCAGAAAGCTAGTGTGACTGACAAAGCGGTCTCCTACGAAGAAGCAGTAAAACCGGCCCAGGCGGCGCCTGAAGCCGAGTAAGACGGCCCAGCTTCGGAACAACCATAAGCCAGCCTTCGCGCTGGCTTATGCGTATCTAAGTCATCACTAATTGGGAGTGAGTGCAGGCATGTCCCGCAATTCTTATATTCAGAACGCTGACATCCAGGCCGCCGGTGGCCTGGTCCCGATGGTTATCGAGCAGTCTGCCCGTGGCGAACGCGCCTACGACATCTACTCTCGCCTCCTCAAGGAGCGGGTAATCTTCCTGATCGGCCCGGTCGAAGACTACATGGCCAACCTCGTAGCCGCCCAGCTGCTGTTCCTGGAGGCAGAAAACCCCGATAAGGACATCCATCTCTACATCAACTCGCCCGGTGGCTCGGTGACTGCAGGCATGTCGATCTACGACACCATGCAGTTCATCAAGCCAGACGTGTCCACTATCTGCATTGGCCAAGCCTGCAGCATGGGTGCGTTCCTGCTGGCCGGTGGGGCGAAAGGCAAGCGTTACTGCCTGCCGAACTCGCGCATGATGATTCACCAGCCACTGGGCGGTTTCCAGGGCCAGGCTTCGGACATCGACATCCATGCCCGGGAAATTCTCTCCATTCGTGCTCGGCTGAACGAATTGCTGGCTTACCACACCGGCCAGAACATCGAAACCATCGAGCAAGACACCAACCGTGACAACTTCATGAGCGCGGCACGTGCGGCCGAATACGGCCTCGTGGACTCAGTGCTCGATAAGCGGCAGATGCCCGCTTCACAGGCGTGAATCCAGCTTGGCGGGCTTTCCCGCCATTCGCGGGCTTGAAAAAGCCCGCAATTGCCTTCATCTTGTGTTTCAAGCCTACAGGATTGGATAGATCGAATGACTGACACCCGCAACGGCGAGGACAACGGCAAACTGCTTTATTGCTCCTTCTGCGGCAAAAGCCAGCATGAAGTACGCAAGTTGATTGCCGGCCCCTCGGTCTTCATCTGTGACGAATGCGTTGACCTGTGCAATGACATCATCCGCGAGGAGGTGCAGGAAGCCCAGGCAGAAAGCAGCTCTCACAAGTTGCCTTCGCCCAAGGAAATCAGCGGCATTCTGGATCAATATGTGATTGGTCAGCAGCGTGCCAAGAAGGTCCTTGCGGTCGCCGTGTACAACCACTACAAGCGGCTAAACCAGCGCGACAAGAAAGGCGATGACGTAGAGCTGGGCAAAAGCAACATTTTGCTCATTGGGCCGACTGGCTCGGGTAAAACGCTGCTGGCCGAAACCTTGGCCCGCCTGCTCAATGTGCCCTTTACCATCGCAGACGCCACCACGTTGACCGAAGCTGGCTATGTGGGCGAGGACGTTGAAAACATCATTCAAAAGCTGTTGCAGAAGTGCGACTACGACGTAGAAAAAGCCCAGATGGGTATTGTCTACATCGACGAGATCGACAAGATTTCGCGCAAGTCGGACAACCCTTCCATCACGCGCGACGTGTCGGGTGAGGGTGTGCAGCAGGCGCTGCTCAAGCTGATCGAGGGTACCGTGGCGTCCGTGCCTCCCCAGGGTGGCCGCAAGCACCCCCAGCAGGAATTCCTGCAGGTGGACACCCGCAACATCCTGTTCATCTGCGGCGGTGCTTTCTCGGGGCTGGAGAAAGTTATCCAGAACCGTTCCGCCAAGGGCGGCATTGGCTTCAACGCGGAAGTACGTAGCCGCGAGGAAGGCAAAAAGGTAGGCGAGTCGCTGCGTGAAGTTGAACCGGACGATCTGGTCAAGTTTGGCCTGATTCCTGAGTTCGTAGGCCGCTTGCCAGTACTGGCAACCCTTGACGAACTTGACGAAGCGGCGCTGGTACAGATCCTCACCGAGCCGAAGAACGCCTTGTCCAAGCAATACGGCAAGCTGTTCGAAATGGAGGGTGTGGACCTTGAGTTCCGCAACGACGCACTGAAATCCGTCGCTCGCAAGGCTCTGGAGCGCAAAACCGGCGCTCGTGGGTTGCGTTCGATCCTTGAAGGCGTGTTGCTCGACACCATGTATGAAATTCCTTCCCAGAAGGATGTCAGCAAGGTGGTCATCGACGAAAGCGTCATTGAAGGTGCGTCCAAACCGCTGTTGATTTACGAGAACAGCGAGCCGCCTGCGAAGGCAGCACCTGATGCGTGATGTACGCATTGCCGGCTTTTTGGGCTGAGCGATAGCAGAAAGGGCCTTCGGGCCCTTTTTTTGTTCAAGCGCCACGCTTGTTTTTTTCCGAGGCTACCCCCAGATTAGCCTCATGTTTATTTTTATCTGTGAGCGGCACTGCGCTGCTGAAGAGGCGAAACCATGAAGACGACCATCGAATTGCCTCTATTGCCACTACGTGATGTGGTGGTTTACCCGCATATGGTTATCCCACTGTTCGTGGGTCGCGAAAAGTCCATTGAAGCTCTCGAAGCGGCTATGGCAGGGGAAAAACAGATCCTGCTGCTGGCCCAGCGCAACCCGGGCGACGATGATCCAGGTGAAGACGCGCTCTACCGGGTAGGTACGGTGGCCACCGTGCTTCAGTTGCTGAAGCTGCCGGATGGCACGGTAAAGGTGCTGGTTGAAGGCGAGCAACGGGGTTCTGTAGACACGTTCATCGAGGTGGACGGGCACATACGCGCCAAGGTCAGCCTTATTGAAGAAAAGCCTGCCCCAGACCGCGAATCCGAAGTGTTCGTACGCAGCCTGTTGTCTCAGTTCGAGCAGTATGTGCAGCTGGGCAAGAAAGTGCCCGCGGAAGTGCTGTCTTCACTCAATAGCATTGATGAGCCAGGCCGCCTGGTAGATACCATGGCAGCGCATATGGCGCTGAAGATAGAGCAAAAGCAGGACATTCTCGAAATCATCGAGCTGTCTACGCGGGTAGAGCGTGTGCTGGCGCTGCTTGATGCAGAAATCGACCTGCTGCAGGTTGAGAAACGCATCCGCGGCCGCGTTAAAAAGCAGATGGAGCGCAGCCAGCGCGAGTATTACCTCAACGAACAGATGAAGGCCATCCAGAAAGAACTGGGTGACGGGGATGAAGGCCACAACGAAGTCGAAGAGCTGAAAAAGCGCATTGAAGCGGCCGGCCTGCCTAAAGATGCGCTGGCCAAGGCCAATGCCGAGTTAAACAAGCTCAAGCAGATGTCGCCCATGTCGGCTGAGGCTACCGTGGTGCGCTCCTATATCGACTGGCTTGCGCAGGTACCTTGGAAGGCCCAAAGCAAGGTACGCCTGGACCTGGCGCGTGCCGAGCAGATTCTCGATGCCGACCATTATGGCCTTGAAGAAGTCAAAGAACGCATCCTCGAGTATCTCGCGGTTCAGAAGCGGGTGAAGAAAATACGCGGCCCAGTGCTCTGCTTGGTCGGCCCGCCTGGTGTGGGTAAAACTTCCTTGGCTGAGTCCATTGCCAATGCCACTAACCGTAAGTTCGTGCGTATGGCCTTGGGCGGTGTGCGTGATGAAGCGGAGATCCGTGGTCATCGTCGCACCTACATCGGCTCCATGCCGGGCCGCCTGATCCAGAAAATGACCAAGGTAGGCGTCCGCAACCCATTGTTCCTGCTCGATGAAATCGACAAGATGGGGAGCGACATGCGTGGCGACCCGGCGTCTGCCTTGCTGGAAGTGCTGGACCCGGAGCAGAACCACAATTTCAACGATCACTACCTGGAGGTCGATTACGACCTGTCGGACGTGATGTTCCTGTGTACCTCCAACTCCATGAACATTCTGCCGGCCCTGCTGGACCGGATGGAAGTCATTCGGCTGCCGGGGTACACGGAAGATGAAAAGATCAACATTGCCCAGCGCTATCTCACGCCCAAACAGGTGGCGACCAATGGCCTGAAAACGGCCGAGTTGAATATCGAAACAGCTGCGATCCGCGACATCATTCGTTACTACACCCGGGAAGCCGGGGTCCGCAGCCTGGAGCGTCAAATTGCCAAGATCTGCCGCAAGGTGGTCAAGGAGCATGCCCAGGCCAAGCACCTGTCTGTGACCGTTTCACCTGAGTCGCTGGAGCATTTGCTGGGCGTACGCAAGTTCCGTTATGGCTTGGCAGAGCAGCAGGACCAGGTCGGCCAGGTAACCGGTCTGGCGTGGACGCAGGTAGGCGGTGAGCTGCTGACCATCGAGGCTGCGGTAGTGCCAGGTAAAGGCAACTTGATCAAGACCGGTTCGTTGGGCGATGTGATGGGCGAATCCATCACGGCGGCCATGACCGTGGTTCGCAGCCGTGCGAAAAGCCTGGGCATTGCTCTGGACTTCCACGAGAAGCGCGATACCCACATTCACATGCCCGAAGGGGCCACGCCCAAGGATGGCCCAAGTGCGGGTATAGGCATGTGCACGGCCGTGGTGTCGGCCCTGACCCAGATCCCTGTGCGCGCTGATGTGGCCATGACCGGTGAAATCACCCTGCGTGGCCAAGTGCTGGCTATTGGAGGGCTAAAGGAAAAACTGCTGGCAGCACACCGGGGTGGCATCAAGACGGTGGTGATTCCAGAGGAAAACGTGCGCGACCTCAAGGAAATCCCGGACAACATCAAGCAGGATCTGCAGATCAAGCCTGTCAAATGGATTGACGAGGTCCTCCAAATTGCGCTGCAATACGCGCCGGAGCCCTTGCCCGACGTCGCTTCGGACATTGTGGCCAAGGATGACAAGCGCGAAGGTGATGCCAAGGAAAGGGTCAGCACGCACTGACAGCTCACTCGCAGAATTCCCAAGCCGCTGTAACAGGCGGCTTGTTTTGTCGGAACCATTTGTCCGGCACCTGTTACCGCCTAAAAAACTTAGAAATAACTCAAGATAGAGACAAGGGGACTTAGAGTGAACAAGTCGGAACTGATCGATGCCATCGCAACATCTGCTGATATCCCGAAAGCCGTTGCTGGTCGCGCGCTGGACGCCGTGATCGAATCCGTTACTGGTGCACTGAAGTCTGGTGACTCCGTGGTCCTGGTCGGTTTCGGTACATTCCAGGTCAAGGAGCGTGCCAAGCGTACAGGCCGCAACCCGCAGTCGGGCGAAGCCATCACAATCAGCGCCGCCAATATCCCTGGTTTCAAGGCCGGCAAGAATCTGAAAGAAGCGGTTAATAAGTTGGAGACAGGCTCGAAGGCCGCGGCTAGCAAACCAGCCAAAAGTACAAAAAAAGCGGCCAACTGAATAACAGGCGGGTGCGACCTGGCCAAATCGGCCTGGGTCGGCCAGTCACGTAGGCGCAGATGGGCAAGTGACGAGAAGGCGCATCCTCGGATGCGCCTTTTTCATATCGGTTCTGGGCGGTCATGGATGTAGATGGCCGTTGCTGGGGGAAGCATGCTTCAAAACATCAGGGACAATTCACAAGGGTGGATTGCCAAGACAATCATTGGCGTTATCGTGGTGCTGATGGCACTCACGGGCTTTGACGCGATCTTCCGCGCCACCAGCCATAGCCAGGACGCTGCCAAGGTAAACGGCGATACCATCAGCCAGGCCGAGCTTGGCCAGGCCGTGGAACGCCAGCGGCGCCAGCTGATGCAACAGTTGGGGCGTGAATTTGACCCCTCACTGCTGGACGACAAAATGTTGCGTGAAGCGGCCCTCAAAGGGCTTATTGACCGCAAGCTGCTGGTTCAAGGCGCTCACAATGCGGGCTTTGCCTTCTCTGATGCAGCGGTTGACCAGGAAATTCTCCGTACCCCGCAGTTCCAGCAAAACGGCCAGTTCAGCGCCGAGCGCTTTGATCAGTTCATCGGCCAACTAGGCCTGTCTCGCCTGCAGTTCAGGCAGGTACTTGCCGAAGAAATGCTGATCGGCCAATTGCGTGCAGGCCTGGGGGGCACAAGCTTCGTAACCGACGAAGAAGTGACGGCTTATGCCCGGCTGAACAAGCAGACCCGTGATTTTGCCAGCCTTACGTTAAAGGCCGATGCTTCGGCCATCAAAGTCAGCGACGAAGACGTGAAGGCGTACTACGATGCCCACGCCAAGGAGTTCATGAGCCCGGACCAAGTCGTGATCGACTATATCGAGCTGAAGAAGTCCGGCTTCTTCGACCAGGTCAAGGTCAGCGACGAGGACCTGCAGGCTCAGTACCAGAAAGAAATCGCCAACCTGGCTGAGCAACGCCGCGCCGCCCACATTCTTGTGGAAGTGAACGACAAGGTCAGTGACGAGCAGGCCAAGGCCCGGATTACTGAAATCCAGGCCCGGCTGGCCAAGGGCGAAGACTTCGCCAAAGTGGCAAAGGAAACGTCTCAGGATCCGGGTTCCGCTGCCAGTGGTGGTGACCTGGGGTACGCAGGCAAGGGCGTCTATGACGAAGCCTTTGAGGCGGCGTTGTATGCACTCAAGCCGGATCAAGTCTCCGAGCCAGTGCGCACCCAGTTTGGCTATCACCTGATCAAGCTGTTGGGCGTTGAGGCGCCACAGGTGCCTTCGTTCGCCAGTGTGAAGGACAAGCTTACCCGCGAGCTGAAGACCGCTCAGGTCGAGCAGCATTATGTGGACGCTACCAAGAAACTGGAAGACGCTGCCTTCGAAGCGTCAGACCTGGTTCAGCCTGCCCAGGACTTGAACCTGAAGGTGCAAACCTCCGAGCCCTTCGGGCGGGATGGCGGCGCGCAGGGCATCACGGCCAACCGTGCTGTGATTCAGGCAGCCTTTAGCCAGGAAGTGCTAGAAGAGGGCGCCAACAGCAGCGCTATCGAGCTGGACCCGGACACTACCGTGGTAGTCCATGCCAAGGAGCACCGCAAACCCACTCAGCTAACCCTGGAAGCGGTGGCTGATCCGATTCGCCGTGAACTGGCCCGTGAGCGCGCCGCTGCTGCAGCCAAGGCCAAGGGTGAAGCCCTTGTCGCAGGGCTGCGCGATGGCAAGGTATCGCCAACGGCGGCCCAGGACGGCCAAACCTGGAAAACCGTGGAAGCTGCCAGCCGCTCGCAGGAAGGTTTCGATGCTGCGGTGTTGAATGCCGTATTCAAGATGCCCAAACCTACCGAAAAAGGTAAGCCGACGTACGACACCATTGCCTTGCGCGACGGTAGCCTGGTGGTGTTGCGCTTGAACGGCGTCAATGAAGGGGCAGTACCTACGGACGCCGAGAAGGCCAGCTATCGTCAGGCATTGGCTTCGCGCCAGGGCCAGATGGACTTCGCCGCGTTCCGCAAAATGCTGGAAGAAAAGGCTGAGGTGAAGCGGTACTGATACGTTACCCGCTTGCTAGCCATTGCCCCTCACACCCAGGCTTAGCCTGTGGTAGGGGGGCAAGGGCTTCACGCTCTGCACAGAATGCAAAAAGGCCGCTTTTTCAAGCGGCCTTTTTGTGGGCAAAAAAACCGGTTATTCGGTCAGGTCACCCATGGCGGTAGTATTGAAACCGCCGTCCACATACATGATTTCGCCGCTGATACCAGACGCCAGGTCCGAACACAGGAACGCGCCGGCATTGCCGACTTCGTCGATGGTCACGTTACGGCGCAAGGGGGTCTGGGCCTCGTTGGCATCCAGCATCTTGCGGAAGTTCTTGATACCCGAAGCGGCCAGGGTACGGATGGGGCCGGCAGAAATGGCGTTTACCCGAATGCCGTCGGCACCAAGGCTGCGCGCCAGGTAACGTACGCCTGCTTCCAGGCTGGCCTTGGCCATGCCCATCACGTTGTAGTTGGGCATGGTGCGCTCTGCGCCCAGGTACGACAGGGTCAGCAGGCTGCCATTGCGCCCTTGCATCAACTCACGACCTGCTTTGGCCAAGGCAACGAAGCTGTAGGCACTGATGTCGTGAGCGATACGGAACCCGTCACGCGTGGTTGCGGAGGTGAAGTCACCGTCCAGTTGGTCGCCTGGGGCAAACCCTACAGAGTGGACGATGCAATCCAGGCCATCCCATTGTTTGGCCAGCGCTTCGAACACCTTGGCGATTTCTTCGTCATTGGCCACGTCGCAAGGGAAGCATAGCGCTGGGCTGGAGCCCCAGCCAGCGGCGAATTCCTCTACGCGCCCCTTCAGCTTATCGTTCTGGTAGGTGAAGGCCAGCTCTGCACCTTCGCGATGCATCGCTGCTGCGATACCCGAAGCGATGGACAATTTGCTGGCTACACCAACGATCAGTACGCGCTTACCGGCGAGAAAACCCATGTGTTTGTTCCTCTTCTAATTAATCGACAGCGACCGGGGCCAGAAAGGCTGCTTCCAGTAACTGTTGTGTGTAGGGGTGTTGCGGCGCGGCAAAAATGGCTGCGGCCTCCCCTTGTTCTACGACCTGGCCCTGCTTCATGACCACCAACTGGTGGCTCAGCGCCTTGACCACTGCCAGGTCATGGCTGATGAACACATATGTCAGGCCATGCCTGGCCTGCAACGAACGCAATAATTCCACCACCTGGCGTTGCACCGTTCGGTCCAGCGCAGAGGTGGGTTCATCCAGCACCATCAGTGCCGGCTGTAGCACCAAGGCCCTGGCGATGGCCACACGTTGCCGCTGGCCCCCGGAAAACTCGTGAGGGTAGCGGTGCCGGGTGTCCGGGTCCAGGCCTACCTCTTTCAATACGGCAATAACCGCCGCCTGTTGCTCCTCTGGCGTACCGATGCCATGGATGCGCAGCCCTTCGGCGACGATCTGCTCCACGCTCATGCGCGGGCTGAGGCTGCCAAAAGGGTCCTGAAACACCACCTGTAACTCTCGCCGCAAGGGCCGTACCTGGGCCCGGTCCAACCCCTGCAGCTCCTTGCCTTGGAACCGAATAACGCCTTGGCTATGGATCAGCCGAAGGATGGCCAGCCCCAAGGTAGACTTGCCCGATCCACTCTCACCTACAACACCGAGGGTTTGTCCCCGCTGCAGGGTAAAGCCTATGCCATCCACGGCCTTTATGTGGTCTGTGGTGCGGCGCAGCACCCCTTTGCGTATCGGGAACCAGACCTTTAGGTGCTGCACGTCCAGCAAAGGCTCGGCGGGCGGGTTGTGGGCCGGTGCGCCTGCTGGCTCTGCCGCCAGCAACTCTCGGGTGTAGGGGTGCGCTGGCTGCTTGAACAACTGCTCGCACGTAGCCTGTTCGACGATGCAACCGCGCTGCATGACACATACGCGGTGGGCAATTCGTCGTACCAGGTTCAAATCATGGCTGATGAGCAGCATCGCCATGCCCAGGCGCGCCTGGAGGTCCTT
>Ga0268349_1000147_pt1 | contig 13107 bp, 11 predicted proteins | sample G5R2_MAIN_18SEP2_FD_190164 | JGI IMG/M metagenome (GOLD analysis project Ga0268349, IMG submission 190164) | Phyllosphere microbial comminities from switchgrass, GLBRC, Michigan, United States - G5R2_MAIN_18SEP2017_LD1 | ecosystem: Host-associated > Plants > Phyllosphere > Phylloplane/Leaf...
TGTCACGATTACATGACGCACGGCGGTCTTGGGTACGACCGCCTGGGCCAGGTGAGCCATGTTCGCCAGGCACACCAGTGCTTTGGCACCGGAATCCTTGAACTGGTGTTCCATTTCCCGCGCCGTGTACAGCGGGTTGGTGTTGACCACGATCAGCCCGGCCCGTATCGCGCCGAACACGGCCACCGGGTACTGCAGCACATTGGGCAGTTGCACAGCGATGCGGTCGCCTGGCATAAGGTCCGTATGCTGCTGCAACCAGGCCGCAAAGGCACCGGACAGCGCGTACAGGTCACCGTAGGTGAGCGTCTGGCCCAGGTTACTGAACGCAGGTTTGTGGGCGAACCGCTGGCACGACTGCTGGAGCACGGCCTGGATATTAGGGTATGCATCTGGATCGATCTCGGCGGGAATGCCCGGCGGGTACTTGTCTGCCCAGAAATTGTCGGCCATGGAAACCCTGCTCCTCGTACGGCGAGATCACCGCAGTCGATGCGGTTCTTATAGATATGGTGAAAAGCGGGCCGAGATTATCAGCTTTGGGAAAAACCGCCTAGAGCCAGACCCACGCCAAAGGTCATATTGAAAACTCGATCACCGCCCTCAGTCACTTTTAGTGTAATTACTCTAAACCTCGCAACCCTTCCTTGGCCTCCTTTCTGAAGCGTGGGCTTCTTCTCGTAGCGCACGGCGCAGTATTTTTCCCACAGGCGTCATGGGCAGGGCGTCTCGTATCAGAACCTGCCTGGGCACCTTGTACGGTGCCAAGTTCTCACGGCACCAGTGGCTGAGGGCTGCTACGTCCAGGCCATTGGCCCGAGGTACCACGAACAGCCGTATGGCCTCCCCCGTGCGCTCGTCAGGCACGCCGATCGCTGCACAGTCAAGCACCTGAGGGTGGGCCATTACGACCTCTTCCACTTCGTTGGGGTATACGTTGAAGCCGGACACAATGATCATGTCTTTCTTGCGGTCCACAATGCGCACAAAACCGTCAGGGTCGATGATGGCCATGTCGCCGGTTTTCAGCCAACCTTCGCCGTCCAGCGTTTGCGCCGTTTCCTCGGGGCGCTGCCAGTAGCCTTTCATCACTTGCGGCCCGCGCACGCATAGCTCACCGGCCTCGCCCAAGGGTAGCGCCTGCCCCTGCTCGTCGATAACCTTTAGCGCCGTTCCTATCACGGGCAGGCCCACTGTACCCAAGCGCGCCCCACTACCGTAGGGGTTGGTGCAGACCACAGGCGAGGTTTCTGTCAGGCCGTAGCCTTCGGTGATTCGGCAACCCGTGAGCGCTTCCCACCGTTCCGCAGTCGCTTTCACCAGTGCCGTGCCACCTGAGTTCGTGACCTTCAGTGCGGAAAAATCCAGCCTCGCGAACGCCGGATGATCCATCAGCGCCACGAACAAGGTGTTCAACCCAACGAAAGACGTGAACCGCCAACGGCTCAGCACCTTGATAAAGGCAGGAATGTCGCGTGGGTTGGTAATGAGCACGTTGTGATTGCCGGTGACCATGAGGCAGAGGCAATGCGCGGTAAAGGCGTAGATGTGGTAAAGCGGGAGCGGCGCAATGGCGGTTTCCTGGCCTTCATGCACCAACGGTTGGCCATCGGCACCTGATTGGCTAAAGCACGCCTGCACCTGCTGCATATTCGCAAGCAGGTTGCCATGGGTCAGCATCGCGCCTTTGGCCACGCCCGTGGTACCACCGGTGTACTGCAATACGGCAGTATCTTCACGGCACAGGGCAACGGGCGTGACGGCGCACTTGCGGCCCAGCTTCAGCGCCCGAGTGAAGCCAACGGCCTGGGGTAGATGATAATTGGGTACCTGCTTTTTCAACCTTGCCACCGCCAGGTTCACCAGCCAGCCTTGGGCGGGCGACAGCAGGTCGCCCATTTTGGCCTCGATCAGGTAGTCCATGGGTGTGTCGGCGACCACCTCTTGAACGCGGTCGCCGAACAGGTTCAGGTAAACCAGGGCCCTGGCGCCTGAATCCTTGAACTGGTGGCGCATTTCCCGGGTGGTGTACAGCGGGTTGGTGTTTACAACGATCAGCCCTGCGCAGAGGGCGCCAAACACTGCGACAGGGTACTGAAGCACATTGGGCAGTTGAACAGCGATGCGGTCGCCGGGCACCAGGTCGGTATGCTGTTGCAGCCAGGCGGCAAAGGCCTCCGCTTCGCGCTTCAGCTGGCCATAGGTGAGCGTGCGCCCCAGGTTGCTGTAGGCAGGCTTGTCGGCGAAGGCGCCGCAGGCATACTGGAACACCTCTACTACAGAGGCCCACCTAGTGAAATCCAGCGTGGTAGGTAGGCCTGCGGGGCGCTTGTCGGCCCAGAAGTCAGGTTGCATTGTTATTCTCCCCTGCTTGAGGCGCGGGCTTCATGCCAGCGCAGCCTTGGGGCGAAATTAGCAGCTGAGTGAACTATGGCAACCGCCAGGGTTGCGTTATTTACATCCTGAATTGAAATAGACACGCCACATGGCGATACACTAGGCGCCTTTGCGCGAACAGGATCGACCCTCCATGACCGACAGCACCAACACGCCCTACGAAACCCTTGAAATCGGCCAGACCGCCAGTTACAGCCGTACCGTGACCGAGCGTGAAATCCAGCTGTTCGCAGAGCTTTCCGGCGACCGCAACCCGGTGCACCTGGACGCAGACTATGCTGCCAAAACCCTGTTCAAGGAGCGCATTGCCCACGGCATGATCACCGGCGCCCTGATCAGCGCGGCAGTGGCCTGCGAGCTGCCGGGGCCGGGGACTATCTACCTGGGCCAGCAGATGACGTTCCAGAAGCCCGTGAAAATAGGCGACACGCTGACGGTACGCCTGGAGATCCTGGAAAAGCTGCCCAAGTTCAAGGTGCGGATTGCTACACGCGTGTTCAACCAGCATGAAGAGCTGGTAGTAGATGGGGAAGCGGACATTCTTGCGCCGCGCAAGCCGCAGACGGTAACGCTGGCAGCGCTGCCGGCCATCACGGTGGGCTGATCCGCTTTCGAGCAGGCAAAAAAAAGGCGGCCCAAGCCGCCCTGAATATGCCGTGCGTGCCCAAGGACAGCGGGGAGTTGCTGCCTCAGGCCTTGAAGGTTAGCCCCCCTTGCCATGCCAGGGCATGACCCATGTCAACGCTTCTTCGGTTTCTTCTTAGGCTTCTTTTTTCCGGCCATGGGCATGGCCTGCTCGAACGCCTTGCGCACTTCAAGCAGGCGCTTTTCATTGAGGTCGTGCTGCCTGCGCGCGCGTTCGGCAGTGAAATCCAGAAGGTTGTCGTCTTGGCTCATGGTCATGACACGTCAGGAATGTGGTCGTATCATCGCGCGTCCCTGCCCGGCTGGCCAGTCACACTTCAAGGTCCACCCACAGGCCCTGGCGAGGCGGTGCTTCCATCAGAGGAACGGCAGGCACTGTATTGTCGGCGTTGAGCTCATCCCCCGCCAGCACCACGGCTGGCGAAGCCTGGCCCTTGTGTTCCTGGCGCTTGCGCCGCTCCTCGAATTCCCGCACCAATGCCGCAGCATCCTCACGCTCACGGTTGCGCAGGTCGATATCGGTTTCAGTGGACGTCGGCTGCGCAGGGGCCACAGGCGCGATATCAGGTGTTGGCCGGATGGGGTCCAGTTGCGGATTTACCGGCACGAAAGGCTGCAATGTCACAGGTGGAATCATTTTTCCTCCAAGTGCCTGTCAAAGGGGCTTCATCTGATCCTGTACAGGATGACGGAGCCCTGGCTGACCAGGCTATCGGCCAACCGCTGGCCGACTTGAGGCGTTTCGTCTGTGGGCGTTCGCCAAAGCTGGCCTACAATTGCGCAAGGCGCCTTTGGTTCTGGCCGGGCGATCCGTTAGAATCCCCGGTTTTTGCAGGCGGAGTAAGGCATGGCGCAGCAGTATCAACCAGGACAACGCTGGATCAGCGACAGCGAAGCGGAACTGGGGCTGGGTACGGTCATCGCTCAGGACGGCCGCCTGCTGACAGTGCTCTACCCCTCGACCGGGGACACGCGCCAGTATGCGCTGCGCAATGCCCCCCTCACCCGCGTGCGGTTTTCGCCCGGCGACTCGATCACGCACTTCGAGGGCTGGAAGCTGACCGTGCGCGAGGTGGAGGACGTGGATGGCCTGCTGGTGTACCACGGCTTCGATGCCCAGCACGAACCTCGTACCTTGCCGGAAACCCAGCTGTCCAACTTCATTCAGTTCCGCCTGCCCAGCGACCGCCTGTTCGCCGGGCAGATCGACCCCTTGCAATGGTTCTCGCTGCGCTATAACACCTTGCAGCACAGCAGCCGGCAGGTCCAGTCCTCGCTATGGGGCCTGGGCGGCGTACGCGCCCAACCCATTGCGCACCAGTTGCACATTGCTCGGGAAGTGGCAGACCGTATCGCGCCACGCGTCCTGCTGGCGGACGAAGTCGGCCTGGGCAAGACCATCGAAGCCGGCCTGATCATTCATCGGCAGTTGCTCAGCGGCCGTGCCAGCCGCGTGCTTATCCTGCTGCCGGAAAACCTGCAGCACCAATGGCTGGTGGAAATGCGCCGCCGCTTCAACCTCGAAGTGGCTTTGTTCGATGCCGAGCGCTTCCTGGAAAGCGATGCCAGCAACCCCTTCGACGATGCCCAGTTGGCCTTGGTATCCCTTGAGTGGCTGACCGAATCGGAAAAGGCCCAGGACGCCCTGTTTGCGGCAGGCTGGGACATGCTGGTGGTGGACGAAGCGCACCATCTGGTCTGGCACCCGGAAAAACCTAGCCCGGAGTACAGCCTGGTCGATCAACTGGCCCAAGTGATTCCAAGCGTGCTGCTGCTGACAGCCACCCCCGAGCAACTGGGCTTGGACAGCCACTTCGCCCGCCTGCGCCTGCTGGACCCGAATCGCTTCCATGACCTGGAAGCCTTCCGCCGTGAAAGCGAGCATTACAAACCCATCGCTGAAGCGGTGCAGGAACTGCTGGAGCAGGGCCGGCTGTCCCAGGCGGCACACAAGACCATCCATGATTTCCTGGGTGCCGAGGGCGAGGCACTGCTGGGCGCGGTGCAGGACGGCGATGCTGAAGCCAGTGCGCGCCTGATCCGCGAATTGCTGGACCGCCACGGTACTGGCCGCGTGCTGTTCCGTAATACCCGTGCGGCGATCCAGGGGTTCCCCGAGCGCGAACTGCATGCCTGTGCGCTGGACGCGCCGGTGGAATATGCCGAGTTGCGTGGCCTTCAGGCGCTGCATCCGGAGCTGGTGGTAGAACCCGCACAGGGCGAAACGGACGACAACCGCTGGTGGCGCTTCGACCCACGGGTAACCTGGTTGATCGACACGCTGAAGTCGCTGAAAAAGGTCAAGGTGCTGGTGATCTGCGCACGTGCCGAAACGGCCATGGACCTGGAAGACGCGCTGCGCGTGCGCTCCGGTATTCCGGCTACCACCTTCCACGAAGGCATGAGCATTCTGGAGCGTGACCGCGCGGCAGCCTACTTCGCGGACGAGGAATACGGCGCGCAAGTGCTTATCTGTTCGGAAATCGGCTCTGAAGGGCGCAACTTCCAGTTTGCTCACCACTTGGTATTGTTCGACCTGCCTGCCCACCCAGACCTGCTCGAACAACGCATTGGCCGCCTGGACCGCATCGGCCAGAAGCACGTGATTCAGTTGCACGTGCCCTACCTGGCCGGCACGCCACAAGCGCGGCAGTTCCGCTGGTACCACGAAGCCCTGAACGCATTCCTTGCCACCTGCCCCACCGGCAACACGCTCCAGCACCGCTATGGTGAACAACTTCAGGCCCAGCTCGAAGGGGGCAGCGACGCAGCATTCGATGCCTTGATTCTGGAGGCCCGTGCCGAGCGCGAGAAACTGGAGGCCGAACTGCACAGCGGCCGCGACCGGCTGCTGGAGCTTAACTCCGGTGGTGCGGGCGAGGGCCAGGCGCTGGTTGAGGCCATTGAAGAGCAGGACGATCAGTTCGCCTTGCCCATCTATATGGAAACCCTGTTCGACGCCTTTGGTATCGACAGCGAGGACCATTCGGAAAATGCCCTCATCCTCAAACCCAGTGAAAAGATGCTGGACGCCAGCTTCCCTCTCGGCGACGACGAAGGTGTGACCATCACCTATGACCGCCAACAGGCGTTGTCACGTGAAGACATGCAGTTCCTGACCTGGGAACACCCGATGGTTCAGGGTGGCATGGACCTGGTGCTGTCCGGCTCCATGGGCAACACGGCCGTAGCGCTGATCAAGAACAAGGCGCTCAAGCCCGGGACGGTATTGCTCGAACTGCTTTACGTCAGTGAAGCCGTAGCGCCAAGGGCCCTGCAACTTGGCCGCTTCCTGCCGCCTGTGGCCTTGCGCTGCCTGCTGGACGGCAATGGCAACGACCTGGCGCCACGTGTGGCCTTTGAAACCCTTAACGACCAGCTTGAAAGCGTGCCCAAGGGCAGCGCCAACAAGTTCATCCAGGCGCAGCGGGATGCACTGGGGCCCCGTATCAATGCGGCCGAGGCCAAGGTTGCGCCACGCCATGCAGAGCGCGTGGCCGAAGCGCAGCGGCGCTTGGCAGCCGAACTGGACGAGGAAATCGCTCGCCTGACCGCCTTGCGCGCCATCAACCCCAGTGTACGGGAGAGCGAGGTTCAGGCCCTGCGCGACCAGCGTGAGCAAGGCATGGAAATGCTATCGAAGGCGGCCTTGCGGCTTGAGGCGATTCGGGTATTGGTCGCCGGCTGATCTGGCGGGGGTAGGGCCGGCCAATTCCCGGCCTACACCTTCGGCCTCGACCAGCCCCACAGCAGACCACGCGTGTTTTTGTAGGAGCTGGCGCAGCCTGCGAACTGGTCCCCAGATAATAGGTACCAAGCGAGCAGTTCCCGGCCTACGCCCTCACCTTCGAGCAGCCCCACAGCAGACCGCGCGTGCTTTTGTAGGAGCTGGCGAAGCCTGCGAACGGGTCTCCAGAGGATAGGTACCAAGCGAGCAGTTCCCGCACCCTATTAGGGCAGCTTCTCAGTTGCTTGCCCTCTCCTGGAACACAACCCAGGGCGAAACGACAACAGCCCACAATTCAGGGTCGCGTTCCAACAGGTCCGCCGCCCTGCCCTCACCTACTTTAGCCACCTCGCCTGCGTCTAGCCACGTGCTTAGCTGAGCATGATTGTTATTGGCCATGGCTTCAGCAACCGCAATCAGGTCCAACTCGGCAGCGACCCACAACAGTGCGCCGCGCGCAAAGAATGGCTGCAGTTCCTGCCAGTTGATTCTTGCCGTCTCGCCGAGCAGTTTGGCATAGAGGGTGCTTGTCTGTTGCGTCATGGGCCTGGCCTGAGAAGAAAAGTAGCGGCAATGATAGCGGCTAGCGCTTTTCTGAAAAACCTGGTTTCAACTTCGCGTACCGAATAAAAGACCTGTATTTTCTGAGTATTAGCGTGATAAAAGGCATTTGCTCGCAGAAAATCTGTAAGAAACGTTCATATAAGCGACATCGAGGCGATGTCCGGCAACTGGCCAGCTTTTCAATGGATCAAGGGGCAAACTACACTGCCTTCGCGACACTGAGACACACTGGCCACGCCGGTCGATTATGGTGCAATCCTGCAATGGCAGGCGCAGCAGTACCGGTCCGCGGCCTGCCGCACGGACTATAAGAACTAAAACACGAGAGTGGAGCCTTATGCACAACACCAAGATGTCCAAACTGTTTGCCGCCATGGTATTGGCTGGCGCCGCCAGCTACTCGTTCGCTGCTGACACCATCAAGATCGGCATCGCTGGCCCCAATACCGGCCCTGTGGCCGAGTACGGCGCCATGCAATTCCGCGGTGCGCTCATGGCAGTCGACCAGATCAACGCCAAGGGCGGTGTGGACGGCAAGAAGCTTGAGGCGGTCACCTACGACGATGCCTGTGACCCCAAGCAGGCCGTAGCGGTCGCCAACAAGGTCGTCAACGATGGCGTTAAGTTCGTGGTCGGCCACCTGTGCTCCAGCTCTACTCAGCCGGCCTCGGACGTCTATGAAGACGAAGGCATCCTGATGGTCACCCCGGCAGCGACCAGCCCGGACATCACCAGCCGTGGCTACAAGCTGGTGTTCCGCACCATTGGCCTGGACAGTGCCCAGGGCCCTGCCGCCGGCAACTATATCGCTGACCACGTGAAACCCAAGATTGTGGCAGTGGTGCACGACAAGCAGCAGTACGGCGAGGGTATTGCCACCGCAGTCAAACAGACACTGGAAGGCAAAGGCGTAAAAGTGGCCGTGTTCGAGGGCATCAATGCCGGTGACAAGGACTTCTCTTCGCTGATTGCCAAGCTCAAGCAGGCTAACGTGGACTTCGTGTACTACGGCGGCTACCACCCGGAGCTGGGCCAGATCCTGCGCCAGGCCAAGGAAAAGGGCCTGAACGCCAAGTTCATGGGCCCTGAGGGCGTCGGCAACGACTCCATCTCCCAGATTGCCGGTGATGCCTCCGAAGGCCTGTTGGTGACCCTGCCAAAATCCTTCGACCAGGACCCAGCCAACCAGGCCCTGACCCAGGCGTTCAAGGACAAGAAAGAAGACCCAAGCGGTCCGTTCGTGTATCCGTCCTACACCGCCGTGCAGCTGATCGCCGACGGTATCACCGCCGCGAAAAGCGAAAAACCCGAAGACGTTGCGAAGGCGCTTCACGCTGGCACCTTCAAAACCCCAATGGGCGACCTGAGCTACGACGACAAAGGCGACCTCAAGAACTTCCAGTTCGTCGTTTACGAATGGCACTACGGCAAGCCCAAGACCGAAGCGAAGTAACCCTCCCGCTACGGCCCACCAAAGCCCACTGCCTAGTGCAGTGGGCTTTGTTTTACGAGCACCGAAGCCCTTGCCGCCCTGCGGCGAACGCTTCCCCTGAAAATCTTAAAACCGTTACATGCGGTTCACCGGACCAGACGTGGCTGAACGCACCTTCAGAGTGTTGAACCACACGGCTGCCGGGGAAATGCCAACAGGTTTTTAGGAGCGCGGCACATGCCCGACATTTATCATTACCTGCAACAGCTGATCAACGGCCTCACCGTTGGCAGTACCTACGCCCTGATCGCCATTGGCTACACCATGGTGTACGGCATCATCGGCATGATCAACTTCGCCCATGGCGAGGTGTACATGATCGGCTCCTACGTGGCGTTCATGGTCCTCGCCGGCCTGGCCATGGTGGGCATCCACAGCCTGCCCGTGCTCATGATCACAGGCTTTGCCGCCGCTATCGTGGTCACCAGCGCCTACGGCTACAGTATCGAACGCGTGGCCTATCGCCCGCTGCGCAACAGCAACCGCCTCATTCCACTGATTTCGGCGATCGGCATGTCCATCTTCCTGCAGAACGCGGTCCAGCTGTCGCAGGGGTCTGGCAACTTTGCCATCCCTAACCTGCTGCCCGGCGATGTACGCTTCGGGCCAGGTGGGTCACAGGAAGTATTGGTTTCCTATATGCAGATCCTGGTCTTCGTGGTCACGGTCGCTACCATGTATGGCCTTACCCTGTTCATTTCCCGCTCGCGCATGGGGCGTGCCTGCCGCGCGTGTGCCGAAGACATGAAAATGGCCAGCCTGCTGGGCATCAATACCAACGGTGTGATCGCCCTGACGTTCGTGATCGGTGCAGCGCTGGCTGCGGTAGCCGCCATGCTGCTGAGCATGCAATACGGCGTGATCAACCCCAACGCCGGTTTCCTGGTGGGCCTGAAGGCCTTCACCGCTGCGGTACTGGGCGGCATCGGCAGTATCCCCGGCGCCATGCTGGGCGGGCTGGTGCTAGGGGTCGCTGAAGCCTTCGGTGCCGATGTATTTGGCGACCAGTACAAAGACGTTGTCGCCTTTGGCCTGCTCGTCCTGGTGTTGCTGTTCCGCCCGACCGGCATACTCGGTCGCCCGGAGGTTGAGAAGGTATGAGCAAATCAATCAAGTCGGCGCTGTTCAGCGCCTTGCTGGTATGGGCAGTGGCCTACCCAGTATTCGGGCTCAAGCTGGTGTTTTCAGGAGTGACCTTGCAGGTGCAAGGTGCCGATACCACCACCGTCATCATCATTGCCCTGTGTTCGGTTGCGCTGTTCATTCGGGTATTGCTGGCCAGTCGTAAAGCCGGCACCCCTGGCGCAGACCGCAAGCCTTGGGTGCCCGCCGGTGTCTCTTCCTGGCTGACCCTGCCCAGCACCCAACGCTGGGGCCTGGCCGCGCTGATTGTACTGGCCTTCGTATGGCCGTTCTTCGGCTCCCGTGGCGCAGTGGACATTGCCACCCTGGTGCTTATCTATGTGATGCTGGGCTTGGGCCTGAACATCGTCGTAGGCCTGGCAGGGTTGCTGGACCTGGGCTATGTGGGCTTCTACGCCGTGGGCGCCTACAGCTATGCCCTGCTCTCGCACTACTACGGGCTCAGCTTCTGGGTATGCCTGCCACTGGCCGGCCTGTTCGCGGCACTGTTCGGGTTTGTACTGGGCTTCCCCGTGCTGCGCCTGCGTGGCGACTACCTGGCCATCGTGACCCTGGGCTTTGGCGAGATCATTCGCATTTTCCTGCGCAACCTCACCAGCATCACGGGTGGCCCCAACGGTATCGGCAACATCGAGAAACCTACGCTGTTCGGCTTGAGCTTCGAGCGTCGTGCAGCCGAAGGCGCTCAAACCTTCCACCAGTATTTCGGGCTGGATTACAACCCAGCAGACAAAGTGGTATTTCTCTACCTGATCGCCCTGCTGTTGGCGCTGGCGGCTTTGTTTGTGATCAATCGCTTGCTTCGCATGCCTATTGGCCGGGCCTGGGAAGCCTTGCGCGAGGATGAAATTGCCTGCCGTGCCCTGGGCCTGAACCCCACAGTTATCAAGCTCTCGGCGTTTACGTTGGGTGCAGCGTTCGCCGGCTTTGCCGGCAGCTTCTTTGCCGCACGGCAGGGGCTGGTCACACCCGAGTCATTCACCTTTATCGAATCGGCGATCATTCTGGCCATCGTGGTGCTGGGCGGCATGGGCTCACAGCTGGGCGTGATCCTGGCAGCGATCGTCATGATCCTGCTACCGGAGCTGATGCGTGAGTTCAGCGACTACCGCATGTTGATGTTCGGCGCCTTGATGGTGCTGATGATGGTATGGCGCCCGCAAGGGCTGCTGCCCATGCAACGCCCTCACATGGAGCTGGGCCGATGAACCGTGAAATATTGAAGGTCAGCGGCCTGTCCATGCGTTTTGGCGGGCTGTTGGCGGTCAATGGCGTGGCCTTGACTGTCAAAGAAAAGGAAGTGGTCTCCCTGATCGGCCCCAATGGCGCCGGCAAAACCACCGTGTTCAACTGCCTTACCGGCTTCTACAAGCCCAGCGGCGGGACCATCCTGCTGGACGGCGAAGCCGTGCAAGGGCTGCCCGGCCATGTGATTGCACGTAAGGGCGTGGTGCGCACCTTCCAGAACGTGCGGTTGTTCAAGGACATGACCGCCGTGGAAAACCTGCTGATCGCCCAGCACCGCCACCTCAATACCGGCTTTTTGGCAGGCCTGTTCAAGACCCCCGCCTTCCGCCGAAGCGAACGTGAGGCCATGGCGTACGCCGAGCACTGGCTTGAGCGGGTGAACCTGAAGGACGTGGCCAACCGCCCGGCCGGTACCCTTGCCTACGGCCAGCAACGGCGGCTGGAAATCGCCCGTTGCATGATGACCCGCCCGCGCATTCTGATGCTGGATGAGCCAGCCGCAGGCCTCAACCCTCGGGAAACCGAAGAGCTCAAGGCGCTGATTGGTGTGCTGCGCGAGGAATACAACGCCACGGTGCTGCTGATCGAGCACGACATGAAGCTGGTGATGACCATCTCCGACCATATTGTGGTGATCAACCAAGGTACGCCCTTGGCCGATGGCACGCCTGAACAGATCCGGGACAACCCTGATGTGATCAAAGCCTACCTGGGGGAAGCCTGAGATGCTGCAGTTTGAAAACGTATCGACCTTCTACGGCAAGATCCAGGCCTTGCATGATGTGAACGTGGAGATCAACCAGGGCGAGATCGTCACCCTGATCGGCGCCAACGGCGCGGGTAAGTCCACATTATTGATGACGCTGTGCGGCTCACCGCGAGCGCATTCGGGCAGTATTCGTTACCTGGGCGAGGAACTGGTGGGGCTGGAATCGGCGCAGATCATGCGCAAAAGCATTGCGGTGGTGCCCGAAGGCCGCCGCGTATTCGCCCGCCTCACGGTGGAAGAGAACCTGGCCATGGGCGGCTTTTTCACGGAAAAAGGCGACTATGAGGCGCAGCTGGAGACTGTGCTGGCGTTGTTCCCCCGCCTGAAGGAACGCTATGGGCAGCGCGGCGGCACCATGTCCGGCGGTGAGCAACAGATGCTGGCTATCGGCCGCGCCTTGATGAGCAAGCCGAAGCTGTTGCTGCTGGACGAACCTTCACTGGGCCTGGCACCTATCATCATCCAGCAGATCTTCGACATTATCGAACAACTGCGACGTGATGGCGTAACGGTGTTTCTGGTGGAACAGAACGCCAACCAGGCGCTCAAGGTAGCGGACCGCGCCTATGTGCTGGAAAACGGCCGTGTGGTCATGACCGGGACGGGAGAAGCTCTGTTGACCGACCCCAAAGTGCGGGAGGCGTACCTGGGCGGATAACGCCGCAAGATTTCCGGCAGGGGCTGCGCAGCAAGGGCAGACGGGGCAACAGTGTCAGGTTGGGTACTAGGTACAGGCCAGGAACGTGCTAACTTGGCCTCCCTTTACCTGGAGACCGACGATGCACGCTGCCCGCTCGCTGTTGCTTGCCACCCTGCTCCCCGTATTCGCAGGCTGCCAGATGCTGGGTTTGACCGGTGACGATACAGCGCCAACGCTCTCCGGCCAGACCCGCATGCAAGGCAGCCTGGCGACCGCCGAAGGCCACCTGCTGTTCACGCCTTGTGCGTCTTCCCGCACGTTTGTGGTCACCGACAATGGCAAAACCGGCCTGGCTGAAGAGGCGGCGGCATTCGGCCAGCAGCCAGGCCCCCTGTTCGCTGACCTGCGCGGCCGCTTCGATGGTAACGCCGTTGAAGGCAGGCCAGGCCAGCTCAACCTTCAGACCCTTTACCGGGTAGAAC